>Ga0074195_1000283_pt1 | contig 112562 bp, 111 predicted proteins | sample EPASupsiteHSE623_FD_64525 | JGI IMG/M metagenome (GOLD analysis project Ga0074195, IMG submission 64525) | Bioremediated contaminated groundwater from EPA Superfund site, New Mexico - Sample HSE6-23 | ecosystem: Environmental > Aquatic > Deep subsurface > Groundwater > Contaminated ... | reverse complement strand
CGCATTCTTGCTCGACGTACGTTTAGTACGCCATCGCTGCGAATGCTTGATGCGCCTAGCATCTGGAGCTTTTTCAACTAGTCTCTGTTTGAGTCAAATTATACAAATCATGTGCCTAAAACATGTTTTGCAGCAGACTCCTAGGATAAATCTCGATTGTTGTATCCAGAAACTTTAGAACCGTCCCGAACGAAATATAGAAACAACCAGCCACAACCCCATCAGGGCGGCAATGAGGTACCCAATTTCCGCTATGGGGAACCCTCCCAGAATGGAAGTACTGCTTCTCTGAGCCAACAGGGAAGAGCCGATAATCAGGCTGGCCAGCAAAATGCTCATGGAAATCCGGTTGGCGACCGCGTTGAGGCGCAGGAAATAGCGGGGAAGATTGCGGTGTTCCAGCTCCAGTTTTAAGTCTCCGTTTTCGATTTGGGTGAGGAGCTTGTCAAGGCGCCGGGGCAGGCTTCGGGCTATCGCTGAGATTTCCAGCAGGTTTTCCTGCAGTATTTTTCTGAGTTTCCCCGGTGCATACCTGTTTCTCATTATTTTCTTGGCCAGAGGTTCGGCCAGGTCAAACAAACTAACCGTCGGATCCAGCTGTTTCACCAATCCCTCAAGTGTTAGAAGGGATTTCATCAACAGGGTAAACTCAGCCGGAACTCGAATTCTATAAGTAAAAGAAACATCCATCAGTTCCCGCATGGCTGCCCCCAGCTGAATCTGGCTCAAGGGCAGGCCATAATACTTTTCCTGCAGCCTGGCTACATCCTTCTTCAGGCCGGCTATGTTTACCTTATGGCTGACTACCCCGATGTTGAGCAGGCTTTTTACAACTGCGTCCGAGTCATATCTCACCATCCCCAGGACAAGATCCATGGTTTTTTCTTTCATCTCCCGATCAATCCTGCCAACCTGGCCAAAATCCATAAACAGAATTCTTTCCCCGCTCAAAACAGCGAGATTCCCCGGGTGGGGATCGGAATGGAAAAACCCGAATTCGTAAATCTGCCGAAACATGGCTTCAACCACATTTTTGGCCACCCTGCTCAGGTCAAAGCCCGATTTGCGCAGTTGTTCCTGGTTGGAAATTTTGATGCCCTCAACGTATTCCAGGACCAAAACCCTTCGAGAAGAGTAATCCCAAAATATGCGTGGGATATAGACGTTTGGGTCGTCTTGAAAACCATGCCAGAAACGGTCGGTATTCCTTCCTTCCTGGGTGTAATCAAGCTCAGCCCGCAGGGATTGGGCGAATTCCTCAACAATATCGACTAATCGGTAAAGTTGACCCCATTCGGTCCGGTTTTGGACAACCCGTGCCAAATCGAACAGGATATCAAGATCCGTTTCCACGGTCTGTTCGATATGTGGCCGTTGTACCTTGACCACAACCTGCTCCCCGTTGGGCAGTCTGGCCAAATGAACCTGCCCTATCGAAGCCGATGCAAAAGGTTGAGCCACAAAATCGATGAACAGTTCCCCAACCGGTTTCCCCAATTCGGCTTTGATTACCTGCTCTACAATGTCTGCCCCAAATGAGGGCACCTCATCCTGGAGTTTTTCCAGCTCTTCCAAGATTGGCCTGGGGACCAGATCGGGCCTGGTGCTGAGAATCTGGCCCAGCTTTATGAATGTAGGCCCCAACTCTTCCAGGACCAGGAATATCCGTCTCGGGACTCCCAGTCGTTCTGACAATCGTTCCCGGGGCTGTTTCCACGACAGCAGGTCACGCAGGTCGAAGCGTTCCAGAAGATAACCAAAGCCCTGCTTGGCCAAGGCATTCGCTATCTCACGGTACCTGGCAAGGTGGCGGTATTTTCGTTTCAAACTCATTCCAATCACGCCCTATAAAAAAGAGCGATTATCTCGCCCTTTTTTGATCTTTATCGAAGATTATCAGCTGTTTTCTCCGGAACCAAGCCGTTCTTCCAGGTGCCGGATCTTTTCCTCCAGGCGTTCTATGTCTTTGTTTGTGGCCAGACCTATGTCGAAACGAAACCGTTCCATCTCCCGTCGTATGGTGCTGGTCAATTCCTCTTTCTGTTCCTCGCCGCGCTTGACCAGATCGTTAACCAATTTCTTTGCTTCTTCGGAAGTGACTTCCCCCCGCTTGACCAGATCGTCCACTATGGTTTCCGCTTTTTCCTTGCTGATTGACAAAGCACCAAGACCCACCATAAAGGATTTCCTCATGAAATCGAACACCCGCCCACCCCCTTTCACACTTTAAGGTCTTGGATAGAAACAAAGCGCCAGCGTCCCTGGGCCGATATGAGTGCCAATTACGGGCCCCAAATCCACAATCCATATGTCGCCTGCCCCGAGGTGTCTTTCCCGAACCATCTGTGCGAGTTCTGCGGCGCGGTCCGGCGCCTGGACATGCATAATGCTGATTTCCAGGTTGGGGTTGCGCCCGGCCTGGTCGGCGAAGATGTCGAGGATCCGGGCCAAGGCTTTACCTCGGGTTCTAACCTTTTCGAAAACCGTGATCATACCCTGCTGATCAAAGTGAAGTATCGGCTTAATCTGAAGCAACGTTCCCAGCACGGCCTGAACACCGCTTGCCCGTCCACCTCGTTTTAAACACTCGAAGCTGTCCACCATGAAGAAAAGGTTCAGGTTGTCCTTAACGTAGTTGACCACGTCAATGACGTCATCCCTGCTCCCCCCGGCTTTAGCCGATTTGGCTGCTTCAACGGCCATCGCTCCAAGAGCGCTGCCGGTGCATAGGGAATCAATGATCGTGATATCCAGGTTGGGCAGCATTCCTTTGGCTGTTTCCGCAGAAAAAACGGTGCCGCTGATTCCGGAAGAGATCAAAATACAGACGATACTTCCGGCCCCTTCATCCGCCAGTTTCTGAAAGGCAAGGGCAAAATCCCCCGCTGACGGTTGGGAGGTCCGGGGCCAAACCGGGAACGAATACAGCTTTTCGTAGTATTCTTTGTTGGAGTATTTTGTCCCCTCTTTGAAGCTTTCATCCCCGATATTGACCACGAGGGGAACCACCGTAATGTCCAGTTCCCTGAGGAGATGTTCCGGAACATAGGCTGTACTGTCGGTGACCACTCTCACTTTTGCCATTGACCTTACCTGCCTCTGGTTATATTTTCCTCTATATGTCTTATCTTATTCGCTTTTGCCCTGCCCTATCCCTTCTCAACGCAACTCAAACTTTTCTACAATTTGCCCGATGCCAAAAGGAACTATTACCCTCCCTACCGAATACTGATGTTAAAAACTAATGGGGGTTAACCGAATGAGCGACTTGACCAAGGCCGTTCTTACTATTCTAATACTAGGCATCTCATGGGGCCTGGGTAAGTGGGCCCGTTCCCGCACGGCCCCCCAAAAGCGGCAGGCCGTGGGCCTGGGTGTCATATTTGTCTTTGTCATTCCTATTATTTTGATCAATGCCCAGGTTCAATTCGCACCGCGTTCCGAGCTGCGGAGCATGCTGATCCTTTTCTGCCTGGGCTGGATAACGGGGTTGTTCCGCCGGACGCGCTCAGATAGAAGCACCTTCGATCCCGTTAGTGACAGTGTTCCCAAAAACAGGTAGGCCCTGTTGTATCGACTCGCATTTTGCCTCCCCCGGTTGACATCCGGGCATCTTTTGTCTATAATGTCTGTTATGGGCCATTAGCTCAGTTGGTAGAGCACCTGACTCTTAATCAGGGTGTCCCGGGTTCGAGTCCCTGATGGCCCACCAGATCAGTAATCACGCGCCGCACAGGTTGTGGCGCTTTTTATTTCACTGGATTGCCGTGGTACCTTCAGGAGCGGCAAATTCCGAACAGCCCCAGCCGATTAATCGGAGCCCCAACCGCGACCGTGCAATATTCCGTGATATACCTCCTGGCGTAAATGGCAGCAATTCCATAATGCCGTTCAGGCAGCGTCTGTGATATACTGGGTGTAGATGCAGATAGCCTTCATTCTATCTGAATCTCCCTTTTTTCTCTTTTTTTCTTGTTGATGGGGGCGACGGAATGCGCCCTCTTTTTTTTGTCTTTACCACCGGATCTTACTTGTGCTAAGATGTTGTTAACGAGGTGGTAACCAATGGAATTAAAGTGCATGTTGTGTGGGAAAAAGTTTATCATTACTGAGGACGACCCCGATTACGACCGGCTTGTGGATCGGCCCAACCCTTCGTATATCTGCCCCCAGTGCCGTCACAAGGTTAAGCGGGAAATCAATGAGGGGTACAATGTAAAACCCATGTGAGTGGGTGTTTTGCTTGACATAGACCAAGGTTTTTGTTAGACTATGTGTTGTCAACTTGACATGCGGCAGTGGCGGAATTGGCAGACGCGCTAGATTCAGGTTCTAGTGGGCATTACGCTCGTGGGGGTTCAAGTCCCTTCTGCCGCACCAAGTGAGTAAGACCAAGGGTTTTGGGAACATCCCGAGACCCTTTTTTCGTTTACGCCGTGCCGCTCCTAAGATTTTGACAGGGCAGCCGTTGCCGGTCCGATTCGGATTGCACAACTTAACCTCCTGCCGGAAGTGGGAATAAAAGTCGTCTATTGGTCGAACAATAAATGTGGCCAAATAAACCTTTTCCTTGGGGAGGTGATACCATGCTCAACGAAACCCAATCTATTCATTCTGTTATTGACCACTGCCGAACTGTTGAACGCGATTTGAGGAACATCGCCAATTTCGCCGAGGACTGGACGGCCAAGGATGAGTTGACTAAGGCTCTTCAGTCAGTAGATGTCTGTATTAAACAGTGCGAATCCGCACTGCATCACAGCCGGTAAGCTTTGGCATTCGCCAGCAGTTCGCAATCGTAAGCAGAAGGAGGTGATGCAAAGTGCCGCTGCGCCCATCCCAGGCTATTCTTGAGTCTTTAGACATGCTCCAAAGCACTCAAAACACTATCCGGCTCCTGGCCGATACCACACCCAATCACGGAGTCAGGGACGAACTGAACAAGGCTTATGTATCGATAGATGCCTGCATCAAGCAGTGTCAGACCTCAAGCTCCCATCTCGCTTAACCACATTCAGCGACAAACGGTTTACCCCGGCTTGTCGCTTTTCTATCCGTCATGAACAAAGGCATTCCATGCCTAGGAGTCTGCTGCAAAACATGTTTTAGGCACATGATTTGTATAATTTGACTCGAACAGAGACTAGTTGAAAAAGCTCCAGATGCTAGGCGCATCAAGCATTCGCAGCGATGGCGTACTAAACGTACGTCGAGCAAGAATGCGCGGATGGAACGACGCAGATGGACTTTTGCAACGGTCTCCTAGCGTTTTAATTTCCCATACTAACAAAAGACGCCCCCGGGAAAGCCGGTGGCGCCATCTGCCATCCAATCACAATAATAAACGTCTGATTATGTTTCGCAACAGCCCTGGTAACAGAAACCGGGGATAACCTTGTCCGGGGTTAGCGGATACCCCAGGCGCCGTTTAGCCCGTATCAGCTGCGGCCACAATGGTTTACTGAACAGCTGAATGTCAAAGACGTCAGACTGCCGGTCGGCCAGGAAACTTTCACAGGTATCCCTGGGAAAGAGCACCTTCAACCAGTCCCCGCTTTCCCAGGCAACGAAGAAAAAATAAGCATCCTGCTGCCTGCTGTAAATACATGACGCCATCGGCGGACCCATTGCTTGGCGCAAAATGTTTCCCCAGGCCGGGTGATACAGCAACATGATCGGCTTCCCTTCAGCCGACATTACCCAGTTTGCTTCATGGGGTTGGTAGAGGTTCTCCCTTATTGTTGGCAAAGTTGCCACATCAATAGCCAAGGGCATTACCTCCTCCAGCAGTTTTCAATTAACCACTACCAACCGATCGTTCTGGTTTTTTGTTAGCCCTGACAACCCACCCCGCGGCTGTCAGCTTTGACCCCCTCACGCTTTGGTTTTTGGCGATACCCTTCCCCACATAGGGTTCGCCCTCTACCTAACCCCATTCCCCAATGTTTTTCGCTGCTGGATCTGGTTTTCCTTCTGGAAAAAATGACACCGTAATGTATACAATTTTCAGTCAGGATCGCCAAGTATTTCCAACAGATTTTTGGCTTTCATTTTACAGACTTCGGATGCCGGAACCGCCAACACGATTTGAAAACGGAAGATGTCGTTCACCTCCGCCGCTTCCGGCAGAAAGGCCAGGGGCAGCCGCGCTTCGGCGGCTTCCTCCCCCAGGAGAACATAGGCAAATTCGTCATCCATCCGCTCCAATACGCCCTTAAATAGCATTGTTTCACCTCCGGGCTCAAGTTTTATGTATTTGCCCAACATGCCCCTTATTTGCCGGCAGCCAGGTTTTCGCGCCAGTAAACGCGGAGCTTATCGCCATTCTTTATCGGTGTTGTAAACTGTGCCGGCGACCCATTGACCGAAATCACCAGAGTTGCCGATTGGCTCGAAGGGTAGGCCGGCAGTTTAATCAGGGGAAGGACATCGGCCATGATCGGTGGAACCCCTCCGAGAATGAAATCAACCACATCGCCATCCTGAACCTCCGCATCGGGGGTTGCCGGTTCGCCGTTCAGTTTCAGGGCCGCCCCGGCTGTCTCCACATTTAGTTTGTCTCCGTTGACAAACACTTCAATAGAACTTGGAGCCAGTTCCTCTCTTCCGATGACCTCCGCAAGTCTGAGAGTAGGCTTAGTGATTTCGGAAAATTCCACCTCGTCGCCTGAGGCAAGGGGGGTGTCCGGCTCCGCTTCCTGCCCGTTTACTGACAGCTGGAACCGCGGAACCGCCAGAGTTCTCGTTTCGTCGTTGATAGTATATGTCAGGGCGGTGCCGCTGCCTGGTTCACCGTCAATTCCTAACCACTTGAATAGATCGCCTGCTGTGTTGACTGCTGCATAAGTTATCTTGCAGCCATCAACAACCGGGGTCTCGGACTCAACCGGCTTGCCGTCCATCAGCAAAACCGGGGTCAATTCGTAAAGCCGGCCGCCAAACCTAATCCGCTTGGTATTGAGCGGCGGTACCACGTCCCGAATTAAGCCCTTCCCGGGTTCTCCATCAACCGGGGGCACAATTTCGATCCGATCCCCTTTTTGCAGGAGAGTATCGAGGGCAGCTGGGCGGCCGTTGATCCGAATCTCAGCCGGACGACCCATTGTCCCCTTCAAAATTCGCATCTGCCCGTTTACTTCAATAGTCAAAGCCAGACCGGGCCGGCCGGCCAGTTGGCGAATATTAATCCCTGCCGCGAGCAGGGCGTCGCCGACTTTACCCCCGTTTATTTCAAACAGCCTTACCGGCCGGTTGTTAACATAGATATCGGAAAAGCCCAGAGACTGACGGTTTAGCGCCGTAACCGCTATGCCCACAGGCGTCACCCATTCCGGTCCGGACAGCTTGCTCAGCCCCTGAATCCCCTCGATCATCTCAGAACCCCGGATGCCCACCCTGGACTCAGGGATATCAAGGAGTTGAGCGATTCGTGCGGTAAGCCCCGGTGTCAGACTTCCTCCACCCACGCAGACCACCGCCTGCGGCGGTTTCCGGTTTATCTCCAAAATGGCACTGGCGATTTCGTTGGCCAGGCTGGCCACGGTTCCGGAAACGGATTCAATAACCTGGCTGCAGGGAAGTTCGTATTTAGTCCCCAGGATATCGGAAAATCGGATCAAGTCCCCGGAAACGAGTTGGCGTTTCAGCTTTTCGCCCACACTAAAATCGAGAAGAAACGTTTCGCAAATCGTTTCCGTCACCTCATCCCCCGCTACCGGCACCATGGCGTACGCGATAATATTGCCACCGGCGGTAACGGCAATATCTGATGTCCCGGCCCCGATATCCACGAGGGCCAGGTTGAGTTTGCGCATCCCCGGCGGAATTATGACATTGATGGCGGCAATCGGTTCCAGGGTCAGGCTGGTCATCTCCAAGCCGGCCTGATCAAGGACGCCGAACAATGAGTCAACCACCACCCGGGGCAGAAAGGTGGCAATGACCTCTACCCCGACTTGAGAACCGTATTGACCAACCGGGTTGCTGATCTTGCTGCCGTCGAGCAGGTACTCAACAACACTATATCCAACGCAGTGGTAATCGGAGGCTACCCGTTTAACCTTCTCAATCAAGGCCAGCTGTGCCGCCTGAACCGCCTCCAGCTCCATTTCGTGCACCAAACCCTGGGATATGCTGACCAGTGGCGAGGTTTCCCTGGTTGCTTTCATGGTCATGGTTTTCAGAGCGCGTCCGGCAGCGGCCACAGCAACCTTGATCAATTTCTGCCCGGATCGTTTTTCCAGCACCCGGGTTATAGATTTTACGACTCCGGCAACCTGATCAATTTCATGGATCTGCCCGTCCAGCATGGCCCGGGTCCGGTGCTCTTCCATCACGTAATGTGTGACCTTGAACCCATTCTGCCCGGGGGACATCAGCAAACCAACCACGGTCCTCGTCCCGATATCGAGAGCATAAATCTGTTCTACTGGTTCCATGAAAGCTCCCCCTCAAAAAAATAAAAGCCGAATATGGTAATTATTCGCCCTCAAAGAACAAATTTCCTGTTTGAAAATTGACCTTCCTGTTACACCCCTTTTCCTATTTTCACCAAGGGTTTGGCTTTAAAGAAGTTTCAAAAAACCCTCGCGGCTCAACCCTGCCTGTCCCAGGATGCTGAGAAGCGTTCCCCGGGACAGGTCTTTCCGATGGCAGGGAATGGTAACAACCATCGTTCCACTCCTATCCTGTTTGCGAAACTGCATGTGGCTTCCTTTTTGGCGAATCTTGACAAAACCTTCTTGCACCAGGATCCGGGCCAGCTGCTTCTCGGAGACCACCGGTAACCGGATCGATTCGACCAACGGTTCCACCTCCGAATCCTGCTTCAACATCAAGGTATAACAGGAATTAACAATATGATTTACAAAAACGGTTTGGATTATCCGGTTTAACTCCTCTAGTATTTATTTCCTACATATACGGGCATCCATTGGGCCAGACTATTTATGTGATTGGGAATCGGGGCTTTTATTAAAGGAGGTTAAAATGATCAACTCGAAAACGTCAAAAGCACTAAAGATCCTGATTCTTGCCGGCTGACTGACATCTGCGGCCTTGGGCTTTCGGTCCGGTTTTGCCCGTGTGGCGCAACCGGGTTACGGACTTTCAATCGCACCACCCACCCGGGCAGTGGTTGCGGAAAGGGTTCCGGCCACTGTTAGTCAGCCCATTCCATTTTTCAGCAACGAAATCCGAGAGGTTGGCGGACGTTTTTATGTAGCGTCCATGCCTCGCCAGGTGACAGCCACAGCTTATGACGCCTGCGTGCTCTGTACCGGGAAAACCGATGGGATTACCCGTACGGGGACCGAAGCCCGCCCTTTCTACACCTTGGCTGTTGACCCAGACATTGTTCCTCTAGGTTCGCTGGTCGTCATTGATGAATTCCCCGGCATTTATCGCGCCGAGGATACCGGAGGCGCCATCCAAGGGAATCGCATTGACGTTTTCCTGCCCAGCCACAGCGAGGCGGTTTTGTTCGGTCAGCAGCCCTGCACCATTCGAATTTTGACCCCGATAAGTTAAGCCCCGGTTTCCGGGGCTTCTTTGTTAAATACAGTTTAGGTCTGAGGGATTAAATTTTTTGGTAAAAAAACGATGCCGGGGAGTGGAACCCCAGTTCTTTCGCCTGAAATATCTGCTCCGTACTGCCGGTAAACAGCACCCCGCCTTTTCGCAACGCCTGATGGAACCTCTGGTACAGCTTTGTTTTTGTCTCTTCCGTAAAATAGATAACAACATTGCGGCAAAGGATCAAATCGAGGTTCGGCTGGTAATCATCCCGCAGCAGGTCATGCCGGGCAAATCGCACTCCCAGTTTAAGACTGCTCTTCACCTGAAAACTGTCACCGGATTGGTCAAAATATTTGGCCCGCAGCCGGTTGTCAATATTGACGAGCGCCTTGGAATTGTAGATACCCTCCTCGGCCTTTTCCAAAACCTTCCGGTCCAGGTCTGTCGCCAGGATGCGCCAATTATTGTGCGGGGCGGCCTCAGACAGAAGTATTGCCAGGCTGTACGGTTCTTCCCCAGTGGAACACCCGGCGCTCCAAATCTTCAATTTGGGGTTTTCCCGCAGCAGCAGCGGCAGAATTGTTGTCTCCAGCACCCGCCACTGAGGTGGATTTCGGAGGAATTCGGACACGTTGATGGTCAGGTGATCAATAAATTTCCGGCAGTGAACCTGATCATGATCCAATACTCTCAGATACTCCACATAGTCTTCCACTCCGATAGAACGCATTAGGGTATTTATCCGCCGTTCCATTTGCGGCCTCTTGTATGCCTTGAGATTAATTCCGGTCTTGCGGTAAACCCGGTCAATGAACTCTTCGTAACCGATGGTCATCCCCGTCCCCCCCCAATTACAGGTACTGCCGGCACTCTTTGACCAATAATGCCGGCATCTCAAGAAAACTCAAATCTCTTATGTCATACACTGTGAGGGACGACCCCGCCTTAACCAGCAGCCCGAACGGACCTGTAGGCAATTTTTGCTGCCTCCACCGTCCGGTCGATATCCTCGTCGGTGTGTGCCAGAGAAACAAAAGCCGCTTCAAACTGAGCCGGTGCCAGGTAAATACCCTGCTCCAGCATGGAACGGAAAAAGACGGCGTACCTGGCGGTATCTGATGTGAGGGCAGTCTTGTAGTCAATAACGGGCCTATCAGTAAAGAAACCGCAGGACATGGAGCCAGCCCGGTTAAAAGACACTGGAATTCCCGCTTCGTCCGCAGCAGCCGCCAGGCCCAAGGCCAGCCTTTCCGCCTTTCGGTTAAGCTCTTCGTATACTCCTGCCGCCGCCAAGGCGGTCAGTGTCGTAATCCCTGCGGTCATAGCCAACGGGTTGCCCGACAGGGTTCCAGCCTGGTAAACCGGTCCGGACGGAGAAACCATTCCCATTATTTGACGCTTGCCGCCATAAGCACCCACCGGAAGCCCGCCTCCAATAATCTTTCCTAAGCAGGTGAGGTCGGGGTCGATGTTGTAATAACCCTGAGCGCCACCCAGTCCAAGGCGAAAACCGGTAATCACTTCATCGAATATTAACAGGGAACCGTGTTTGTGGGTCAAAGAGCGGATTCCTTGCAGGAAGCCCGGGGCCGGTGGAACCACGCCCATATTCCCGGCCACCGGTTCTACGATGACCGCGGCAATATCAGGTCCTTCCAGGGCGAAAATCGGCTCCAGGCAGTCCAGATCATTATATGTAGCTGTGATTGTATTCCCGGCGATATTGGCCGGCACCCCCGGGCTTGTGGGTACACCATGGGTCAGGGCGCCGGAACCCGCTTTAATCAACAGAGAATCGGCGTGTCCATGGTAGCAGCCTTCAAACTTGACTATCTTGTTTCGCCCCGTGTAGGCCCTTGCCAGCCGCAGGGCGCTCATTGTGGCTTCCGTCCCGGAGTTGACCATCCTTACCATTTCCACAGCAGGCATAGCACTTGTAATCAGTTCGGCCATCCGCAGCTCCTGTTCCGTGGGAGCCCCAAAAGTGGTCCCTTCCTCAGCTGCCTTTCGCAGCGCCGCGACTACCTGCGGGTGGGAATGTCCCAGGATCAATGGCCCCCAGGAACCGACATAATCAATATACTCATTCCCGTCCACGTCATAAACCCTGGCGCTTTTGCCCCGGGCGATAAAAATCGGATTAATGCCAACCGATTTAAACGCCCGAACCGGACTGTTGACCCCGCCGGGGATGATCTTTTGGGCCTGGGAAAATAGATCCCGGGACCGGGCATGAACTTTGGCAGTCTTCGGTTCAATACCGCCGCTGTTTTTGACCATGTTGTCACCCATCAGGCTGTCCGTCCTTTCTATATGAAGTTAAAATATTTGAGGCTGGTTTTTTTCAACTCTTCCGTGCTAAAAAGTACCAAGTACTGGTCTTGACCGGCCGCCTGGGCAGCCCTGTCAATGATGCGCTGACATTCCGCCCGGGATGTGGCGTGTATCATCGTGTACAGGTTGTAGGGCCAGTCGGGTGCGGGACGCCGGTGGTAGCAGTGGGTGATCTCGGGGAACTGGGCCAACATTGACCCGATCTCCTCGATCCGATTGTCCGGCACCTGCCAGACCACCATGGCGTTGGCGGTAAAACCCAGGGTCCGGTGCCTGAGGGCAGCCCCAAACCGCCTTACCGCTCCCCTGTCAGTCAGGACCTCCATCGTTGTTAACAGTTGCAGTTCTGTCAGGCCCGCTTCTGCCGCCAGAACCTGAAAGGGGCGGGAACAAACGGGGAATTCCCCGTCCAAGCAGGACAGTGCACGTTTGTCAATACCCTCCACGCTCACACCTCGCTCAGGTTAAACTTCACGTTGACCTTAAAGGTCCGGATTCCTGGTAGATTCAACATTTTGTTAATTCCTGTTTTCTTGACGATTTCCTGTAAAATACGGGATAATTCTGGTTCGGATGCGGCGGTGAGGGTGAACCACATGTTATACTCGTGTTCCCGAAGGTAATTGTGCGTTACCCCCGGGTAACCGTTAACCACCGCCGCCACCTCCGAAATCCTATCCGAAGGCACTGCCAGGGCACACAGAGTGGAAACAAAGCCCAGTTTTTGCGAATCGAACGTAGCACCGATGCGCCTAATCAACCCGCGTTCCTTCAGCCCATGGATTCGCTGCAGGACATCCCCTTCGGTTAAACCCACCCTGCCGGCCAATTCCCTGTATGGCTCTTCAGTTATGGTCAGCCCTTGCTGAAGGGCATTAAGAACCAACCGGTCTTCCCGGTCAAGAGGCATCACTGTTTCCTCCCCGCTGCTCGCGGTACGCACACCAAGGTTCCTCGGCCATAAAGTCACCGTTGTGGTAGTAAGCCGCCCGGGCTCGGCAGCCACCGCAGATTTTCCGGTAACCGCACGTACCGCAGCCTCCCTTATAGGCCTCGGTCCGCAGTTCGGTCAGCACCGGGTCTTGTTCCCAGATGTTTTTAAACCCCTCTCTCCGGATATTCCCCAGGGTCCTGTCAAGGTATGCGCAGGCCTGGACATCCCCGCTGGGGCTGACTATACAGTAAGAGATGCCAGCCAGGCATCCCCGGCTGAACCTCGTCTTAATCCCCTTCATCCTGGCGATGCGCATGAACTGGGGTGCGCAGGTCGGCTTGATTTCGATGGGCGTTTGCACCTGCTTCTCCATCAACCGTTCCAGAAGCATTTCATATTCCGCAGTCCGGAGGGTTTCGTTTTCAATTTCCTGACCCCGACCGGTGGGCACCAGGAAAAACACATGATGGGCCCCGGCGCCGATGCTGACAGCCACATCAGTAATCAACTCAATCTCCTTCCAGTTCCAGTCCATCACCGTTGTATGCACTTGAAACGGCAGGCCTACCTGACGGCAGTTGTCCATGGCCTCGACGGCCTGCCACCAGCCGCCAGGGTAACGGCGGAACCGGTCATGGCGAACCGGGTCAATGCTGTCCAGGCTGATCCCGGCAGCGCAGGCGCCGGCAACTTTCAGTTCCTGAGCTTTGGAGCGGTTAATCAGAGTGCCGTTGGTCCCCAAAACGGGCCTTAAGCCCCGGTCCCTGGCATAGGCCACAAGGTCCAGGAGGTCATCCCTGAGCAGAGGTTCCCCGCCGCTGAAAATCATAATCCTGAAACCGCAGGCAGCGATTTCCTCGATCAGGTTCTTGGCTTCATCGGTATTCAGTTCCTGGTCCTTGGCCGCCCCGGCATCCCTGTAGCAGTGGCGGCAGTACATGTTGCACCGGTTTGTGGTATTCCACGATACGATCAAAGGATTCACCAGCCTTGTTTAAGCCATTTGGCTATATCTTTAGCCGAGTAGGTGAGGATAATATCTGCCCCGGCCCTTTTTATTCCCGTCACGATTTCCATTACTGCCCGTCGCTCGTCCAGCCATCCGGCGAAGGCGGCGGCCTTGATCATTGAGTACTCGCCGCTGACGTTGTATGCCGCCACCGGGACCAGAAAACTGTCCCTGACACGGCGAATCACATCCAAATAGGCGAGGGCCGGCTTGACCATCACGATATCCGCCCCCTCGCCAATATCCAGCTCAACTTCCCTGATGGCTTCCCGGGCGTTGGCCGGGTCCATCTGGTAGCTCCTGCGGTCCCCGAATTGGGGAGTCGAACCGGCGGCATCCCGAAACGGCCCGTAAAACGCGGAGGCATACTTGGCTGAATAGGCCATTATCGGTATATGGTTGAACCCGTTTCCGTCCAACCTGTCCCTGATAGCCTTGACCCTCCCGTCCATCATATCGGAAGGGGCGATAACATCAGCACCGGCCCAGGCATGAGACAGCGCCGTCCGGGCCAGAAGCTCGATGGTGGGGTCGTTCAAAATGCGGCCGTCCTCAACGACACCGCAGTGTCCATGCGAAGTGTACTCGCAAAGGCAGACATCAGTAATCACGAGCATCTCAGGAAAGGCAGCCTTGATCGCCCGAACGGCCGTTTGCACGATGCCATCGTCAGCGAACGCAGGGGAACCTGCTTCATCCTTGGTGTCCGGTATACCGAACAAAAGAATGGCCGGAATCCCCAGAGAAACAACTTCGCTCAATTCCTTGAGCAGGAGATCCACAGTGTATTGAAATACTCCCGGCATCGATGGCACTTCTATCTTGCGCCCGCTGCCGGTGATCGCAAACATCGGGTATACCAGATCTGCTGCGGTCAGGACCGTCTCCCGGACCATATTCCGGATCCCTTCGCCTCCCCGCAGCCGCCGCATCCTCACCAGCGGAAATGACATTGTATCTCCCCTCCCATTGCTTCCATCCTGAAGACCATGGTGCACTTCAGCTGTATTAGTACTTCACCTTGACCCGACCTCGGTTCCCTCGTTAAACGGGTTCACCGGGGGAACTGCCAAACGGCCGCGTGATTTCTTCGTCCGTAAGGTAACAGGCGGGATCCTCCGCCCAAATATCACCGTGGATCGCTTCTGCCCGTACCCGGCACCCCCCGCAGACGGAATTATGCACACATCTGCCGCACCGGCCCTTTAGGTGGCTGGCCTTATTCCGCAAAGCCTGCAAAAAATCGCTTTCTTCGCCCCAAATCCTGCTGAACTCCGTCTCTCTGACATTTCCCAGGGTAACATCCTGCCAGAACTGACAGGGGTGAACATTACCCTGCGGATCCACATTGGCGAATTTTCCGCCGGCGGAACAACCGCCGTGCATATTTAACAGTTCCCGAACCTGATGGGCCCGGTCCGGCAGTTGGGCCTCCACGAAACTCTGCAAAAAAACACCATCAGCATGGTTATCAGTTGTCAGGATTTCCACCTCCACCCCGGAACGGTGCAGGTCAATCGTCTTCCTGGCCAGGTAACTCAGCACGTCCCGTTTTTCCGCCGCGGAGATGTCGGCGCCCGCCAACTGCCGGCCCCGGCCGCTGTAAACAAGATGGTACATGCAGAATCGAGGAATCCCCTCCCGGGCAACCAGATCAAGAACAGCCGGCAAATCTTTGACGTTCTCCCGGCTGATGGTGAAACGGATGCCGGTTTTCACACCTTGGCTGAGGCAGTTCCGTATCCCCCGGACGGCCTTTTGGAAAGCACCCTGCTGGCGGCGAAACCGGTCATGTGTCTCTTCGTCCCCATCGATGCTGACCCCAACATACTCGAAACGGGATGCCTTGATTCGAGCAGCCGTTTCGGTATCAATCAGGGTTCCGTTCGTTGACAAGACCGGCCTCAACCCTTTTTCAGAGGCCAAGCCCCCCAGTTCGAAAATATCATCCCTGAGCAATGGCTCCCCACCGGAGAACAGCAGGACCGGCACCCCCATTGCTCCCAAGTCGGTAATAAACCGCCTGGCTTCGCCGGTGGTGAGTTCCCCGCCGTAGCCCCGGTCCTCGGCTTCAAGATAACAATGGACACAGCGCAGGTTACAGCGTTTGGTGACATTCCAAACTACCAGCGGACGGTTGCCGTCAGAAAACTGTAACAGATGGGCCGGAACCTCATTGGATTGCCGGTAACGAATAGCTTCGGACACAGTGGCTGTACCACACAGCAGTTTTGTACACCCTATCATGTACCTACCTCCTCCTTCAGGGGACCTCACCGGAAAAAAGGCAGCCCAGCGACTGCATTTAACCCGGGATCGCCCCTATTCTTCCCCAACAGGTGCACCAGGTGGGCAAGACCTGGGCCGGTTTCAAACAGCCGCTAATGGACTGTGATAAAAATCAAGAATGGCTTGAATCAGCCCGTCAATCGTGTAAGTCCGGGCGACAACAGACGGTTCCATCCCCAATTCCCTGACGGTGTCCGCCGTGACCGGCCCTATACAGGCCAGTGTCACCCCCGACAGCAGAGGCAGATTCTCCTGCCCGATCATCTGGACCAGGTTCCGGACAGTTGAAGAACTGGTGAAGGTTACCACATGGATCAACCGGTGGCGCAGCAGTTCCAGAACCCGGCCCACGTTACCGTCACCTGTCACCGTCCGGTAAACAGGGACTTCGTCCACCCGAACACCGGCATCTGCCAGCAGCTGCGGCAGAACCTCCCGTGCCACCTCCGCCCTGGGCAGGAGTACTCGATCCCCCGCGGATATCTGCCGGAGCAGACCCTCAGCTACCGCCTCGGCCCGGAATTCCGCCGGAACATAATCTACTTTAAGGCCAAACCCCTGAAGGCATTCGGCCGTCTTGGGCCCGATAGCGCCGATTTTGGCACCATAAAGGCTTCGGATATCGCCGCCGGTAGCCGTTAGCCGTTTCAGAAACTGCTCGACTCCGTTAGCGCTGGTGAACACCACCCAGCGGTACGACTGAAGGCTGTCCAGAGCCCGGTCCAGTAGTTCCCAGCTTGATGGGGGGCCGATTTTGATCACAGGGAATTCCCAAGCTTCCCCACCCAGTTCCTCCACTGCCGCTGCCAGCAAGCTCGCCTGCTCCCGAGTCCTGGTAACCAGCACCCTTTTTCCGAACAGGGGCCGCTTTTCAAACCACTGCAGCTTCTCCCTCAGGGACACAACGTCCCCCACGATGATTACCACCGGCGACTTGAAGCCGGCACCTCCGGCCCGTTCCCCAATATCACCAAGAGTTCCGGTCAACACTTCCTGTTCCGGGCGAGTGCCCAACCGGATCAGGGCTACCGGGGTGTTGGGGGATCTGCCGTTGTCCACCAGCCGGGAGACTATATACCCCAGGTTCTCCATTCCCATTAAGAATACAAGGGTTCCGGAGCCCGTGGACAACTTGTCCCAGGCTATGCTGGAATCGATTTTGGTCGGGTCCTCATGCCCGGTAATAACCGCAAAACTCGACGTGAAATCCCTGTGGGTAACAGGAATGCCGGCATACGCAGGAGCAGCGATAGCGGAAGTAATGCCGGGCACGACCTCAAAACCGATCCCCAGTTCGCGCAGGTACTCGGCCTCTTCTCCGCCCCGTCCGAACACAAACGGGTCCCCGCCTTTGAGCCTGGCAACTGTTTTTCCTTCCCCGGCTTTTTCCGCCAGCACCCGGTTGATCTCGTCCTGGGTCAGCGTGTGCCGTTCCGGTGACTTGCCTACATAGATCAACTCGGCATCAGGCCGCGCTTGGGCCACGATTTTTAAGGAAACCAGCCGGTCATAAACAACAACATCGGCCCGGGCCGCGCACTCCTGCCCGCGAAGGGTAATCAGTTTGGGGTCCCCCGGTCCGGCACCAATTAAATAAACGATACCCTGCCTCATCTGCTCTCAAACTCCCGTCTTGCTTCATCTAGAATTTGTCTGGCACCGGCAGCCAATAACTGATCGGCAAGTCCCTCCCCGATCATGTGTGATTCACTTGAACTTCCTCGAAGTTCGGCCCGGACAAAGTGCTTACCGTCAAGGCTGGCCACTACGCCTTCCAGAGTGAGGAAATCGCCAGACACCGTTCCCAAAGCCCCGATCGGTACCTGGCAGCCCCCGGCAAGCCGCTTTAGAAAAGCCCTCTCGGCCGTGACCGCCAGACGGGAGGGCCCGTGATCCAGGTCAGTTAACAATTTCAGGGTCTCCTGGTCGCCTTCTCTGGCTTCCACACCAATGGCTCCCTGGCCAATTGCCGGCAGGCATACCTGAAAGGAAATCCGATCCGTAATCCGCTCCGATAGCCCCAAACGGGCCACACCCGCCTCCGCCAGCACAATTGCATCCAGTCCGTCCGATTCCATTTTGGTCAACCGGGTCGGGAGGTTGCCCCGCAGGTTGCAGAACTCCAAGTCCGGCCTGGCCCGCTTAAGCTGGGCCATCCGGCGCAGGCTGCTGGTCCCCACCCTTGCCCCCTGCGGTAGTTGTTCCAGGCTGTAACCGCGGGATGAAATCAACACATCGGCCGGGCTGTACCGTTCGCAGACGGCGGCAATAACAATCCCCTCGGGGATGGCTGTGGGTAAGTCCTTGATGCTGTGCACCGCCATGTCAATTTCCCCGTCCAGCATGGCGATCTCCAACTCCTTGGTGAACAACCCCTGATCGCCAATTTTTGCCAAGGCAACATCAAGAATTCGATCTCCTTTGGTTTTAATCAATTTAATATTAAACCGGATGTCCGGATTATTGCGTTCAAGGTTTGCCACAACCCATCTTGTCTGCCAGAGAGCCAGGTCACTGGACCTGCTGCCCACAATTACTTCCCGCATCGTTTCCTCCTCAGTCAACCGTTGAGGGCCGCCAGCGGCTCCTCTCGTTACTAATCCTCACCTGGGAACTTGGAACAATGTTTCTGCCCATGCCGGCAGGCCCGGTTTCCCAAACTCTATGGTGAGCGGACCACAACATCACTCTGCTGCGGACTCAGCGGCCGGTTTTTCTCCCGCTCCCTCCGGTTCCAACTGCCTGGGCATCGACAATTCGTCAGCTCCCGGCCCTGCCTTCCCCCCCAGGTTAAACATATCCGACAGCACCCGGGTATAAAGGACCCCTTTATCAGTAGTGGCAAACTCCTTCAGGCGCAGGATGGGGTCGTGGAGAAGCTGCTTGACGATAGAGTTTGCCATCGATCCGATTACCTTTTCTTCACGGGGTGTTAACGGCCCGAGCCGGTTCAAAGCCCGCTTCAACTCCGCCGTCTTGATTGCTTCCCCTTTGTCCCGAAGAGCCACAACAGTCGGAATGACAAACCTGGTGTGCAGCCAGGCCATATATTCCTTGATTTCCGCCGCCACCATTTTTTCTGCCTTTATTGCTTCCTGCTGGCGCTCCTTCAGGTTTTCGTCAACAACATTTTGGAGGGCGTCAATGTCATAAAGGTGGACACCTCCCAATCTCCGTACTTCCGGATCAATGTCTCGGGGAACGGCAATATCAATAAGAAAAATCGTTTTTCCCGACCGCCTAGCCATGACCCGCTCCATTTCCGGGTAACGGACAATGCAGTGAGGGGCCGAGGTGCAGCTGATGACAATATCAGCCAGTTCCATTTCCGCAAATAAGTCATCAAACCGGACGGCCTTTCCCCCGAACTCGCCGGCCAAATTGACAGCCCGGTCGAAAGAACGGTTGGAAACGGTCACAGCGGATACCCCATGGCTGACAAGGTGTTTCGCTGTCAATTCACTCATTTCTCCGGCGCCAATGAGAAGCACAGATCGTGCGGTTAACGTTCCGAATACCTGCTTGGCCAACTCAACGGCGGCATAAGAAATGGATACCGCGTTCCGGTCGATTTCCGTATATGTTCTCACCTGTTTCCCCACTGTTATGGCCTGTAGAAACAAGGTGTTCAGAACTCCGTTACTTACCCCTGTCTCTGCGGCCGCTTGGTAAGCCTCGCGGACCTGCCCCAGGATCTGGGACTCGCCCAGAATCATGGAATCCAGTCCGGCGGCCACACGGAACAAGTGCCCTACCGCTTCCTCACCGCTGTCAAAGTAAAGATGGCTCCGAATTTGCCGCGGCTCCAAGCGGCCTTTGGCGGCCAGGAACCCGGTGACAGCCTGGTAACCCTTATCGCTTTCCCGGACAACCGCATATACCTCAGTCCGGTTGCAGGTGCAGAGAATGGCCACCCCCTCGACACCTTCGAGGGCATGGGCTTCCTTTAGACCCGCCATCAATGCTTTACCGGAAAAATTAACTCGTTCCCGGATCTCTACCGGGGCCGTCTGGTGGTTTAACCCAACCAGGATGATAAACATTTCGCCAGCCGCTCCTTTGCTGCCTCAACATCGCCGCTGCGAATCAAAGCCAGCAGCTCTTCGTCAACCAGTTCCTTCAATATGGCTGTTCGTTTCTCTGGATCCCCTACCGTACCAATTATCTTTCGCCTCGCTGCCCCCACCATCTCCAGAAGGCGTCCGTACTCCGGACCGAATTCCTTCTCCAGGTGCTGGCGGATCAGTCGAGCTGCGGAAGGTGAATTCCCGTCGGTGGATACCGCTATTGACAGAGGCCCCTGCCGATGAATTGCCGGAACCAGAAAACTGCACAACTCCGGATCATCAACAACGTTCACCAAAACTCGCCGGTTTTGGCACGCTTCCACCACCCCGCGGTTGACCTCCCGGTCGTTGGTGGCACAGAAAACCAGAAACACCCCATCGGTGTCTTCCGGCACAAATGGCCGCTGGTGAAGCTCAATCCGGCCCAAATCCGCCAGTTCTCTGAGGCTGTCACTGACATCCGGACTGACCAACACCACTCTGGCCTGATGAGCAATGAGGGTTTTCACCTTCCGGTCGGCGACTGCACCGCCGCCAACTACCAGGCATGTCTGCCCTTCCAGGTTGAGGGTGACAGGGTAATAACGGGGCATTTCCTTTTCTCTCCTAACCTCCGCCAATAAAACGGCCTGACCCGAACCTCGGATTTATGGTTAGATTGACTGTATCCAGAGGAAAAAATGCAAGAACAAATTATTTTTCGACACAAAGGGGCCGATTCCTTTTTAGATCACCAAAAACGGCACACATTGCAGTGTGCCATTTTCCAGTTTCCAGAATAAAAATAACAGGCCTGACTGATTCCGTTACTCCTTTTTCTCTTCCTCCGCTACGGCTTCCGCTTTTTGGTCAGATGATTTCCGGAATTCCTTTATCCCCCTACCCAACGCCTTGCCTACCTCCGGCAGTTTGCCCGGCCCAAGGATAATGAGCAGGATCACCATAACCAGGATTAACTCCCAGGGTCCAACATTAAACGGTAGCAGCCCGAACATACCCCCACCTCCTAAATTTTTTCGGTAGTGAACCAGATGATCTTAGGAATCGAGTTATATTAATGGAGTCCGGAAACCACCGTCACCTGGTTGCTGTACCCTTCTCTTTCCGCAAGTAAATCCAAGTGAAGAGTCAAAATATCCGCCAGGGCGAGTTCCGGACAGTCCTTGCCTTTCCTTTCATCGTAAGTCTTCAGATACCCTTTGCACTTCTTGCAGACGAAAACCTGAAGAGCGGGGCTATCTTCGGGGGTTAAATAACTGAGAGATTTATGGTCATCATTCCCGCACCGGGAACACCCGAGGTAGCGGGAATTCCATTCCAGGCCGCAGTACTGGCAGTACATCAGCCGCCGCCCATCTTCGGCCTGCAGCCGTGAGAAATTCGAGGTTCGTCCGCAGGCAGGGCAGTGGAAACGGCCCCAGCGCTCGCGGTCAATACAGTCTTTCACTTGAGAGGAAAAGGCCATCAGAAACGGTTTAAGGGCGTTCTCGGCCACAAACTGAAGCACAGCGCCGTCTTTTGCTTTTTCCACAAGCTGCGCCATGTAGGAGTTGTCCCTCTGGCACAAATCCCTAATTAATTTGGAAAGATCCGAACCCTGCAGCACCTCTACGGCATCGCTGACACCAACCTCTTTTTCCGATCGGTGGCGGACTAGAACTGCCCCCGTCTGGCGAAACTGTTGCATATATTGATCTGGACTGATAGTGGGTGGGCAGAGGTCAATGAGGGGAACAGCCTCGGCAAGCTGTTTCTCTCTCAAATTCTCAGTGTTCCCGACAGTGATTGCCGCTTCACCGGCTGCCGCGCAGTGTGCCTCGTAAAGCTCCCGGAAGAAAGAAACCAGTTCCGAAGGAATTTCGATTCTGGTACAACCGGCCATCGTGTCACATCCCTTCTCCTTCAACCATTCTCCCATATTGAAGCATTATTGTCCATGGGGCCGGAAAAAATGATTTAAGGTAAAGGAGGGAGCAACTTTTGGTCACTCCCTCGCCTCTACTTTTGTTGGTTATTTGCCTGCCCCACGCTGCCACTGATACTGATGATGAGAATTCGCATCTTTATCTGTTATCTGACGAAACCACTTGGCATGGTGGTGGGCCGCCCAGTCAGAGCGGACGGTGCCTTTCCACATTCCCCAGAATGACTCGCCAGAACCGGTGTGGAACGACCCCAGGTATGCATGCATGCAGACCATGGTCGTGGCCAGAACCATGCAGATGTCGTGAATCGGGTAAGCGGACCGCACCAATCCCATGGGGAATGCCTGCGGGAACCACATAATGTATCCGCTCAGGGCCAGAAGAACGCAGGATGTGGTTGTCACCATGGAGTTCATCTTTTCCCCGCCGTTGAACTGTCCCTGCGGTGGAATCTTGACCGGCAGCCCGAAGAATTCGAGCGGGAACACCATGATGAACTTGATGTCATCCCAAGTCCAGGAGATCACATCTTTCAGCCATTGAACGAACCCACCCGGGTTTGCAATCAAGCAGACGATCGGGATTACGGTGAAGCCAATAGCAAAAATCCGATGTACTAATTGTGCACCCTCACGCCCTCCAAAGATAGGGATCAGGAAGGAAAACCAGTCGGAGTAGAGGGTCAAACCTGTGAACAAGAGAACCAGAAAAGTGACCGTATGGCCCCAGTGGGCGAACCGGGCACTAAATTTAAACCGTTCCACTCGTTCAGTGGTCATGCGATTTCCCTCCTTCCGCGTGGGTTGCCTGGCCGGCCTTGAAGATCCTGGTGGTGAAGAAGCTGACAAAAGCACCCGCGGCAGCGGCAGCTACGAGCCAGCCGGCATACGGCTGGATTGCGTTCTGCCAGACGCCGATATGGGCAGGAGCCTTGGCGTCCTTGGGGAACCCGTAAGCCTCTGGCTTATCTCCAAGGACGTAAATCACGTTTGTGCCGCTGCCAACCTCAGTTTTTCCATAGACCTGGGCATCCGGGTTGGTCTTCTGCAGTTCCTGAACCCTAGCCTCGGCCGCAGCCAGAAGTTCGTCGCGGTCGCCAAACTGAATTGCTCCGGTGACGCAGGTCTTGGCGCAGGCGGTGGTTAGCCCTTCGGCCACCCTTTCGGAGCAGAGCGAACACTTGGTAACCTTGTCCAGGTCCTTGCGGTATTTCGGGATACCAAACGGGCAGGCGGCAACGCAGTATTTGCAGCCAATGCACTTACTCAGGTCCCGGGTAACGGCCCCGAACTCGGAGTAGCTCAACGCTTTTGTCGGGCAGACTTTGACGCAAGGGGCATCAATGCAATGCATGCACTGCTTCTTGGCGAAGAGCCAGTCCATCTTGCCGTTGACTTCCCGTTCGTTCATGCTGACTATGGTGAAAGTCTGGGGGCCAGTCCCTTCATGGGTCTGGTAGCTCCCATTGAACGGCAAAATTTCGGCATCCAGCTGGTTCCACTGTTTACATGCAACCTGGCAGCCGCGGCAGCCGGTGCACTTGGTGACATCGATGCAAAGAGTCTTATTCGCCATCTCTACGCCCTCCTTACATCGCATAGCCATGCTTTGTATTCGGGTATCATGGTGTTGCCATCACCAACGTGCGGAGTCAGCTTGTTTGCAATATCGCCCGTGGCATATCCTTTGAAGCCGAAATGCCACAGAATGCCGATCTGTTCGATCTGCTTCCCGGCGATATCAAACGGCTTAAACCGCTTGGTGACCAGCGCGTAGGCCTCGACCTCGCCACGCGTTGTCGCAACGACTACTTTGTCGCCATTCTTGATGCCTTTGCCTGCAGCCAGAGTCTCGCTCATTTCCACAAACACGTGCGGCACAAGTTCCGCCAGCCACGGAAGGTTCCGGGTCATGGCGCCGGCCTGCCAGTGTTCACTGACACGGTACGTGGTCCCGATAATTGGGTACTTGTCCGCGGTCCCCTGTTTTTCAGGTTCCCAGACCTTGACCACAGGGTTGAACTGGACGCTGGAGAATGCATTCGGAACCGGGCTTTCCCAAGGCTCGTAATGCTCGGGGAACGGCCCTTCCTTCATCTGAGCCCCGGTGGTGAAGAGGCAGCCGACACCCTCGGCCTTCATCATGTAAGGCAGGTTGCCGCCCTCGGCAGTGGGAGCGGTTACAGCCTTTATGTCTGGAACGTCATGACCTACCCACTTGCCAACTGAACCGGATGCTTGGTCGACCTTGGTCGGATCCCACCAGAGGAGCTTCTTGTCGGCGCTCCAGGGATTGCCGGCCAAATCGGCGGAGCAGCGGTTGTAGATGATGTGGCGGTTAGCCGGCCAGGTGAAGCCCCAGTTCAGGAACATCCCGATCCCGGAGGCATCAACGTTGTCACGCCTCTTGGCCAGGTTTTTGCCCTCTTCGGGGTAAATTCCGCCCCAGATCCAGACGCCCGATGCAGTGGTGCCGTCATCCTTGAGTGCGCCAAAGTTAGGTACCGGCTTGCCGGTGGCCACATCGTAGCCGTTCATTTCCTTGGCAACGGCGTCAAGATCAGGCTCTTCGGCGTTACCGTAGCCCCAGGTCACGACCTGAACCGGCTTATCCTTGGAATCGGTACTGGCAGCATAGAGTTTCTTGATTTTCTTGGCCAGTTCGTCAATAATCCAAAGGTCGCTCTTGGAGTCGCCAACAGGTTCAACGCCCTTCCAGCGGTAGCTGATCATCCGGCCGCTGTTGGATATGGTGCCTTCCTTTTCGAATGAGGAACAGGCCGGCAGGAAGAAGACCTCGGTCTTGATGGCAGCGGGGTCGGAACCCGCTTCTTTCTGCCAGAAAGCAGAAGTCTCGGTTTCCCAGAGATCAACAGCTACCATCCAATCCAGGTTCTCAAGAGCCTTCTTCTCCTTGTTGGCATTCGGACCACCGACGACCGGGTTGGCGCCGAACAGGAAAGCACCCTTGATGTCACCCTTGTACATAGCCTCGAACAGGGCGATGTGGGAGTAGTTCCTCGTGCCGTCATACTTGGGCAGGAACTGGTAACCCCATTCGTTCTCCGCAGTTGCCGCGGCTCCATACCAGGCTTTCAACTGGCTGATGAAGAACTTAGGTTTATTAGACCAGTAGCCGGACTTAGGAGTCTCCTTCTCCAGGTATGTGGCCAGATCCGGCCAGTCCGTCTTGGGACTGTTCAGGTATGCCGGCAGCAGGTGGAACAGGAGGGCCATATCGGTCGAGCCCTGAACGTTGGACTCACCACGCATGGCAGCGATCCCGCCCCCAGGCATACCGATATTCCCGAGCAGCAGCTGAATGACGGAGTAAGCCCGGACATTCTGGGAACCAACAGTATGCTGCGTTGTTCCCATGGCATACATGATGACACCGGATTTGTCCGGTTTGCCCGTCTGAGCAAAAGCGTCCCAGACCTGGATCATGGCGTCTTTCGGGGTACCGGTGACCTTGGAAACGGTGTCCGCATCGTAACGGGAATAGTGCGCTTTCATCAATTGGAATACAGACCGCGGGTGCTGCAGAGTTGGGTCTTTCAGGGTCTTCTCATCCGGACCCTTTTGATATGCCCAAGCGGCCACGTCATACTTCCGTTTCTCTGCGTTGTAGCCCGAAAACAGACCATCCTTGAAGTCAAACTTTTCGTCAATAAGGAAGGAAGCGTTGGTGTAGTTCACCACATAGTCCTTCCAGTACAGGTTGTTTTCCAGGATGTAGTTCATCATACCGCCCAGGAAGGCGATATCGGTACCGGAACGAAGCGGTGCATAAAGATCCGAACGTGCCGAGGTTCTGGTGAAACGCGGGTCAACGCTGATAATTTTCGCTCCCCGTTCTTCACGGGCCTTGGTCAGCCACTTGAAGGACATCGGGTGATTCTCAGCGGCATTCGCGCCCATTATCAAAGCACAGTCGGTATTCCGCAGGTCGTTCCAGTTGTTGGTCATTGCACCTCTCCCAAATGACGGCCCCAGACCGGCGACCGAGGGAGAGTGTCAGATACGGGCCTGGTGTTCAAGATAAACGACACCAAGCGAACGCATCAATTTGGATAATAAGTAACATTCCTCATTGTCAAGGGCGGCACCACCAAGAGAGGCAATGGCTTCCGTACGGTTAACCACGACCTCCTTCTCAATTTCCTGGCCGGTGGCGGCATCCTTGAACTTGGCCTTTTGAGTCTTGATAAAGCTGGCGTCACGAGTTACCTTAGCCTTCTCGGCAATCTGGTCGAGCACCCAATCCCATTCTTTTTCTTCCCATTTGTCACTTCCCGGAGCACGGTAAAGGGGTTTCTTCATCCGCTTTTCGCTGGTATGAATCTGGAACAAAGCGGAGCCCTTGCTGCAGAGTGAACCTTGGTTAATCGGGTTGTCCGGATCGCCTTCGGTATTGATAAGCTTACCATTTTCCGTGTAAGTCAGGATACCGCAACCACAGCCGCAATAGGGACACAGGGTCGGCACCGGCTGGATATCCTTGATCCGGAGACTGTTCACTTCAGCCGCCACCGCAGCCACACTAAAGCCGAGGTTAGTTACGGTAACCGTCGCCACCGTGGCTCCTGACAGCTTCAGGAAGTCTCTTCTTGAAACCTTCACCACATCTTCTCTCCTTTCTGTTGAAGTGAAATCGAAACTCCTCCGTATCGAAAAGACCACCACCTTTCAAGCATCATAACTTGATGAGAGACAAATAAATTCCAACATGGGCATACGGACAATCAAAGGACATTTTGTCGCAACTTTTGTCAAGCTTCAGAATATTGCCGCAACAGTCCCAGGCTTGCCCGTCCAAAGATATACATATTTGTCTGCTATCAGGAATATTCGTTACAGCCTACCAAATTCCTGCTTTATATAAACAATTTTTGTAAATTCTCGGAGTTATACCGGTGGGGGGTATCGGTCTTGGGGGACCATTTTGGCATGAATACCCGTAAGATGAACCCTGGGCAAACCAACGGGGCACGGCCCAAACCGTGCCCGCGAGTCTGATTTAGTTTTAAACCCGATGGTCCCAAAAGCACTCAAAGGCCTCCGGCAGCCACCCTCGCAACAACCGTTACGACTCCGGGGTCGCCAACCCTACTCCATCGTCCCTGCGGCTGTAAGAACCGCCTAAGCGCCGGCGTCCTCACTTGAATCTTCGATTACGTCAATGGCTTTCTTCTTGCGGACCATCTTGGATACCAATATACTGATCTCATACAGAAGGTACATAGGGCCGCCCATTAAGGTTTGGGTCAGCGGGTCAGGGGTCGGAGTCAGGACGGCGGCCACAATGAAAATAATCAAGAGGGCATACTTGCGTTTCTTGACCAGAAACTCGGGTGTAACCATGCCGATACGGGTGAGGAACATTACCACCAGCGGCAGTTCAAATACCAGGCCAAACGGAAGCAGAAACCAGATGGTAAACGACAGGTATTTAGCGATGGTGATCATCGGCTGGAGGTCACCGGAAATCATGACAAAGAATTTGACGGCAACACGGAAAACCGAATAATAGGCAAACAGCAACCCACCGGCAAACAGGAGCAATGAGGTCGGTACCAGGATGTAAACCCACCGCCGCTCATTGGGATATAAGGCCGGGACAATGAAACCCCATATCTGCCAGAGAATAATCGGCAAAGCCGCGATCAGCCCCGCGATCAGGGCCAGAGTGATATAGGTGAAAAACCCCTCTGTCATCCCCGTGTAAACCAGTTTGATATGGAATTCATTGACCGGGCTTGTAATAAACTTCATCAGCCAGTCCCGGTAATAAAAAGCCACCGAACTGGCAACGGCGATAGCAACGGCGGACACTACCAACACCCGCCGGAGGTCCTCCAGATGCTTGAAAATAGTCATCTTATTATCAGACATCCACTCATCCCCTCTCAAGGCCTGGTTCAAAACTTCCGCTCCCGGACGAAATCGGCAATCATTTGCAGGGATTTTCGGGCCGGGACGGCAGGTAGAAACCTCAGTTCTTTTTTAGCCTTCTCTACATAGCGGTTGGCCACTGCGAAGGAAAAATCAATTGCCCCACTTTTTCGCACCAGTTTGATCGTTTCCGCCATTTCGTCTTCATTCTTGTCCGCCTTTGGCACCAGTTCGGATAACCTTCGGGATACTTCTGTCATTGTCAGAGCATGAATCACAGGGAGAGTCAGGATCCCCTGTCTTAGATCACTGCCGACCGGTTTACCCAGCACTTCCTGATCGGCTGTTAAATCGAGAATATCGTCCGTAATCTGAAAAGCCATTCCAACATAATGGCCGTACCGTTTCAAACGAAAGCTGATTTCCTCGGGAGCCCCGGAGACCATGGCTCCCAGCCGACAGCTTGCTGAAATCAGCAGTGCGGTTTTGCGCCTGATGCGGTAGAAATAATCGCGGAAGGTCTGTCTGGGATCAAAACTGGTTACTATCTGCTGGATTTCCCCCTGGCACATCTCAATGCTGGCATCGGCCAGGATCTTGGTAATGGCGGGATCCTCGTAGCTCGCGATCAGCATCAGAGCCCGGGCAAATAGATAATCTCCCGTGTGCAGGGAAATTCGGTTTCCCCAACGGGCTTTAACGGTAGGGATACCCCTGCGTGTTTGGGACGCATCAATCACATCGTCATGTACTAGGCTGGCCATATGGACCAATTCCATGGCTACGGCCAGGGGAAGCAGTCTTTCCAACGAAAAATGGTGGAATTTGCCCCCAAGCAAGACAAAAGCCGGGCGCAACCGCTTTCCCCCAGCTTTGAGCAAATGTCCGGAAGCGTCGGTTAAAAGTTCATTGGGAGTTTGCACGTATTTCTGCAACTCGGTTTCCACAACCACAAGCTCGTGCTTTATTTCGTTAAATAGACGAAAGGAACTCATCCGTAGTACCACACATTCCTGGAAATATGGGACAACCTGGGTATCATTATTATATTCGGCACAGCCGGCAAAAATCCTCCCGCCCGTGACAGCTGCCGCCAATACCTTGGCAAAATGAGGAGACCCCGCTCTCTGATACGGGGTTTCCAGCCTCTTATTGGTTCAATTCGGCAAAAACGAGGTCGATAATTTGGGGAATTTTTGCGGCGACTTCGGGTGTCAATTCCAGGCTGTAATCAATTACCTTGGGTTCAACTCCGATGATCACCGTCGGCGGCCGTTCCCCTAACCGGTCAGCCATGGCCAGAACGTCAACCAAATCGGACTGGTGAAGGGAGACGGGATGCTTCTTGGCCATAAACGTGTAGTACATGATCATGCTGGGGAAGTTCTTGATGCCGCGCAGCCGAAACATAATATTCTTATGATCCCCCGTGGCGATGGAATTAGGAATCGTACGCCCCCCAGCGCTTATAAAGATCGTGGGAGATGTTTAATACGTCCAGAACCCTTCCAACCACAAAATCGGCCAGGTCAACCACCTCCCGGGGTTGGTGGTAAAAGGCCGGCATTGCCGGCACGATATGCGCCCCCACTTGGGCCAGAAAGAGCATGTTTCGCAGGTGGATCTGGTTTAACGGGGTTTCCCTGGGCACCAGCACCAATGGCCTGCGTTCCTTGAGTGCGACATCGGCAGCCCGCTCCAGCAGGTTTTCCGCTGTCCCGGCGGCAATCCTCGCCAGACTCCCCATGGTGCACGGGACGACGATCATGCCGTCACACCGGTAGGAACCGCTGGCGATTACCGCGCCAATATCCTCATTGGCGAAATAGGCGATGCTGGCGTCGGGAACTCCGATGAAATTCCGAACCCGTACCGGGACCTCCGCGCTGCCGCAGTTCAAATCCCAGTCCAGTTCGTGCTTAAGCACCAGTTTGGCTGGCTCAGTAATGATTAAAGAAACATCATGTCCGCCACCGCACAGGGCTGACAACATCCGGGCCCCATAGACAGCCCCGCTGGCACCGGTTATGGCCACAATCAAGGATGACACCACTATCACCTCCATCCGGACGCCGCCGCGTTACCCACGGAAGCGTCAGTTTAGGCTGAAAAGATCAAGGAGGCTGAACAACAACACCACAATGCCAACATAGCGGTTGACCGCGAAGGACGCCGTATTGATCTTGGAGAAATCGGAAGCTGACACCATCGAGTGTTCCACTACCAGAACCGCCGCGACCAGGAACACCCCGAGCAGGAACCACCAACCAAGCTGCAGGGTGATTCCGGAAGCAACCAATAAAACCACTGTCAGAATGTGCATGACAGTCGCTATCTTCAGAGCACCGGCGACCCCGAACCTAACCGGGATCGAATGAAGCCCTTCTTTCATGTCAAACTCGCGGTCCTGACAGGAATAGATTGTGTCCAGGCCCGCCACCCAGAAGCCAACCGCCAACCCCAACAGGACAGGAGCCAAATTAAACCGGCCGGTGATAGCGATCCAACTGCCCACCGGGCCCATGGCGCTGGCCAGGCCCAGCACCAACTGAGCCGTCCAGGAAAACCTTTTCATATAAGAATAGATGACCAGAATAAAAACAGCGAAAGGCAGCAGTTCCACGCACAGCCAGTTCAGTTTGGCCGCCGACACAAACAGCAGGACAAAAGACAGAATAATGGCCAAATACCCAACCACCACCGAAACCCGGCCGCTGGGGATGGGCCGGACCGCCGTGCGGGGATCTCGGGCGTCGATATGCCGGTCAATCACCCTGTTCAAGGCCATCGCCGCTGTACGGGCACCGATCATGGCCATGGTGATCCAAAACAGGTGGTAACCGGACGGTAATCCACGCACAGCCAGAAAAGCGCCCAGATAAGCAAAAGGAAGGTTAAAAAGGGCATTCTTAAAGTCGATCATTTCCAGGAATGTCAGTATTTTATTCGAGCCCATACCTATCCCACTTTCCATCAACCAGTCTCTTGATCTCATCGGTCATTTCGATGTCATCCGGCCATTCCCGGAAATGCCCGTCCATGGGTCCCTTCTTGGTGGCATCGACCCCAATCTTTGTTCCGTATTGGGGTAGGGGCGACGAATGGTCCAGGGCATCTAGAGGACCGTCGACCATGACCACATCCCGCCGGCCGTCAACATTATTGAACACCTTCCACATAACCTCGGACACGTTGTGGACGTTAACGTGGGCGTCAACGATGATAATCATTTTTGTGAACATGGCCTGGCCCATCCCCCACATGGCATGCATTACCTTTTTGGCCTGGCCGGGGTAGGTCTTATTAATGGAAATAATGGCGCAGTTATGGAATACCCCTTCCAGGGGCAGGTTCATGTCCACGATTTCCGGGGCCAGCATTTGAAACAGAGGCAGGAAAATTCTTTCCGTGGCCTTCCCGATATAGCAATCCTCCATCGGAGGCTTTCCCACAATGGTCGTCATATAAATAGGATTCCGCCGATGGGTAATGCATGTGACGTGGAATACCGGATACATATCGGCAAGTGAGTAATACCCGGTGTGATCGCCGAACGGCCCTTCCATCTTTCTTTCATCGGGATCAACGTAGCCTTCCAGGACTATCTCCGCATGGGCCGGCACCTCTAAATCCACGGTCGCGCACTTGGTCATTTCCACCGGCTCCTTTCGCAAGAAACCAGCAAAAAACATTTCGTCAATACCCTTGGGCAGCGGGGCGGTGGCTGCGTACACGGCCGCCGGGTCAACTCCGATGGCCACGGCCACTTCCATGCCCCTGGAATCCGATTTGAATTTGCGGAAGTTTTCGGCCCCGTTTTTATGGATATGCCAGTGCATCCCCGTTGTCCGTTCGTCAAATACCTGCAGCCTGTACATACCCACATTCCGGTGACCGGTCTCGGGATCCTTGGTGAAAACTAGCGGAAGGGTGACGTACCTCCCCCCGTCCTGGGGCCAGCACTTCAAAATGGGGAACTTGTCCAGGGACGGGCTGTCTTTGATAACAACTTCCTGGCAGGGGCCGCTCTTTACTGTCTTGGGCAGGAATGAGGCTATCTGAGCCAGCTTGGGCAAAGCCTTCAGCTTGTCCAAAACCGAAACGGGCAGCTCCGGAGGCTGGAGAAACGTCAGGATTTCCGCCCCGATTTCATCGAGGCTGTTGACCCCCAGGGCCATGTTCATTCGTTCGTACGTGCCAAAGGCGTTAATCAGAACCGGAATTTCTGACCCTTTGACGTTTTCAAAGAGGAGTGCCGGCCCATATTTCTTGGACACCCTGTCCGTTATTTCCGTGATCTCCAGAATCGGATCAACCTCGGTAGTAACCCGCTTGAGGAGACCTTTTTCCTCTAATACCTTGATGAACTCGCGTAGGTCACGATAGGCCATCCAGGCCACCCCCAATTCCATCCTCTATTTTCTACCCTAGTTTAAGCCATAAACGGCGAAATTGCAAGAAAAATGGTCAATTGTGGAGATTTCTGCAGGTTTGCGGTCAAAGTTGGATTACAGCACCGGCTCATCCACTGTGAGATATCCGAACGCGCAACCACCGCTGCCAGGTGGTCAAAAAAAGCCCTTGCGAGCAAGGGCCAAAATAAGCATTGGCACGTGGAAACCGCAATAACGGAATTCGGTAAAAACAAAACACAGGTTGATTTGGGTTAAGAAAAAGTATTCCCGATGTTAACCGGTTGGAACAGGATCGGGGAGGCGACCTAAAAATGGGCCACCGCGAGGTTACCGGTTACTCGTTTGGCCGGCGGCACACACCGCGCCTGAGGTTGAGCGGTAATCAAGATCTGAACCGCCAACTTCTCCAGCAGGTCTCTATCCCGGCCGGAAGGGAGCTGGCGTAACTCCTCTTTGGCATGACCGAGGTAGTTTTCGACCAGACCCGGTTCCTGCCTAAACTGGTGGCAGCCGACTGCCATCCCCAACTGAAGTCCAAACTCCCGCAAAGTTGCCACAAAGTCGGCAGATGCCCCACCAATGGTTGCCCCAATTCGGCACGATTCGGCAAACAGCAAGGCTGTTTCCTTTTTGATCACCCGAAGGGTGGTCAGAGTACTACCCTGACCGCTCTCCAGGACATCCTTGCGGATCACTCCTCCCTCGTTCATCTGGCAAACGATGTCGGCAAGCACCGGTAGAAATTCCAGGCAGCCTGCTTCACAGACATATAGCAAGAACTTGCCAAAGATGTAATCGCCAACCAGTACAGGTAGTTGAGGGCCACTTCCGGGCGGTTCCGCCGCGGGTTGGTCTTCTTCTCCAATTCGGTTATGGATCTGCTGAGCCAAGTAGGCAAGTTCCATGGCAGCGGCCATCGAAATCACCCGGTTGTTGATATCACCGGAAAACCGCGCTGATAAAATAACCAGAGACGGCAGCAGGCACTGCTCGTGAAGGCAAAAATCAAAAGGGATCAAATCCGGAACATTGCCGGCTTTTAGCCTCAGCTCCCCGGCTATACGCCCGTGCACTAGAGCCAATTCATTACTGATAGCCTCAAAAACTGTGGCCGCCATAATCTCCACCCATTTCCCAGTAAAGTTAGTTTCAGGAAACTATATTCTGCCCTATGTCGCAATTTCCTTCCCTTCAAATGAAAGAATTCACATTTTCATGACAGAATAAGTTTATGCGACCGATGTCGCGACCATGAATGCGTAACAAACAGACCCTTCCGCTACAATAAACAACAGTCCCGCACGAGTTAAGTTCGACATTGGGGGCCAAAGCCCTCCCAGGCATCTCCGGGAATTGATGGGCAAAAAAAAGGGCCCCCCGTATGGAGAACCCTGTTCTCTACTAACGTCGCCAACTGATTAGGCCGCGCCTACTTTCTTTAACACCGGAGTGCAGTTCACGAAATGTGCCTTGAAGCCGAGTTCACTAGCCGGGATTCCCAGTCCCAACCCGATAATCTGGGTGAAGAAAAGGACGGGCATATCGTGCTTCACGTCAAATTTATTGTTGGCGGTGCTCTGTCTCATGTCGAGGTTCTGGTGGCAGAGGGGGCACCCGGTGACAATGCAGTCAGCCCCGGAATCTTTGGCTATTTTCAAAATATCGTTGGTCAGTCTGATCGCCGCATCCTCAATGCTGAGGAACAGGGAAGCACCGCAGCATTCGGTCTTAAACGGCCATTGGACTGCTTCTCCCCCAAGGGCCTGCACCAAGTTATCCATGGATTGAGGATTCTCTGGGTCGTCGAAGCCGCCAACTAATTGCGGGGGCTTGACCAGAAGACATCCATAGTAACAGGCAACTTTCAGGCCTTTGAGCGGGTTGCTGGTCTTGGCTTTTATGGTCGCCAGCATTTCTGAAGTGGTGAAAACCTCCAGGAAATTGACTACCTTGGAATTGCCCTTATAATCTCGTTCGATTACTTTATTGATCTTCTGACGGGTTTTCTCATCCTGCATTTCCTTATAAGAAGCGACTAACCGCTGGTAGCAGGCGGCACACGGAGCCGTAACGTCAAGGCCCATGCCGTCGGCGATTGCCAAGTTCCGGGCGGGTAGCGCCACACCCATAAGGTGGCTGGTGCTGTGGGCAGAAGTAGCGCCGCAGCAGTTCCAATCCGGTATTTCCACAAGTTCAACGCCTAGCTTCTTGCAAACTGCCTTGGTGGACTCGTCATATTCATGGGCGGTGGAATGCAGGGAGCATCCCGGGAAATAGGCGTATTTTGCCATTACTTCTCCGCCTCCATTCTCTGGACATTTGCAAATATCCTCTTCATTTCTCCGGTCCCCTTGATCGTGTGGGGCAGGAACTTAACCTTGCCGCGGGTGAGCATGGGGAAGACAAACTCGAAACTGTTTAAGGGCCGCCCGGTCTTCATGTTCATGCCCCCAAGCAGTCCGGCCTCGTAGAGGCGCCCGAAATTCTTTACCGTAAAGAGGAAAAGATTGTTGAACGTGTTCGCGAATTTGCCCTGTTCCGTAATCCCCTTGCGCCGGGCCATAATGCGCAGCGTGTCCATAACTTTGGCCACATCGATGTTTCTTGGGCAACGGGTCGTACAGGTAGAGCAGCTGGCGCAAGTCCAGATCGTCCGGGAATTGAGTACCTCATCCTTCATTCCGTTCTGAAGCATCCGCATGATCAGGCTCGGTGGAAAATCCATATAGAAAGCCAACGGGCAACCACCAGAACATTTGACACATTGGTAGCACTTGTTAACGTTCTGCCCGCTTTCCTCTTCTACATGAGCGATAAAACCGCGATTTGCTTCCAGAACCTGGGATACATTGAGTTCGCTCATCTTTGACCCCCTCTTATGGATTCGCATAACTATTTTTGCGACCAATTTTCTGATCTAAGTTATTCTATCCTGCAAGGATAATTCCTCTTTTTTCCCCTTCAAAAATTCACTCTTTTTCGGAATTTTTTGGGAGAACAGTATTGTTTTAGGAACAACGCATAGGAAATTAATCCACAGCCTGGACCTTAAGCATAATTTCCTATCAAAAAAAAAATCATGAGCCTCGCAACTTCCGCCGCCAGGCTCATGCTAAGTACCTATATTCGGTTCGCCGGTAAAAATAAATATCCCTCCTAAAGATTTACCGCCACTTTTTGGGGCGAATCCATGATCCCCCTCTTCATTTCGGTGGCAGTCATGTGTCCGGCCTGAAATTTGTCAACAAGGTAATTGCAGGCATCCCAGGGATCTACCCGGTCCCCGCAGGTAAAGACGTCAACCGCCGCATACCCAAGTTCCGGCCAGGTGTGAATCGCCAGGTGGGATTCGGAAATAACCACCACGCCGCTCACTCCCTGAGGGCTAAACTTATGGAAGACACACTCCCTGATTTCGGCTCCGGCTTCAAGTGCTGCGTTTACCATGATTTCCTCGACACGATTAATGTCATTGAGAGTGCCGAAATCACAGCCGTAAATCTCAGCCAGAACGTGACGGCCTAAAGAATTCATCAGGTCTAAGCCTCCTTTGTCAACGAAATACGATGGAATCGAAAACAAACAACCTCCTTGCTTGCTATCCCAAATTCCAATCACAATAAATTTTAGCACTTTTCAACACTTTGTCAATTGCTATTTTGCCTCTCACCCCCTTATCTGATGCGGTTTTTCAGAGTTCCGATCAGCTCAATTTCGACCGCTACTTCATCCCCGGGGTTAACCGCCCCCACCCCGGAAGGGGTACCGGTGAGGATTACATCCCCCGGTTCCAGGGTCATCACTTCGGAGATAAAACTGATCAGTCGGTCAACGGGGAAAATCATCTTGGCAGTGGTGGAATCCTGTTTGACAACGCCGTTGTGAATCAAACGGATATTGAGATTGCCCGGGTCTATTCCGGTGACTATCCAGGGCCCGAGTGGGCAAAAGGTATCAAAAGACTTGGCTCTGGTCCACTGCCCGTCACGCCGCTGCAGGTCCCTGGCTGTAACGTCGTTACCGCAGGTATAGCCAAATACGCTTTCCCGAATGGCCTCCGGTTTTGCTCCACGGATCCGCCGCCCGATGACGACGCCAAGTTCCGCCTCATAATCCACCTGCCGGGACATGGCCGGGTAGACAATATCCGTCCCGGTCCCGGTTACGGCCGTACCGGGTTTCAAAAACAGCACCGGCTCGTCGGGGACCACCTTCCCAAACTCTTGGACATGATCCCTGTAGTTAAGGCCGACACAGACCACCTTCCCGGGCTGGCAGGGAGCTTGCAGCACCACATCCCCAAGGTAAAAGGTGTGGCCGGTCCGTTCCGGGTCTGACCACGGTGGGGCGGTCAATTCCTGTACCAGATTATTATCTACTATTCCATATGCTGTTACCCCATCAATGGTATACCGGATATAACGCATAACGTTCCTCTCTTCCCGGGAACCGGTTGTGTTCAGGAGTTGACTCCACCGCCGGCAAACCTGGTTTGGATGGTTACGGACCCGGCACACCAAGTTCGCTGGTCTCCGGAATTCCTTCCTTCGTATTTTCCCGGATTACCAGATAAATAAGCGTGGCGGCGGCATAAATCATCATGGTCGCGGCAGCAACTACCCCGGAATCATTGAAAATTAGAGCCACAATACTCCCGACAAGAACGCCGATAAATCCCTGGGTCAGGTAGGGGTAGTTTTCCTTGATCCGCTGGAGAACCCCTAAAGGCCTATAAAAGAGTACAGCCAACGCCAGCAGGCTTATGAGGAATACCCGGCTCCAGAGGGTGTACCTGATCAACTTCAGGTTCATTGCCGACTTGCGGGCGATGATTTTGCCGATTTCCCCGACCCCGCCCCTGACAATCATATTGGCCGTCCGTCCAATATGCGACTGGGCTTCCGGCGGGCGACTAAGGTCAAAAGCAACAAACCCCACCATAACTACCAGTATTCCCAATACCGCGGCTAATACCTCACGCCGGGTAAGCCTGAACCCGGAGAGCCCCAAAAAAGTCACACCAAGGCCGGCCAAAGCGGCAATACCCCCACCCACATTCGTCCCTAATTGTGGGGCGGCCATGAGATAAATGACTGCTGCAAAACTGGCTGCAACTAGGATCAAGAGAGGCTTTCGCTGCCTGGGGAAGCGCTGCAGAAGAGCAGTAAACCCGATAATGGCAGCCCCAATTAGAATCCCCATGTACTCGTTTCCAATTCCATAATACCTCGCACCACTCATGGGGTCATACCCCAAAACGGAATTTTTGATCAAGTTAGCCCCGGTCGCCACATCAATCGACAAGGCAAGGGTCGTTCCCAGACAGACAAAAATGAACGGATCGAGGCCGCGGTCAAACCCCAGCCTGAGGCTGACAGCGACCAGAACAACGGTAACGCCCACTGCCGCCAGCACATAGCCGGTCAGGGAATGAAATGCTACCCCGGCAATCAATAGGAGGCTGAGGGGAACAGCCGTAAGCCCCAGTAAAAAAGGTTCCAGATTGGGGGCCGATCTCCGACGCAGAAACATGATGGCCATGGCGAGGATTATGATTATAATCTGCAGGATAACGTACCCCTTGGACAGAACCGGCCTGGCCAAAAACGTAAACACGATCCGGCGGTTCATTTCCACCAGCGTTGACAGGCGATCGGTGCCCGGAACCGCGTAGACGGCCCTCCCGGTCATAAACACAGAGGGTTCCAGGCCAAAAAACTTCAAGATAGTCGGAGCAATATCGGTATTGGTTATAATTCCCGGCCGCCTGGTGGTGGGCGATGTAATCAGGCCGGGTTTAACTCCGGCACCAAAAACCACCACGGGCGTCAGGGTATTCTTGCTCTTTAAGGCCGGTATGGACGGGCTGGGGGTGACCAGGTAAACCTGGGAACGCTTGTGATCAATGCTGGCGGTTACCTGTCCCACGAACCAGTCTAAATCTGCGAAAACCCGTTTCCGTTCCTTGGCAACCACATCTGGGGTAGCCTCGTCGGCCAACTCATCCAGCCGGGCAGTATCACCCAGTTCCACGACGATGAAATCCGCCCGATTCAGGACCCCCCGTAACTCGGCCAGGATTTTACGGTAATTTGTGCGGTTGGGGAGCAGCCCGACAGGGTCGATACTCTCCACGGTTTTCCCCACATGGCCGAGGTCCACCAGCCCCTGATCATCCATGGCTATTGTCACTGCCTGGCGGCGAAAGCCCCCCGGAATGTCTGCATTCCCCAGAACGGCAGTCTTCAGCCCGTTCTTTCTTAAAGCCCCGCCGAGAGCACCCGGAACCACCGTCATATTCAAATCAGCGTTTTGTTTCTGCAGCCGGGCCATAGACAGAAAGACTACAGACTCATGGGAAATAACACTCCCCATCCTCCGGGAATACAGGTCTCCGGCGGGGGTACCTTCAAATGTTTCATCATGATCAAACCCCAGATCACCTTCCGGGCCGGCAGTGGCGACCACACCGGACCCAATAGTCAGGTAACTCCCTTCCGGGGAACGATACAGGGCCGAGTTTGTGTTCATCAGGCCGGATGCCCCGTTATCCAGCAGGGACCTTAAATTCGGGCCTGCATAAGCAGCCAAATCGTCAATGGTGATCCGATCGACGACAACCATGATCACCTTGTGGGCTGGAATTGGCCGGCTGGCGGACCGGGCCGGTGCCGGTATGATCACCTGAAAAGAAGCGGCCCACACCAATACAACAACAATAATTGAAACAATTTTTTTCAAGTTCATCCGCCTTGTAAGCCTCCTCCCGCCAATGGCCAACCTGTCAGTCCACCGCCACCCCAGCAGGGCGGTAATAAACCCCCTTCCCGGCCAGAACCTCCTCATATGCCCGGGAAATATCGGCGACCATTGTACATGCATCATACTGTCCCAGTACCATTTCGCTGCCGCGCGCACCAAGTGCGGCACACTCTCCGGGTTCCAAGAGCAGCCGTTGTACCGCCTGGGCGATGGCATCAGCATCACCCGGGGGCACCAATATGCCGGTTTGCTCGTGACGGATAACCTCCGGAAGCCCCCCTACATCTGTGGCCACAACCGGCCGCCCGCAAGCAAGTGCCTCCATGGCGCAAATGGAGGCTCCTTCACTGACAGAAGGGATGACGAATACGTCAATTAACGGAATCAGCCGGTGAACATCCTCACGGAAGCCTGTAAAGACGCAGTTTTCCGCCAGTTCCAATCTGGCGGCCAACTGCTCAAGTTCAAACCGCAGCGGTCCGTCCCCCACAATGAGAACCATTACATCTGGTATGTTTTGTTTAATGATGGCCGCCGCCTCTAACAGGTAGGAAACGCCTTTCTGAGACGCAAACCGGGCAACCGTCCCGATTACGGGGGAGCCCTCGGGTAGGCCCAGCTCTTTTCGATCCAGAGGCTGGTTTCCCCGGAACCGCTGCAGGTCAATTCCGTTCCGGATCACCTTCACCTTTTCCGGCTCTATTCCTTCCTTATAAATGGCTTCAAAACGCAGCGCGTCGGACACCACAACTAACAAGTCAGTGCCCCTGCCAAGCATGTAATGGGCGAAAGCCAGAACCTTATGTTGGGTGCGGCTGCGGTCCTCATAGTAAACGGAGTTATGGACAGTGGCGATAATCACCGGCACCTGGCACAGCCGGGCCGCCACACGCCCTACCAGCCCCGCTTTGGCGCCATGTGTATGAACAATCTGGTACCTGCGTTTGAGAATCAACCGAACCAGTCTGGCCGTTGCCACGAAATCGGCCACCGGTTTCAATCGGTCGGCAATCGGTATGATGTGCACTGGTATTGACAGCCGGGTTAACTCTGCCACCAATCCCTGCTCCGGCGGGCAGGCAACCTCCAGTTCAAATTTACCCCGGTCAAGCCGGGGCAGCAGGGTCAGCAGGTGCTGTTTCATCCCCCCGGCACTGGGCCGGATAACCTGCAGTACCTTTATGGACAATGACCTTCCCTCCTTGAAATCCAAGGAGAAAAGCCACGGGTCAGGTTTACGGGGTTCCTTTAATCCGTTTATGATGGAATCCGGGACCGGTTCAAGTTGTCCAAAAACGGGGTTCGCGGCTACCGGGTTCAAAACAGTTTTGCTATTTGAGGTCACCTGAAAAACCTGATATCAGGATGTGTGGTTTTTCTCCTCGTCGAAACTGTCCTTTTCCCTCCAGCAGATTGGCATAAACCAAATCCTCCTCTGTCACCGGCCAAGGGCCAAGGCCTTGGCCATGCTATCCGCAATTGCACAAACTGCAATCCCAGACTCTCTGTCTAATAACCTTCGGCAGGAACCGATCACCCCTTCCTGGGTTCTTCCACACTCCTTTGGATTACCGACCGCGGGCACCCAAAATTACGTCGCATATACGGCACGGGAGCCAGCGGCCCTATAAGCTGAACCTGTTAGCATATTTTTCCACCCGTATCTATTCTCTATACCCCTTTTTTTCCCCTTCCCTCAAATCCACTTTTTCCTCCGGAAGTAGATAAGCATGGAGACAGTGGACACGGCCATCACTCCCAAAGCCCAGAAATACCCATAGCGAAGCCTAAGTTCCGGCATAAAAGCAAAGTTCATTCCGTAAATCCCTGTAATTACCGTTGCCGGAAGCACAACCGTCGCCACCACGGTAAGTGTTTTCACTACCTCGTTTACCCGATTGGATACAGCAGTCAAATACACTTCCAGGGAGCCCCCCACCAGCTCCCTGTATGTCTCCACTAAGTCAACGATTCGTAAAATGTGGTCGTAGACGTCCATGAAGTAAACTCTGGTCTCGTTTGTGGTGAAGGGGAAATCCAGCCGTAACAGGATGTTAAACATATCGCGCTGCGGTCCCAGTACCTTGCGCAGTTCAAGCAATTCCCGCCTCAATTTAAAAATCCGGTTCACAGTCCGGTTATCGGGGCGGTAATACAATTCCTCTTCCAACCGGGCAAACTGGCCCTCAATACGGTCAAGCATGGGAAAATAATCGTCAACCAGTCCGTCAGCCAGGGTGTAGACCAGAAAATCGACGCCCCTCTCCATAAGAATCGAATTTTGTTTGCACCTAGCCACTACGTCATCCAGAAACGGAAGCCGGGAACCATGAACAGTCACCACGAAGTTTCTCCCGAAAAACAGTGCGAAAGCCGTTGTCCCCATGTGATTAGGCGAGTTGGGGACAATGGCATGCATGACCATAAACGTGTACCCGGGGTATTCCTCCACCTTGGGACGATGACGAACATTCATGGCATCTTCAATGTTTAACTTGTGAAACCCGAACACACCTTCCAGCAGTTTTAACTCATCGGGCCCGGGCCCCTCCAGGTCCAACCAGATAACCCCTTTTTCCCCGGATTCTTTCCAGGAGTCGGGGGCAACATCGGAACGTATTCCCTGTTCCCTGTCGAAACTGACTGTCCGGATAATTGGTCCCACCTCCAGTGATGGCAACTGTATCCCTGATAAAGGAATTCTTCCCTTCCAAATTATATCACAACCAAAGGTCAGCGCAAAAAAAGGCAACGACCGCCTCAAGGCGCACCGTTGCCTTTTCACCAAGAACCATTAATCCTCTCCGAACAACAACCGGACAATAGCCTTGGCATCCTGGTCGACTACCGAATAACAGATCTCCAGGCCTTTTCTCTGTCCGCGGATAATCCCCTTGTTCTTGAGAACCCCTAATTGCTGCGAGACCGTTGATTGAGGAAGGTTGAGGCAGTTCTGGATTTTGGTTACGTTGCACTCGTTCTGCATCAACCCGTGCACGATGCACAGCCTCACCGGATGGGCCAGAGCCTTGAGGAGCTCAGCATGCTTTTCAAACACCTTTACATCTTCCAATGCCATCACCCCGGTACTACCCGTTCTGATGCCAGAATATCGATTACAGCTCAATTTGTCAACTCCTGCCTCTAAAACCGGGTAATCCTCATCTTTTCCACCATAAATGGTGCCAGCTGCGGCGCCATCTGCGGCAGCATGGCGGGCATCAACCGGTCCATGACCTTGGGCAGCATTTCCGGCATCAGGGCCAACATATCCGGGGGCATATTGGGAGCCTTGTCCTTCATGTAGCCGATCACATCAGGCAGAACCTGGGGCATCATACCCGGGAGCAGCATGGGCATCATCTTCGGGATCATCTTCTCCATCATGGCGAACATTCCGTTTGCTACAGGACCGGGCAAATGCTGCACCATGGACACCATAGATTTCATGACTCCGGGCATGGCCTGAAGCATCTGCGGCATCACGTCCTTCATCATCTCCACCATGGCGGGGACCGTCATCAGGTCGATCATGATGTCAAAAACAGACCACATCTCGTGACAAGCGGCTGATGTATCCCTGGTTTCGTAACCGAGGGCGCGGACCACATAGCCGCTGAAGTCCCGAATCTTCGTGTCCGAACCGGTGGCTTTCGCCCCCACCCGCAGCTGGAACTCGCAGCAGGGGCAAGTGCTCACAATGCAGCCGGCTCCGATATCTTCCGCTTCTTTGATACGAATGTCAGCAATTTTATCCGAAGCCCTGGAATCGCCGATCCTGGTGAGAACACTGCCGCAGCAGAGGGCGTCTTCGCGGTTGTGCTTCATTTCCAACATGTTCAGCCCCGGAATCGACTGCAGCACCTTCCGCGGCGGGTCATAGATGCCGCCGTGCCGGCCCATATGGCAGGAGTCATGCCAGGTAACGGTCTCGTTGACCGGATGATCGAGCTTCAGCCGTCCCTGTTCAATCAGTTCCTGGGTTATCTCACTGATATGCTTGATTTCCACATCCCAGGTCAAGCCCAGTTTTCCCCCCCATTCACGGTGGGTGTGGCTGAGTGTCATCCAGCAGCCCGGACAGGAGAGGACTAAAGTTTTGATTCCCCGTTTTTTAATCTCCGCGATGTTATAGCGGACAATCTCTTCGAAGACATCCCACTTGCCAGCCATGAACATCGGGGCCCCGCAGCAGGCTTCATCCTTACCCAGGTAAGTAAACTTAACCCCGCCTTCATGCAGGATGCGCACGGCATTTTCGGCGATTTCCGTTTCCAGCATCGATGCCGTGCAGCCGGCCCAATATCCGATTTCGGCTTTCGGCTCGTAACTGATATCCTTGGGGAACCAGGAATCCCGCCGGTCCCGTTTCCCGGCCCAGATATTCTTTTGGCCTTCCACAGAGGCCCCCATCATTTCAAAAGCCGGGAAAGTGGGTAGTTTATCACGTTGAATCAGGATCCCGCGCAGGGCGTCCCAACGGTGCTGGATCGGAATATCAACCTGGCAGACCCCGTCGCACCGCTTGCAGGTCGTGCAGAGAAGGAAATCCTTGACGATTTCTTCATTGAACTTGATTTCACCCTTCATGTACTTTCTGAGCAGCATCCATTTGCCCCTGGGGGTGGCACTCTCCCAGGTGCGGCCGGCATGGAGGGTGCAGAGACGCTTGCAGTAGCCGCAGCGGGCACAGGCGTAAGCGTCGCGCTCGATTTCTGTCGGAAGTTTGCGGTTGGAACCGACGCCGCGTCCGACAACGGCAGCCCCGAGCTTGCCCAGCGACTTGGTCGTTTCCGCCATCCGCATCAGGCGCTCGAGGTTGGGGATCTGTCCCGGCAGCACCTTGCCCGGGTTGAAGAGGTTCTTGGGATCGATCTGCTTCTTAAGCTGTGTTATTTCACCAAGGTTTTTGTACTTTTCGCCTGCCCGGTAAGCGAGAAACATCCCGATGGAGTACGGTGACCCCCCGTGTTTCCGGGCAATCTCTAACATAACCAGGGACTGTGAATAATCGAATGTGAATGACCGGGCCCGCTCATCGGCCAGGATGAATCCCAGGAGAACCATCTTGTCCGGGCTGGCCATATTGCCTTCGATTAACAATCCGGGGATTTTGGCTTCCATCTCGGCCAGGGCTGCAGGCAGGTTTGCCAGGGGAACGAGGCACTCACCGGGAACGATGGACGGCCCTAATTTCTTAATCCGCATCGGGTAGCAGCGGTTGGCCCAGGCATGTGCCGCTGACTCGCCCGGCAGCATCTGGCCGGCCTTGGAGGCAACAATGCCCTCAACCAATTGCACAGCCTTCCTGCCGGCATCTCCCCGGCCTACGAACAGGACAATAACCTTGCCACTTGGTAAGCTGCTTGTCCCTTCGGCTTCCCCGGCCCGGGCCGCAAAGGCGGGGGTTTCCATGTTGATGTGCCAGATGGGTAGTTTGGCTCTGGTCACCTCGCCAATGGCCGAAACCGCCGCCGCGAAATCCGGAAAGGCAGCCATGGCAAATGACTCCGGTTCTGCTTTAGCAACCTTGAGGGTGACCGAGATAATCAGCCCCAGGATTCCTTCCGTACCGCTAAAGGTGGCTAGCTCTTTCCCGGTCCAGGTCTTGAACCTCCCGTCCGGAAGAATCGTCTCGATTTCTACCACATTGTCTGCAATATAGCCGTAAGCATAGCTGCCGATACCGGACCCACCTTCGGCAACCCAGCCGCCAACAGTCGATCCCGGGGCGCTGCTGGGGTATAACCGCAGGTCAAGCCCACTCTCTTTTAGAGTTTCCTGAAGTTCGGTCCAGATTGCTCCCGGTTCAACCCTAACTGTTTCCGCTTTTGGGTCGATGGCCATGATGCGGTTCATCTGGGTGAAGTCAACCACGAGGCCGCCCTTGACCGGGACTGAACCCCCGTAGCCGCTGGTCGCATTGCCGCGGGGGACGATGGGAAGGCCCTCGGCTGCCGCCAGACTGACCAGAAAGCTTAACTCTTCTTTTGTCCGCGGTTGAGCTACAGCCGCCGGTGTCCGGCAAACCATCTTCTCCACCATTGCCGGCATCGAACCCATGTCGTGGGCGTAAAGCATCCTCTCTACCGGGTCTACGCTGACGCGGTCACCCAAGGTTTTGGTCAACCGTTCTTCCAGTGACGTCATTTTCTTCTCCCCCTCTTTTCGGGGAAATGGAGTTGCCCCCGCGCGCGCTTGGAGCAATCCCCTTTGCCCGCTTACTTTACTGTCTCAAACGGCCAGCAGGTCGTGCCGCCGTCCAGGATCCGGATTTGCTCAAACTCTAATTCCTTGAGGATGAGATACCCCAGGTAAGCCCTTTTTCCAATCTTACAGACGAGAATAACATCCTTGCGGCGATCAATTTCATCGGCCCGCCGGCGCAGTTCCGGAAGGGGAATGTTTAGGGAATTCGGAATGGCGCCTGTGGCCACTTCGGCCGGGCTGCGAACATCAACAAAGAGGCTTCCCGAATCGTCAACCAGTTCCCTGGCGGCTAGCGGTGAAATACCGGCCAACCTGCCGGAAAGCTTGTTCCGAAGGACATTGGCAGCCACAATTGTTGAGCTCATTGCCATGGAGAAGGGCGGCGCATAGGCCAGGTCAAGGTGAGCCAGGTCATCAACCGTGCCCCCGAGGCTGATCAGGGTCACCAGAATGTCGACCGGTTTGTCAACGACTCCTTGGCCGAAGACCTGCGCCCCCAGCAGCCGGCCCGAGGCGCGATCAGCGATGAGCTTGGTGACAACCGTTTTGGCACCGGGGTAATAGTGGGCGCGATCATTGGCCGGCACCAGCACTGTCTCTACCTGGAAACCGGCCTTGCGGGCCTCGGTTTCCGTCAGCCCGGTACGGGCTGCATTGAGGGAAAACAGTTTGATTACAGCCGTGCCCAAAACTCCGGGGAAAGCGTCCTGGCCGCCGCAGACATTGATTCCGGCAATCCGGCCCGCCTTGTTGGCGGTGGAACCCATCGGGAACCATGCCGCGTTCCCCGTCTGCCGCTGGATATTTTCGGCGCAGTCGCCAACGGCAAAGATTCCGGGGATGTTGGTTTCCATGTTGGCGTTCACCTTGATGGCCCCGGTGGGGCCAACGATGATTCCGGCTTTTCTGGCCAGATCGGCGTTTGGTTTGATTCCGGCTGTCCAGACGACGAGGTCGGCAGGAATGAAATGCCGGTCGGTATGAACCCCGGTCACGTCTCCCGCATTATTCCCTTCAAGGGAGTTTACTCTGTCACCGGTTTTGACCGTCATCCCTTTGGACTCCAGATATGACCTGATTATCAGTGATATTTCCGGATCAAAACCGGGGAGGATATAATCGGCCAGTTCCACCACACATGTCTCGATTCCGCGCGACGCCAGGTTTTCGGCCGCCTCCAGACCGGCATAACCCCCGCCGACTACCACGGCAGACCGAAGTTTGCCCGCTTCCACCAGGCCCCTGATGCCAACGGCATCAGGGACGGACCGCAGTGTGAACACATTCCTGAGATCGCCGCCGGGAATCGACGGCGCTACCGGGCTGGCCCCGGTGGCCAGGATCAGGTGATCGTATGTGAACGAGCGGTAGGAGCTGTCCTCCAAATTGCGGGCCATGACCAGCTTTTCCCCGGGGCGGATTTCTTCAGCCTCATACCCGCAGAGCACCTCAATTCCGTCACTGGCGAACTCCTTGGGCCCTTTGACGACAAGTTCCCTTTGTTCCTTGATCACACCACTCAAATAATAGGGAAGACCACATCCGGCATATGAAATAAAATGTTCCCGGGTTATCACGGTTACCCCGGCCCCGGGACGCTCCCGCTTGATTTTGGCCGCCGCTTTGGTCCCGGCGGCAACCGCCCCGATCACCAGGAATTTGGGTTCCTCCATCTACGCTCTCCCCTTTTATCCATATTTCTTAATATTATATTATTACGGCATAGGCAAAACTGTCAATTGCCAATTTCGGTTTTTGTCAGGGTGCCATTTCCCAAAACAAACCCCTGCAGTCAAGTCATATCGGTCACAGACAAGCAGATTAGGCTGCGCGCCCGAAAAAAACCGGGGGCAAGCAGAAAATAACCGGGGCCGGGGCAAGCTATTACTCGCCCCGGCCCCATATTTAGCCGAGAAACTAAAAAAATGTTCTGTCCGGGGTTGCCTTATGAAGTGCACCTCCGGGTACTCCACATTTTCACCCGAAACAAGGTTTTGTTATCACCATGCCCAGGACACTTCTCAGGACCTGCTTGGTTCAAACCGCGTGGCAGGCGGCCACGTGGTCGTCTCCTACCGGGACCAGAGACGGTTCTTCCCGGAAACAGACATCCTGCGCCACGGGGCAGCGCCCGCAGAAGCGGCACCCGACCGGTGGGTTGATTGGGCTCGGCACATCCCCCTCCAGAATGATTCTCCTTCTTTCCTTCTCTACATCCGGATCGGGAATGGGAATTGCCGATAGAAGGGCTTTGGTGTAAGGATGCCTCGCGTTTTTGTACAGCTCGCCGCTCTCGGCCACTTCCACTACCTTGCCAAGGTACATGACTGCCACCTGATCGCTCAGGTATTTGACCATGGATAGGTCGTGAGCGATGAAAAGATAGGTCAGGTTGAGTTCCTTCTGCAGTTTTTCCAGGAGGTTGACCACCTGGGCCTGGATTGACACATCAAGGGCGGAAATGGGCTCGTCACAGACAATAAATGAAGGTTCCACCGCCAGGGCTCTGGCAATGCCGATACGCTGCCGCTGACCCCCGCTGAATTCGTGGGGAAACCGGGCCGCATGCTCCGGGTTGAGGCCGACCAAAGACAGGTACTCCTCGATTTTCTCGGCCCGCTTCCTTCCTCTAGCCAGACCGTGAATGTCAAGGGCCTCCCCGATGATGTCGCTGACGGTCATGCGGGGGTTAAGAGATGCGTACGGGTCCTGAAAAATCATCTGAATATCCCGGCAAAGGCTGAGCGACTCTGCCGCACTGACCCGGAAAACATCCTTGCCCCTAAACTTCACGGTGCCGCCGGTGGGCCTGTAAAGCCTTGTAATCGTCCGTCCAACGGTGGACTTCCCGCACCCGCTTTCACCCACCAATCCCAGAGTATCGCCCTGCCTGATCCGGAAATCCACGCCGTCAACAGCCTTTAATACCTGTCCCCGCCCCACATTGAAGTATTTCTTCAATCCGGACACTTCCAGGAGAATATCACCCATATTACAGTGACACCTCCTTCAAGCCGTCATAATGCATCCAGCAGTTGGCCCGGTGGCCTGTGGAAATTTCCATTGAGGGAGGTTCCTCCCGGGCGCAGATCTGCATCGCCCGATCGCATCGCGGCCAGAAGGCGCAGCCCCGGGGCGGGGCAAGGAGATCCGGCGGCCTCCCTGCGATGGGAGTCAGTTCTTCCTTCTTCACGGAATCCAGCCGGGGGAAAGATTTCAATAACCCCCTGGTGTACGGGTGGGAAGGGTTATGGAATAATGCATCTGCGGTCCCCTCTTCCACTATCTTACCGGCATACATGACCAGAATCCGCGAACACAAGCCGGCCACAATCCCCAAATCGTGAGTGATTAAAATAATCGAAGTGGATAACTTAAACTGCAGTTCTTTCATCAGTTCCATGATCTGGGCCTGAATGGTCACATCCAGAGAGGTCGTCGGTTCATCGGCGATTAAAAGCTGCGGGTTGCAGGCCAGGGCCATAGCGATCATGGCCCTCTGCCTCATGCCCCCGCTGAATTCGTGGGGATACTGATCCGCCCTCTTTTCCGGGTTCGGAATTCCCACCAGCTTCAGGAGCTCAATACACCGCTTATTTATTGTTTTACCCGACAGGCTTTGATGTTTGACCAAGACTTCCGCAATCTGCCTGCCTGTGGTCATGGTCGGGTTCAAAGAGGTCATCGGGTCCTGGAAAATCATCCCGATTTCTCTGCCCCTCACCTTTTCCATTTCCTTCTCGGACAGCTTCAACAGGTCCCTGCCGTTAAAAAGGAGCCTTCCGGCCACGATTTTCCCCGGCGGCTCCGGGATCAGACGCATAATGGACTGGGCGGTAACGCTTTTGCCGCAGCCGGACTCTCCCACTATGGCAACCGCTTCGCCCTTCTCCAGATACAGGTTGACCCCCCGGACGGCCTGAACCACCCCGGCATAAGTGGAGAAATTTACTTTCAGATCGCTGATTTCCAAAATCTTGTCCAAAACAATCCCCCCTACTTACGCATGCGGGGATCAAGCGCGTCCCGCAGCCCGTTCCCTAAAAAGTTAAAGGCCAGCATGGTAATACTGATGAAAAAGGCCGGGAAAAAAAGCTGCCAAGGGTAGCTGGAAATGGAGTTGACGCCTTCGTTAGCCAGAAATCCCCAGCTGGCCTTGGGAATGCTGACTCCGAGGCCCAGGAAACTAAGAAAGGCCTCTGTAAATATGGCCTCCGGAATGGTGAATGTCATGACGACGATAATCGGCCCCATTGTGTTGGGGATGAGGTGCTTGAACAGGATTCGCCACGTGCTTGCGCCCAGTGTTCTGGCGGCCAGCACGTACTCCTGTTCTTTTAAACTGAGGACCTGCCCCCGGACAATCCTGGCCATAGTCACCCAGTAGCAGATTCCCAGGGCGATAAAGATGGTCTTCAGTCCCGGTTCCATGATAACCATGAGAAGGATAACGTAGAGCAGGAAAGGTACCGCGTAAATTACCTCAACAAAGCGCATCATTACTTCATCGATTCTGCCCCCTGCGTAACCGGATATCCCGCCATAGGTTACCCCGATTATTAGCACAATCAGGCTGGTGACGAGGCCAATGGTCAGCGAAATCCGGGCGCCGTACCAGACCCGCGTAAACAGGTCCCGGCCCAGGCTGTCCGTCCCAAACCAGTGCGATGCGCTCGGGGCTTTATTGACCAGGGTAAGGTTCTGATCCGAGTATGAATACCCGGTCATATGAGGGCCAAGAATGGCCATCAAGGTCAGAATTCCGATTACAATTATTCCGATCACTGCCAACCTGTTCTGCTTCAACCGCCGCCACGCATCTTTCCAGTATGTCGTGGTGGGAGCGGCGATCTTTTCCGCTTCCAACCTGTCTCTGACCAGGGGTTCAAACAGTTCCCGTGTGAACATCCTAATCACACCTCCTTCTGGTCCATCAGCTTAATCCTGGGATCGATAACCACGTAGGCGATGTCAACCAGGAAGTTCATGGACATCAAGAAGGCGCTGTAAAAAACGGTCACTCCCAGAATCACGGTATAATCACGGTTGGATATGCTGGTAACGAAATGCTCACCGAGGCCGGGTATGGCGAAAATCCTTTCTATTATAAAACTGCCGGTAAACACTCCCGCAATCAGCGGCCCCAGGTAGGTAATAACAGGCAGGATCGCATTCCGGATCCCGTGCCGCCAAATTACCGCTCTTTCGGAGAGGCCTTTAGCCCGCGCAGTCTTTATATAATCCTGCTGGAGAACCTCCAACATGCTGGATCGCATCAGGCTGGCGATAAACGCCGTCGGGTAGGCGGAAAGGGCCAGTGCGGGCAGCACTACCTGCTGAGGGGTACCCCACATGGCTGCCGGCAGCCATGCGAGCTTGAGGGCGAAAATGTACATCAACAGGGCGGCCATAATGAAGCTGGGCACCGAGAAATTGATGGTTGCCAGGACAATCGCCGTATAGTCCTGCCACATATTGTGCCGGAGCGCCGCGATAATCCCGGCCAGGCAGCCGACAATCAGAGCCAACCCCACTGCGATGGCACCCAGAGTGGCTGATACGGGGAACCCTTCTTTAACCAAATCGTTCACGGTCCTGTCCTGGTATTTGAAGGACGGGCCCAGGTCTCCCCTGACCAGATTGCCCAAGTAGTCCCGGTACTGCTTCCAGAGAGGATCATCCAGGTGGTAGCGGGCGTTCAGGTTTCTGATGATTTCAGGAGGCAGTTTCTTTTCACTGGCGAAAGGGCCTCCGGGAATGGCGTGCATCAAAAAGAATACGACCGTCACAATTACCAAAAGACCGACCACGGTATTGAAAACTCGTCCCAACAAATAGCGGCCCAATAAGCTCACCCCGCTGCTGTTTTGATGAAAACAGGTGTTGAGGTATGCGTAACGCATACCTCAACACGATAAACCTTGGATATGGATCGAGCAGCCTTAAGGGCTACTCCACATAGGCCCACTTGAACTCGGCATAGACGGCAAACGAAGGTGTTATTACGCCCTTAATGTTTTCCCTGATTAGAGTTGGCTTTGTATAGAAGTAGAAGGGGGCGATAGGCATTTCATCCATCAGAATCTGCTCGGCGTCATGCATGGCTTTCATCCTGACCGCGTTGTCCCCGGTCGATTTTGCCTGCTTGATCAGCTCGTCGTATTTGGCGTTCGACCAGCCGGTGTTGTTGTTTCCGCCATCGGTGACGAACATATCCATGAACGTCATCGGATCCAGGTAATCCGGGCTCCAACCGGAACGTGAGATGTCGTAGTCCAGTTCCTGTTGGGCCTTAAGGTATACGCCCCACTCTTTGTTGGTAACGCCGACATTGATTCCCAGGTTTTGCTTCCACATTTCCTGGATTGCCTGAGCAATTTTCTGATGCATTTCGTGGGTGTTTACCAGGATTTCCAGTTTGGGGAATCCTTTTCCACCCGGATAGCCGGCCTCGGCCAACAGTTTTTGGGCTTCGGCAACATCTTCCTTGAAGTAACTATTCCCCGCAGTCTCGCGGAAATCCTTATCCTTGTCCTCAGCGAACCCGAAAGGTACCCAGGCGAAGGCAGGCTTTTGTTCCGCTTGAGTGATATTTTCCACTATCGCCTTCCGGTCAATTGCCATAGCCAACGCTTTTCTGACCTTGGGATTATCCAATGGTTTCTTTTTGACGTTGAAGCGGTAGTAATACGTTGCGGCATCTGCGAAAATGTGATAGTCTTTCGCATCCTTGAGGCTGGGGAGTTCCTGGGTCGGTATCGTTTCGACCATGACATCAAGTTTGTTGGTCTTGTACATCGTATAAGCGGTGTTATTGTCTTCAAGAAGGTAAACTTCGAGTTTCTCCAGTTTAACTGTGTTTGCATCCCAGTAGTTGGGGTTTTTCACCAGGGTCATCAGCTGTTTGTGTTCCCACTTCTCCATCTTGAACGGGCCGTTGCTCACATAGTTTTCCGGTGAAGTATTCCAGTCAGGGTGAGCTTCAACCACTGTCTTATTCAGGGGAGCGTAGGTTTGGAAAGCGGTCAGGCCCAAAAATTGAGGAGCAGGCGCCGCCAGGGTCACTTCCAGGGTCTTCGGATCGATGACCTTGATGGCCACGTCTTCGGCTTTGCCTTTACCACCGTTGTATGCTTCGGCGCCTTTGATGTAGTAGAACTGATATGCATAGTCCGACGCCATCTTAGGATCCAGGACTCTCAGCCAGGCGAACTTGAAGTCTTCTGCGGTAACCGGGTCACCGTTGCTCCACTTGGCATCCCGCAGTTTAAAGGTGTAAACCAGTCCGTCTGTGGAAACGGTCCAGCTTTCCGCCGCCGCCGCCTGTGGCTGGCTGTTGGCGTCATATCTGGTCAACATGTCAAACAGGGCATTCGCAATAGTCCCTTCCGGCAGCCCTGTCATTTTGGCCGGGTCCATAGTCTCGGGTTCACTATGACCGTGGTAGCGAATCACCTGAGCTGGCTCCTTTGCTTGGTCGCCGGCGGGTTCCTTCTTGCCGCAACCGGCCATACCAACGGCACCCACGATCAGGACCAAAGCTAATGACACAGCCAAGACCTTTTTCCAGTTCATTTTGTTGACATACCCCCTCTTAGTATTTTATATGTTTGTTAAACGCATGCTGTCAAAGGTCTAACGGCTAAGGAATTCGACGCTAGTCAATTTATTCCTGCTGAATAAATATTCAATTGCCCTTGTAATAGGCCTTGTTCCTTAAAGAGGAAAGCAAACGCACACCCCCACTTACCAGGAGATGCGGATGTTTCCGGAGAAATACTTCCCCGGCCTCAGTCAGCACATGTTGAGCCTCGACATATCAACTCCTATTACGTATCTCCGCTACACGCTGAACCATCACGGCGCATCGATGGGCTGGAAAGGGTTCGGCTTCTGGAAGCAGCGCGTTCCTTTTGTTAAGGGCCTGTACCGCGCCGGCCACTGGGTCGGCCCCATGGGGGTGCACACCGCCATATACACGGGGAAAAATGCGGCGGAACTGGTGCTGCGGGATGATAAGGGTTTTTGTTTCGGTATTGATAAGTTAACCGGATCAAAAACCTCAACGGGGAGTACACCCCAAAGGAATTGAGGTCCCAGAGGTTCCGGCGGAAGCTTCGCTAAAAGTCAAATACTCGTTTTTCTGGTAATTATTTGCGGAATGGCAGGAATACGAATAATATTGTGGAAATTTTAATTGATAATAGGGGGGATCCCTGACTATGGCAAAATAAAAGTGTTTCCCCTTTATAAAAGACTCTCAATTGATAATTCGATTCCTTGTCAAGTCCGGATCTCCGAATCTTTGTGGTTGGAGGTGAATTTTCGGAATAACGATAAGCCAAGTCGGCTAATACCGCCAAAGAGGGTGATTCAGGGGATGATTTCCAGAACAGTACCTTTGTTTGAAACTAGGGAAAGGGGGGGGGATTGTATGAAACCTGTTGAACTTAGTTCTGCCTTCACCCGGGGCAAGGACTTTATAGCCAGCGTCGAGGCAGCCAGCGGGGTCAATCTGCGAGACTGCTACCAATGCGGTAAGTGTTCGGCGGGATGCCCTGCGGCTTTCGCTATGGACTACACACCGCGGCAGGTTATTCGCCTGGTTCAACTGGGTTTAAAGGATGAAGTTCTGGCCTCCCACGCAATCTGGTTGTGCGCCGGATGCGAGAACTGCTCCACCAGGTGTCCTCGAGATATTGAGCTTCCCAAGGTGATGGACGCCTTGCGGGCGGAAGCCAGGAAGGTCGGCATTGTCGCGGAACGGAACGTAAACCTGTTCAACGACCTGTTTTTGCAGTCTGTGGAATCGAACGGGCGTGTACACGAATTTGGCCTTGTTCTCAATTTTAACCTCAAATCCAAACAGTTGTTCAAGGACGCTGCAGCAGGTCCGGAAATGATGAAGCGGGGGAAATTGAGCCTTCTGCCTGAAAAAATCAGGGATACGGAGGCCGTCAAGAGGATTTTTGCCAACGCCCGCCGGCTTGGGGGTGAGCGACATTGAGGTATGCCTATTACCCCGGGTGTTCCCTACACACCACGGGAATTGAGTACGGCCTTTCCACCGAAGCGGCAGCCAAAACCCTGGGGGTGGAACTCCTGGAAATTCCCGAATGGAATTGCTGCGGCGCCAGCGCCGCCCATGCGACCAATCACTGGTTGGCCCTCGCCTTACCGGCACGGAACCTGGCCCTGGCTGAAAAACAAGGCCTGGATGTGGCGGTTCCCTGCGCCGCCTGTTTTAACCGCATGAAAGGTACCGAAGCCGCCGCCAGGGAAAGCGACGAGGCCAGGCAGAACATCTCACGGATTATTGAGATGGATTATGGGGCTACCAACACCGCATTGTCATTGTTGGACGTGTTCACCAACAAAGTGGGTCTTGAAAACATCAGCCCGCACGTCAAGAAGCCTTTAAAAGGTCTGAAAGTGGCTTGTTACTACGGTTGTCTCATGGTTAAACCCCCCCACCTCACCCACTTTGATGACCCGGAAAATCCAATGACCATGGATAATTTGATGGCATCGCTGGGAGCAGTTCCTGTGGCCTGGCCCTACAAGACTGAATGTTGTGGCTCCGGGTTTGCGGCTTCGCGTACTGACCTGGTTCTGAAGATGTCATATGATGTCCTGAGAATAGCCAAAGAGTGCGGCGCCGAGGCAATCGCTACAGCTTGCCCCCTGTGTATGGTCAATCTGGATATGCGTCAGAAAGAGATTGAACATCACTACAGGGCTTCCCTTGGCCTGCCCGTCTTCTATTTCACCGAACTGATGGCCCTGGCTTTTGGGTACAGTCCGGAAAGGGTTGGCCTCACCAAACACTTTGTGGATGCCAAGCCTCTTGTAAGAGACCTGGAACAACGTCCCGGAACTGAGGAGGTTGGAGCATGAAACGAGTCGGTGTCTTTATTTGCCACTGCGGGTCCAACATTGCGGGCACTGTGGATTGTGAAAAAGTGGCCCAGGCCGCGAAGGAGTTTCCCAACGTAGTATTTTCAACCGATTACAAATACATGTGTTCCGACCCTGGCCAGGAGCTAATCAAAACAGCCCTTCAGCAGCATAACCTGGACCGGGTGGTAGTGGCCTCATGTTCCCCCAGGATGCATGAACTGACGTTTCGCAAAGTCATGGAAAGCGCAGGGGCGAACCCCTATCTCTTCGAGATGACCAATATCCGGGAGCATGACTCCTGGATTCACTCGGACAAAGATAAGGCTACCGAGAAGGCCATTGACCTGGTCCGAATGGCCGTGGCCAAAGTGGTCAAGAACGTCCCCTTGCAGAAATCCAGCATCCCCGTAACCAAACGGGCCCTGGTCATTGGCGGCGGCATTGCCGGTATGCAGGCGGCCATTGATATCGCCGACGCCGGGCATCAGGTGGTCCTGGTGGAAAGGGAACCCACCATCGGCGGCAAGATGGCCATGCTGGACAAGACCTTTCCCACTCTCGATTGCTCGGCCTGAATCAGCACGCCCAAGATGAGTGCTGCGGCGCAGCACCCTAACATTACCCTCTACACCTATTCGGAAGTGGAGGAAGTCACCGGGTACATCGGAAATTTCGAGGTCAAGATCCGGAAGAAAGCCAAGTATGTGGACCATAAAATTTGCACCGGATGCGGCCTTTGCGAGACCAAATGTCCCAAGAAGGTAACCAGTGAGTTTGACCTGGGCCTTGGTAAAAGAACTGCTATTTACAAAGCCTTTCCGCAGGCGGTGCCGAACAAACCGATCATTGATGCGGCCAACTGCCGTAAAATCAATGATGGCAAGTGCGGGGTCTGTTCCAAGGTTTGTCCGACTGGCGCCATCAATTACGAGGATCAGGATGAGGTCATTACCGAATCCATCGGCAGCATTGTGATGGCCACCGGTTTCGACATGTTTGATTGGGAAAAGGCTTACGGGGAGTACGGTTACGGAAAATACCCCGATGTCATCACCAGCCTTCATTTCGAGCGGTTGGCCAATGCCTCCGGACCCACCGGCGGCAAGATCAAGCGCCCGTCTGACCAGGAAGAACCGCAGACCGTAGTCTTCATCAAATGTGTCGGCTCCAGGGACGATGCCAAGGGCAGGAGCTATTGCTCCAGGACCTGCTGCATGTATACCGCCAAACATGCCCATCAGGTACTCGAAAAAGTCAAGGGCTCCCAGGCGTATGTGTTTTACATGGATGTCAGGACCGCCGGCAAAGCGTACGAAGAGTTTTATCAGCGGACGGTTGAAGATGGTGCCCAGTATGTCCGGGGCCGTGTTTCGAAGGTCTATCAGCTGGGAGACAAACTGATTGTCCGTGGAGAGGATTCACTGTTGGGGAGACCGGTGGAAGTTGCCGCCGACATGGTGGTCCTGGCTACCGCCATGGTTCCCAGCATCGGTTCTGATAAGATTGCCCAGATTGTCGGCTTCTCTACCGACAAGGACGGTTTCTACCAAGAGGCCCACCCGAAACTTCGACCTGTGGAGACATTTACTGCCGGGGTATTTCTGGCCGGGGCCTGCCAAGGGCCGAAGGATATTCCCGATACCGTGGCTCAGGCCAGCGGCGCGGCGGTAAAGGTTTGCGGCCTCTTCTCCACGGAACGGCTGGATACAGACCCCATGATCAGCGGGGTTAACGAGTCCAAGTGCTCGGGATGTGGTTTGTGTGTACCAGTTTGTCCTTACCGGGCCATTGAACTCAAGAGCATTCAGGAACGGGCCCATGGCAAAACTGTCGAACGACTGGTCGCATCGGTTAACAGCGGCCTTTGTCAGGGTTGTGGAGCTTGCACAGTTGCCTGCCGTTCCGGCGCCATTGACTTGAAGGGCTTTACCAACGAACAGATTCTGGCGGAGGTGGATGCGCTGTGTCAGTAGAGTTGAATCAAGATAAGAACTGGGAACCAAAAATAATGGCTTTCTGCTGCAACTGGTGCTCCTACGCTGGAGCGGATCTGGCAGGCTTGAACCGTCTGCAACAGCCTGCCAATGTCAGGATCATCCGGGTTCCATGTTCCGGCAGGGTTAACCCCCAATATGTGCTCCGTGCTTTCCAGCGCGGGATTGATGGTGTTCTGGTGTCCGGGTGACACCCCGGAGACTGCCACTATGCTAGTGGTAATTACTTCACCCGGAGGCGGTTCCTGGTATTCCAAAAGATGCTGGAGTACATGGGAGTTGATCCGGCGCGGTTCCAGGCCAAATGGATTTCCGGTTCGGAGGGTCAGAAATTCGCCCGGACAGTGGCCGAACTGACTGAGGAAATTCGGGCCCTTGGCCCCAACAGGAAGTTGAGGGATGAAGATGTCTGATACTGTTAACAAGATGCGGGAACTGGCTCGAGATCTGCTGGCAAAAGGCGAAGTCAAATACGTCATCGGCTGGGAGAAAGGCACCTTGTGGTTTCAGTCCCCCCCTGTTTTCATTACCAGCCCCGATGAAGTCGATCGCCTGGTTTTCGACGATTTCGCCATCAACACCCTTGTCACCTACCTGTTGGAAGAGCGCGGCCACGAGGGAAAGGTTGCCGTTTTCGTCAAGGGATGTGATTCCAGGGGTCTGGTCCGCCTCCTGCAGGATAAGTCGGTGGACAGGGACAGGGTGTATGTAATCGGCCTTCCCTGCTCAGGGAAGAAGGATCCAAACCAGGCCATGGAGATGAACGCCGGCGATGCCTCTCAGATCCCCCTGGCTGCCAAATGCCAGGAATGTACTCACCCTAACCCTGTTATTTCTGATGTCACGATTGGTGACCCTGTGCCGGAGAAGCCAAATCAGGGCCGGTTCGGGAACGTTAACGAGCTGGAAGCAAAAACCCCCGACGAGAAATACGAGTTCTGGGCACAGGAATACTCCAAGTGCCTCAGGTGTTTCGCCTGCCGGAACGTATGCCCGGCCTGCAACTGCAAGGAATGCCTTTTTGACAGTACCCGCCCCCGGGTTCTGGGGAAAGCCAATACCCTGTCCGAAAATCAGGTCTACCACCTGACACGAGCTTTTCACGTCGCCGGCAGGTGTGTTGAGTGCGGGGAATGTGAACGGGTCTGCCCAGTGGGAATCCCTATCATGAAGATCAACAAGAAAGTGATCAAGGACATCAATGACCTCTTTGGCCCTTACGAGGCAGGGGTTGACCTGGAGACTGCGCCTCCTCTGGGTCAATACAAGTCTGAAGATCCCGAAGAATTTATGTAAGGGATGAGGAGGTGGAAAGATTGAAAGGGATTTTAAGAACAAAAATACCTCAGGCACTTGATGCCCTGTCATCCGGTGCACAGGTACTGGCTCCCATGAAAATTAATGGGGTCAGCCGCTTCGCTTGCTGGGGACAGCAGGGGGAACTGGTGCTGGGCGCGAGCAACACCCTGATTCCCCCCAAAGATGCGGTGTTTGGACAAACCGAGAAGATGTACAAATACCAGATGGGCCAGGAAGCCGTTACGATCGAGGAAATCCCCCAGGATGGCCCCCAACTGGTGGTCTTTGGCATCAGACCCTGCGATGTCCGGAGTATTCAGGCCCTAGATCAGGTTTTCCTGACCAAAGGTTTTGTCGATCAGATTTACAAAACCAAGCGTGATCGTTCCGTTTTGGTTGCTCTTGGATGCTCCCAACCCCAACAGACCTGCTTCTGTTCTTCTATGGGAATTAACCCCTTGGACGCTGACGGAGCGGACGTAATGATGTGGGAATCAGGTGATACCTACAGCCTCGAGGCCCGGACGGATAAAGGGAAAGATCTGTTGGCCAAGCTGGAGCCCTTTTTGACCGATGTTAACAACTCCTCCCCTCCGTCACCCAAGTTTTCACTGGAATTCTCGATGGAGGGTGTAACCGAAAAACTGCAGAAAATGTTTGAACACTCCATCTGGGACAAATGGTACCGGAAGTGTTTGGGATGCGGAATCTGCACCTACGTCTGCCCTACCTGCCACTGCTTCGACATTCAGGAAAAGAACATCAAAGATGGCCAGGGTTACAAGTTCCGCTGTTGGGATTCGTGTATGTTCCCTGAATATTCGTTAATGGCAGGCGGACACAACCCCCGCGACTCCAAAAAACCGCGGATTCGCAACCGTTTCCTGCACAAATTGCGTTATTTCCCCGAAAGGTACGGCATGCTCCTCTGTACCGGCTGTGGCCGCTGCCTGAGAGAGTGTCCGGTAAACATGGACATCACGAGATTTATCAGGGAAGTCAGGGAGGTGACATTGGATGTGTAATGGAGATTGCGGCAACCCCCTTGTGCCGATCCCGGGCAAGTTAATCAAGATTATCGAAGAAACCCCTGACGTCAAAACATTCCACATCACCACCGACCAGGGCAAACCGTTTACGCCCATGCCGGGGCAGCTCGGTATGCTCTCTATCCCTGATGTCGGTGAAGGGATGTTCTCGATTACTTCCCAGGGCCAGGAACACCTGGAAATCAGCATCAAGCGGGTTGGCGTGCTGACAGATGCCCTTCATGAGGCGGAACCGGGACAGCCCGTGGGCATCCGCGGCCCATACGGCAACGGTTTTCCGATCGATAAATTTAAAGGAAGGGATATCCTTTTTATCGGTGGCGGGATCGGGTTGGCGCCGGTCAGGTCTTTGATCGGGTACTGCATGGAGAACCGGGAAGATTTCGGAAAGATTGAGATTCTTTACGGCGCCCGGTCACCTGAGGATCTCGTTTTCCAGGAGGATCTCTTCCAAAACTGGCCCAAGGCCAAAGATACTACCGTGTATGTTACTGTCGACAAGGGTAACGATGAGTGGAAAGGGAATGTGGGTTTTGTGCCTGCCTACCTGGAGCAGATTAACCCTTCTCCCAAGATTACCTTGTTGTGCGGCCCCCCCATCATGATCAAGTTTGTCCTTCAATCTCTGGCCAAGATGGGGTTCCAGGAAGATGATATCGTCACTACCCTGGAAATGCGGATGAAATGCGGAATCGGAAAATGCGGCCGCTGCAACATCGGCAGCAAGTTCGTCTGCCTCGACGGCCCGGTTTTCACCCTCACCGAAATGAAGGATCTGCCGCCGGAATACTAAAACATCCCACATTTCTGAAAAGCTTGTTCTTAAATCAGCACATCGTGTCGTTCACCAAAAGCGCCGTAGTTAACCACTACGGCGCTTCGTGATCCGAGACAATGCAAATTGTCTTTAATCCTGGATGATGTCCACCGCACCCGATTGTTCCATTATTCCCCTGACTCTATCCGTGTCATGCTTGGGAGTCTCAACCACCACAATAATGCCTTCCGTGGCCGTTAGCCCCTGGATTCCTTCCCCAAAAGGTTCCAGTTCTCCCCTCCGGACGCTGTCACGCTCCGTCTGGACAAGAACTGCCTCGTGAAGAGCTTTATAGGTATTGTCCCATTCGTGATCTTTTCCGAGGAAACTGACAATCATATCTTTCCGGTCGAATCCCGCATTTCTGAGGCTATCGACAGCAAAGCCAACCTGTCTCTTGTCAAGAAACCTGCCTACGATTCGCAATCCTTCCACCTCCATTGGTTAATATAACCGGGGTGGCAGGTATAGATGCAAGCTATTTCTTATCCTCTTCCGGAGGCTTCGGCGTATCCAAAGCATTCAACTTCTTCATGCTCACACTTTGCAGGAGTGACCTCATCATCTGCTGAGCACTTACGTTAAGTCGTAAAAGCCGCTCTTTTTGCGGTATGCCTTGACGGATGAATTCTGCATTCAGACTTTCGAGGTTCGCCAACACAATGAGCTGCTGAAGTGAAGCTTCATCCCGGATATTCCCTTTTGTATCAGGATGAGCCGTCCGCCATTCTTTCGCCGTTTGACCGAACAAAGCCACATTTAGTACATCCGCTTCGTTTGCATAGGTAATGCTTTGCTGCTGGGGCGAAATATTCGCTGGGATCAATATCTCCTTGATAGCATCAGTGTGGATGCGATAATTGATTTTTGCAAGAGTGCGGTTTAGGTTCCAGCCCAAAGAAAGACGGCTATTTTCATCCAACTTGAGCCGTTGATAATCCTTGATGATATACAGCTTGAACTCAGCGGAAACCCAAGAGGCAAATTCAAAGGCAATATCCCTGTGAGCAAACGTGCCACCATACCGACCGGAACGGGAGATGATTCCAATGGCATTCGTTCCGCTGATCCATTTCTGCGGGGACATGGTAAAAGCGTTGGAGCCAGCCTGTATTTTAAACCCCTCGAATTCGACGGGTTTAAAATCCGGGTTGTTTAATTGTTCCCAAAGTCCAAGAAATTCCAAAGTATCTTTTCCACGCATCCAGTTTCGGATCACATCGTTCGGCTCATCACTTTTAAACCGAGCAATATCCGTAAGGGAAATATAGTCATTGTCATCCCCACTGGAAAGAACTGCTATTTCCATGCCATCGGCAAGAATTGTTTCTTTCCACTTTTTATCTAAGGCCATTTGATCACCCACTTTATCTCATATTATTGTATATTGTCGGATTTTAAAAGCAGTTTTGTAAACATTATAGCGACATGGTCCTACTCTTTTCCTGCCGGAAAGTTACTGACAGATTGCCGTATCTATTCACCAAAACAGAATCAATATTGGATCGGATGGTAAGTTCGTCATATTCCCAAGGCGTTGCAGATGAAATCCTTGACCGCTGCCTCGGAAATGGTCGGTGAATTCTTGCAGATTAATTTGTTTAACGGCAGTATCAGTAAACCATAACTGCTGTTGCTAGGCTTACAAAAAGAAAACGCCTCGTATTACGGGGCGTTTTTCCATTTGCTATAAATTAGAAATGCCACATATCCAATCACGCTTCCAATACCGTTTAGGATAATATCATCAATGTCCAGCACCCCTAAGCATGTAATAAATTGCATAATCTCAACACCTAGGATAACCGCCAACGATATGCTGACAGTCTTTAAAAATGACGGTTTTCGCATGAGGAAAGGAAGTAAAAAACCTAGTGGCGCAAAAATAATCACGTTTACCATGGGATTGTCAATTAATTTTTGATCCAACGTGACAGTGTGAAAGTGATCCACTTGTGACATTTTGAAACTGAGCCACCTTGACGCAAAGGATTAGGGAAAGCACTTTCGGCATTGTATTTATGGGTTACCTTCCATTTCTGTTCCAGGTATGCTTGCCAGTCGCTGCTTAAGCCGATATGATGGTCCATTCATGTCGAGGATGTGGGACTTGTGGGTCAGACGGTCCACCACGGCGGCCGTTAGCATTTGGTCAACAAAAATCTCTGTCCATTTTGAAAATTCAAGGTTTGTGGTAATAAGAACAACCTTCTATGTAGGCCAGAACAGCCGCTAAATCAGACTGTATATTGGGTGGGCAAGAAAAGACAGCCTAAAAATAAAAAAGTTGCCCCAGTTGCAGCACAGTTGCAGCTAAGGGCAACAAAAAAGCCTCCCCTATATGAGGAAGCCTTGTTTTCAATGGTCGGAGCGACTGGATTTGAACCAGCGGCCTCTTGCACCCCAAGCAAGCGCTCATACCAAACTGAGCTACGCCCCGACGCAACTATTAGTTTATCAAGGTTTGAAGCCCCTGTCAAGTCGGGCTTACCCTACAACCTTAGCTCCCTCGCCGCAGGGATCCACCAGTTTCACTGTGCACTCGACCTTGTACTGGTGAAAAGCATCGGCCATGGCCCGAGCCACTTCCCGGGGCCGTTCCTGCGTGAACGCGATCACGGTAGGACCCGAGCCGCTCAAGGCTACACCCAGAGCTCCCGCTTCCCGGGCGGCTTCAAAAACTGTCTGCAGGCCGGGGATCAGCCCGGTCCGGTAAGGTTGGTGCAGCCGGTCATGCATCACGCTGGCCAGCAGGTTGAAATCATTATTGGCAAAAGCCGTGACCAACAAAGATGATCGGCTCAGGTTGTAAACAGCATCGCTCATAGGGATGCTTGCGGGCAGGACTCCCCTGGCCTCTGCTGTCGAGACGTGGAAATGAGGAATAGCCACGACTCCCAGCAGCCCTTCCGGCGTGGCTATCTTCCGGCAAACCACTTTTCCGTCCATAAACGCGGAGACAACTACACCGCCGAGAAAGGCCGGAGCCACGTTATCCGGGTGTCCTTCCATCTCCACGGCAATCTGGAGCAGTGTGTCGGCATCCAGAGGCTCCCCCAGCAAACAGTTGGCGGCCATAACGCCCCCGACCAGAGCGGCGGCGCTGCTGCCCAGTCCGCGCGCTACCGGAATGTTATTAATCAGCCTGATGGCAAGCCCTTTGGGGGTGCGGCCGGCTTTGGCAAAGACGGTTTTTGCGGCCTCGTAAACGACATTAGTTTCATCCCTGGCGATTACATCCGCACCCTCGCCCTCGATGTCAATCTCAAGACCTTCCGGAATTTCCCCCATCTCAACATAGTTATAAAGTTTTAACGCCATCCCCAGAGAGTCAAACCCCGGACCCAGATTGGCTGTGGTAGCCGGAATCTTAACTTTGGCCATTTCTCCCCTTCTCCCTATCTACAGAATCACCTGCAGGACAGCATCTTCATCGGCTGGCAGCATCACAGGTTGGCCGGTGGCTGTCTTGATAGCCGTATCCGGGTCTTTGAGGCCGTGGCCGGTAAGGACGCAAACTACCGTTTCTCCGCCGGAGAAATGCCCCCTCTCCACAAGCTTCATCACCCCGGCCAGGGACGCCGCCGAAGCCGGTTCGGCAAAAACGCCTTCGGATCGGGCCATCTCCTGGTAGGCGTGCAGAATCTCCTCATCGGTAACCGCTTCAATCAGGCCTCCGGATTCCTGAACCGCGTTGACGGCACCCTCCCAGCTGGCCGGGTTCCCAATCCGAATGGCTGTGGCAATCGTTTCCGGGTTTTCCACAACCTTGCCGCTGACGATAGGGGCCGCCCCAGCCGCCTGAAAACCGATCATCCGCGGGCGCGCCGCGGCTTTTTTCGCTTCGTGATATTCCTTGAACCCCTTCCAGTAGGCCGTAATGTTCCCGGCGTTGCCCACCGGAATGGCCAGGAAGTCCGGCGCCTGACCAAGTTGGTCGCAAATCTCAAACGCAGCCGTTTTCTGGCCTTCAATGCGGAATGGATTCACGGAGTTGACCAGCGTAATCGGGTGCCGGGAACTGATCGATCTGACAATCTGAAGAGCCTTGTCAAAGTTGCCGTCAATGGACAGCACCTTCGCGCCGTAAATCAACGCCTGCGCCAGCTTCCCCAGAGCAATCTTTCCCTCGGGAATCAGGACAAAACATTTGAGCCCGGCCCGGGCACCGTATGCCGCCGCCGCCGCCGAGGTGTTGCCGGTGGAGGCGCAGATAACCGCCTTCGCACCATCTTCCACGGCCTTGGTCATGGCCATGGCCATACCGCGGTCCTTGAACGAACCGGTCGGGTTCGCCCCCTCGAATTTGAAGTACAGGTTCAACGAAAGAGCCTGGGACAGCTTCTCCGCCCTGATCAGGGGGGTACCGCCTTCGTTCAAGGTGATAACCCGGGTCTGTTCCGATAGGGGCAGGTACTGCCGGTATTCATTTACTATTCCGGTCCAGGGGCGTTGGCTGGTCAATGTCATGCACCTCTTTCGACTCTGATTACGTTGCTGATATTGCTGACAATAGACATGCCGCCAAGGATTTTTAAGGCTTCTTGAATTGCCTGCTCCTTAACCTCGTGGGTAACCAGCACAATCTCGGCCATCGTATCAACAGTCCGCTTCTGAATTACCGATGCCAGGCTGACACTTCGGTTGGCGAACACCCCGGCGATACTTGCCATGACACCGGGATTGTCTTTAACCTGCAGCCGGATATAATACTTGTTCATGACTTTGCCCATAGGCCTGATCGATTTTTGTTCCAGACACGTACAGGTTATGCGTCCACTGATACCAAATGTCAGGTTCCGCGCTACTTCCATAATGTCGCCGACCACGGCACTCCCGGTGGGCATCTGCCCGGCACCGCGCCCGTAAAACATTGTCTGCCCGACAGCGTCGCCACGCACAAAAATGGCGTTGTAAACATCGTTAACGGCAGCAAGCGGATGTTTAGCCGGGAGAAAAGCCGGGTGCACCCTGACCTCAACCTCGCCATCCTCCTCCTTGGCAATGCCCAGCAGCTTCAAGACATAGCCGAGTTCGTTGCCGTACTCAATGTCCTGGGGAGATACCCTGGTGATTCCTTCTACGTAGACATCGCTCAAGGCAACCCTAGTCCCGAATCCGATTGACGCCAGGATGGTCATTTTTCTGGCTGCATCCAGACCCTCAACATCCGCCGCGGGATCGGACTCAGCATAGCCAAGATCCTGCGCCTCCTTGAGTACATCTTCGAACGGGCGCTGCTCGGCCGCCATCTTGGTCAGGATGTAATTGGTGGTGCCGTTGACAATGCCGATGATTTCCCGGATGTTGTTTCCGGCCAAGCTTTGTTTCAACGGCAGAATAATGGGGATGCCGCCCCCGACGCTCGCTTCAAAATAAAAGTCACTATGGCCCTCCTGGGCAGCAGCAAACAAATCCTTTCCGTGCACGGCGATGCAGTCCTTATTGGCGGTCACCACGTGTTTGCCCCGTTTGAGGGCTTCCACCATAAAACTGCGGGCGGGCTCCAGACCACCAATCAACTCGACAACTATCTGAATGTCAGGGTCATCAATTATTTCCCGGAAATCGGCTGCTACGGCCTCGGGTGGCACCTCCAGTGCCTTAACCTTTTCTGGAACCCTCTCCAGAACGCGCTTTATTACCAGGCGAGTTCCCAATTTCTTTTCAATCTGTTGGCCGTTCTGCTGCAGAATCCGGTAAGCCCCGGAACCAACCGTCCCCAGCCCCAAGAGCCCAACATGTATTCCCTCCATGATTTCAGCCCCCCGTTCCTTAATGTGACGTGTTTTTTGGCATCAACCTCGTTCGGAACGCCCGACAAGTTCCGCTTTCTTCACCCCGTCCAGGCGGGTGAGCACCGCGAGCAAACCGTCAACACCAACTTCCATTTCTGCTGTCTCTAACGAAATGGCGGCATTCGCCACCCCTTCGAGAGGAATTCCCTGGTTGATTGTCAAAATATTACCCCGGATCTGAGCTACTGCGTTGAGCACGCTCGACAGGACCCCGGCCCGGTGTTCCAACAGCATGGCGATAGTGATGATTTTTTCCTTGGTGGCTTCGTGTAAAGGGAAAACTCCATCCCGGTACTTGTAAAAAGCGCTGCGGCTCAAACCCACCTTCTCCACAGCCTCGTTCACGGTCTGGGCCTCACCCTTGGTCAAGACTTCCTTCACCCGGGCGGTTTTGCGAATGGCTTCCGGTAAGATATCCGTCCGGACGATTAAATACTGATCATTTTTGGTCAAACCGCCCACTCCCTTGTGTCCGCACTTGGCGGACGAATATCTCTCCACAGGGGACATTATAACATTTCACCCCCGGCCTGGCAACAGTTTTTTTATTATTTTCGGGCCCCAACCCCGTGTTTTCCAGGTGAAAAAAAGAAAAAACTCCCCATCAGGGGAGTCAAGGGAAAAAGCTGAAAGATCACAGGTTGGGTATAAGACCTAAATGATGATACAGATTAAACCGCCGCTGCCCTCGTTGACAATTCGCTGCAGGGTATCCTGCAATTTTGCCTGGGCATTTTCCGGCATCCGTTGCAGTTTGTTCTGGATGCCTTCCCGAACCAGATCATGCAGGGACTTTCCAAATATATTGGACTCCCAGATTTTCTTCGGGTCATCCTCAAATTCGTCCAGGATGTAGCGGACAAGTTCCTCACACTGCTTCTCGGTTCCAATGATCGGTGTGATTTCGGTGGTGATATCAGCCCGGATAACGTGCAGAGAGGGGGCGTTTGCCCGCAGTTTCACCCCAAAGCGGCCGCCCTGTTTGATCAGTTCGGGTTCTTCCAGAGTAAGTTCCTCCATTAACGGGTTCACCACACCATACCCTGTTTCCCGAACTTCCTGGAGGGCGACAGCCACTTTGTCGAATTCCTTCTTGGAGTGGGACAAGTCTTTCATCAGGCGCAGCAGGTCATGTTCGCCTTCAATGGAGAAACCGCTGACCTCGGCCACAATTTGATAAAACAGGCCTTCACTTGCGGACACGTCAATGGCAGCCACCCCGGTGCCTAGGTTCATGTCCCTGAGAACAATATCCTGGGCAAACTCGTAAATACTGAGCTTATCAATAGCGGCATCAATGTCCCGCAACCGCCGAACCGGACAAATCGTACTTTGGACAGCTTCCTCAAAACCTTTGCGCAGCCAGTGCTCGGCATCCAGTTCCTCAATCCATTTCGGCAGGTTCACGTTAACCTCTTTGACCGGGAACTCGTAAAGAACCTCTTCCAGCACTTTCAGCACGCCATCCTGTGACAGCTCCAGGCAGTTTAGAGGAATCACCGGGACATCATATTTTTCCTGCAGGGCATCGGCCAACTCCAGCGTTCCCGGTGCATCAGGCTGAGCGGAATTGAGTAGGACAACGAAAGGCTTCCCCAGTTCCTTCAGTTCTGAAACTACCCGCTCCTCAGCTTCCACGTAATTATCGCGTGGGATGTCAGTAATCAATCCGTCGGTGGTAATGACCAAACCGAGCGTCGAGTGATCGGCGATTACCTTTCTCGTGCCGAGTTCGGCCGCTTCTTGAAAGGGGATTTCTTCATCTGCCCAGGATGTTTTTACCATCCGAGGGCCTTCCGTATCCTCGTACCCCATTGCCCCATCCACGGTATAGCCCACACAGTCAGCTACCCGCACTTTGAACTTCAAACCCTCTTTAATCCCAATTTCCACCGCTTCGTTACTGGGGATGAATTTGATTTCGGTGGTCATAATGGTGCGGCCGGCACCGCTCTGCGGCAGCTCGTCCTTCGCCCTTTCCTTGTCGTGGGGGTTCTGGATGTTGGGAAGAACCATCAGTTCCATGAATTTTTTAATAAATGTTGACTTCCCGGTTCGAACCGGCCCAACCACTCCCAGATAGATATCCCCACCGGTCCGCTCGGCAATGTCACGGAAAATGTCAACCTTCTCCACAGCTTTTTCCCTCCTCTGGGCAGAATAAAGCCATATACCGGAATTCTAGATTTTGGTACTCGTTGGCAATATAAATATATTCATCGGCTTCGTGGAGTTATACCAAAAAATAAAAAAAATGTGGGTTTACCTCCACATCTGTTTGGACATTGGTTCGACATATTTTTTTGGGCAGCTGCCTTTCCATGGTCAATTTACCCTAAGGGCAAGGGGTTTACCCCCGCTCGTAGGATTTCGGGTGGCTTGAACAAGCTCGGTCCGCCTAGGGGGCTCGCAATTCGCTCCGCTCAGAAGTTCGCCCTTTTCCTCGGCCGCCCTCGCTCTTTTGATCTGTCTCATCCAATGCTCCTAAGGGCAAACCCCCTGCCCATCTACCTATCTTCCCTGCACACAGTGCCCTGAGCCGAGGACAGGGCCACTTCCTCAACCTCGTGGGTCTTGCCCCGCAGCATCAGGTTGGCCACCCCTACGGCTGGGTTTTGTCCCTCAAACAGGATCTTGTAGGCTTCCCCCGAAATCGGCATTTCCACTCCGCGGCTCTGGGCCAGGTGATACGCGGCCTTGGTCGTCCGCACACCCTCTACCACCATCCCCACCTCTTCCAGAACCTGATCCAGCGGTTTTCCCTGCCCCAAGGCGATTCCAGCCCTCCGGTTGCGGCTGTGTAGACTTGTGCACGTGACAATAAGGTCCCCCACCCCGGCCAGCCCAGCAAATGTGAGGGCATTGGCGCCCATAGCCACCCCCAACCGGGCTATCTCCGCCAGGCCCCGGGTGATAAGGGCTGCCCGGGTGTTGTCTCCAAACCCGAGCCCGTCAGATATGCCGGCACATAGGGCGATGATGTTTTTTAAAGCTCCCCCTAACTCCACCCCAACCAGATCCGGGTTGGTATAGACCCGGAACCGGGGAGTCATGAACCAGTCCTGGGCCTTCTCAGCAGCCGACGCGGATTTGGCAGCAACAACAACAGTGGTCGGAATATCTCGGCCCACTTCCTCGGCGTGGCTTGGCCCCGACAGAGTGACAATGCGCGAGGCCGTGTCCTCAAGCGCCTCTTCAACTACCTGGGACATACGAAGCAGGGTCTCAGTCTCGATCCCCTTGGCAACGTTCACGATAGTAGCCGAAGGCGGGAGAAGCGGCCGCAGCAGGCCGCAGACCTCTCTGATGGCATGGGACGGTACGGCGAGAACCACCAGTTCCGACTCATGGACAGACTCAGCCAGGTCATTTGTGACCAGTACATTCGAAGGAATTACCACCCCGGGCAGGTAGCGCCGGTTTTCTCTCAGTTCCTGAATCTCCACGGCGCTTTCAGGGACCACATCCCAGAGACGAACACTGTAGCTTTTCAAAGCCAACAGACGGGCCAGCGCTGTCCCCCAGCTGCCTGCCCCGATCACGACGCAGTTCACTGAACTATCACTCCTCGGTGCATCCTCGGAAAAAGCCAAATCATCGGTAGTGCGGCTAATGCCATAACCGCCGGGTAAGGTGCGCAAGCGTTAGGCATTCCCCCTGGACCGAGCCAATCTAATGGCGTTCACCGATGCGAGATTCTGTTCCCCGGACCAACCTCTTAATATTGGCCCTGTGCCGCAGGACAATGACCGCGCTCGCGATAAAGGTAAGGATTATGTATATTGGGGGCTGCCGGAAAGCAATCATCAGGAACGGTGCCGAGCCGGCTGCCATTATCGACCCCACGGACACATACCGTGTCAGCAAGGTAATCCCCACAAATATGAGTAGGACCAGCAGCAGGACCTTGGGGGCTAAAGTCAGTAAAATCCCTGCCCCGGTGGCCGCACCCCTGCCCCCCTTGAACCCGAGGAAAATGGACCAGTTGTGGCCGGCGAGTACCGCCAGGGCTGCCAGAATCCCCAGGAACGGCCCTCCGGCGGCAACTCCTATAGCCGTTGACACCACACCTTTGAGCACATCCCCGGCAAGTACCAGAAATGCCGGGCCAGTACCGAGGACCCTGAAAGCATTGGTGGTTCCCACATTGCCACTGCCAAACTTCCGGATGTCAATACCCTTGAAGTAAGACCCGGCCAGATAAGCCATCGGGATGGATCCGATGAAGTAACTGACCAGCAAGATGACCACCCATTCCACAACTGTCACGCCCTTTCTCTATTGATTTTCTGCCCGTTGGCGAACAATGATCTTGAGCGGCGTTCCTTCAAACCCAAAGGATTGCCGCAACTGGTTTTCCAGGTAGCGCAGATAGGAAAAATGCATCAGTTCGGGATCGTTGACAAATAAGACAAAGGAAGGCGGTTTTACCGCAATCTGGGTTCCGTAAAGGATCTTGAGCCTCTTCCCCCTTGCCCCCGGAGGGGGGTTCAGTTGTACCGCATCGGAAAGCAAACTGTTAAGGACCCCAGTGGTGATTCTTCGCGCATGCTGTTCGGCCACGAAATCAACCAGTTCCAGGATCTTGGGAACTCTCTGCCTGGTAAGGGCCGACACATACAGGGTCGGGGCATAATGGAGAAAGCCCAGCTCGGACCGGACGGTTTCATCGAACCGTTTCATTGTGTGTTCATCTTTGGCGATCAGATCCCATTTGTTGACGATAATAACTGAGGCTTTGCCGCCTTCATGGGCATAACCGGCTATCTTTTTGTCCTGCTCGGTTACTCCTGGAACCGCATCCAGAATCAGGAGGGAGACGTCGGCACGGTCGACAGCCCGCAAGGCCCGTACCACGCTGTAGCGTTCCGTGGCTTCCGAAATCCGCGCTCTGCGCCTCATTCCGGCCGTATCGATGAGGACATAATGGTTTCCGTCTCTCTCGAATTGGGTGTCAATGGCATCCCTGGTAGTCCCGGGGACGTCGCTGACAATAACCCTCTCTTCGCCAAGAATGGCATTGATCAGCGAGGACTTTCCCACATTCGGACGGCCAATGACGGCAATCCGAATCGTGTCCGGGGAGTATGTTTCTTCCTCAACGAGCGGGAAATGGGCCACCACCCTGTCCAGAAGGTCCCCGGTATTTAAACCATGGGCCGCGGAAATGGCCACCGGTTCACCCAGGCCCAGACCGTAGAAATCATAAATTTCCGTCTGGCGGTCAAAATTCTCAATCTTGTTAACAACCAGAATTACTGGCTTGGGCGCCCGGCGCAGAGTGGAAACGATTACCTCATCTTCCACCGTTAAACCGGTCCGGCCGTCCACCACAAACAGGATAACATCTGCTTCCTCCATGGCAATCTCCGCCTGCTTCCGGACCTGGGCAGAGATGTCATCCACCTTTTCTCCAACTTGAATGCCCCCGGTATCCACAAGGGTGAACTCCCGGCCAAGCCATTCCGCATTTCGGTACAACCTGTCCCGGGTCACACCCGGGGTATCCTCAACAATCGCCACCATTCCCCCGGTAAAACGGTTGAAAAGGGTTGATTTCCCCACATTGGGTCGCCCCACAATAGCTACCACCGGCTTGGACATGATGCCACCCCCTTCCCAAGTATCGCCGCAACCAGTTCGCCGGCGCCAGCAGGCACAACCGTTACCGTTAGGCCGGTTGCGGCCTCAAGTTCACTGACAGTCGTTCCGTCCAGAAAACGGTCATCCCCGTGTTTGAGCATGACATCCGGCACCAGTACTGCCGTACCAGCCGGAACCTCCTTCAGTTCCCTCAGGAGGTCGCCACCGGTGATCAATCCGGTAACCGTTATCGACGACCCGAAAAACCGGTTATGTACCACTACCGGGGTTAGGGAGATTCCTTCAATCGCCGCCAGCCGGGCAACGACCTGCTCAATAACTTTGTACCCGTCAACTCCGGTGACCACGGCCACCCGCCTCGGGGCGGGAACAGCCTGCGGCAGCTTTCCCTGAAGCAACCGGAAATCATCCCAAAATAACCTGGCCAGACCAACTCCGTTTTCTGTTTGGGGGAAATCCTCGTAATAGCCTCTTTTCGGGAACGGCTTTCCGGCCAGCAGGAAAAATTCGTCCGCAGCGAAACAGAAACCGTAATCAAATTTCCGGCGGCAGGCCCGGTGGCAGCGAGTAACGGTTTCAACCACCTGCGCCGCCTCAACCGGGGTAAACGGGCGTAATGGATGCAGACTGTCGCGGAACCTTGTCAGTCCCACCGGGACCACACCCACAGACCGGAGGTGCGGCCACAACCCGGATAAATCCGTGAGGCTTTGTTCCAGGACGATACCGTCATTTATCTCCGGACATAAAACAAGCTGGGCGTGAATGTCGATTCCGCTTGCGGTCAGAGCGGTCAGCTGTTCCATAACCCTCCCCGCCGCCCGGTTGCGAAACAGTTCTGTCCGCACTTTAGGGTCGGTAGCGTGCACTGAGACATAGAGCGGACTTAGTTTCAAAGTCCGGATTCTAGCGATATCATCTTCGGAGAGGTTGCTCAGGGTGATAAAGTTCCCCTGCAGGAACGATAGCCGGTAGTCGTCGTCCTTCTGGTACAAGGTTGCCCGCAGCCCCTCCGGCATCTGGTCTACAAAGCAAAAAACGCACCGGTTCTGGCATCGTCTCACCTGGTCGAATACTGCGTCATTAAACTCAATCCCCAGAGTTTCGTCGTACTCCTTTTCCACGTCCAAAAGCCAGTATTCGCCGTTTCTTTTGCTAACAGCAATCTCAAGGTGCTCATCGGCACCAAAGTATTGAAAATCGACAAGATCAGTAACCGGGTGCCCATTTATTTTGATAATTGCGTCCCCCGGCTCCAGCTCAAGTTCATCCGCAATACTGCCGGGTACCACTCCAGCGATTTTAGCTACAGCCGGGTCCATTCGTTTGCTCCAATTCAATGTTATCCTTTACAGGTCTGCCACCATTATCCAATATCCGCCCTTATTAGTCAAGGCCCGCGGCTAGTGAGCCGGGACCATCCCCCGAGTACTAATCGCCGCTCCCGAAGGACTGGCCGCTAAGGGTTTCACCGCTGTATGGATAGCAACGATGCCCCCGTCCAGTACCCGCTGCTTCACCTGGGTAAACCCAATCTCCTGGATCTCCCGGAATACCGTGTCTTGATCCGGAAACTCCCGTAAAGACCCCGGCAGGTATTCATAAAGGTTCTTGCGGCCCACCCCGAGCCTCCCGATCCAGGGCATCACATGGTTGAAATACAGAAAATAAGCATCGCGCCAAATGGGGGCGAACGGTTTGGCCAGTTCCATGACGGCAACCGTCCCTCCCGGTCGTACGACGCGCCGCAGTTCGGCCAACACTTTACGGTAGTCGGAAACATTGCGCAGCCCGAAAGCGGTGCAGGCTCCGTCAAAACTGCTGTCCGAAAATGGGAGGGCCGTGGCATCCCCCTGAACGAATTCGATCAGTTCGTCCCACGGGTCTGCGCCAATGTTCCGGCGGGCTCCATCAAGCATTTGCTCGCAGAAGTCAACCCCGACCACCCTGCCGGTAGGCGCTACTTCCCTGGCCAAAATTGTGGTCACCTTGCCCGTGCCGCAGCAGACATCAACAACATAGTCCCCGGGGCCGAAACCGGACAAGAGGACCAGTTCTTCCCGCCACCACCCGTCCTGCCCAAAGCTGAAAATGCTGTTCATCCGGTCGTATCGCCCAGCAATGTTGGTGAAGATATGGTGCACCCATTCTGCTTTGCCGGAAAACTCTTCTGGAACCTGAACCAATAGAACCACCCCTGAATGTTATTATCCCCTCAGACACCGCTGGTTTTCCTGACCTTCCGGTATAGTACTTCCTTCCGCGCTTCCGGTTCATGTTCCCGCTGCCTGGCGGATGCAACGGTTCGGGCAACCAGGTCGGACAAAGCCGGGTAGCACCTTCGGATACTGGGAACAGCCAGCCTGTATGCCCACGAGTGCATACCCCACCCAGAAAACAGACCGGCCAGTTTCAACCGCCAGCCCCCACAGGGCACCGCATCGGCCAAGATCACTTCATGCGGGGGGATGTGAAAGATCCGCAGAAGGTCGTCAATGGTACGGAGCGCCACGTCGTTCTCCTGCAGCACTCCAATTGAATAAACCTGATTTCCGAACTGATCCACGCCCAGGAACAAAGGCCTGCCAATATCTTCAGGCTTTGACTCCCCGAACCGGCGCAGCTGAATTATCTCGCGGTGGCTGGGCACCCGTGCGGCCGAGAGCCCGCCTAAATGCAGGGCCCCGCAAATTGTCCCGGCAAAATCGCCGCTGGGGCAGAGGTAAAAAACAATCATTTTTACCTCCCCGACAACTTTGTCTTGACTGTATTAACCAAGCCTGACAGTTTGAAGTATGCCCCGCGGGTTCCGGAAAGTACAATCGGCCGGCCGATGGCGGTCAGCCTCAACCTCCTGGAAGTGTAACCGCCCACCATCATGCGCCAGTTGACGTACGGCATAGTGTCCACAAGAACCAGTTCTGCCTCCGGAATGCCCAGCAGCCCGGCCACGCCGCGGACAAAGTTTTCGTATACCCGCCCCATATGGCGTTTCCCCACAACGTAAACCTCGTTGCCAAACTCATCCACTCCCATTAGTTTCAACCTTCCGTGATCCCCCTTTTCCTGTTGGTCAAAATAGGGGACGGACATCAACTCCTGATCTGTTGGCAAATGGCTATGCGAAATCTTTCCGGTATGGATGGCCGCCGCGGTGACCGACGAATGTGCTCCACCGTAGCAGTGGTAAATAATCTTCATCCTTCTCCCCCGCTAGTGCCTGATCAAAACCAAAGTCCCATCTCCAAATCGTGAATTGAGCAGTTCAAAACTCGACTGAGATAGAAAGCGGTTTTCTTTGTTCTTCCTCGTTTTGAGTCAAAAAAATGGGGGCGCCTCCGGCCACTCGGTCACCATGAATTGTCACTATGGCCAGAATTACTTTTAGATGAATGAGCCTGGCCAAGGTGCCGATGCAGATCCCCATAATTACTGTAACAGCGATGTTGTCATGTTTTTGCCAACACCTGTTTCTATTGCTGGTCTTCCGGTTTCTGTTCCTGGTCGCCCCTGGAATCGTCCTGCCCAGGTTTTCGTGCCGCCTTGGCAAGGCCAAACTCCCGCTCCGTAAAATTCCGGACCCGCTTAACGGCCTTTTCCCAGCTGCCGGCGTTAATCCACAGGTAGATGGCCCCGGCGGCCACAAGTGCAACCAGGAACCAGCCGGCGAATGAAAGTGCACTGCGGTTAGCACTATCTGTTGCAGGCGTCCGGGCGACAGTTTGTTGAGGGGCTGCTTTGGCTGCCGCTGTTGGCGTTATACCCATAGCCTTGGGAATAGCATCGGCAAACAATGCCACTCCTCTTTCCGCTTCTTCCCGCCGGTTTTGCTCCGTACCCACCTCGATCAGCATTGTCTGTGCAGAAAGGTCCTGATTGTAATCCGCGTGGGCGATAAAGATCCCAGCACTTAGACCGGGGTGCGTTTTGTCGATAACTGCTTTAACTTTTTTGGCGAACCTTAAATTAGCGCCAAAGTGCGGGTTTCTCCGACCGACAACAATCCTGATTCCGGTAACTTTTTGATTGCGTACCCGACGTAAATATGACTGAGCCGGGCCGGCATCCCGGTGAACATCGATAAGGGCAATAGGCCGCAGCTTCATCAGCTGGAGGGCTGTCCGGCGGGATCGGTCATAGGCAGCAGCGTCATGCGGGCAATGAACTTGCAGGGACTGTGTCGATTTCACTCCGATGTTCTGCAGCTTGTCGTTGAGCGATGTCCCCACTTTCAGGATTCCGCCCTTGCCGAATATACTGTCTGACCCGTCAGATGGGATATACGATTCGTCCGTGTGAGTATGGAAAATCCCGATAAAAGCTCGGCCAGTTTTCGTCCCTTTAAGGGGTCCGGGCAGACTGATTGCCGGAACCTCTCCAGCCAAACCAGTACCTTTTCCGCTGCTCCCCTGAACTGTACCGCTTTCCTTCCACGAAATGTTTTCCCGGCTCACAAATTTGGCATGGGCAATATCACCCTTTACTCTTGTAACCCGGTAGAGGGAATTATCCTCGGCAATAAACTCGTCACCCGGGAGGACGGGGAGTCCGGTGTACATTAACACCCGGCCTTTTTCGTTAACCATGGTGTAGTAGCTTCCGTCCGTTTTTTCCACGGAATACTTGTTCGTGCCCATGGGGCCGATGGCGGTATAAATCGGAGCCATTCCAGGTAACATCACAATCTGGCTCAACAGGATCACCGCGGCCAAACCGAGACACAGGACCCCTACAAGCAGTCTCCCATGCCTACGCATTGTCCCCACCCCTTTCCTGTTCCGATTTCGGAGTTTTGGGCCAAATGGACCCATCCTTCCCGACTTCCCCGGGAGCCTTTAAATTCTTGATCAGTTCCCCCGGTCTCCCGTCAGTCGCCGGTCCTCCCTGCAGGCGTTCCCGGGACTCTCCGACGATTTCAGCGATCAAAACGGCGATAATACCAGCAAGGACAATAGTGTCAAAAGCGCCCCCGCCGCCGATATGGACAAAACCCGGCAAACCGGCGGTGGAAAGCCAGACATAATGGAAAATGTCCACCAGCAGCACTCCAAGGGTTGCCGCGATAAAAGCCGACCGCCTGGACCTGCCGGCGATGTAGGCGACGCCGCCGGCCACAATGGGGAAAAGGTAAATCGGGTCAATAAAACTCTTCTGAAGCGGATCAGCCGGTTGGAGACGCCCGACAAAGTAGACGGCCACCCCGGTGATTACAGTGGCGATGACGGCCCGCACCCATTCGCGAGTGGTCCCGGCCCGGCTTAAAACGTAGATGGCGAGAGCGATCGGAATCAAGCCCCCACCTACGTTCAGGGTGGCTTTGACTCTGCCGACAGATACGGGAATATCGATAAAGCTTCCGGCGATGATTCCGGCGATTACGGCCAAAGCACCCCTGTCGCTTAACCGCATCCGGTCTAAAACCCGGTGGGCCAGGCCGAAATAGATTAATATGGAAACAGCAAGCAAGGCGACCAAACCAATGGGAAACCGCACCATACTTCGCACTCTCTCCCTTCCAACTATTCTCGCCATAGGTTTCCCGGGATTCCCAAATCTATACCGGACAGGCTTATAGGATGGTTGTGATGGATTGGAAGAGCACCTGGGATACAGAAGGGAAAGCCTCCTGTTGAATCTTGGGTTCACAGGAAAGGGTGCCGGGATTAATCCCGCTCCCCAACACCTCGGCCTCAACGGTCATGCAGAAAGGAATGCCGATGTTCTCAAAGCCGGTATGCTCATGGACATCACTGGCAAGGTCGGACATCAGGGCCCCGTCAGAATGCGCCGCGGGGAGGGTATGTCCAGCCCGGGTCATCACATCCACAATCGCGGCGTTCATCATACCGCCGGGGCAGATGACCGGGGGCCGATCTACCGGCTGTCTGCGCAGCACCCGGAGCAGCCGCTCTCTCGGGCTCAAATTCCCCACGTTAAATCCCTCTTTCCAATGCCTCCACACTAACGGGAAAGCCTAATTCCCTGACCGTGTCCAGCATCGCGTGTATGTTGGCAAAAGGTGTTTCGGTGGGCAGGCTGCACCCGGACGCCACAATGTACCCCCTGGGGTTATCGTGGGCTTTCCGGACACATTCGATTACCGCTTTTCTGACATCGCAAGGCGTGCCCTGGAGCATCACCTCGGAAGGCTTTACATTCCCCATCAGCCTGACCCTGCCCCCCACCCTATGTTTGGCCTCCAGCAGGTCAGCGTCGTTATCGATGCTGATACAATCAGCCCCCGCTGCCACCATCATGTCCCATACCTTGCTCGTCTTCCCGCAGATGTGCATAGTAACCGTTTTCCCCCGGGAATGGATGTAATCAATTAACCGCTTCAAGTAGGGGAAGGAAAACTCCTGAAACTGTTTCGGGCTGATTACCGTCGACGACGACATGGCGTCAGTCAGGCTGGGAGTGCAACCAGCGTCAATGATGGCTCGGGCATATCTCAGGTTTGTTTCCAGAGAGAGTTCGCAAAGTCGGTGCACGGCTTCAGGATTCTTCAGCGTCAACCGGACCAGGTTCTCCGTCCCGATTAACAGTGATGCATTCGTAAAAGGACAGGTCAGAGCCCCGGTGACGGCGACTTCCCTACCCACCTCATCGATGGCGATTTTCATCGCTTCCAGGTGGTGCGGGAGGTTTCCGTCCTTATACGGGTCCGCAGGCTGGAGCCTGTCGATTTCAGAAGCGTCATTGATGGCCGGGGATTCCAGGTACGCGGTTTGGTCGAGGGGATAGTGCACTCTGGCCCCCATCGCCTCAGCCTGGGTGTAAAGATCGGTGAACACCCGGATAATGTCGTACCCGAAAAGCCTGTAGGCCTCGATATGGGCCCGGGCGATCAGCTCGCCGTTCCCCCGCAACTGGGATACCCGGACTCCGATTACCCTCGCCGCCGTGTTTCCCACAATGGGCACACAGGGCAGTCTGTCAACAGGTTCTCCCCTGTTGTACCGGGAGATCCGTTCGATCGGGGTCATCTGATCAACAACCACCGATCAAGCCCCCCTCGTCAGTGCCCTCGCCAGTTTTACTGCTTCCGCAGCATTAACCGCATATCCGTCAGCTTTGATCTTGTTGGCGAACCCCTGGGAAATCGGGCCCCCGCCGACTACCACCTTGAACCGTTCCCGCACATTCTGCTCATCCAGAAGCTTGATCACCTGTTCCATACCGTCCATGGTGGTTGTCATCAGAGTGGAAAGGGCGATAATGCTGGCACCGACTTCCCTGGCCGTATCCACGAACATCTGCGGGGGGATGTCCCTCCCCAGATCGATCAATTCAAAACCGGATGTCTCGAGCATAATTTTGACCAGGTTCTTGCCGATATCGTGGGTGTCCCCCTCGACGACGCCGATAACGACCTTGTGGCTCTTTTCCCCCTCGTTGACCTTGAGATGCGGCTTGAGGACGTCAAGGCCGGCATACATAGCATCAGAGCATACCAGCAGTTCCGGTATGAAGTATTCCTCTTCCTCAAAAAGCTGTCCGGCCCTGTGCATCCCCTCGGCAAGGCCTTTTTCAATCGCCTCATAAGCGTCGATACCGTTCTGGACGATGATGTTGGCGATCCCGGCCGCTCTCTCCTCATCCATCTCCACAACAGCATCAGATAACTCCCGGTACAGCTTTTCCTTGAGCTGGTTAATTCCCGACATGCCTCACTCCCCCAATTAAAAACAGGACACCACGCCCGCGTCAGTTCTACTGAAACAAGGCCGTACTCAAATACCTTTCACCGGTGTCCGGAAGGATGACAACGATCAGTTTACCTTTGTTTTCCGGACGTTTGCCGATTTGAAGAGCCGCAAACGCTGCCGCGCCTGAGGAAATACCGACCAGCAGCCCCTCCTGGCGGGCCAGACGGCGGCCGGTTTCCAGCGCTTCCTCGTTTTTGACTTTGAAAACCTCATCAACGAGGTTCAGGTCCAATACATCGGGCACAAAACCGGCCCCGATACCTTGAATCTTGTGGGGCCCCGGCTTCCCTCCGGACAGGACCGGGGAATCAAAAGGTTCGACGGCGATTAGCTTCAGATCTGGCCTGCGTGTCTTGATCACTTCGCCGATACCGGTGATCGTCCCGCCTGTTCCCACCCCGCCAATAACGATGTCCACCTTGCCGTCGGTGTCTTCCCAGATCTCCTCCGCTGTGGTTATCCGGTGAATTTGGGGGTTAGCCGGGTTTTTGAACTGTTGGGGGATAAAGGAATGGGGTATCTGCGCCGCCAATTCTTCGGCCTTGAGGACCGCCCCTTTCATTCCTTCAGCACCGGGAGTCAAAACAAGTTCCGCCCCGTACGCTTTGAGAAGATTGCGCCGCTCCAGGCTCATGGTGTCCGGCATGGTCAGGATCAGTTTATACCCCCTGGCAGCCGCCACGAAAGCCAGGGCAACGCCGGTATTGCCGCTGGTGGGTTCGATGAGCACGCTGTCTTTGTGGAGCAGTCCCTTGTCCTCGGCATCCTTGATCATGGAGTAACCGATCCGGTCTTTGACGCTGCCGCCAGGGTTAAAGGATTCAAGCTTGGCCACGATGTCGGCTCCCACACCCTCGGAAACGTGGCTCAACCTCAACAGCGGCGTCCTTCCAATTAATTCAGTCAGGTTGTTGGCAATTTTGGCCATTTTAATTCACCCTCCTTAAATAATTTGTGGAATAAATTTGACCTTAAATATTCGCCGCCATGCCCCGGACCTCGCCCGTTTCGAATGCCAGCAGCTGGTCCGCCCAGGAGGCGGCCCAATCCCGCAGATCCTGCAGTTCCAGAGGTGACGGTACCTTTGATTCATTATGCCCGGCGATTTTCTCAGCTACCCTCGCATAGATGCGGGCCTGTTCCGAGTCCGGCGCCGCTTCGATGGTGGTCTTCCCCTGCAGTTCGCTCTGGGTTACCGTGACCGAGCGGGGAATGTACTCGACAACCCGGGTGTCAGTTCGTTTGACAAAATCGTCGAGAATTTCCCTGGCATACGCTGCATTGATGTGGTTAGCGATGACACCGCCCAGCAAGGCTCCCCCGGAATTGGAGTATTTCTGAATTCCCCGGAACAGGTTGTTGGCGGCATAAATAGCCATAAAATCCGCAGACGAAACGGTGAATACATGTTCGGCGATCCCTTCGCGAATAGGAACGGCAAACCCACCGCAGACCACGTCACCGAGAACGTCGTAGATGACGATGTCGAGGTCCAGCTCTTCATACACCTTCAGCTGTTTCAACAGCTGCACCGCGGTGATGATGCCCCGGCCCGCGCACCCCACCCCAGGGGCGGGACCGCCAGCTTCCACGCAGTAGGCGCCGGCAAACCCCTGGAAAATCACCTCCTCCGGCTTAACGGCGTTTTTCTCCCGCAGGGTGTCGAGGACGGTGGGAATGTACTTACCCCCCCGGAGAGTGTTCGTGGAATCACTCTTGGGGTCACAACCGAACTGCATTACCTTGTAACCGGCCTTGGCCAGAGCAGCACTGATGTTGGAAGTGGTGGTGGATTTGCCGATCCCTCCTTTTCCGTAAATGGCGATCTGTTTGATTTTTTTCGGGGACACCCTATCATCTCCTAAACACCAAATTGGTTTTCCTTGTTTTCTTGATAGATCGACTTTTCGAGAACTCCATCGATGAAACCGATTATTTCCCACGGGTCAATGCCGCTGTCTACGAGCTTCTTTGCCGCCCCGGGTCCGATCCGGCTCGCCAGGACCTTCCGGCAGTCGGCCAGAAGGCTCACGGCCTGCTCCAGCCGTCCTTCATCGTGCTCCTGACCGAAGCAGGGCGGGATATTACGCCGGCATTCCAGAAACGTAAACGAACCATCCTCAATGTCAAAAATGAGAAACTGGGGGGTGTTGCCAAAGTGCCGGTTGATGAATTTGCCGTCACTGCTGGCAACAGCCACTCTGTATGCCAATCTAATCACCCCGTTTGCGGAAATGACCTGGTCAATCAACCATGGGAAAAAGTTGATTCCGAGCGGCCGTACAGTTTGCCGGCCAAATCCTCCCCGGCCCCGGGTATGCCGCAGGCATCAGCCCTGCACTGCCGGCAGTGCCGGAACACTGGCAGGTATTTCTCCGCCGTTTGACGCGCCGTGTTCAATTCCCGGCAGTCCGGCGGGCGGCTCTTTTCCATGTCATGCTGCGGAATAAGAGGAATAATGTTAATTAATGAAGCCCCCACCCCTGCTGTCACCCGGGCAATCTCCCCGATTTCGCTGTCATTGACGCCGGGAATCAACACTGTGTTAATTTTCACTACCGCCCCCAGTTTTGCGATTTTTTCAATCCCAGCCAATTGGGCCAGTACCAACCACCGGGCTGCGTATTCGCCGGTCAGGTATTGGTTGTTGTAAACTATATAAGAGCAAATGTTCTGAAGCACCTTGGGGTTTACGGCATTAACCGTCACAGTGACGGTTTTGACCCCGGCGGCAATAACCCTGTCCGCTTTTTCTCTGAGCATCAGCCCGTTGGTGCTCAGGCAGTTGATCAGTTCGGGATATTTCTCGTGAATGAGTTCAAACGCCTCCAGGGCATGGTCCGTGGCCAAAGTATCCCCCGGCCCGGCAACGCCAACCACCGTCAGCTGCGGGCAGAGTTCCAAGGCCCGTTCCACCATGCTGCCTCTCGGGGTGCCAAGAGCACACGGCTGACTCCCGGCCTTTTTTCCCATTTATTGAAACCCCGCTTGCAGAAACGGCACTGAATGTTGCAGTTAGGGCTTACCGGCAGATGGATGCGGCCATATTGGAAATGGGCCTCGCCATTAAAGCAGGGGTGCTTCTTTAACAGGTGACCGAACCTTTCTTCCGATTCGGTTTGGGGGAAAATACCCACAATTCTCATCTCCCGTATGCGTAAAAAAAAGGCCAAGGAATTGTCGCCATACGGACACAATCCTCAGCCTCCAGTTTTCTGGTCAACTGATGTATGTATTACTTTAAACGCATTTTTTCGTTTTTATCTATTTGGATTACCTGTCCATCCTGGATAACCAGGGTTACCGAACCGTACCGAACGGACTTGACCATTTCCAGGAGCTTCTGTAAATCTGCAGAGGCTAACGGTGTTTTGCCGGTAAATGGTTCTTCTCGCACTTTCTGGTTCATGAACACCCCCCCATATCCTCCATGATGTTCTCTGGTTACTAATCCCTACTATTCCTACTCGTTTACTTGTATTTTACTTTGGGGTTGCTCTCCTGTCAATAGGAATTTTATAAATTTAGCTGCCGCAATGCCTGGGCCAGATCTTCTTGCAGGTCTTTAACATCCTCAAGGCCCACCGAGAGCCGCACCAGGTCGCCGGTCAAACCGATGGACTGGCGCACCTCCTTGGGTATGAAAGCATGAGACATGGCAGCCGGAATAGTGACAATGCTCTCCACCGCTCCCAGACTGGTTCCGATCACGGGCAGGGTCAACAGGTCCACAAACTTCCGTGCCGTGACTTCATCCGGCAGCCGGAAAGAGAAAACTCCTCCGACGCCTTCGGCCTGGGCGTCATGAATCTCCCTGCCGGGTTGCCCGGGCAAACCCGGATAGTTGACTTCGACGACCTCCGGTTGGTTCTCCAGCCACCCGGCCAATAAGGAAGCGGTCGTCTGCTGCTGTTCGATCCGGACCTTCAATGTCTTCAGCCCCCGTATTATCAGCCAACTGTCATGCGGCCCCAAAACAGCCCCGACCGCGTTCTGGATGAACCTGATTTCCTTGCCAAGCCCCTCGTCAGCGGTAACCACCAGGCCTGCCAGGCAGTCGCTGTGGCCGCCCAGGTATTTGGTGGCACTGTGGACCACGACATCGATACCGAGTTCCAGCGGCCGCATCAGATAAGGGGTCATCAGGGTATTGTCGCAGATCGTGGTGATGCGGTTCTCTCGCGCCAGCGCCGCCGCTTTCCGAAAATCGGTAATCTTCATCAATGGGTTGGACGGGGTCTCCATAAACAGGCCCCTGGTGTCCGGCTTAATCGCCTTTTCCAGGTTGGCGATGTCGGAGGTGTCTATAAACTCCACCCGGATGCCAAAGCGGGGGAGCAGGCGGCTGGCGAGGCGATAGGTCCCCCCGTAAACGTCCCGGCTGACCAATACATGGTCCCCGGCGGAAAATAGAAAGAAGGAAGCTGTAATCGCCGCCATTCCGGAAGCGAATGCGAACCCGGATTTTCCCCCTTCCAATTGGGCAATCGTTTCCTCCAATACATACCTGGTTGGGTTGCCCGTCCGAGTGTACTCCCACTTGCCGGCAGCAGTAGAGTCCTTCTGGGCGAATATGACACTCTGGTAGATGGGCGTGCTCACAGCACCGGTAACCTCGTCAACCTCATTTCCGGGATGAATAAGCCTTGTGCCTGCCTCCATGCCGACCCTCCTCTCAGTAAAGCCTTACTGGGTATGAACCAAATCTCCGCCGGTCTGAATCAGGCAATTAGGAAAAGAGCGCCAAGCGGCTGACCCAACAGCAGGGGCACTATGCCTCCAGGGCTTGGTTCAGGTCGGCTTCCAGATCACCCGGGTCCTCCAGCCCCACCGACAGTCTGAGCAGGCATTCCGTAATGCCCAACTGCCTCCGCATTTGCAGGGGAATATCGGTATGCGTCTGGGTCTCCGGGTAAGTGATCAAAGACTCGACACCCCCAAGACTTTCGGCAAACGAAATGATCTTCAATTTGGTTAACACCTGAGGAACTGCTTCCTTGTCCTTGAGTTCAAAGGACAGAATCGCCCCGAACCCACTGGCCTGGCTTTGACACAGTTCGTGCCCGGGATGGCCGGGCAGGCCCGGGTAATAGACTTTGCTCACGGACGGGTGCTGTTCCAGAAACCGGGCCAAGCGGAGGGTGCTGGACTGCGCCCATTCGAGCCGGGCTGCCAGGGTTTTTATGCCTCTGATTAACAGCCAGCAGTCCTGGGGACCGGAGATGGCCCCAACGGCGTTCTGGAAAAAGGCCAGCTTTTCACCCAGTTCCTCGCTTCTGCTGACAACGAGCCCAGCCACCACATCGTTATGACCGCCAATGTATTTGGTGGCGCTGTGGACCACAATGTCGGCGCCCAACTCCAGGGGGCGCTGCAGGTAAGGGGTGAAAAAGGTGTTGTCAACAATCACCAGGAGTCCGTATTGTTTGGCGATAGACAAGACCGCTCGTAAATCCACTATCTTCATCAGCGGATTTGTGGTCGTTTCCAGAAAAATGGCCCTGGTCTCGGCCGTAATGCTCCCGGCCAAACTGACAAGATCGGTTAGATCCAGAAAAGAAAATTTGAGGCCGTAATTGGCACAGACCGCCTGAAAAAGGCGGTAGGTCCCTCCGTACAGGTCATCCGACACAAGGATTCGATCCCCGGGGCGAAAAAGATTCGTGATGGCTGAAACCGCCGCCATTCCCGAGGAGAAAGCCAACCCCCGCCGCCCGCCTTCCAGGTGGGCGATACAGTCCTCCAACACCTTGCGGGTGGGATTTCCCGTTCGGCTGTAGTCAAACCCCGTGCTTTGCCCCAGGCCGGGGTGCCGAAATGTGGCTGTCTGGTAAATTGGTACACTGATGGCCCCCGTAGCGGAGTCCCAACCAACCCCAACCTGAACCAGTGCTGTCGCTAACTTCACTCAAATCACCTCAGAACCAAATTTCGACCGGGAACGAGAAATAACCAGCAATATCTCCTCAGCGTTGACCGCATCGTCCTCGTGGAAGGGGAAAACCTTTCCGTCCATCAGAGAAAACCCTTTCTCCAGCCGGACATCGTTATCGCGGATCCAATCAAGAATATCTTTTGCCGTAAACAGGTGGATGTTGGGGGTATCGTACCACTGGTAGGGGAGCTCCGGGGTTACCGGCATTCTCCCGGTTTCCATCAGACAAGACATGACACGCCAGTGCCCGAAGTTAGGAAAACTGATAACCCCCGATTTCCCGACCCGCAGCATTTCTTCAAGAACCAGGAGCGGTTTGTTAACTACCTGCAGTGTTTTTTCCAGAATCACAAAATCAAAGGATTTATCGGGCAGGCCTGCCAGCCCGGTGTCCAGATCGACCTGAAGCACCGAAACCCCGTGAGAGGTGGTTTTGGCCACCTGGTAAAAATCTTTTTCAATCCCCAGCCCCTGAACTTTCTTGTTCCGGCCGAGTTTGGCCAGTAGTTCGCCGTCACCACAGCCCAAATCAAGAACGGAGGCTCCGTCGGGGATGATATCATAGATTGCTTTATGGTCCCAGCGGCATTTTTGATTTTGGGTCATGCCAGGTCACCTCCATCCAGGAAACACCGCACCAGGTGGGCCTGTTTTTCTACTTCCAGGAGAAAGGCGTCATGCCCGTATGAAGATTGGATGTTCACATAACTGACCGGTTTTCGGTTGCGGCAGAGTGAAAACGCCAGTTCTTTCATCTGGTCAGCTGTATATAACCAGTCGGAAGAAAACGAGACTAAGAGTGATCTGATTTGGATTCGCCGGCAAGCCCGATCCAGATCCCCGTCACCCCACACTGCCGCGTCATAATAGTCCATGGCCTTGGTGATGTACAAATAGCTGTTGGCATCGAACCGCTCCACAAAGGCCTCCCCCTGATGCAGGAGGTAGTTCTCGACCTCGAAGTCAATGCCGAAGTGGAAACCCGGGCCTTCACCATTGCGGTACCTGCGGCCGAACTTTCGCCGCATTGAGGTTTCGGACAGGTAGGTAATGTGCCCCAACATCCTGGCGATGGTTAGCCCGTAATCCGGGGTCGGATCTCCGTAATAGTCCCCATTGCGAAAATTTAAGTCGGTCATGATGGCATTGCGGGCCACAGCATTAAAAGCCAGCCCCTGGTCACTCAGGCCCGGCGCCGAAGCAATGATGATGGCCGATTCAATCCGATCAGGGTAAGCCAAAGCCCACTCCAGGGCCTGCTGGCCTCCCAGGGATCCCCCCGCAACCGCTCGCAGCCGTTCGATTCCCAGGTGGTTGATCAACCTTTCCTGCAACTGTACCCAGTCGCCCACGGTAACCACGGGAAAACGAAGCCCATAAGGCCGGTTTGTTTCCGGATCCAGGGAGGCCGGGCCAGTGGTTCCGTAACAACTCCCCAGAAGGTTGGAACAGATGACAAAATACTTGGTGGTGTCAAACGCCTTCCCCGGACCAATCAGGTCGTCCCACCAACCGGGCCGCTTCTTCAACCACGGCCGCCCCAGCTCGTCGGCTTGGGCGCTCCAGCCGGCTGCATGGGCATCCCCCGAAAGGGCGTGCAGGACGAGGATGGCATTGTCACGTGCTTCGTTCAATTTGCCGTAGAATTCATACTCCACGTCCACAGGCGCTAAAGTCTTGCCGCACTCCAGGGGTAAGGGGTTCGCTTCGTCCGCAAGCCGTACCGTGTGGGAAACGATCCAGCCCACAGAGTGGGGCGATTCGGGTAAATCAAACTTGGACTTGCTTCCCACAACTGCGTTGATCGGATCACTCATCTCGGGAAATCACCTCCGGTTTACCATTCAGTGGTAGGATCACGTACCGGTTGACTGCCTACATAAGGAAACCTCTCCCGAGAGAGCAGGAGAGGTTTAAGGCCTTCTACTTATCTCTCAGGAGGGAATCCCCTGAAGGAATTGGCACCAATACCGTTTCGGTTGGTTGCCGGGTTTCATCGGGCCAGTCCCTCCACCTCTCTGGATAAGTTTTGGTATTTATTTTATTCAGATTCGTCCGGCGTTTTTCAATCAACGCTCATGCTTTGGTCAACGCCTGATCCAGGTCTTCAATTATATCCTTGATGTTTTCCAGGCCGACCGACAGACGGATAAGATCCTCGGTTACGCCTGTGGCCAACTGTTCTGCCGCCGTCAACTGCTGGTGGGTGGTGCTGGCGGGGTGAATCACCAGTGACTTGGCATCGCCGATATTGGCCAGAAGCGAGAAGATTTCCAGGTTGTCAATGAATTTGATGGCTTTTTCCTTCCCTCCCTTGATGCCAAAGGTCAACAGAGCACCAAAACCGTTCTCGTAGTACCTCCGGGCCAGTTGATGGGAGGGGTGCTCCGGGAGGCCAGGGTAATTGACCCAATCCACCGCCGGGTGCCCTTTGAGAAACTCAGCCACGGCCTGGGAGTTCTGGGAATGCCGTTCCATCCGCAGCGGCAGGGTTTCGATCCCCTGCAGAATCAAGAAAGCATTAAACGGGCTGATGCAGGGCCCGAGATCGCGGAGAAGCTGGACTCTGGCCTTGATGATGAAGGCCGCCGGCCCGAATGACTCAACATAACGCACACCGTGGTAGGTCGGATCGGGCTCCGTGAAGGCGGGGAAATTTCCGTTAGCCCAGTCAAACTTGCCTCCGTCAACGATGAGCCCCCCTATGGATGTGCCATGGCCCCCCAAAAACTTGGTTGCCGAATGGACCACAATATCGGCCCCATGCTGCAGGGGGCGGCACAGGTAAGGTGAAGGGACAGTATTATCAACAATTAAAGGAATTCCGGCTTCATGGGCAATCCTGCTTACTGCCTCAAAGTCAATAACGTCCAGTTTAGGGTTGCCGCTGCTTTCGGCGTACACGGCTTTAGTTTTGGAACTAATGGCCCTTCGGAAGTTGTTCAGATCAGCCGGGTCGACAAACTTGGTCGATATCCCCAGTCTGGACAGAGTAGCCCCAAACAGGTTGTATGTGCCACCGTACAGGCTGTTGGCGGAAACGATTTCATCGCCGGCCTGGGCCAAATTGACCACGGTGAGGAACTCCGCAGCCTGGCCGGAAGCCAGAGCCAGGGCTCCGACCCCGCCTTCCAGAGCAGCTACCCGCTTTTCCAAAACGTCGGCGGTCGGGTTCATAATCCGGGTATAAATATTTCCGAAATCCTGTAGGCCGAATAGCTTCCCAGCATGTTCGCAGTTCTCGAACACATAAGAAGTCGTTTGGTAAATGGGCACGGCCCGGGACTTAGTCGCCGGATCCACTTCCTGCCCGGCATGCAGCGTATTCGTTTCGAATCTCCAATTGCTCTTGTCTCCCATAATCGAAACTCCTTTCAAAGTTCTTTGGTCTTTTGAAATAAAAAGGCCTCTTCGTTCTTACAAAGAGGCATAACGTTTTAAACCAACGCAGCCTCTCATCTTCCAGATCCACTTCAAGCGATCTGCTGGAATTAGCACCTGATGTCGCCCCGAAAATCCAAGGGCGTACACCGGTTGCCGGGCTTCATTGGGCCAGTCCCTCAGCCTGCTCTGGATAAGAGGAAAAATGGAAATATAAAGTTTTGTTAAATCCGATATTACTACAGAGTATGCCGCAAGTCAATAACACCATCCTGAAAATTTCCGCCTAGTTTTCCGACCGGTTAAGTATAGATTACCATCGAACTCAAATCTTGTCAAGAAAATTCTCCAAATCCATTGGCAGGCGATATCTCAGACATAATCCGCCTCCGAACGATATATCTATTACTATTCCCGGGGAGGCTGGCCGAGTGACGCGTTACCAATTTGGGAGGTGTTTTGGTTGAAGCCCCATGCCCTGAAGCAACACGACCTGGTAGGGGTTGTTGCCCCAGCCGGGCCGCTTCTCGATCCCGCCGCTCTGGAACGGGGGGTAAGATTTCTGGAAGAAGTGGGGTTCCGGGTTACCCTTGGGAAAAAGGTGAGCAGGAGATTGGGATACCTTGCAGGGACTGATGCAGAAAGACTCGCTGACTTGATGGGCATGTTTGCAGACCGGGCGGTTAAGGCCATCATTTGCGCTCGTGGTGGCTACGGAAGCACTCGGCTCCTCCCCCACCTGGATTATGGCCTGATTCGGAAAAACCCAAAGATCTTTGTCGGGTACAGCGATATCACCGCTCTCCATACGGCCTTAAGGCAAAAAGCGGGGTTGGTCACATTTCTAGGCCCGATGGTAGCCCCCGATTTTGGTACCCATTTGAGCCAGTACACGCGGGATAGTTTCCTCAAAGCGGTCACCTGCCGCGGCCCTCTGGGCCGGATTGCCAACCCTCCTCAAGCCCCGCCCCCAACGGTGATTTTACCTGGCCGGGTGACAGGAAGACTGGTCGGCGGCAACCTGTCGCTTCTGACCGCCACGATGGGGACTCGCTACGAATTGGACACCAAGGGAACGATCCTGCTTTTGGAGGATGTTGGAGAGGACCCCTACCGAATCGACCGGATGTTGACTCAACTCAAGCAAAGTGGAAAACTCGCTGCCGCCCGTGGCATCATTGTGGGCGAATGTGTGGAGTGTGACCCTAAGAACGGCCAAACTAAAGCCGGAACGTCGTTCCCCCTGGCAGCCGTGCTGGCGGAACACCTGGGAGGCCTGGGTACCCCCTGCCTGTACGGACTGCCCCTGGGGCACGGGGTTCATAAGGCCACAGTCCCCCTGGGACTGATGGCCACGATGGACACCGATCCGGCTGCCCTGGTATTTGAAGAGGCTGCCGTAACCTAGCCCCCAAAGTGAAGACCCTCTATACCCCCTACGATGGTAGGTTTTTGCCACCATCCCTTTGCGGTTGGCAAAATGCCTCGTTTCCCCGCCATTGCCGGGAAAAACCGGCCCTGATCAGGGTTTAAACAGTCCGCCGGGCCAGCCGGCTGGTGTCAATTCCGCGCTGGTCCAGCCACTCTTTGGTTCTCCCTAGAACCACCACCGGCTGACGCCGCAATTGGTCCAGATCTCGGGAACCGGTAAGCAGCATGACGGACTTCAATCCCTCGATCAGCTTCCGGATGTGAACTTGAAGTTCCTCCTCCGATTCATTCATAAGGACCTTAAGAAAGGGGCCGGCAATACCTACGATTTCCGCACCGAGGGCCACCGCTTTAGCCAGGGCCAGGCTTGTCCGGATGCCTCCGGAAGCGATTAGATGCACAGGGAGCCCGAGGCTAACAGCTTCTAAGAGGCTGGCGGCAGTGGGAATTCCCCAATCAAGAAAATGGCGTCCATATCCCTCCTGGAAACGAAGGTTCTCGATCGCCACAAAGTTGGTCCCCCCCCAACCGCCGATGTCCAGGTAACGGACACCCGCGTCATAAAGGCGGAGAACAACATCACGGGACAGGCCAAAGCCTACCTCCTTAACCACGACGGGAACGGAAACCCCCATACCGATCCGGCTTACATTCTCCAGAATTCCCCGAAAATCCCGGTCTCCTTCTCCCATGGCCAATTCCTGGGGTACATTGAGATGGATCTGCAGCCCATCGGCTTCGACCATTTCCACCGCTCTCATAGCGGCATCCGGGGATGAAAGTGCCCCCACGTTGGCCAGGATAACCCCGTGGGGATTTTCCTTACGGGCGATCCGGAACGTATACTCAAGAACGGCGTCATCAAGGGCCGCTGTCTGTGATCCAACCGCCAGGGCGATGCGGCATTGGCCGGCAACCCGGGCAAAGGCAGCGTTGATGCTCCCAGCCACTTCGGTCCCGCCTGTAATGGCATTGATCAGGATGGGAGCCTCCAGTTCCTTGCCCAAAAAAGCCGTCGATGTGTCGATTTCGGACCAGGACAGTTCGGGAAGGGAGTTATGGATCAGTTCTATATCGGCAAACCCATTTCTGTCCACCTCTTCCGCCAACTCCAGGCTGTATTTCAGGTGTTCCTCTTTGCGCGTCTCCCTGTTCATGACTGTCTCCCTTCATCCGGCCACTCAGCCGCTGCTGCCAAAGAAAATTCGAGAATCATGTCCATAAACCATCATCCATCATCCATCATCCATCATCCATCATCCATCATCCATCATCCATCATCCATCATCCATCATCCATCATCCATCATTTTCATTCTGCCTTTGACAATCACAGGTGTCAATTAAATCTTTCCCGCCAGCCCCGAAGGTTATAGCGCTTTCATAGAAAAGACAGCCAACAAAGGGTTGGCTGTCTTTCGCCCTGTTCTTTCAGCGTGACGGGTTGAATCTCTTCAAGAGAAGTGAGTTGCTGACCACGGAAACCGAGCTGAACGCCATGGCGGCACCGGCGATGATCGGGTTCAAAAACCCAAGAGCAGCAGCAGGTATCCCCAGGACATTATAAATCAAAGCCCAGAACAGGTTCATCTTAATGGTCCGCATCGTCCGCTTGCTGAGCCTGATGGCAGCTACAATGGCTCTCAGGTCGCCCCGCATCAGGGTGATATCCGCTGCCTCCATGGCCACGTCAGTTCCGGTGCCAATGGCCATCCCCACATCGGCTGTTGCCAGCGCCGGCGCGTCATTGATCCCGTCACCGACCATACCAACCACATGCCCCTGCCGGCGCAGCTTCTGCACCTGTTCCGCTTTATCCTCGGGAAGAACTTCGGCCAGAACCTCGGTAATGCCGACCTGGCCGGCGATCGCCCGGGCCGTCCGTTCATTATCCCCGGTGAGCATGACCACCCGAACTCCCATGCCCTGCAGTTCCTTAATTGCTTCCGCCGAATGTTCCTTGACGGTGTCGGCTACCGAGATGATTCCTGCCGCCCGCCCATCAACAGCCAGGGTCATGGAGGTCTTCCCCTGCCCCTCAAGTTCTTCCAACATCGAACGCAGCTCGCCGGTGTCCACACCGTGCTCCCGCATCAGCTTCTGGTTGCCGAGCAGAACCTGCTGCCCGCCGATGAGAGCTCTGACTCCCTGCCCGGGAATGGCATAGAATTCAGCAGGTTCCTCAAGATTATACCCCAGGTCCCTCGCCCTCAGAACTATGGACTGACCCAGGGGGTGTTCCGAATTCTTTTCTGCGGCAGCCGCCAGGGCCAAAACCCCAGCTTCCAGATGGCTGCCCAGGGGAATGACGTTAGTTACCTCAGGTTCTCCCTTGGTTACGGTTCCGGTCTTGTCGAGCACGACGGTGTCGATCATATGGGCCTTTTCCAGGTGTTCCCCTCCCTTGATCAGAATCCCGTGTTCCGCCCCCTTACCGGTGCCCACCATAATCGCGGTGGGAGTGGCCAGACCAAGAGCGCATGGGCAGGCTATGACCAGGACGGCCACCATATTGATCAAGGCCAGCCGGAAGTCACCGGTGACGGCGTACCAGACGACGAAGGCCAGTAGTGCGATCCCGACAACAGTCGGGACAAAGTAGGCCGACACCCTATCCGCAAGCCTTTGAATCGGGGCCTTGGAGCCTTGGGCGTCCTCCACCATCTTGATAATCTGGGCCAGGACCGTATCCCGACCGACCTTGGTAGCCTCAAACTTGAAAGTTCCGTATTTATTGATGGTAGCCCCGATGACGGTATCCCCCGACCGCTTCTCGACGGGAATGCTCTCACCCGTGATCATAGCTTCGTCTACAGCGGAATTGCCTTCCCTGATTACACCGTCCACGGGGATTTTTTCCCCGGGGCGAACCACGATCAGGTCGCCCACCACCACATCTTCTACGGGGATATCCATTTCCGCATCGTTCCTGATCACCCTGGCCGTTTTGGCCTGCAGTCCCATCAGCTTCTTGATGGCCTCAGAGGTCCGGCCTTTGGCAACTGCCTCCAGCATCTTCCCCAACAGGATCAAGGTAATCAGAATGGCTGATACTTCGTAGTAAAGGAACCCTTTGCCGATGATGAAAGTGTTAACAACACTATAGAAGTAAGCCGTGGAGGTTCCCAGGGCCACCAGAACATCCATATTGGCGCTGCCGTTCTTCAGGGCATGATAAGAACCGCGGTAAAACTGGTATCCAGCCCCGAACTGGACCAGAGTGGACAAAGCGAACTGCAGGTATGGAGACATAAGGGTTTCCGATATGTGAAGGTTAAAAAATTCCTGCAGCATGTTGAGCAGGAGGGGCAGGGATAATACCGCTGCCATGACAAACAGAAATTGCTGCCGCTTCATTTCCCGTTCCCGGGCCAGCTTCTCCTTATCAGTGTCAACGGCGGTTTCAGTGCTGTGAGCTTGATACCCCAGGTTGGCAATCACGCCCTTAAGATCCGGGACGCTCACGACACCCGGTGTGTACTGCACATGGGCCCGCTCCAGCGCAAAGTTCACACTGGCCGCAACCACCCCTTCGGTTTCCTGCAGTTTCTTCTCAATCCTGGCAGCGCAGGCAGAGCAGGACATTCCCGTAATCTTCAGATCTGTGGCAGCTGTGGACACGTCGTATCCGAGATCCTTAACCCGGCCCACCAATTCCATCACAGTTGTCCTGGTGGGATCGAATTCCACAGCCGCTCTCTCCAGGGCAAAATTGACGTTGCTTACCACAACCCCCGGTGTGCTTCCAAGGGCTTTTTCAATCCGGGCCGCACACGCGGCACAGGACATCCCCCCGATGGGCAAAGTCACTTTTTTTGTTCCCAAATCCATATCTCTGCCTCCTCTCCAGATATACCCCCGCTCCGGCCAATAATCAGGGCTGAAGTTGCCCCGACTATTCCCTCTCTGCCCCGATTATACCACCCGGGGGTATTCCTTTCAAGAGCAAAAAAAAGTGCGGCCTTTTTTCGACCGCACCTTACTGTTCCGTTCCCAAGGTCAATCCCCGCCTTTGCCGTCCAGAAGCTTCTGCGCCTGTTCATAGTCCTTTCTGGTATTGACATTGAAGAAAAACCGGTTCAGTTCCGGCTCCGCCGCAATCCGGTCCACATCCACATAGTTGACTCTTACCTGATCGTAAAATGAGGTTGTTTTCCGCCTGTCAGCCATCAGGCAGTTTTCAATAGGTTCAACGCAGGTGCGGGCATAAACGGCGTGAAGCGGCTGCAGGTACGTGCCCATTCGGGGAACCACCACATCGCAGTCTGCCGCATTGTCCAGGAGGTGCCTGACCAGCTTGGTGTCAACAAAAGGCATGTCACAGGCCACCACAAAATTATACTCATTGCTGCTGGCCACCAGCCCCGCATGAATCCCGCTCAAGGGACCCCGCTGAGGAATGATGTCCGTGACCACTTTGGCCTCAAGCTGTTCGTACAGCCCCGGCTGGTTGGTAACAACGATTATCTCCCCGACAAGGTCGGCCAACACATCCATAATCCGGCGGATAATCGGCCCGTCTCCGACTTCTAGAAACGCCTTGTTGGTCTGGATCCGCATGTTCAACCCCCCGGAAAGAATAACGCCCCCGAATGTCACTTTCTATTACCTCCATCGTTGCCCGGTTTCTCCCGGAAGAACTCTGCCTCCAATCAATTTCGCCATCTCCCAGCAATTTCCTGCTGCACCCTGCAAAAGGATGCCGTCAAAGGTTCCATCAAACAAGTTGGAGGCACTCCTACTGGCGGAATGCCTCCACGTGGGACAGATGCCAGGGCGATTGCCTGGCGGTTACTAAAATCCGCAATCAGCGGCTGTTGGGTCCCAGGGGCACCCGGCCCCTTCTTAACCCGCTCAGCCGAACCGCTTGCCGTTCGGGCAGGATTCCTGACAACTGGGAGCAGAATTGCCCTTGACAGCAAACCCAAACCGTCCGAAAACCTGTTTCAGGGTCGGACTCCCGCATTCCGGACAGCGCTGGTTCTTCTTCTCTTCATGGGAAATCATGACGGTAAAACGATGACCGCAGGATTCACAGTGCAGATCAAAGAATGGCAAGAGTCGTCCTCCTTTCTCAACGGTTTATGGGTAAAGTCTATTCGGTTTCAGGGGACTCCGCTTCCGGGCTTTCCGGCATCGGAGAATCGGCTGCCTCCGGTTCGGAAGAACCAACTTCCTGTTCGGCCTCCGGTGCGCCCGACCCGGGGAACCCGTCCGGGAACCGGTCCCCTATAGTACCGCCTGACGCTTTCTCCTGGTTCCCAGTGTACTCATTGGCCTCCTCGGCCTCTTTTTCGGCTGCGGCTTCCTTGATGCTTAGGCTCATCCGCTTGTTTTCGGCCTGAATATCGAGGATTTTCACAGGCAGCTCTTCGCCTACGGAAATGACATCTTCCGGTTTGGCCACCCGCTGCGGTGCCAGCTGCGAAATGTGGACCAACCCTTCCACTCCCGGTTCAACCTGGACAAAAGCCCCGAATGGCACGATGCGCACTATTTTCCCCATTACCGTTTCACCAACGGAGTATTTAGCCGCTGCCTGTTCCCACGGGCTGGGGAGGATTTGCTTCAAGCCCAGGGATATCCGTTTACGCTCAGTATCAATCCCCAGAACGGTGACATCAACTTCATCACCCTCTTGGAGCACGTCCGATGGATCGTTGATTCTGGTCCAGGACATTTCCGAAATATGCAGGAGTCCGTCAACACCGCCCAAGTCAATGAACGCCCCAAACTTAGTTAGATGCCGCACTACTCCGTGCACGATCTGCCCTTCATTCAGATGTTCCCAGATTTCCGCTTGCGCCCGAGCCCGCTCTTCTTCGAGAAGAGCCTTACGGGACAGGACCGCCTTCCCCTTGGAACGGTCGAACTCAATGACCTTGAACCCAAGGGTTTTGCCTACAAAGTCGCCAAGGTTCGCCACATAGCCCCTCTCCAGGAGTGATGCCGGCACGAACCCCCGCATACCGATATCAACCACAACCCCGCCTTTGACAACGGCAATTACTTCCCCTTCCACAACCTGTCCGTTGGTAAAGGCTTCTTCCACCGAATCCAGAGCCTCCGCCTGGACAGCTCTTTTCCGGGATAGTACGGGGTGGCCTTCGGCGTTTTCTACCTTAAGAATGTAGACTTGAATCATGTCCCCCACTTGGACGGCTTCCCGGGCTGACCCCAGGTTTTTATTGGACAACTCATTGAGGGGTATCACGCCTTCCGACTTGCCCCCAACATCAACGAGTACCTCACTGTCATTTACCTGGACAATGGTTCCGGTGACAACTTCGCCTTCTTGAAGCGGTTTCAGGCTTTCTTCCAGCCCGGTGTCCATCCGGTCACCGCCTTCTTCGGCGGCAGCTGTGGAACCTTCGGCAGTCTGGGCCTCGACCGTGACCGGCTCTACCGTCCCAGCGTCGTCCGGAACTACAACTTCCTCGTTCGCGGTTTCCGGAGACGCGGTCTCCACCGGTTCAATGCCCTGGTCTTCCCTTGGTGTGTCTTCTGCAATTTGACTCATCTTTGTGACTACCTCCTCGATTATCCACTCTGGAGTAGATGCTCCAGCGGTGACACCAGCGCATTCCAACCCCAAAAACCATTTCTCCTCCAGCTCCGCCGCACTTTGAATCTGATAGGTCGGAGTCCCGGTTTCCCGGGAAATCCTGGTCAGCTTGGCGGTATTGGCGCTGTTGCCTCCTCCAACCACCACCATGACCCCGACCCGGCGGGCGAGGTTTCTTGCCTGCTCCTGCCGCAATCGCGTGGCATGGCAGATCGTATTATGAATTTTTACCTCAGGCGCTTTGCGGATTAAGGCTTCAACTACCTGGTAGAAAACCTCGACCGGCTGCGTGGTCTGGCTGACAACCCCGATCCGAGCCTGGGAAGCAAGATGGTCGGCCTGTTCCCTGCTTTCAACAACTTGGGCCCCCCCGCCTGCCCAACCTACGAGGCCGGCTACCTCCGGGTGATCCCTGTCCCCGACTACAATAACCGCGTATCCTTCTGCGGCCAAATTGGCCGCCAGTTCCTGGGCCTTGCGCACGAAAGGGCAGGTAGCGTCAATAACTTGCAGCCCCTTCGCTCTTGCCGCCTCAAGAACCCCCGGAGGCACGCCATGGGATCGGATCACGAGCGTCCCTTCAACGATCTGGTCGACTGATTCTATGACTCTGACACCTAATTCTTGAAGCTGTTGGACAACTCTTTCGTTATGAATTAACGGTCCGAGAGTAAAAACTGAACCGGACTTAGCTGCTTCCGTGGCCATCGAAAGGGCTCGCCTGACTCCGAAGCAAGCACCGGCGCCCTCGGCTACCATTATTTCCAAAGGCTTCACCCATCCCTATTCTTCACGTCTGCTCCAAAAAATATCTTTATCCTTAAACAATTATAGTTTTTCGCTATTATTTACCGGAATTCCTGCAATCTATCACAATGAATTGCTGGCATCGCCCTGTGCCAGACTCCCTATTCGCTCCATAAATTCGCGGCTGACCGCCTCGATGTGGTTGGCCGTTAACCGCTGGCCGTGCCACTCGGGGAAAGTCAGTGGTTGGCCGACAACAACCTTAAACGGGCCGATGCCGCGCCGTGAAATCCAGGGGTTGGTTCCCACGCAGGCAACCGGCACGATACAGGATCCTGATTTTAAAGCCAGCATGGCCGCGCCGCCATGCGGTTTCTGCAGTTCTCCCGTCTTGCTCCGGGTTCCCTCAGGAAACAGCCCCAGGACTTCGTTCCCCTGCAAAACCTCGAGGGCAGCCCTGATAGCGGCCCGGTCACCCTTACCCCGCCTGACGGGGAAACAGCCAACCGTTCGCAGAAACCAGCCCAGGAGGGGAATCTTGAACAACTCCTCCTTGGTCATGAACCGGATCCTTCGTTTAAAGGCACAGGCTATTAATAGCGGGTCCCACATACTGGTGTGGTTGCTGACTACCACGACAGGGCCTTCCGCCGGAAGGTTGTCCCTACCAACCACACGAAAACGGAAAAGGCCAAGAAACACCCGGACCAAAAACCGGGCCAAAAAATATACCGCCATGCTACTTCTCCTTCAAACAGTAGTCAGTAAGAACCCCAACCACTTCCACCACCGACATCCCGGTGGTGTCGACAACGGTGGCATCCGGGGCGCACACCAAGGGCGCGACCTCCCGCCTGCTGTCAATCTCATCCCGAGCCGCCAGTTCCTTCTTAACACTGTCCAAATCCCCGGGGACACCCTGGGCGGCTAGATCGCCCAGCCGCCGCCGCGCCCGCTCTTCAAGCGAAGCGGTCACAAAAAACTTCCGATCGGCATGCGGGAGGACGACGGTTCCGATATCACGCCCGTCCATGACAACACCGCCGCCTTCGGCCATTTCGCGCTGCACAGCCACCATCCGCCGGCGCACCGCTGGACTTCGCGATACCTGAGAAACGTACCGGGAAACTTCAGGCCGACGTATCTCAGCAGTCACTTCCACGCCGTCACAAATTACTATTTGCAGACCGGCCCCTTGGTTAACCAACTCAATGCCGGTGTCCCGGGCCAACCGTCCGGTAGCCTCAAAATCGTCGGGGTCAACCTCGAGTCGCAGCACCTTTAAGGTCAAGGCGCGATACATGGCCCCGGTATCAATATATAAGTAACCGAACCTGTCCGCCAAGAGCCTGGCAACTGTGCTTTTCCCGGCCCCTGCGGGTCCGTCGATGGCTATGGTCAGCCTACTCTGCATCTGCTTCGACTCCTTTGTCTAAACATCATTGTATCATAACCTTCCGACATCGACCAGTTTTCCGCGGGCAGTGGAACAAAGCAAAAAAAGAGGCCTCGCCAAAGATGCGAGGCTTTTTGCGGAAGGCCAAGCTGTTAGTTAATTGCTTAAAGGTGATTGTGAAACATTTCTCTTTTCCCTCTAAGTAATTCGCCGGCCCGAATCGAAATCCTTCTCAATTTTGGGCAAATGGATTATTTTTTTTTGCCCCGTTCATTCCGTCAGACTCCGAAGGGTCTCAACAAAGCCCGGAAAAGAAATGTTGACGCATTCTGCGTCCCTGACGACCGTTTCCCCGGCCGCAGCCAGACCGGCAACCGCCATGGCCATGGCCACCCGGTGATCGTCGCAGCTGTCGCAGACAGCGGCATGCAGCTTCCCCCCGCGGATGATCATCCCATCCGGGAGTTCGACGGCTTCCACTCCCATTTTTCTCAGTTCAGTGGCCATAGCTTTGATGCGATCAGTTTCTTTTACTTTTAACTCCGTGGCATCCCGAATTTCGGTCGCCCCGTCCGCTACAGCGGCGGCAACCGCCAGAACAGGCAGTTCGTCGATCAACCGGGGAATGATTTCCCCTTTGATAATCGTGCCCCGCAGTCGCGCCGGGCGGACCAGCAGATCGGCAACTGGTTCATTTCCCCAACTGCGTTCGTTGAGAATAGTAATGTCGGCGCCCATCTGGCCAAGGGCATCAAGAATACCGGTCCGGGTCAGATTGATTCCCACATCCCTGATAACAATCTCACCTTGAGGCACAATCGATCCGGCCACCAGGAAAAACGCCGCCGATGACATATCCCCTGGAACGGAGATCGGTCTGGCCCTCAGGGGTCCCGGTGCCAGGTGCACCACCGGCCCGCAGGCCTTGATCCTGGCCCCAAACGCTGCCAGCATTCGCTCCGTATGGTCACGGGACAGGATGGGTTCCTCCACCCGGGTCTCCCCCACGCCGTGGAGGCCCGCCAGCAGAATGGCGCTCTTGACTTGGGCGCTGGCTACAGGAGACCGGTAAGCAGCCCCCGTCAGTTGAGTCCCCCTGACAGCCAACGGCGCCAGTTTGTTCCCTCCCCGGCCCCAAATATGAGCACCCATCTCCTGAAGCGGCCCGACCACCCGCCCCATGGGTCGGCGGCGCAGAGATTCGTCACCTGTGATCACCGAAAAGAAGTCCTGCCCGGCCAAAACCCCCAGAAGCATGCGAATGGTGGTTCCCGAATTGCCGGCATCAAGCACCCCGCCGGGTTCCCGCAGGCTTTTGATTCCGTTCCCGCAAACCCGGATGGCCGGCTCACCAACACCCTCGATTGGCACCCCCAGGTCGCGCAGGCATCGCACCGTACTCAGGCAGTCTTCACCCATGAGGAAGCCGCTGACTTCCGTGACTCCTTCGGCAAGTGCCCCCAAGATGACCGCCCGGTGGGAAATCGATTTATCCCCCGGTACTCTGACCTCTCCGCATAACCGCCGGGCAGCGCCCAACCTGATTTCCATACCCGTCCTCCTTAACGGCGCTTTACGATAATCCCGCACTCCCTCAGCGCCGATAGAGCCTCATTAACCGCCTCTTCCCCGTGAAACCCCAACCTGATCGTTCCCCCGTCCCCTTCCCGCACCCGCAGGATTTCAATATCGACGATGTTGATCCCTCTTTGCCCGAGGATGTTGGCAATTTCGGCGATCATCCCTGGGCGATCGGGGACGGTCACAACCAGGTCAAAAATACCCGGCAGAAATCCCTTGACCCGTGCCGGAATGCTGGACCGGGTTTCCCGGGCTCGGGCAAATTCGGACAACAGTCCGTCCCCACTCCCGGAACAGATTAGGCCTTCCATGGTGTCCAGAACCTGACGAAAATCATCAAGGGCACCCAGGATCATCTCCCCGTTGGCCAGGCAGATGTCCCGCCACATCACCGGATCCCCAGTCGCCACCCTGGTAGTATCTCGAAAACCTCCGGCGGCCAGGGCGAATACCTCTTGGCTCGTCCGGGAAATATCGGCAACGGTGTTGACGAGGGCCACAGCGAGTAGATGCGGCAGGTGACTGACAGCCGCAACCAGGCGATCATGTTCCCTGGGAGACAGTTCGATCAGCTTGGCCCGTACGGCGGCAACCATGTCCCGAACCAGCCGCAGGGCTTCCGGGGTCGTTCGTTCCGTGGGAGTCAACACGTAAAAGGCATTTTCCAAAAGGTAACGATCGGCCCCCAGAATGCCGGCCTGCTCGGAACCGGCCATCGGATGACCGCCTATGTAATGTACACCGGGCGGCAGCATCAGTTCCAGGGCTCTAACAACCTCTTCCTTGCTGCTCCCCACATCGGTCACCACCGCACCCGGGCGCAGGTAATCTTTAATTTGAGAGACCACGGTCGAAATCTGCCCGATGGGGGTGGCGATCACAACCAGATCCGCCTCCCGGACACCCTCTTCAGGGTCGGCAGTCCCCCGGTGGATGGCCCTGGTGTCCAAAGCCACGTGCCTGGCGTCGGAATTTGGGTCCACCCCAGTCACTTCGGCCACACAATTCCCCTGGCGCAGGGCCATTCCCAGGGATCCACCGATTACCCCCAGGCCAATAATTGCCACGCGGCTGTCCTTCAAATTCATCCCCAGTCCCCCTTTCGCCGGGAACCCGCCCGATTCCTTTCCCGCCGGGACCATTCCCGCAATGCCTCGGCAGTTTTTGGTCTAAAGCCGCCGTCCGACCGCCCGGGCTAAAACCCGGATGTCGGTCATTAAGCTTTCGAAGTTGTCGGGGCGAAGGGACTGCGGTCCGTCGGACAGCGCCTCGCTGGGGCAGGGGTGCACCTCGATTATCAACCCATCGGCCCCGGCGGCAACTGCTGCTCGGGCCATCGGCGGCACGTAACGCCATTTCCCGGTCCCGTGGCTGGGATCAACGATCACCGGCAAATGGGACAGGTGTTTGACCACGGGAACGGCGGAAAGATCCAGTGTATTTCGGGTGTAGCTCTCAAATGTCCGGATGCCGCGCTCGCAGAGGATCACATCGTAGTTTCCTCCGGCCATGATATATTCCGCTGCCATCAACCACTCCTCGATGGTGGCTGAGGCCCCTCTTTTCAACAGAACAGGTTTGCCGGCCCTGGCAACTTCCTTGAGCAGAAAAAAGTTCTGCATGTTTCGGGCCCCGATCTGCAGGATATCGGCATAATCGGCAACCATATTGACGCTCCTGGGATCGACTACTTCGGTCACCACCCGCAGCCCGGTTTGTTCCCGGGCTTCGGCCAGAATCTTCAGCCCCTCTTCCTCCAGCCCCTGGAAAGCGTACGGTGACGTTCTCGGTTTAAAAGCCCCGCCCCTCAATATTGTGGCTCCGGCTTTCTTAACAAACCGGGCTGCTTCCAGAAGCTGCTCCCGGCCTTCCACCGCACAGGGGCCTGCCATCACCTGGATCTCCTCTCCCCCGATTTCCAGGTCGCCGACATGAACTACGGAGTTTTCCGGTCTAAATGCGCGGCTGCACAGCTTAAACGGTTCCAGAATGGGGACCACCTTTTCCACTGCCGGGATGGCCTCCAGGGCCATGTTGGCTATCCTGGTCCGGTCCCCGATCGCTCCGATAATCGTCCGCTCCACTCCCTGGGACAGGTGGACCGTGAACCCTTCTTTGGCCAATTTCCTAGTTACCTCTTCAATCTCTCCCTCGGTTGCGCCATGTGCCATGACCACTATCATCTTCCATCCTCCTTCTGCTGCTGCCGGGACAGGGCAGGGGCATGCAGGTTGGTGACATTTTACCCTCTAGCCGGGTATTTTATGAAGGGGTTGGGAATGCAAAAAAGTACCCCGGAAAGGAGTACCAGCATCTCCAATTCTGTCCTCCTGCCATTCTACCGTCCTGCTATGAACCTAGTTTCGACTACCTACCATCCTACCGTACCAGCTGACAACCTGTAATTAGTTTATCACTAGATTAGCACAACCAACCACCGGTGACAAGCGTTTCTTTCCTGATCAGTCTCCCGTAGAGTACTGCCACCGCTCCGCCGGCGTTCCGTGCTGCCGGGCGTTAACTTGGCTGCTCCAGGGTCCGCCCTATGGCTGACGCCAGTGGCTTGAGTTCGGCCATCAGTCTAGTGAAGTTCACCGGGGTCAGTGACTGAGGCCCGTCGGAAAGTGCTTCCTCGGGGTGGGGGTGAACTTCGATAAGCAACCCGTCGGCGCCGGCGGCAATCGCGGCCTTGGCCAGGGGGTTCACCAGTTCCCACCGGCCGCTGGCGTGGCTGGGGTCGGCAATGATAGGAAGGTGCGACAGTTCCTTGATAGAGGGAATGGCGCTGATATCAAGCGTATTGCGAGTGAATGTCTCGAAGGTCCTGATTCCCCGTTCGCAAAGGATAACCCTGGAGTTTCCGGCCGCCAGGATGTATTCAGCCGCCATTAGCCACTCCTCAATCGTGGCCGACAGCCCCCGTTTCAGAAGGACCGGTTTGTTGACCTTTCCCACTTCCTGCAGCAGGGTGAAGTTTTGCATGTTTCGGCTCCCCACTTGGAGAATGTCAGCGTACGCAGCCACCATCTCCAGGTCACGGGCATCCATGACTTCAGTTACCACCGGCATGCCAGAGGCTTGCCCCGCCGCGGCGAGAATCTTCAAACCTTCGACCCCAAGGCCGCAGAAACTGTAAGGGGAAGTCCGCGGTTTAAACGCGCCCCCGCGAAGTATATGGGCCCCCGATTGTCTCAACTGCAAAGCCAGCCCGATCAAATCTTCACGGTTTTCCACCGCACAAGGCCCGGCCATAATCACGATCGGTCGGTCTCCCACAAGGCTGCTGCCGACCCGGAAGTTCGTGTTTTCTTTTTGCTGTTGACGGGTAACGAGATGACAGAAATCCATTTAATTCCCTCCAACAAGCGTCAGGGCTGGACACCCAAGTTTTGTAATTCGCCAATTCGTCGCTAATTCCTTCAGGCGACTCTGGAAATCGCTCCCTGATTCACCAGTTTTGTGAATTTTATGGCTAATCTTCCCGGGCTTTTGCCTGGTACGCCTGGCGGAGCAAGCGCCAAATTTCCCCGCGGCTTTCCCCCCCGACCCGTATGCCGTCTATCTCGGCCACCGGCATAACCTCCATAAGGGAGTTGGACAGGAAACATTCATCAGCTTCGCAAATCGATTCCGGTCCGCAGCGCACTTCCCTTGGCTGCAGCCCCACCCGGTGGGCCTCTTCCAGAGTCACTTCCCTGGCAATCCCGGGGAGCGGCCCGCATTCCACGGCGGGCGTAAACAGTTGCGACCGCTTGACCCAAAAGAAATTGCTCCGGGTGCATTCGGCGATTTCCGCCCGACCGTTCAGCATGAGGCCCTCATCAGCACCCCTGGCGCCGGCTTCCCTCCCCGCCAGGGTGTAAAGCAGCCGGCTGAGAGACTTGACGTGACACAGGGGGGAACGCTCGTCCAGACGGATTCCGACTGTCACCACCCTTAGACCTGTTTCAAACATCTGTTCCGGATAAGGGACCCCTTCCCTGGCGGTCACCAACACGGTTATTCCCCCGTTTCCGGCCATGGCACCGTTCGATAAAACAGCCCTGGTGCCTATTTTGTCCCCCTCCGGCGATCCGGGGTGCGCCGACACCGTGAGCCGGATGCTTCCCTGTTCCAGGCTGTTTGCCCGGCAGATGGCCCGGACAGCCTCATAAAGGTCGGCGGTCGGCGGTAGGGGAAGCCCGATCAGTTCCGCCCCGCGCCCCAGCCGCCCCAGGTGCCGGTCCAGAAAGGAAACCGTCCCGGAACTGACTCGCATGGTTTCAAAAAGCCCTTCCCCCAGGAGGTAACCTCGATCGGAAACGGAAACGGAGGCCTGGTGGACCGGGAGGATTTGGCCGTTCAAGTAACACAGCATTTTTCTTCCTCCTCCGCCCTCCCGGGGGATTGTCCGGCCGACATCAGGGCATCAAAAAGGGCTCGCCCCTTATCAAGGGTCTCCTGGTACTCTTGTTCCGGAACCGAATCAGCCACGATACCCCCGCCGACCTGCAAATAAACCCGGTCCCGGTGAGCGATCAGAGTCCTGATCACGATATTGAGGTCTGCATCGCCATTAAATCCAATATACCCGATGGACCCGGTATAGATACCTCGGCGCACCGGTTCGAGTTCCTCTATGATTTCCATAGCCCGGATTTTGGGTGCCCCGGTGATTGACCCACCCGGAAAGGCAGCTTTAAGAAGATCGACCACATCTCGGTCCGGCGGCAGCACACCGGTCACGGTGCTGACCAGGTGATGCACCGTGGCGTAGGATTCGAGGGTGTAAAGCTCGGGAACCTTTACGGAACCTATCTGGCACACGCGGCCGAGGTCGTTTCGTTCCAGATCGATAATCATCAGCAGCTCAGCCCGGTCCTTCTCACTGTTCCACAATGCCTCCCGGTTCAACCAATCGGCAGCGGGGTCTGCGCCCCGGGGCCTTGTCCCTTTAATCGGCCTGGTCTCCACCTGCCGGCCGCCCAGTTTCAGGAACCGTTCCGGCGACGCACTGACCACCTGGAGTTCACCAAAATCGAGGTAGGAAGCAAACGGAGCCGGATTGATCTCCCGGAGGCGCCGGTACAGCTGGACAGGGGGCACAGTGAGATCAGCGGTGAAGCGTTGGGAAAGATTGACCTGGTAGATGTCGCCGGCGGCAATGTATTCTTTGGCCCGGGTGACAGCGCCGCAGTATTCCTCTGGAGTGAAGTTGGATTTAAGGGAACCCCTGACGGAACTGACCCTGTTCGCAGCCGAGCGCATGGGCCCGTCACCCTGCAGGCCATCAGAATAAAGCTCTGTCAGTCGCGACACCGGCCCGGTCACCAGGTCTTTTAACTCCTCCAGGCGGTCCAGCGCCCGCCGCCGGCTCAATGCAGGCTCAACTTCAGGCAGGCCGGTGGAAATGATAAAGGAGCGGTTTTGCAGATGGTCGATGGCAACCACTGCATCATAGAAGCCAAGGTAAAGTTCAGGCAGCCCCAGGTCATCCTCGGCCCACCGGGGCAGAACCTCGAGCAGCCGGCCCAGGTCGTAGGCCAAATAGCCGACTGCCCCACCGAAAAACGGCGGCAGGCCGGGCCTCCCTGTAAGATGGTAACGCCTCAACAGATCCCGCAGGCAGTCCAGGGGATCGGCATCGAAATCAAGGATGCGGTCCCCGCAATCAACCCTGACATTTCGGCCCCGGCTGGACAGCACCAGAAACGGGTCACAGCCCAGGAACGAATATCGCCCCAGTCGCCGCGGGTCCATGCCGCTGTCCAGCAGAAAGCTGAACGGCCGTCCCCGGAACCGGTCCAATAGGTCCATGTTGGCGGAAAGGGAACAGTGAATTTCCTCTATCAAGGGCAGTGTTTGGGCCCCGAACAGTTTGCCGCTCATACTGCCACCCCTCCGACCGCCCCATTAGCGTTGTCACCCAAGAAATTCCCCAATAGTTTCTTCCCTTCCAGGGTCAAGATCGATTCCGGGTGAAACTGGACACCCTCAATTGAGAGATCTCTGTGCGTGATGCCCATGATTTCACCCTGTTCGGTTTCAGCGGTGATTTCCAGGCAGTCGGGCAGGGTCTCGCGTTTCAGAATCAGGGAATGGTACCTGGTGGCTGTAAACGGGTTGTCAAGCCCTGTAAACACCCCCTGACCCCTGTGGTAAATCTGCGAAGTCTTGCCGTGCATCAAGCGGCCGGCGCGAATCACTTCCCCTCCGAACACCTGCCCGATAGCCTGGTGCCCCAGACAGACCCCCAGGATGGGAATCCTGCCGGCGAACTTGGCGATTACCCCAAGGGAAACCCCCGACTCGTTGGGGGTGCACGGGCCGGGTGATATGATGATCTGATCGGGCAGGAGTTCCTCAATCTCCTCCACTGAAATACGGTCATTGCGGCGGACCGTCACATCAGCGCCCAGTTCCCCCAGGAACTGGTACAGGTTGAAAGTGAAGGAGTCGTAGTTGTCAATCAGGAGCAGCATTAACTTTACCTCCTCAAAATCCAATGGGGCCTGGTGTTTTGCCGCCGTTCGCGGATTTCGTGTTGCTGGAACGAGCTCAGGCCGCCTCGGGGGCTCGCAATTCGCTTTCACTCAGGAGCTTCGCCCCGTTCCTCGGCAGCCCTCGCTCCTTGATTTATCTCATCCAATGCTCACCTTGGGCAAAACACCATACCCTGGGAACCTTGAAATTAGGACAAACCCCTTGCCCTCGAAATCCGTGAGCTGAGGTAACCAATTAACCTTATAACTAAAAAAACCAGCACAAAATGTACTGGTTCGCACCCCAAAACTCCGCGTCGACTCGTCACAGCTCAAACTCGCCTTATCTCAACTCAGCTCTTGATTGAATTGTTGATACCAAACTAACATACCGGGCCGTCATCTGTCAATACCAGGAAAAGGCGACCTCCCCGGCCACGGTCAGGATGCCATTCCGGCATTGCGGTCGTTCCGGCATACCCGCCCACCGGATACCGCCCCATCATCTCACCAAATCCGGACGCAGTCTGGCTGCTTCGCCCAGATAGATGTGCCGGATTTCCTGCTGTGATTTGGCGGTGTTAATGTGGAGCAGCACCCGGACACAGTGAGGAACACCACCGGGTACGGTTATCTCTGTGCTGCACATTAAAGGGACATAGTTCCAACCCATTTCCCGGGCGGCGGATGCGGGAAATACGGCATTCAAATCGCTCGTAACCGTAAAAATGGCGCTGGCCACGTCCTCGACCACGAATTGGTTTTCCTCCATTAGGGTGGAAAGGAGCTGGCGGGTAGCTTCTTTGATTTTTTCAGCCGAGTTCTCAGTAACGGTGATGGCACCCCGAATACCCCTGACGAATATTTTCTCCACCTTCCCCTCAAGAAGAAGCCCTGTGTCCGAGCCCTATGGCCACCTCATCCAGGTGCAGAAGACCAATCCCCAAAAATATGGCCACACTGATGTGGTCATTCTTGCGGGCAATGCCGATTTTGCCCCCGACATTGAGACCAACGGCCTTGGGCATGATTTGGGAGAGGGCCTCGCGAGTGGCCCCGGCCACTGCTCCTTCGTCGGTATGGGTTTCTTTGATGACACCCTCCCTTTTAGCAGCGACAACGGCCCTTTCCACAATCTTTTTCACCGACGTGATGAATTCACCGCCGCAGTCCACCCCAGCCGTTTTCACCCCAACCTCCAGGTACATTTGTTTCAGCTGGTTTTCTTCCTCCCGGTTTTCTGTCAAAGCCATCTGAATGGCAATACTGGCAACCTTCCTGCTTCCGTAAGTGACCACTGCTCGACCCCCCGTCCCTGCATCCCGCGATTGGCCAAACCCACTGTCATGTAATCATTATAGTACAAGCCCCGGGAGGGACGCAAGAAAAACGGCCCGTGCTTACGGGACGGCGGCAGCACCTTCAATCTTGACCCGCCCCACGGCAGTCACCCCGTGCTGGACAACGAATTCCTGCCCAATTTTCGGATAAGAAACCGGACCGGAAGTCGCCTTGACGGCAAACACCAACTGGTGGGTGTAAAAACCGCCGTCAAGCTCAATCAAGTCCCCGTCATCAACGGCAACCGTCACCTCTCCATTTTTGAATTTGGCCACGGCCCGTCCGTTCACCTTGAGGTCAACTTTGGGAGCCGCGGCAAAATCCCGCAGTTTAAAGGTAATGGTAGTCATTGGGTGAACCTTATCCGCGGTTGCCGCAGCTTCCACGCCAACGGGAATCGGCCTGCCTTCCATGCGTTCCGTCCCGCTCAGGTAGTACCGGAAGGAGTCCCCGGTCATGAAAATCTGCACCACAATGAGGAGCAGCACCCCGAGAACCACCAACTTTAACAGCAGTTTTTCCAACCCTTCAATAAAGGAGATAATCCGCTCATCAGTGGAACGACGCCGCAACAACAAAGGCACCTCCCGCCTCAGGGCCCCTTCCGATGAAAGCGATAGGCCCTTTTCTATGGTATGCAGGGAAGTGCCAAACTATCCCAGAAAGACAGTTAACAGACCGGGTTTCCCGCAGCGGCGGTCCCGGCGACATAACCAGTGGAAAATGCCGCCTGTAGGTTATAGCCACCCGTTTTTCCGTCGATGTCAATTAATTCGCCTGCGAAGTAGAGCCCCGGGACCAGCCTCGATTCCATGCTCTGCGGGTCAATCTCCCTGATGGACACGCCGCCGGCAGTAACGATGGCCTCTTCGATGGGGCGGGTACCCGTAACCGTGACCGAAAAATGCTGCAGCAGTTCCACCAGTTTTTGCCTCTCGCTCCGGCTGATCTGGTTTATCTGTTTTTCAGGAGGGATGCCGGACACCTCCATAACCACGGGAATCATTGCCTTCGGGAGCAGCCCCGACAGCGAATTCTTGAACTGGCGGCGGGTTTCAGCCTGGAAATCCCGCTGCACACGTCGATCCAGCTGTTCAGGTGTCAAGGCCGGTTTAAGATTTATGTCCAGGGTGAGCTTTCCCACCGCCGGCAGCCGATCAACAACCACCCGGCTCAGGGTGAGGATTGCCGGCCCCGACACCCCGAAATGGGTGAACAACATCTCCCCGAACTCTTCTGCCAGGACCCGGTTCTTCTCCCGGACACGCACCAAAACATTGCGCAGAGAGAGGCCGGACAGATCCACTACCCACGGTTCACTTGTTTCCAGGGGCACCAGGGAGGGTCGAAGCTGCGTGATGTTGTGTCCAAGGGTCGCGGCGATTTTGAACCCATCCCCGGTGGAACCGGTGGCCGGGTAGGAAACCCCGCCGGTCGCCAAAATAACCGCCGTCGCAGGTACCGTTTCTCCCGATCGGAGCCGTACTCCTCCCACTCTACCGTTTTCGAGAACCACCTCATCCACAGGGTCACCGCTGCAAAGCCTGACCCCGGCCCGTTTTATGTAATTGACGAGGACATCAACCACATCCCGCGCCCTGTCCGACTCCGGGAAAACCCGGCGCCCCCGTTCCACTTTGGTCGCCAGGCCCCGCTGCCCGAAAAAATCGATCAGGGAGTTGTGGTCAAACGCGGCCAGCGCGCTGTAAAGGAAACTACCATTATGAATGTTTGTGATGAAATCGTTGATGTCACCCGCGTTGGTCAGGTTGCAGCGCCCTTTCCCGGTAATCAGAAGCTTGCGGCCCGGGCGGTCGTTCTTCTCCAGCAGCACCGCTTCGGCACCTAATTCGGCTGCCCGCCCGGCCGCCATCATCCCGGCCGGACCACCGCCAACCACGGCTACCTTTGCTGACATCAAGGCACCTCCCGTCAGCCCTATCTTGCCCCGGGAAAATCGTATGCAATCAAGGCGAATTCCTTTGGGTGTCCGCCAGTTCCCGATTCATACTCCCGGTCTGGTATCCCTCCAGATCGACGGCCACGTACAGGAAGCCTAACTCCCGAAACCGGCCGACAATCCGGGCGCGGATATCCTGGGGGAGAAATTTTCCCCATTCCGCCGGAGGCACCTCAATCCGGGCCACGGTATCGTGAAACCTGACCCTCACCTGCCGAAAGCCAAGCTGCTTCAAGTGTGACTCCGCCAGGTCAACGCGATGGACGGCCTCAGCGGTTATCGGGGTCCCGTACGGAAAGCGGGAGGCGAGGCAGGCCATTGACGGTTTGTCCCATGTGGGAAGGTTCAGGCGGCGGGACAGTGCCCTTATCTGGATTTTGGTCAAACCCACCTCCTGGAGGGGGCTTCGCACTCCCGCCTCCCTGGCTGCCCTTGTGCCGGGCCGGTAGTCACCCGTGTCATCGGCATTGGAACCATCGACAATATGCGTAATGCCGTATTCGGCGGCAACCCGGCCCAGTTTCCCGAACAGTTCCGTTTTACAATGATAGCAGCGGTCAGGCGGGTTCAGCGCATAAAGCCGGTTTTGCAGTTCATCGGTTCTGACGGTGATATGCCGGGCACCGATGAAGCCGGCCAGCCGGCCGCATTCTGCCATCTCCACCGCCGACACTGTCTCTGATTCACCGGTAACGGCCAAGACCTCATCCCCAAGTAAATCCACGGCCACCTTGAGGAGAAATGTGCTGTCAACCCCGCCGGAAAAAGCTACGAGAACCCGGCCCATTCCGGCCAGTACCTCTTTCAACTGCGCCAGCTTGGTTTCCACCTTTTTTTCCGATGCTCTTCCGGCATTTGCGAGAAAATCCTTGTTTTCCATAACGGTTACACCTACCCCATGAATCAGTCTGCCTCAAAATTAGTTCCTAGAGAATGTCCTCATAACCCTTCCAGGCCAAAAACGCCATCTACTCCCCGGCGAAAAGGGATGTTTCAGCACATTGGTTCAAATGAATGTAGAAAAAGGACCTAACGAATTAATTGACAGTTTGTTCTAAATAAGGTATTATTTGGTTACAAGCCTTTTGTTTGGCGTCGTCTTCCCCCAAGGGCAGGGCGTTTGTACCAAATCCTGTATTCGAGGAGGTGTTCATTGTTTATGTGTCGGAGCCTAGAAGCAGGTTTCAAAAAGGAATTCATAAGGTATAAGACTGCCATTAGTATCCAACAAGGCTTGTAGGAGTTTTTTCAACTACCAATAAAAAGTTTGTTCGAGGAGGATTGCTTATGCGACTGTTAAAAGCCTTTGCATCCATTATACTCGCCCTATTGGTTTTCTCAATGTATCTCTGGCAACCTGAAGTCAGTTTGGCCGGGTTTGTCGCCAACCTGACCTCACCAGTTAGTAATAACATTTACCAATTATACTTGTACGGAGAAACCGGATCGAGTGGTACGGTGCACCATGGAGTAGATTTTTCGGCGCCCGAAGGAACACCTGTAAAGGCCGCTGCGTCCGGTACGGTATATATCTCCACGGATTTGATTGATGAAAATGGTAAGTATTATTCTTATGGTAAGTATATCGTTATCGAGCATTATGACGTTACGCGTGGCACATACTACACACTCTACGCTCACCTCAGTAGTCGATCGGTAAACCAAGGCGACACTGTAACCTATGGCCAGATAATAGGCTACTCTGGAAATACTGGTAACTCAGGAGGACCTCACTTACACTTCGAAATTCGCAAGGGCACCTATTCCTACTATTCAGTCCGAAATCCAGAATGTTGGTTGCAGCGGAGCAATTATGACGGTTACGGTTCCGTATATTCAATGTGCAAAACCTCTTCTGGTTCCCGGATCGAAGGAATGCGCATCTCTGGAGCCACCAAACCCGAAAGTGGTTATGGGGCAAGTTATACATATGCTAGAATGTCCAACGGAGCAGAGTTTGGTGATATTGGCGACTATAGCATTAACTACCATATTGCTCGAGCAAATCCCGGCTCAGTTACCTTGACATATGCGAAGACCGGCTATACTACCAAGACTCAAAACGTCACAATTGATGCTAACATTTCCAAGCGAATTAATGATATGATTTGGTAAGAAAGGAGCATTCCTGTAATAAACAAAAATGACCTTTGAAAAAAAGAGTACCTCCTGTTAGCATACGAGGTGTCAGCTTCGCGAAGCGACCCTTAAATAACAGAGGAGGTACCCAAGATGAAGTA
>Ga0074195_1000282_pt1 | contig 113002 bp, 99 predicted proteins | sample EPASupsiteHSE623_FD_64525 | JGI IMG/M metagenome (GOLD analysis project Ga0074195, IMG submission 64525) | Bioremediated contaminated groundwater from EPA Superfund site, New Mexico - Sample HSE6-23 | ecosystem: Environmental > Aquatic > Deep subsurface > Groundwater > Contaminated ... | reverse complement strand
TCTGCAGGACAGGGGTTGCGCTTCGTGGATACCAATGTACCCAGGAACAACGTCATGAGCTAACGATTTACCAGCAGTCAAACTATTCTGGGGTTGACGGGGAAGTCTTTATAGTAATGTTAGGTGACGATGCCAGACGGCCTGCGGACTGGCACTGCCTGCCAACAGCGACAACTGACAAATGGCTCCACGGGCACAGAACTTCCGAGTGACCCACGACGCTGGACGAAGGGGACGGTGTACGCCCAGCGTGTGATGCGCGCTTATGCCGTGGCGGCTGGGCAACGGCGGATGCAGGGGCTGGGGTGGTTGAGTTCAGCATGGCGATTGCGGCAGCTTGAGGCGACACCACGAGGCAAGTAAGGTTGATTGGCGTAAGCATAAACTACGGGGGCATTGGCACCTAACGTAAAGGTAAGGGGCGGCTGCCGGCTTGCCGGCAGGCGTCCCAGCGACCGTAGGGAGCGATCTTGACCGATGGGTTAGGGAGTGGTGGTGTTATTAGCAATGAATATCTCCCAAGCGCTTACACACCTCGTTCCAAGGTCAAATGCATTAATGTTTCCAGATGCGGTTGCGATTTCATATGAGATTGCAATGCCCATTTCTGAAGCCCCACCACCAAGACTCTCGCCGATTTTGAGGGAATAATGCTTCCCTGAAAATTGAGGATTCTCAGTTGATCGTGGTGGTTTCGTGAGTATTAAATGCTTTAAGCCGTTACAAAGATCGGCGCAAATTTGAAGATCGGTGTTTGTGTTAATGAATTTTTCGACATCACTCCACTTGCTGCAATATGGGTCGTTCTTGATCCAGTCTTTTAGATGATAGCAATTTTGGAAAAATGCATGCACGTCGTCATCGTAGTTTGGCGATGCTTGCGTATGAGGGATTCCAGCGTTTAGGTCGAAAATTTTTTTCAGATAACGCTTTGTTCGTTCCAATTGTTCAACGTACTTTGCAGCCATTGTGCTGAACTCCCTAACGAAAAAAGTTGAGCGGCACCCCCGCAGCGAGGGTATGCCTACGCCAGCCGGCTTCAGGGCTGGCGTTCGCCCTCGCCAGTGGGGCAACGCCGTGAGCGCCAGCGAACGGTGTCCGCTCGAACGAACGTTCGGCGTCGTGTGCGCCGGAGCGCTGGGAACTTCCTCTGTTTATTCCTCCGGCATCCAATCGCGCTCGAATCAAATGCTTTTGTCTCGGAGCGCTGTTTGTCGCGTCCGCATTAACGCGGTTATGCGGCGCTACCAACAGCGCTCCGCTGTTTAGCATTTTCCTCCGCTCTTTATATAGCCCACTCAATACGATTATCATTATCTGTTTTCCCTCCGTCGTGAGGCGCATATGAGCGTCGAACGTAGAGCTAACCGGCGCTGCGCGGCTTTATCGCGCAGCGTCCAGCGACCGAAGGGAGCGAGGTTGAGCGCAGTGTTCGGCCACAGATCGTGCCTAGAAATCAAGCCCGACCGTGATCGAGGCAAACGTCGCATTGGCACTTCGTCTTGCCCGTGAAATGACGTAACCCGACCAACTTGTCCTTGTTGCGATCGAAGCGATCTCGAATGAGCGAGAAGAAATGCTTTTCTCCCTTCTCGAAATAGCGGCGCGTCGCATATGCGCAAAGATCAGACAGTTGAACCATCGACGTGAGTTCGCTATCGACAAATAGCGGTGTCTCTACGATCTTGTCGATCTTCGACCAAAGAGTGCCTTGGTGATGATACATGCGCATGACATTGGTCAGGCGGCGAGCGACAGTTTGGTTGTTGTCTTGGACGAGCAATCCAAGGTGATCTGTTGCGACCGTCAGGTAAGTGTTGAATCGGGTGACGACTTGCTCAAACGCAATACGGAAATGGTCAACGTCAGTGAGGTGTTGTTTGGCGTGGGCATCACAGAAAATTCGTACGTCTGCCCATCGACCAATCATCGTAGCTAGCTCCGTAAGACATGTCATTCTCTCTGATCGTGTCAGATGAACGTATGCCTCTGTCTTTCGGTAGTTCTTGATGAGTTCCTTGTTCGATTTCCGAGTGGTGCGAGCGAGGTTCAGTGCCCTTGTTCCAAGAACTGCCTTTCGTCTTTCTTCCCAAGTGAGGGATTCAAACGAGGGGATCACTTTTTGCTCTGGGTAATCTCGGGCCATCCACGCCGTATGCACCTCTACATCGCGCAGCCCATACTTCGCCTTGAGCGAATTAACTTCGACGTCCTTTTGCTTCCACGTGGCGGCCGGTACGGCAAAGCCAAGAAGCACGAAGTGATCGGTACTCGCGCCATGTTCTACAACGCCGGATTCATCAAGGTAGCAAAAATACATAGCAGAACTCCAGGCAAAAAAAATGCGTCTGAGGCAGGGCATTCACCCTACAGGAGGCGCATACGCGTCTCGGCTCAGTCGCTAGAACGGACTCTAACTCAATAGGCGGATTAATGCAAGGCGACGGCGTAGGCATGATTAGTCTGGGGTCTAACGAAAAAAGTTGAGCGGCACCCCCGCAGCGAGGGTATGCCTACGCCAGCCGGCTTCAGGGCTGGCGTTCGCCCTCGCCAGTGGGGCAACGCCGTGAGCGCCAGCGAACGGTGTCCGCTCGAACGAACGTTCGGCGTCGTGTGCGCCGGAGCGCTGGGAACTTCCTCTGTTTATTCCTCCGGCATCCAATCGCGCTCGAATCAAATGCTTTTGTCTCGGAGCGCTGTTTGTCGCGTCCGCATTAACGCGGTTATGCGGCGCTACCAACAGCGCTCCGCTGTTTAGCATTTTCCTCCGCTCTTTATATAGCCCACTCAATACGATTATCATTATCTGTTTTCCCTCCGTCGTGAGGCGCATATGAGCGTCGAACGTAAAGTAGACACCGGTTCAAAATATCCACCAATGGCAATTTCTTTCCATATATGGCAATAAATGTCCATTAGTGGCGTTCTTTTGATTTCCATTAGTGGCAATTCTTCAACTTGATTTCCCCCCTGAAAAACGATGGCGGCAGAGGTTCTTGGGGTCAGAGAGAATTCTTCCATAGATGATGCAACTCTAAGGAAGGTCTGAACAAGTCCCCATGCCGTCATTCCCGCGGAAGCGGGAATCCATGATTTCAATAGGTTACTGGATTCCCGCTTTCGCGGGAATGACTTGATCAGAGGTTCCCTAACCCTGTGATTTGAAAAAGCCGCAAACCAAGGTACACCCATTGCTTCAATTGCCCTTTTGCTTAATGGCCTTGCGTTGCTGTCTTTCCAGCGCCCGCTTTTCCTGCCGGCTTATCCCGGGCCGGTTCGGATCGGCGTTGTCTAGGGCTAGTTTGTGTTTTTTGCTGTAAGCATGGATATCCATGTAGGCAAACACGAGCATAGCGCCAATGAAAACCGCGCACAAAATGCCGTATTCCGCCCACTTGGGGAATTCCCCGTATCCGGTAAGGAATTTGCAGTACGCCCAGATCGCAATAGCCCAGGTGAAAGAACTGAACGCGGCAAAGTAAATCTTTTTGCGATGGGGCAAGAGGATGGCTAGCAATTCTTCGGGCAACATGATCAATCCGCTCCTGATGTTTTCTTACGGCAGCCGCTTCAGAAAACTCTGGTATGCGTGCTGATCCTTTTCGCTAAGCAGTTCCAGATCCTTCTTGATCTGTCCAAGCCTGATTTTGACTTGCCTGATCTTGATCTTTTCGATTTCGTCGTGCATGTCCATGAGATCCTGCAGCGATTTGGGACGATCGGCTGCGTCCTGATATTGTTGTGCGATCATTTCCGTCAAGGCATCCATGATCTTGCCTATTTGCCGCCCATAGCTGTTCGATTCCAAGATCGCTTTTTCCGTTCCGGGCGCGCTGGAATTCTGCTCGGTCACATAATAGGTGTTGCCGATGTCCCAGCCGGGGAGGATAGGTTGATTGAGCGCATTGGGCGCAAACATGCTGACGTAATGCTGCATGGCGTTGGCCATCATCGTGGGCCATTCGAAGAATGGCGACGGATTTGACTCGGTGCTCATGTGGCTTCTCCCTATTATTTCGACTCTGGCAGCAAATGCGTCCCTGAACCAGGGCGCTCCAATGGTTTCTGGTTATTAATTTAGCATCATAGACGAACGGCAGCGCCGGTCAAGTGCGAGGCGTCGTTAAATTGCCTGCAATCCGGTGATTTTCGGGTCAATCCTTGCAGGAACAATCCTGGATCCGCCTGACATACGCGGAAAGCTCGCTGTCTAGCGAAGTCTCGAACGCAGTTTCCATATCCTTCGGATTGCCGCGATAGAACTGCCTGATGTACGGGCCGACTGCTCCCGGTCCTCGGTGGTAGGCGGCGACGGCCATTGCCATCCTCGACGGCAGGGATGGCTCAAACTCTTCGCCATGGACTCTCCACGAAAAATCCATGTAGTAGCGCAGCAGCATGGCCGACAGCAGAACATTGGTTTCGAGATTGAATACGGTTCCATATTTGAGCGGATCGCCCCGGGCCATGCTGATATGGCTCTTGGGAAATTTTCCCAGGTCCGGAAAGCTGACATCGAATCCTATGTGACGCACTACTTTATTCACGAATTCGTCGCGGTAAATATTGTTCAGGTGCAGGCTCGCCGCATGAATCAGTCTTTCGAGATCCGGCGCGCCTTTTCTGTTGATGTGGAGTTGTTCCAGCGCGATGGGCGTGAGTTGTCCCATGCCCTTGCCGCCAATCGGATTGACCGCCATCTCGTCGAACTTGGATTCAAAGAAAACCAGGCAAAACAAGGTGGAAAGCGGCACCTCAAAGAAATGGGAAGCTGTATGCAGAGATATGATGAACCTGAGCATCACCGCATCCGAAAAGGGCATGGAACTGGCAGCCTCGATTTTCTGTATGGTCCATTCGTGTTGCAAGAACGCGTCCATGAGTTCCTGGGCGTTGCGATGATGCGGCATGTTGTAGAACGTCCTGCGGAACCGGCTCTGGCTCAGGTCGTCGTAGGTGACGAAAAACCGGAAACGGCGCAGTATTTCGGGAAACTTGTGGTCCGTGTCCTTGCCGTTTATCGCATCCAGGTAAATCCGGTCCAGAACTGAAATTGTTTTTTTCCAGGGGACATCCGTCACTAGCGTTACCTGGGTTATGTCGTCGGGAACGTATCCCAAAGGCAGCAGATCGTAATCCGGCGTCCGCCAGTTGAGGCTTCGCCAAAGCAAGGCGGCGGAGACTGCTATCACGCCAAGTATCCCTAGCGCCACCCATTTTCGCCGTTTGCCTTGCCACGCGATTTTCCAGGCCAACAAAACCAGGGAGCGCAATTTCTCCAGGAAAGCGCGAATGCCATTCAATGACTGGCTTGCAGGTTTTGTTCGCATGGATACGTGAGCAGTATTACAGCGGTGGCATCCTGTCGGCAGTTGAGACTTTATTTACAGGCTAGGCGACCTTGTCCTTCGAGTCAACACTGGTAAGGCGCTTGTGTTATGAGCTTTTGATCTGTCCGGTTGTCATAGCACCCCGAAGGAGACAGGAAATTATGTGTTGAGTGGTGTTGGCTGCCGACTTCGTCCGCCTCGCCATTCAGTGGCGAGCTTGCCGCTGCACCAGGGCGCGGGCGGTCTTGGGTAACGGCGTATCTTGAGATTTCAGCATCCCGCGCAGACAAGCAGGGCTTGCCCGTGCGCCGCTGGCGAGGTAGTCGGCGAGCAGGCTTGCTCTAATGCTTTCAGGCGGCAGCCCGCCGATGCCGATGAGGTAGTCGAACAGGGCATCCGTCAACATTTCGGGCGACAGGCCGCTGGTTCTACGCGTGGTCTGCCACAGCCAGTCGGCGAAGTTCAGGAATGCGCCGAACGGCGATGGCCCTTGCAGCAGTAGCGCCATGCCTTGCTTGAAGCGTCCCGAATTTGCCAATAGATCCCAATAACGCGCCAGCCGGGTGAAACGCTGCATCGTTGCGGCATCAACAGCGCCGGTCTGTTGCACCATGTAGGGCGGCTGCGGGTCGTATTGCATGCCATGTTCGGCGGTATGCCGCGCGATAGGCGCGCCGCGCAGGCGCTTGAGGATGCCGAGCTGGATTTCGTGGGGATGCAGCGCGTAGAGGCGGTCGAAGCCTGCGGCGAAACTTTCCAGCGTTTCGCCGGGCAGGCCGAACACCAGATCCGTGTGCAAATGGGCGTGGCTGCGCTCGGCCAGCCAGCGTAGATTGGCTTCGCTTTGGCCGTTGTCCTGGCGGCGCGAGATGCGTTGCTGCACTTCCGGGTTGAAGCTCTGGATGCCGATTTCAAGTTGCAGCACGCCGGGCGGGAACTGCGCGATCATGAGCTTGAGGTTGTCCGGCAGATGGTCGGGGACAACCTCGAAGTGCAGGAACAAGTCTTCGCTCAAGCGTTCGAGGAAAAATTGCAGGATGCGAATTGCGCTGTCGATCTTGAGATTGAAAGTGCGGTCGACGAATTTGAAGTTGCGCGCCCCGCGCTGGTAGAGCTTGTCAATTTCGGCCAGAAAGCCGTCGAGCGCAAACGCCTGCGCGGGCTTGTCCAGCGAACTCAGGCAGAACTCGCACTTGAACGGACAGCCGCGCGAGGCTTCCACGTACAACAGACGGTGCGCCAGATCGGCATCGCTGTATGCGGCGTAGGGCATGACGATCCGGTCGAGCGGCGGTTGTTCGCCGGGAATCACTTTTTCCTGCGGTTGCGGGCCATGCAGCAAGGCGCGGCAGAGCTTGGGGAAGCTCACATCGCCCCAGCCAGTGATGACATGGTCGGCCAGTTCGACGATTTCTTGTGCCTCCCATTCGTGACTGACTTCCGGCCCGCCCAGCACGAGCTTTACGTCGGGCCGCGCCAGCTTGAGCAGGCGCACGACTTCCGTGGTTTTCAGGACATTCCAGATATATACGCCGAAACCGATAATTTTCGGTTGTTTGGAATCGCCCAGTTCGCAGAGCAAGGCATCGACGACTTCCTGCGGCTTTCGGGCAATCGTGAATTCGCGCAACACGGTGAGGGCGCGCAAGTCTTCGCTGCCGTGGCGAGCCATATTGGCGAGCAGGTAACGCAGTCCCAAAGAGGCGTGGATGTATTTGGCGTTGAGCGTCGTCAGAATGACATCGGGCATGCTGCCGTTATCCTGAATTGGTTGGAGTTCGCGGCGGCATATGGAGGAGGGGGGCAATGTTCGCCCCCCGAGCAGTGACTGACTACTTGACTGTGAAGCAATATAGCAAGCCGCTGCCGCCCGAACTGCGCAAGCCTTCCGGGCTGCATCCGCGGGATGGATGGGCGTTGTTCCATGACTTCATGTGCGGCTTGTCGCTTATTCCCAGTCGGTCGTGGTGACCGACTTGCGCCGAGCCTTCGCCATTCTTCGTCCAGTTGCCGCAGGTCGTGTCCTGGCTTCCCGGGAATGCCATGCCTAGCGCATCCGAACCGGTCAGGATGTCGTGTGTGTTGGGCTTGTCGCCGCGGCCATTGACGATCTCGCCCTTCTCGGTGAGCGCGGTCTGCTTGTTGATATTGTTGTCCTCGTGCAGTTGATCCACATTGCGGGCGATCAGCACACCCTTGGCGTTATACCAGGGGCCGCGTCCGATGCGGTCGCGCGCATTGACCGCAGCCTTGCCGCCAGAGGCGCTGGCGCTCAGGTAGGCGTGCCAGGTGCGCTTGCCTGCGCCTGCCGCTTGCGCAAGCGACTGGCAAATCTTGTCGGCGCCAGCCAGTCCCCCCAGATTTGCTCCATCGCCGGAGCCGACGCTGGATACGAAGAAACTCATTTTTTTAAGTGGGGCGTTTTGCTGGGCATAGGTGCTGGCGCTGAAACACACTGAGGCAAACGCGAAAGCGGCAAGTGCGGACAATTTCTGTTGGGAATTCATAACGGCTCTCCTGGGTGTTGATCCTGTGGGGTAGGACGCTGAACGGGACATGACTGAAATGATCTCGTCCGCCAGTTCATTTGCACAGCCAATCTGCACCAAAGCGACGAGGAAATCAACTGCGTTGCCGGAGTCCCATCAAGCCGGTGGGCAGCACGAACAGCACCAGCAGGAACAAAATCATGCCGGCCAGTTCCTGCAATGCAGAACTCCACAGTGTCACAGTCAGCGCTTCGATGATGCCCAGCAACAGGGCGGCAGCTAGCACTCCCGGCACTGAGCCGATGCCGGCCAGCACGGTGATGATGAACGCCTTGACCGTCAGCGCATGGCCGAGCGATGGTTGGATAACGCTGCTGGAGTAGATCGCTAAGCCTGCGAAAGCGGCGAGTATTCCGGCGATGATGAATGAGATTAGCTCTGCCCTGGCGGGATCGATTCCCATCAGCATGGCCCCAACGCGGTTCGACGAAACGGCGCGAATTGTCCGGCCTAGCCAGCTTTTCGCGAGCCACAGCCAGAGCAGGGCGATCAGCGCGAGGCTGGCGAGAAAGGCGTAGAGTTCGCTGCGCATGCTAACCAGGCTACCGATCTTTACCGCATCCTGAAGGAAAAGCGAGCCAGTGGAATGCACGTCCCCCGACCAGATCAGCAGCACGGCATTGGTGAGAATGACGCCGAGGGCGAAAGTCAGCAGCAGCGAATTCATTTCGCGGTTTCTGCGGATGCGAGCCAGGAGCAGGTACATCAGCGCTGCGCACAGGCAGGTCAGCAGCAGCGCCAGCGGGATCGCCGCGAGCGCTGCGGGGGAATTGAAGCCGACACGGCTTTCGATGACGTAGGCCAGGTAGGCGGCCAGCAGCACCAGTTCGCCGTGGGCCAGGTTGATGACGCGCAGGGTGCCGAAGGTTAGCGCCAGGCCGATGGCCACCAGGGCATAGACTCCGCCGGAGAGCAGCCCGGAGTAGATGGCCTGGGGGATCAGCTCGAACATGGGTGCATGGCGCCGCATCCGCAAAAGGAACAGGCCGCGTTTCTCTGCAAAGTAAAAAGGGGACAGACCACGATTTTCTTTAAGAAAATCGTGGTCTGTCCCCTTTTTACTGCCTGTGGCGCAATCCTCAATACAGTTCGGTCGTGTATGTGTCCTCCAGCAGCTTGGCTTGCGCGGCTGCAAGGCGGGCGATGGGCACGCGCGGACCGGAACAGGAGACGTAGTTCAGGCCGATGTGATGGCAGAAGTGGATCGACGCAGGATGGCCGCCATGTTCGCCGCAGATGCCGATCTTGAGATCGGGGCGGGTCTTGCGCCCGTTATCCACGGCAATTTTCATCACCTGGCCGACGCCCAGAACGTCGAGCACCTCGAACGGATTGTCCTTCAGGATGCCGGTTTCGTTATAGGCGGGCAGGAACTTGTTCTCGGCATCCTCGCGGCTGAAGGAGAAGGTTGCCTGGGTCAGGTCGTTGGTGCCGAAGGAGAAGAATTCGGCGATTTGCGCCATGCGTCCGGAACGCATGCAGGCGCGAACCACTTCCAGCATCGAGCCGAACTTGAAACGGACACTGATGCCGTGGGTCAGTTCGACTACTTTGTGGATGCGTTCGACATAGCTGTGAATGCGCGCCAGTTCCTCGACCGTGGCTACCTGCGGCACCATGATCTCCGGATATATTTCGATGCCTTCCTTGGCGCATAGCGCGGCGGCTTCCAGGATCGCCTGGATCTGCATCGAATAGATTTCCGGGTAGGTGATGCCCAGGCGCACGCCACGATGGCCCAGCATCGGATTGACCTCGGACAGGGCGCGCACTTTCTTGAGCACCTTTTCCTTCTTAGTGATGGCATCTTCCTCGAGGTGCGAGGTCTTGAAGGTGTGCAGGCTGTCCATCAGCTTGACAAGGCCATCGGCATATTGCTGGTACAGTCTCGGATTGAGCAGCTTGAGCGTCTCCGGCAGTTCTTCCAGCCCCTTGATGGTGTCGCGTAAATGATGCAGGTGGGCAATTTCCAGTTCGAGCTGCGACGCAGTCGGCAAGAATTCGTGCATCGGCGGATCAAGCAGGCGCACCGTCACCGGCAGACCCTTCATCGCCTTGAAGATACCCTTGAAGTCGGCACGTTGAATGGGCAGCAGGCGATCCAGCGCAGCCTGGCGCTCTTCCGAGGTTTCCGCGAGGATCATCTCCTGCACGATCGGCAGGCGGTCGGTGCCGTTGAACATGCGCTCGGTGCGGCACAGGCCGATGCCCATGGCGCCGAAAGCGCGCGCCTTGGCGGCGTCTTCCGGCGCGTCGGCGTTGGCCATGACCTTCAGGCGGGCGTATTGGTCCGCCCATTTGAGCAGGGTGATCAATTCTTCGCTGACTTCGGCTTCCACTGTCGGCACTTCGCCGGCATAGACATGGCCGGTGCCGCCATCGATGGTGATGACGTCGCCCTCATGCAGCGTGGTGTTGCCGATGATGGCGCGGCGGGCATTGACGTCGATCACGATATGTTCGCAGCCGGACACGCAGGGCTTGCCCATGCCGCGCGCCACCACGGCCGCGTGTGAGGTCTTGCCGCCGCGGCTGGTGAGAATTCCCTGCGCCTGGAAGAAACCGTGAATGTCTTCCGGCTTGGTTTCCTCGCGCACCAGAATGACTTTTTCGCCCTTGATGCCACGCGCTTCGGCGGTGTCGGCATCGAATACGATTTTGCCCGATGCTGCGCCGGGAGAAGCAGGCAGACCTTGCGTCAAGGATTTGCCGCGGAACGAGGGAGACAGTTGCGGCACCAGCAGTTGCTCCAGCAGCGCAGGATCGATGCGCAGAAGCGCCTGTTCCTTGGTTATCAGCCCTTCATCAAACAATTCCACCGAGGTGCGCACCATGCCGCGCGCGTTCATCTTGCCGTTGCGCGTTTGCAGGCAATAGAGGATTCCCTTCTCGATGGTGAACTCGAAGTCCTGCACTTCGTGGTAATGCGATTCCAGCCGGTTGTGCAGTTCCATGAGTTGCCGGTAGATTTCCGGCATTTCGATTTCCATTTCGGCAATTGGCTTCGGCGTGCGTATGCCGGCCACCACGTCTTCGCCCTGGGCATTGACCAGGTATTCGCCGAATATCTGGTTTTCGCCGGTGCCAGGGTTGCGTGTGAAGCCGACACCGGTGCCGGAATCGTCGCCCATGTTGCCGAACACCATGGTGCACACGCTGACCGCCGTGCCGTTGGCCATTTCCTTGGTGATCCTGAATTGCCTGCGGTAATCCACCGCGCGCTTGCCCATCCAGGAGCGGAACACAGCTTGCACCGCGATTTCCAGTTGCTCGTAGGGATCCTGCGGGAAGGGTTTGCTGGTATGGCGTTGCACGATGGCAAGGAATTCGTTGGCGAGTTCCTTGAGGTGCGCGGCGGCCAGATCCACGTCTTCCTTGGCACGATGCTTCTTCTTGATGGCGTGCATTTTCTCGTCGAAGACTTCATCGGAGATGCCCAGCGCAATCTTGCCAAACAACTGGATGAAGCGGCGATAAGTGTCGTAAACGAAGCGCTCATCCTTGGTCTGCTTGATCAAGCCCTTCAAGGAATTTTCATTGAGGCCAAGGTTGAGAATGGTATCCATCATGCCCGGCATGGACATCGACGAGCCAGAACGCACCGACACCAGCAGGGGATTGCTGTCGCTGCCGAAGCCTTTGCCGGTTTTCTTTTCCAGCGCCGTCATGTGCGCCTTGATTTCGTTCATCAGGCCATCCGGCAACTGATGCTGATCCAGATAGGACAGGCAAGCATCAGTCGATATGGTGAAGCCCGGCGGCACATTCAGGCCGATCTGTGTCATTTCGCACAGATTGGCGCCTTTGCCCCCCAGCAGCATCTTGTTCTTGCCATCACCTTCTTCAAAATCAAAAACATATTTGCGGACGTTCATGGTTAACCCTCAGGAGTAGCCTTGGTCGAGTAGCGAAAACCTTAAGTTTGCCATGCGAGGCGGTGAAAAAGCTACCGGAATTTCTCCGAAACCTTGCGAAATTGTCCCGCAGTGGTCGTTATTGTTTTATAAGCGGTTGATAAAAAATATTTATTCGCTCTTGCGCAGGATATTTAGGCTGTCGCTAGTTTTTTGCTACGCAGTTTGGACTGACGGGAATGTGTCGATTTCTTTCAAGCGGTATTCGACGCTGGAACGGGTTGCAACAAGCAGCCACTGGAGGCTGTATCCACAATTCGTCGCATTTGCTTTGCCATTGCGCCTGAATAGTGCTGTTACAATGCTGACAGAACGAGAATATATCGTCGGAGGTAGTTGATGGCCTCATTTCATTCGGTAGTCAGTTTGTCAGTATTCCTGATCGAACCCTCGCCGGTACAAGCGAGGGTAATCTGTGCTGCCCTGAAGAATTTCGATATCTCCAATGTCCGGGTTTTTGACCGTGGAAACGACGCGCTGGTCGAAATGTGCGAGAATCGTCCCGATCTCGTCATCAGCGCCCTGTATTTGCCTGACATGACCGGGACCGAACTGGTCATTTCCATGCGTAGCGATCCTGATCTGGAATCAGTCGCTTTCATCCTGATATCCAGCGAAACACGGCCGCAGGCGCTCGATCCCGTGCGCCAATCGGGTGTTTGCGGTATTTTGCCGAAACCTTTCTCCCAGGCCCAATTGAGCACGGCATTATCGACTACCCTCGATTATCTCCACACCGACGAAAGTCTCGCCAACGAGAGCGTCGATCTGGAGTCGTTGAAAGTATTGCTGGTCGACGATAGTTCAAGCGCGCGCAAGTTCTCCCGTCGCGTCCTGGAGAATCTCGGGATAACCAATTTTGTCGAGGCCGAAAATGGCGTCGATGCCATCGCAAAGCTGGCGGAAACTATGTTCGATCTTGTCGTCACCGACTACAACATGCCCGAGATGGACGGACGCGCGCTGGTGGAGTACATCCGTACCCAAAGCTGGCAGAATTCGGTGCCGATCCTGATGGTTACCAGCGAGAGGGACGAAGGCCGGTTGGCAGGGGTTGAGGATGCTGGCGTGTCGGGTATTTGCGACAAGCCCTTCGAGCCGTCGGTTATCAAGCGGCTGCTTGAGAAAATTCTTTCCGACCCGGAACGTTATTGAAACGGCTTCTGTAGCTAAATCGGCGATCATCGGCAAAAGCTTCCTTGCCTAGTCATCTCCCTGTTGTAAACGGATGATGTAGCCGCCTGACTTCTCGTCTCGCGCCAGGGTAAGCAATTTGCGCGTTTGCGCGTCCTCCAGTAATTCGCTGAACGAGCGGTAGCCGTAGTATGACTCGTTGAAACCGGGCTTGCGCCGTTTCATGGTCTGTTTGACCATCGATCCCCATATTTTTTCTTCTTCGCCGCGTTCCGCGATTAGCGCTTCAATCGTCCCGACAATCAGGTCGAGCGCTTCCTGGCGCTTGTCGTCTTCGCTCCTGGCTGATGCCGCTTTTTTGACGCCGCTGGCGGAGGCCTTTGCCGGGATTTTCCTGCTGGCGCGCTTTGTCTTCGCTTCTCCTTCGCGCACCAGGTCATCGTAAAAAATGAACTCGTCGCAATTGGCGCTGAGCAAGTCGGAGGTCGAATCCTTGACGCCGATGCCGATGACGTACTTGTTGTTTTCGCGCAACTTCGATACCAGCGGCGAGAAGTCAGAGTCGCCGCTGATAATGACGAAGGCATCGACATGCGCTTTGGTATAGCAGAGGTCCAGGGCATCGACCACCATGCGGATGTCGGCCGAATTCTTGCCAGACTGGCGCAGGTGCGGGATTTCGATCAACTCGAAAGCCGCTTCATGCATCGTGGCCTTGAACTCCTTGTAGCGCTCCCAGTCGCAATAGGCTTTCTTGACCACGATACTGCCCTTGAGCAGCAGGCGTTCGAGAATTTTGCTGATATCGAACTGCGCATACTTGGCATCGCGCACGCCGATTGCAATGTTCTCGAAATCGCAGAACAATGCCATGTTGGTTATTTGTGCTGCCATGGGGTACTCCTGTTTAGGCCACGATATGGGAACCGGCGTCCACGTAGATGGTCTGGCCGGTCATGCCCGATGCCGCCGGGGAGCACAGGAATGCTGTCAGCGCGCCGACTTCGTCGATGGTTACGGTGCGGCCCAATGGCGCCTTGACCGCATCCTCGGCAATGAGTTTCCTGAAGTCCTTGATGCCGGATGCTGCGCGCGTCGCGATGGGGCCAGGCGAGACGGCGAAGACGCGAATGTTGTTCGGCCCCAGTTCGTTGGCCATGTAGCGCACCGAGGATTCCAGAGCCGCCTTGACCACGCCCATGATGTTGTAGTTGCGCACCACGCGCTCGGCGCCGAGATAGCTCATGGTGACCAGGGTGCCGCCATCCTTCATGAGCGGTTCCGCTGCCTTGGCCAGGCGCAGGAAACTGTGGCAGGAAATATCCATCGCATTGGCAAAACCTTCGGCGGAACTATCGATAACCCGTCCGTAGAGATCGTCCTTGCCGCAGAAGGCGATCGAGTGGATGACGAAATCGAGTTGATCGAATGCCGTTCCGACCTTGTCCATGAGTTTCTCGAGGCTGCCACTCTCGGTAACGTCGAGTTTCTCGAACACCTTGGCGCCGAGGGCCTGGGCAAGCGGCGCCACGTACTGCGCGGTTTTTTCGTTCTGGTAGGTAATGGCCAGTTCGGCGCCCTGTTCCCGCGCAATCCTGGCCACGGCATAGGCGATCGATTTATCGTTGGCGATACCGGTGATCAGTCCCTTCTTGCCGGCGAGGGGCAGGTGGGATGTCGCTGGCGTGGCGATGGCATTCATGCTGAATCCTTTCTATCGATTGGTTCTGCTTGCGATGGCAGCCGGATTGGGGGCCGGCATGATTCCTGAATGGTAGAATCCAGTCCAATACGCGTCGCTGCGAATGCATCATTATCCCAGAGTTTCAGGCTCCCGATCGCACAGTGAACTTCCTATCTGCCCCAGAACGTATCGTCATCGCTACGCGCAAGTCGCGGCTTGCCTTGTGGCAGGCCGAACACGTACGTGAGCTTTTGCTGCGATGCTACCCCTCCTGCTGCGTTGAACTGCTTGGCATAACCACGCGCGGAGACCGGATTCTGGATCGTCCGCTGGCCAAAATCGGCGGCAAAGGCCTGTTCGTCAAGGAACTCGAAACGGCGCTGCTCGACGGCAGCGCCGACATCGCGGCGCATTCCATGAAGGATGTGCCGATGGCGCTGGCGCCAGAGTTTGCCATTGCCGCCATTTGCCAGCGCGAAGTGCCGCTCGATGCCTTCGTTTCCAACAAATATGCCACGCTGGACGATATGCCGCCCGGCAGCGTGGTCGGCACTTCCAGCCTGCGACGCGAAGCCCAATTGCGCGCGCGCTATCCCCATCTCGCCGTGAAAGGCCTGCGCGGCAATCTGGATACGCGCTTGAGCAAGCTGGATGCTGGAGAATACGATGCCATTATCCTGGCCGCAGCCGGCCTGATTCGCCTTGGTCTGAGCGGGCGCATCCGCGCCGCGCTGCCGGCCGGTCTGCTGCTGCCGGCCGCTGGACAGGGCGCGCTGGGCATTGAAACCTTATCTTCCCGATCCGAGCTGCGCGCCTGGCTGGCGCCCTTGAACGACCCTGCCACGTCCGCCTGCGTTCATGCCGAGCGCGCCATGTCACGCGCGCTTGGCGGCGGTTGCGAGGTGCCGCTGGGCGCTTTTGCGCAAATCCAGACCGGTGCGGCCAATGAATTGCGATTGCGCGGGTTCGTCGCCATGCCCGATGGCAAGCGGGTGATCAGCGCCGAGTCGACTGTCGTATTGACCGATACGGCTGACAAGTTGGAGGTGGCCGAAGCGCTCGGCCTGCGCGTGGCCGACGAGTTGTGCCAGCAGGGCGCAAATGGGATCATCTCCAGCTTGTTTCATCGTTCGACGGGAATGCGGCCAGACGCAGGCGCGTTGTCAGGGCGCTATGTGGTTGTTACCCGCCCGGCTGGACAGGCAGGCCATCTTGCCGGCCTGATCGAAGCGGCGGGTGGCATCCCTGTGCTGTTCCCAGTGCTGGAAATCCGCGATATCGAAGACCGCCGACCGTTGCTCGAGCTTGCGGCGCGCCTCGACAGTTTCGACCTCGCCGTGTTCGTCAGTCCGAATGCGGTTTGCAAGGCGCTGCCAGTTATCATGGCGTCTCGTTCATGGCCGTCGCGGCTGCGCGTGGCGGCGATGGGCGGCAGCAGCGAGCGCGAGCTGGCGCAATACGGATTCAGTGAAGTCATTGCGCCGCGCCACATTTTCGATTCCGAGTCGCTGCTGGCGTTGCCGGAATTGCAGGATATGAGTGGCAAGCGCGTTATCGTCTTCCGTGGCGACAGCGGGCGCGAATGGCTGGGCGATACGCTGGCGGAGCGCGGCGCAACGGTTGAGCATGTCGAATGTTACCGACGAGTCAAGTCCGATCTCGATGTGGCGCCGCTGCTCTATTTGTGGCGGCGCGGTGATCTGGGCGAGTCTGGCGCAGTTACAATAACCAGTAGCGAAGCGCTGCGCCACCTGCACCACATGATAGGCTTGCCCGGACAGCGATTTTTGAGCAAAACGCCGTTGTTCGCATCGCATGCGCGCATCGTGTCGGAAGCGCAAAAACTGGGCTTGCGGCGAGTTTTTCAGACAAGCGCTGGCGACGATGGCCTATTGGCCGGTATGATTAACTATTTTGTAACCGACTCCGCAATAAAGCCACATGGACATTGATCAACCCGCCCTCGAATCGTCTCCACCCGTGGCGCCTCCGCCACCAACGCCGCCAACGCTGCGGCAGCGCGCGCAGGCTGCGTTGGCAGCGCTACGTCGTCCGTCAGTGTTGATTGCCGTGCTGGCCTTGTTGCTGCTGGGTTGGCAGTGGCTGGAAACGCGCGCCCGCCTCGAAGATTTGCAGCAGCAACTGGCCAAGCGCCTCGCCGAGAGCGACACGCTGGCGAAGGAAGACCGCATCCTGGCGAAACAGACCCAGGAGGTGTTGCAGTCGTTGCAGGGCAAAGTGGGCGGCCTGGATATCAAGCTGGCTGAGGCGCAAGGCCAGCAACTGGCGCTTGAGGCCATGTACCAGGAACTGTCGCGCAGCCGGGACGAACGCCTATTGGCGGAAATCGAGCAATCCGTTTCCATTGCCACGCAGCAATTGCAACTGGCCGGCAATGTTGAGGTTGCTCTGATCGCATTGCAGAGCGCAGATGCGCGCCTGAGCCTTGCCGGGCAAGGACAGCCGCGTTTCTTGCCGCTGAGAAAACTCATCAATCGCGACATCGAGCGGCTCAAGGCGTTGCCGCTGGCCGATGTATCGGGGATTGCCCTGAAGCTTGAAAGCGTGATCGCCGCTGTGGACAAGCTGCCACTCGCCTTCGAGCAGCGGCCCCGACCCGTAGCGTCAGCGAAGGTTCCAGCCGCCGACAAGAAGGAAAATGAAATAAGTAGCCTCGGTTTTTGGCAGGAACTCGGCCGCGATTTGTGGGCGGAAGCGAAACAACTGATCCGGATCGAGCGTATCGATCGTTCCGATCCGGCGCTGCTTTCGCCAACGCATGCTTTTTTCCTGCGTGAAAACCTCAAGCTGCGCCTGGTCGATGCGCGCTTGGCCCTGTTGCAGCGCGATAGCAAGACCTATCGGGAAGACCTGCGGCAGGCGCGCGACTGGCTCGAGCGCTACTTCGATACGCGCGAGAAACCGGTCCAATCTGCCGTCGCCACCTTGAAGGGCGTCTCCAGTATCGACCTGAACCTGGAACTGCCGACGCTGAGCGAGACGCTGGCGGCGTTGCGCAATATGAAGCTGGCGCGTGAAAAAAATGTCAAATAAGGATGGATTGATGAGAGGGTGCCAGTAATGCGCGCGCTGCTCTGGTTGTTGACGCTTGCCGCGCTGGCCGTCGGTTTGGCCTTGGCTGCGCGCTATAACGATGGCTATGTGTTGCTGGTGCTGGCGCCGTGGCGCGTCGAGCTTTCCCTCAACCTGCTGATCCTGTTGCAAGTGTTTGGCTTCTTCCTGCTTTACCTGCTATTGCGCGCAGTTTCCCACATGTTGAGCTTGCCGCAAGCCGTGCGCGAGTTTCGCGCGCGACGCAGTCGGGAAAAGGCGGAACAGGCATTCGGCAATGCCGTTCGTTTCATTTTTGAAGGGCGTTACGGCCACACCCTGAAGAATGCCGCCGCTGCTTATGCGGCCGGACATTTGCCCGGATTATCGGCGCTGCTTGCAGCGCGCGCGGCGCATGCCATGCGCGACGAGCAGCGCGAGCGAGAGTGGCTGGCGCGCGCTCTGGAACACGAACAGAAGGATGGCAGCATTCGCCTCGCACGTTTGATGACCGAGGCCGAATTGTTGATCGGCGACCGCAATTTTGATGCGGCGCAAGAAGTGCTCGATGCGCTGGCCGTAAGCGGACGGCATATCGCCGCGCAACGCTTGGCATTGCGCGCCTGTCAGGCGCTGGGCGACTGGCGCGAGGCCGTGCGCATCGTCCGGCAACTGGAAAAGCACCGCGCGCTGACGCAGGAGCAGGCTGCTCCGCTAAAACTGCACGCCAACCGTGAAATTCTGCGCGCCGTTTCCAGCGATATGGGATCGCTCGTCAATTACTGGCGTGGATTGCCAGCGGATGAGCGGCACCAGCCGCGCCTGGCCGAGGATGTTGCGCGCTCATTGATAGCCTTGGGAGATAGCCATGCCGCCCAGCGCATACTCGAAGAGGAACTGGACGCAGGCTGGGATTCGCGGCTGGTAGCGGTGTATGCCGAGTGCAGGCAAGGCGATGTGCTCGAACGCATCGCCAAGGCGGAATCCTGGTTGCGGCAGCAGCCGTATGACGCGCAACTGTTGCTGGCGCTTGGTCGCCTGTGCCGCCAGCAGCAACTATGGGGCAAAGCGCAAAGCTTCCTGGAAGCGTCGTTGTCGGTGCAGGAGTCGCGAGCAGTTCATATCGAACTGGCGCAACTTTTCGATGTTCTCGAACGCCATGACGATGCCAATCGCCATTACAGGGCGGCAGCCCTGTCGAATTAAGGCGAATTCGCGTCACTTGTCCCGAAGGAATCGCCCGGTAAGAAGCCGCTTCGGGGGGGCTGGGGGACACAATGTGGAACTGACTGACTTGGGGAAGAATAGCGATGATAAGGATCATTCTGTGCATTCGTTCGCATAGTTCGTTATATGGCGCTCTGCTCGCGCTGTTCCTGTTGGTAGGCTTCTCACACGCCGCCGAGCCGCCCGCCGAACCCATGCTGCGCCTCGACCCCGGCGAGCACGCCGCGGTGATTTGGCGCAACGCTACCGACACCGAGGGGCGCTGGCTTGCCACCGCTTCCTTCGACAGGACGGTGCGTATATGGAACATGGCGGACGGACGGCTGCTGTCCATACTGCGCCCGCCGCTCGGGGCGGGAAACGAGGGTCAACTCAGAGCCGTGGCGCTGTCGCCGGACGGCGCGATAGTGGCGACGGCGGGGTGGACGCAGTCCAATAACGGTGCGACATCCACCGCCCAGGACGGTCACTCGATCTACCTCTTCGAGCGCGCCACAGGGCGTCTGCTGCGGCGTCTGCCGGGCTTGCCCAATGTCATCTTCCACCTTGCTTTTTCACCCGATGGCCGCTGGCTGGCGGCGTCACTTTTTGGCAAGAACGGCGTGCGCGTATTTTCCACTGTTACCGGCCAACTGCTAGCCGAAGACAGTGACTACGGCAGCGACAGCTACAGCGCCCACTTCAGCGCAGACGGTCGTTTGTTGACCACCTCTTGGGATGGCCTGCTGCGCCTCTACCGTTTCGATGGCCAGCGTCTCAGCCTGCTTGCCAAGCGTGCCGCCCCCGGCGGCAGGCAACCATATGCCGCGAGGTTTTCCCCCGACGGGCGGCGTATCGCCGTGGGATTTCATGACACCGCCGCCGTCAATGTGCTGGATGGCGACAGCCTGGACTTACTGTTCGCGCCGGACACGGCCGGAGTTAATGCCAGTTTGTTGAGCATTGCTTGGTCGCGCAATGGCGCGATACTGTTTTCGGCGGGCATGGCCAGTCGGGGCAGCCAGCGTTTTATCCGCCGCTGGGCTGACGGCGGCGCGGGCGTTGCGCAGGACTGGCCGGTGACGGGAGACACCATCATGGATATCAATCCGCTGCCTGGCGGAGGGTTGGTATTCTGTAGCGGCGACCCGGTGTGGGGTGTGGTGGATGCGAGTGGAAACAAGCGCCTGTTCCATGCACCGGTGCTGGCGGATCTGCGAGATAACCACGAAGGCTTCCGTCTCTCCCATGACGGCGCGCTGGTACGCTATAGTTATGAAGCATTTGGCAAATTCCCGGCGGCGTTCGACAGCACGCGTCGTGTCTTCCTCGCCGCAGATACGCCCAATCTCGCCGCACCGCGCTTCACCGCTCCCGGCTTGACTGTGACGGACTGGAAATACACCCACGCTCCCAGGTTCAACGGCGCGGCGCTCACGTTGGAACCCTACGAAACCTCGCGTAGCTTGGCGCTGTGGCCGGGTAGCCACGGCTTCGTACTGGGAACGGAATGGTATTTGCGCGCCTACGACAATGCAGGCGCGGCACGCTGGCAACAGCCAGCCCCCGGCGTGGTATGGGGAGTGAATGTCTCCGCCGATGGGCGTTGGGTGGTTGCGGCCTATGGCGACGGCACGATACGCTGGCACCGCGCCAACGACGGCGCTGAGCAACTGGCGTTTTACCCGCACTCGGACAGGAAGCGCTGGGTGCTGTGGACACCCACCGGCTTCTACGACGCCGCCCCTGGATCAGAAGACCTGATCGGTTGGCATCTCAACCGTGGCAAGGACAAAGCAGCGGACTTCTTCCCTGCTTCGCGTTTCCGCAACCAGTTTTTCCGTCCGGACGTGATCGCCAAGGTGCTGGAGAGCGGCAGCGAGGGCGAGGCATTGCGCCTGGCGAATGCCGAGACCGGACGCAAGACGCAAGCGCAATCCATCGTTCAGGCGCTGCCGCCGGTGGTGGAGATACTCTCCCCCAGCGAAGGTTCAGCCGTTGCCAAGTCCAGCGTCACCCTCAAATACAGTACCCGCTCGCCCAACGATGCGCCGGTGACGGCGCTGCGCGCCCGCGTCAATGGTCAGGCAGTGACCCTGCCCGAAGCGCGCAACCTGGCGGTGACTGCTGCGGGCACGCGTGAAATCACCATCCCGATCCCGCCGCAGGACAGCGAAATCCAGTTGTTCGCCGAAAACAGGAACGGCGTTTCCACGCCCGCCGTGCTGCGCATCGCCTGGGCCGGAGCAAAACCCGCAGCGAAGGAAGATATTCTATTCAAGCCCAAGCTCTACGTGCTGGCGGTGGGCGTGTCGAAATACGCCAATTCCGATTTCAACCTCGACCTCGCCGCCAAGGATGCGCGCGATTTCGCCACCGTGTTCCAGAAGCAGAAAGGCCGGCTCTACGCCGATGTCCAAGTGCGCCTCCTGACCGACGCCAAAGCCACCAAGGATGACGTGCTGGACGGGCTGGAATGGTTGAAGCGCGAAGTCACCACCCGTGATGTGGGGGTGATGTTCCTCGCCGGTCACGGCATGAATGACAACACCGGCAGTTACTATTTCCTGCCGCACAACGCCGACCCGAACAAACTATTGCGTACCGGCGTGGCGCAGAACGACATCAAGATCACGCTCAACAGCCTGGCGGGCAAGGCTGTGTTCTTCGTCGATACCTGCCATTCCGGCAATGCGCTCGGCACCGCCAAGACACGTGGTCTTGGCACGGACATCAACGCCTTCGTCAATGAATTGGCCTCGGCGGAAAATGGCGTGGTGGTATTCACTGCTGCCACCGGTCGCCAGTTCTCTCTGGAAGATGCATCCTGGGGCAACGGCGCGTTCACCAAGGCGGTGGTGGAAGGCCTGAGTGGCAAGGCGGATTACCAGAAGACAGGCAAAATTACCCACAAGGGGCTGGATTACTACGTGGCGGAGCGGGTCAAGCAGCTGACTCGCGGCAAGCAGTCGCCGGTGAGCATTGCGCCGCAAGGAGTGACAGATTTCCCGATTGCAGTGGTGGGGAAGTGATGGGATTGCAGTGTTTGCCCCCAGTTACCCTCTCCCATCCCACTGGGTCATGTGTCCCAGTGGGTATTTCCTTCGGTCATGAGAGGGAGGGGGGACTTGTGCGCAAACGCTAGGGGGCAGAAGAGGAAAACCCTCAAGCGAAGTTCTTCTGCGCGAATTCCCAATTAACCAGATTCCAGAAGGCTTCCACGTACTTGGCGCGGGCGTTGCGGTAGTCGATGTAATAGGCGTGTTCCCATACGTCGCAGGTCAGTAGCGGCTTGTTGGCGCCGGTAAGTGGGGTGGCAGCGTTGCTGGTGTTGACGATGTCCACCGCGCCGTCCGGCTTTTTCACCAGCCAGGTCCAGCCGGAACCGAAGTTGCCGATAGCGGAGGCGGTGAACGCCTTCTTGAACTCTTCGTATGAACCCCACTTCTTGTTGATTGCGTCCGCCAGCGCGCCGCCAGGGACGCCACCGCCATTCGGCTGGAGACAGTTCCAGTAGAAGCTATGGTTCCATATCTGGGCCGCGTTGTTGAACATGCCGCCAGAGGCTTTCTTGACGATCTCCTCCAGTGTGACGTCCTCGAACTCGGTTCCCTTGATCAGGTTGTTGAGGTTGGTGACGTAGGTCTGGTGATGTTTGCCATAGTGGAATTCCAGCGTCTCTTTGGAGATGTGCGGTGCCAGCGCGTCCAGCGCATAGGGCAGGGGCGGAAGGGTATGTTCCATGATTGTTCTCCTTTTTGCGGTTTGATTCTGTCCCAGAATTCCCTACTATATTAGTCGGGAAAGACGAAAGATACAACTATTTTAGAAGCGGCTTTCGCTATTTGGCATTCCCTGTAATCTGAAACGCTGCCCAATAGAACGGATGGGGATATTTCCCCAATGTCGCCATCTGGGCCTGACGCAACGCCTCGGGTTTATCCCCGCCCTTGAGGTTGTCGTAGAAGCGGGTCATCAGGTACGAAGTCGCAAGGTCATCCACTTTCCACAAGCTCGCCACGATGGAGCGACTGCCAGCATAGAGAAAGCCGCGGGTTAGTCCGACCACGTCGTCGCCATTGGCGATTTTGCCCAGGCCGGTCTCGCAGGCGCTGAGGGTAACGAGATCGGCATCCAGCTTGAGGGAGTAGAGTTTATCCACTGTCAGCAAGCCGTCGCTATTGGCGTCTTTTGCCAGCAGCAGTGCTGATTTGAGCGGGGATTCGGCGTTGAATGCGCCGTGAGTGGCAAAGTGGATGTAGCGAAAGCCGCCGCCATATTGCCGGAATGCGGTTTCATTGGCGTCCTTGCGCAGCAGCACTCTGGATTGGGGGCGGTTTTGGGTGACGGCGATGGCTTCGGCCTGGGCGTAGGCCAAATCAAACCTGGAGTCGCCCAGATCGGGATTGCCGAAGGCCAGCACATTTCCTGGCTTGACCACCGGCTGGTTGCGCAGGTATTTGAGGACGCTGGCGCTGGGCAGCATGCGTAGGCTGTAGCGTTCGATCAGGTAACTGTGTCCATCATGCAGGGCATTGAACGGCAGGTAGTGCAGCGGGCCGTGGGCAACGACGATGAGCTTGCTGACCTTGATCTGGCCGGTAACGGGGGCTATCAATTGGCTGTAAAGCCGCCTGGAGAGTTCCAGATAGTTGGTAGATTCGTCGCTATCGAGTTGCTTGCGGAACTGGCGAACGTTGTCCAGCAGGTCGCGGCTGTCGAGTTGGACGGCGCTCAGTCCCTTGGCGGTGAGGACAAAGACGATAAGGTCGGGTGCGTCATAGTAGTACTCGATCAACGCTTCGTCCGCGGGGATCAGCGCCTGGATTTCAGGAGCGGTCAGGAAGGAGACGTTGACCAGGGAAGCCAGTTCGGGCGATTCGGCGTTCAGTTGTTGCCGGGCTTTGATGGCAAGGCTGCGGGTCTGGGGCTTTTCTGTCGTGGCATCCTGAATCAGCGTTTCTACTTCGGCCTGGCTGACCATCGCCAGCAGGCTCCTGACCTTGGCCGGATCGCCGCTGGTAACGGCAAAGTCCTGCTTGGCAGCTAGCATGTCCACCAGGGCGCGGGATTTGGAACGCTCGACGTACTCGAAGGCCGCCGCGTATTGCTGGTCGGCATACAATGCGGCAACCAGTTGCCGGTACACGGACTGCTTGTCTCCGACGAAGCCGATCTTGCTGGCTTCGGTGTTGATGGTGGAACGCTGCTGTTCGATCACGTCCACCGCTTTGCGGTAATAACCGACTGCGCCTTTCAGGTCGCCTTCCTTCTCGGCAATGCGTTCCCGGTCGAATAGGATCAACCAGTAGATACTGCCGATTGCCTGTATCTGCGGGGCGTTAAGCAATTGGTCGTATCCGGCTTTTGCCTCGCCGAAGCGGTCTGTTTCATAAAGACAGTGACTCTTTATGAACTCAAGGGGGAGCGTGTATTTCACGAAAAAGCTGTCGTTCTGGCCCACTGCGCCTCCTGCGCGAGCCACGAGGTCAAGGGAAAATCGTCCGAAAGAGAATCCGAGCCCTTCTTGCGCTAGCGCGAGGGCTTTCTGACACTGCCCGAGCAGCATGTAGACGCGCGCCGCCCCGAGTTGCTTATTGATGCTGTAGTCGCTGCTCTCGATCTCCATGCTTTCCAATTGGCGCGCATACGCTTCTGCCTGCGCGTGATCGCCGGAGAGCGCAAGTGCTAACGCGAGCGTGCCAAGAGGTGCGATCCTCCGTGTTTTCATGTCCCTCATGGAAAGGGCGTACGCGCGTCTTGCCTCTTCCACCGCTCGCTTGTAGTCCCCAAAGTCAATCAGCGCTTCCGCCCTGAGGCGTGGAGGAATAGGCGCCTTGATGGCAGCGCCGAGCGACTGCACGTCGCCTGCCTTGATCCGTTGCTCCATCTGATCTACGCATGGAAAAAGCTTGCTGTACCGTTTCAAGTTCGAATAGGCCTGGCAGAGAAGGTAGAGTTCGTAGGTGCTTGTTTGACGCCCCTTGGTCTTGTTTTCTAGGTGGGTTTCGAGTTCAGCGTACCGTCCGCCGGTGAAGAGTTGATCCTCTTTCAGTGTCGGAACATCAGCAACGGTCAGGCAGCCAGCGATCGAAGCGACGGCAGTAGCTATCAGAACAGCCTTCACCAGTTTCATCGTGGTGGTCGCAAACCTGTCCGCTATCATGTCTTGACGAGATGGAAAACGTCAAACCTGGATCGAAAGGATGGATGATGTGGCGCGTCCATGAAGTCTATATAGCTCAAGTCCCGGATTCGTCAATAGTGCCTCGTGCCCAGCCTTTGGCGAAGCGCATTTCCACCTCATTGCCAGAAGCGAGTTGGCTGCCGGCGCGGACAATGGCGCCATGTTGGTCGCGCACGATGCTGTAGCCGCGTTCCAATGTGGCCTGCGGGCTGAGGTGGGCGAGGGCGTCGCCCAGCGTGTCGACGTGGCTACGTTGCGCCACGAAATTACGCCTTGTGGCAGATACGAGTCCTTGGCGCAGGAGGTCGAGGCGCGCTCTAGCGGAGGAAATCGAGGCTTGTGGCTGCGCGTGAGCAAGACGCAGGCGCAACTGCTCGAAGCGGGAGGCGGCAATGTGTTGCCTGTGTGCCGTCGCGGCCCGTAGCCGGGTTGCCAGATGATCCAGGCGGAAGCGGTCAGCAGCCAGTCTTGCGCCGGGATGCACCAGGCGGTGCGCGAGCCGGTCGAGACGTTGCATGCGTTGCTCGATCATATCGCGCAGGCTGCGTTGCAGTGCGCGCTGGATTTCCTCCAGTTCGCGTGCTGCGGCAAACCAGCCGGCGCTGACCAATTCCGCTGCGGCGGTGGGGGTCGCCGCGCGCTGGTCAGCGGCGAAGTCGGCGATGGTGACATCGGTTTCGTGACCGATGCCGCAGACCACTGGAATCGGGCTGGCAGCGATGGAACGAGCCATTCCTTCTTCATTGAATGCCCACAGGTCTTCGATGCTTCCGCCGCCACGGGCAACGATCAGGACATCGCATTCATGTTGTCTTTCACTGGAGATACTTGTTTTATCCGTGCCGCGCTTTCCAGCCAGAGTAATTGCTGCGGCGATTTTCTCGGCAGAACCTTCTCCCTGTACCGGCACGGGATAGAGCACCACAGGCAGATGCGGCGCGCGCCGTTTGAGCGTGATAAGTATGTCGTGTAGCGCCGCCGCTTGCGGCGAACTGATAATGCCGACACAGCGCGGAAAGCGTGGCAGCGCGCGTTTTTTCTCTGGTGCGAACAGCCCCTCGCGCTCGAGTTTTTCGCGCAAGCGGGAGAAGGTTTCATAGAGAGCGCCAATGCCAGCGCGGCGCAAGCCCTCGATAGTTAGCTGGAATTCGCCGCGCGCCTCATACAGGGTTACCAGCGCGTTAGCCTCGACCTGCTGGCCGTTCTCCAGCCGCCAGGGTAGCAATTGCGCGCGGTTGCGAAACATCACGCAGCGCACTTGTGCCGCTTCGTCCTTGAGCGTGAAATAGAGGTGGCCGGAAGTTGCGCGAGTGAGGTTGGAAATTTCTCCGCTCACCCATAACAGCGAAAAATTTTGCTGCAAAATTTCCCGAGCGCGGCGATTGAGTTCAGAAATGGTCAGGACATTAGTGAGCACTTCAGTGGTCGTTGTGTAATTGTGCGGGGGTGCAAAAGGCAGTTTGCGGCGGAGAAAAAAGAATTAAAAAAATGCTTGACAAGCGCGAAAAATCACCGTCGATTGTACAGTAATTCACACTTGACCCGCCCAATTTTGAAAATCAAGCGAAAACCCGCTTGGCAGCTGGATGTGTTTTTTAACTATATGAATAATAAAGGTTTAATATTAGCTTAATTTTGCAGCGCAGTAAAAAAAAGGCTTATGGGCAGGCCATTTAATCGATTCATCCCCGCATAATTCACACACTTATCCACAGATTTTGTGGATAAGGAATCTGGACTGGAAAGCGGCGTTGAATTATTGCGTAGATTCATGAAAGACCGGGGCTGTTTTCAACGCATCGCACCGATTGATTGAGAACAGACCCTAAGTAAAAGGCGCTATTTCAATTTATCCGGTAGCCTATGTCGATCTACAATCAGTCATCATGATCGATATTTCCATCACAACTGACAAATCCCAAAGTTTGGTTCCGTTGCATACGCCTGCGCTGCTCGGCATTTTCCGCGAGGCGTTGGAAAGCAGCCTGGTCGAGCGCGGTGTCGCGCAAGGAATCGAACTGCTTGGTCCGGCCGACGATTTCTGGCGCAGCTTGCCATTAACCGAACTGATGCGCATGGCGGAGGCCGGCAACGCGCAAGCCCAGGCTGAATTGGCGTGGCGCTGCGTGGCCGGTGAAGGCGTTGCCAAGTCCTATGCGCAGGCTTTGCGCTGGGCCGCGCAAAGCGCTGAAAGCGCCTGCGCTGCCGGCGAGGCCATGCTCGGCTGGTTGCTCTATAACGGCTTCGGTTTGCCCAAGGACCACGTGGAGGCGGCGCGATTGTTCGAACGCGCCGCCAAGCGCGACGACTTGCGTGGCATTACCTGGTTCGGTCTGTGCTTGTTGCGTGGGCATGGATTGTCCGCCGATCCTGTTCGCGCCGTAAGCCAATTTCGTGCGGCGGCGGCGCGCAACGGCTTGGGCGCTCGCGTGGCGCAGTATTGGCTAGGGCGGGTGCTTTATTTCGGTACCGGTTGCGTGCGCAATTTTGCCGAGGCGGTACGTTGGCTGAGCAAGGCTTCTGCTCAAGGCTATCATCGGGCAAGCGATTTGCTTGGGCGGTGTTATTTCTTCGGTCGCGGCATAGAAGAGAATCGTGCCGAGGCGGCACGCCTGTGGCGCTCCGCAGCCGAGGGTGGAATTGCCTCGTCGATGTACTGCATCGGCATGTGTCTGTATGCCGCCGAAGGCATGCCGCAGGATCATGCCGAAGCGGTCAAGTGGTTTCGCGCTGCGGCTAGGAAACGCATTGTCGGCGCCATGTTTCTGCTAGGGCAATGCTCCACCTTTGGTTATGGCATTACGCGCGATCCTCAAGCGGGAGTTGCTTGGTACCGGCGCGCGGCGGAACGCGGCAACCGCGAGGCTGAATTTGAACTCGGCGAATGCTATGCCTTCGGCCATGGCGGTTTGACGCAAGACATTGAAGAGGCGATCCGCTGTTATCGCGCTGCCGCCCGCCAGGGACATGTGCGCGCGCAAATCAAGCTGGGACACTGCTATCGCTGGGGCGATGGCATCACTGAAAACAAGATGCTGGCGGTGGCCTGGTACCGTCGCGCCGCCGAGAGCGGCGATCCTGCCGGGCGCGTTTGGCTTGGGGAATGCTACGAACAGGGTGAGGGCTTGGCGCAGGATCTTGATCTGGCGCTCGACCATTACCGCGCCGCGGCCGCCGTCGGCGACCCGCATGCGCAAGCAGAGCTGGGGCGCTGCCATTTGTTCGGTATCGGCGTGCGAGTTCATCTTGGGCGCGGCGAAAAACTGTTGCGCGCGGCGGCGGATGGCGGCTGGCAGCCAGCCCTGGGTGAACTGGAACGCTTCTATTTCGACCGTGCCGAGCAATTGCTGCATGGCGGGGGCGAAGACGCGCAAGTTTCCGCCGCTGATGCGGCTCAGGCGGTAGCCTATTATCACAAGGCCGGCGAGATCGGCCATCGCCGCGCCTCCTTCATGCTCGGCGAATGCTATCGCCACGGCATCGGCACAGCCCGGGATTTATCCCAGGCCGCGCTCTGGTACAGCAAGGCGGCGCGCTTGTTCGACGCTAAAATCGCGCTGGCCGACATGTATTATTTCGGCTATGGCGTGACGCAGAACTACCGCGAGGCGCTACGCTGGTACGAGCAGGCGGTGGAACAGCATGAAGATGCCTATGCCATGTACAGCGTCGGTTTCTGCCTGATGCATGGCCAAGGCAAGCCATGCAGCGCCCACAATTATCGTACTGCCGTGCGCTGGTTGCGCAAGGCGGCGAATCTGGGCGAAGCGGACGCGCAATATGAACTGGGTTGCGCATATTATCGCGGCAACGGCGTTGCCCGCAGTCTGCGTCTGGCGATGAAGTGGTTGCGTAGCGCAGCGCGTCTGGGCAACGAAGAATCCCGCGCATTTCTCGAGCGCGTCGAGCACGTGGATAAACTCAACTGACAGGGAAGGATAATCTTGTGATCTGCAACATCCCCTTCGACCAGCTCGAATCCTTCATGAGCGCCGTCCTCCAGGCCATCGGCGTCCCTGCGGACGATGCGCGGATCTGCGCCGACGTCCTCATTACCTCCGACAAGCGCGGCATAGATTCGCATGGGGTCGGCCGCCTCAAGAGCATTTATTACGACCGCATCGTGCACCAGAAAATCCAGCAGCCGGTGACGCAGTTCGATATCGTCCGCGACATCGCCGCTACTGCGGTGGTCGATGGGCATCACGGCATGGGCATGGTCATCGGCAAGCGCTGCATGGACATGGCCATCGAAAAGGCGTGTACCTATGGCCTGGGCATGGTGGTCGCGCGCAATTCCACCCACTACGGCTTTGCCGCCTATTATCCGATGATGGCTTGCAAGGCCGGCATGATTGGCCTCACCGGCACCAATGCGCGCCCCTCCATTGCGCCTACCTTCGGCGTCGAAAACATGCTAGGCACCAACCCGCTGGTGTTCGGCATTCCCACCGACGAGGATTTCCCGTTCACTAACGACTACGCTACCTCCATCATCCAGCGCGGCAAGATCGAACAATACGAACGTGAAGGGAAGGACTGCCCACCTGGTCTCGTCATCGACCGGCAGGGAAATACCAAGACCGACTCGGCGCAGGTGCTCAAAGATCTCGTCAGCGGCGAAGCAGCGCTTACCCCGCTCGGCGGCATCGGCGAGGACACCGGCGGTTACAAGGGCTACGGCTTCGCCACCGTCGTCGAGGTGCTCTCCGCCGCGCTCCAGCAGGGTGCCTTTCTGAAGCAGTTGAGCGGCATCGGCGACGACGGCAAGCTACGCCCCTACGGTCTCGGTCATTTTTTTCTCGCCATCGACATCGAGCATTTCTGCGACCTTGCCACCTTCAAGAAAACCTCTGGCGACATCCTGCGCGAGCTGCGTAATTCGCAGAAAGCGCATGGCGCAGAACGGATTTACACCGCCGGTGAAAAAGAGTATCTCGCTTGGCTCGAACGCAAGGACAAAGGCGCGCCTGTCGACGAAGCGCTGCAGAAACAGCTCGTCTCTATGCGCGATGAGCAGGGACTTACGGGGTTTCGCTTTTCGTTCGAATAGGTGGGTGCCAACGGTGTTATGGTGGGCATTGGGTCAGAAAACCTTGGTCTATCCCCGTTTTTTTTTAAAGTACCGGTTTCACGAAAATCTCCTTGACGGATTCCGTGATGCGGAATATTCTTTAGCATGATCCATTCGTTTGTTTGCGCCGATACCGAGGCGTTGTTCGCCAGTCGGGCCGTTGCCCGCTTTCGAAACGTCGAGCGAGTGGCGCGTCGAAAACTGCTACAACTCCACGCGGCTACCGAGTTGAATAGTTTGCGAGTGCCACCTGGCAATTGCCTGGAAGCATTGAAAGGCGATCGCAAGGGGCAGTATAGTATTCGCATCAATGATCAATGGCGGGTTTGCTTCGAGTGGCGCGAAGATGGTGTTCATAACGTGGAAATCGTCGATTACCACTAGCAACGAAGGAGCAGCAACATGGCGGATTTACTTGACGAAATTTATCCAGGCGAAATTCTGCTTGAGGAATTCATGAAACCGATGGCGATTACTGCCCGGCAACTGGCGGCCGACATCGACGTTTCACCCAGCCGTATCAGCGAAATTGTCCACGGCACGCGGCCTATTACGGCGGATACCGCGTTGCGACTAGGGCTTTATTTCAACATGGAACCGCGTTTTTGGCTGAATCTGCAAAGCGAATACGATATGCGAACAGCCACCCGCAACCTGAAAGACAAAATCGCGCCACGTATTCGCAGCTTTCATCCAGTTGCTGCATGAAAAAACCAAGGGGGGCAGAGCGAGATTTCCCCCTCTTGCTCAACTGCCCTTGAGTCCTGACAGTTGTTGCTTTGCGGCAGCTATCTGCATGTCGAGATTGTCGGCCATTTCCTGCAGCAGGTTGCGGCCTCTGGCGTCGGCCAGGTTCGAAGCGGCGAACAGTTCGTAGAGGCGGGAGGCGAACAGGCGATTGAGCTCCTTTTCGATTTCGCTGAGGCGCAACTTCATGCGCGCCACTTGCTTTTCGAGATATAGCGGCGCGTTGCCCGTTTTTTCCGTGACCGGCTGGGCCTGCTTGCTTTCGCGTTGTTCATCCTGCTGACCGTCGCGCCATTGGTGCAGGATGTCCTTCAGCACCATTTCGTCGGAATTGCGGTAGGCGCGGTTGGCCTCGGTCATCAATTGAGTGCGCCAGGCGCGGTCGCTTTCGTCGGTGGCGCGGTCGGGATGGATTTTCTGCGCCAGTTTGCGGTAAAGCCGCTTGAGATCTCCCGAGGGGGCGAACGGTTTCTCGGTTTCCCGGTTGAGTTCGGCGTAGCGGGCGCGTTCGCGCTGCGACTGCTGCGCGCGTTCCTCGGCTTCCTGCGCGGTCTGCTTGATCTCCGCGTCGGTAGGCACCAGGTCGGCCCGCAGTTGCGCGATCTGCGCCAAGAGGGTGTCGAGTTCGGCGATGCGGCTGCCTATGCGGTCGTAATAACGTTGCGTAAATTCGGCCAGTTCGGCCTGGGCGGTGGCGAGTTCGAGCTCCATTTCGCCCAATTGCTGCGCCAGGACTTCGAACTCGGCGCGCAGGTAGGCATCCGCATCCAGCGTGGTGATGTTGTAATTGGGCGGGCCGCCGGCCCCATACATCAGCAGTGTGTGCTTGCCCTGCGTCAGCAGCAGCGGCATGGCGTTCATCATATGCTCGGGCTGGAGCAGCAGCGACATCTCGAAAGGCGCTGTATCGCTTGTCCGGGGATGCAGTTTCCGGGCCTGGGCCAGCGACAGGATGCAAACCGGAAACAGGTTTTCGATGCCATCCGGCCAGGCGTTTGCGTCGCTGTCGGCAAAGCCGCAACTCTTGCTCCATGCCAGCGCATTGCGCCATGACTCTGCCTGCTGTTCGATGCGTTGCCGCTGTGTTTCCCATGCCGCCGCATAGCGCGCCTCGCCGCCGCGCGCGAGACGGCTATTGAGCAGCGCCAGGGTGGCGCGCAAGGTAATGCGCGCGGCGAAATCCGGTGCCGGCAGCACCAGGCAAAGCGGCCGTAGTTCGAGGTCGAGCGCATTCGAGAGTTCTGGCAGCATTTCGTCGTTGGGAACGACGATAACTGCCGATTGATTGCTGCCGATCACGCGAGAGATGAATTCCGCCAATGCCGGGACCGCCAGCAGCGAGTCTTCCTGCGGCATGGCATGACTGGCAGGCTCGGCGGCGGCATCGGCCAGTTGCGCCAGTTGTTCCAGCCAGGCGCTGGCGAGCGACCCGGCGGCCTCGGCAACCTTGGAACTCATGACTGGTAAAAGTGTCGTATGGTCGACATGAATGGGATTGTAACGGAATAGCAGCTACGTTTTGACCGGAGACGTGCCGTCAGCGTCCTCAAAAAGCTTGTCGAATTGTTGCATAGCCGCATATTTATGGTACAGTGTTGCACCGCCGCAAATTACGGTACAGCGTTGCACCACCGCAAATCAGAGGTCAGTGGGCGCTGCCGTAAATCAGTAACCATCTGATTCTGACAAGACAAATCCCAGATACTCCTGGGATTTCGTTTGTAGATAATTTAATTCGTAGTTTTTTGGACTTGAGCTGTCGAACAGGAGTTTGCGTTGCAGCAAACTCCTGTTCGGAAATTATCGGAGTCTGGATAGATGAGCGTGGTAATTGCAGGCGCCTTTATGGCGATTCTCGGTGTTGGGTTGGCGATTATGCTGGCGATAGCCAGCCGTCGGCTATTTGTCTATGAAGATCCACGCATCGATCAGGTTACGGAACTGCTGCCCAACTCCAATTGCGGAGCCTGCGGCGCGGCCGGATGCCGCAACTTTGCCGAAAGGCTGGTGAATGGCGAGATGGTTGCCGCCCGGTGTACGGTCAGTTCCCCGGCGCAAATTCAGGCCATCGCCGACTTTCTCGGCGTCGATGCCGGTAGCGTCGAACAGCGCGTGGCGCGGCTGGCCTGTGCCGGCGGCAAGCATGTTGCCTATACCCGTGCCACCTATGCGGGCTTGAAGACTTGTCGCGCTGCTACGCTGATAGGTGGCGGCGGCAAGGAATGCGCTTGGGGTTGCCTGGGCCTGGGTGACTGCGTCGATGTCTGTACGTTTGACGCCATCCATCTTAATCAGCATGGCCTGCCGGTGGTCGATGCCGATCTATGCACCGCCTGCGGCGACTGCGTCAAAATTTGCCCCAAGTTTTTATATTCGATTCATCCGGTCGGCCACCGGTTATGGGTGGCCTGCAAGAACCGTGCGGAAGGCGAAGTGGCCGAGGCTGCCTGCGAGGTCGCCTGTACCGCTTGCGGCCGCTGCGTGGCCGATGCCGCGCCCGGCTTGATGAAGCTCGATGGCAATCTCGCCGTCATTGATTACAACCAGAACCAGAAATTGTCGCGTGCCGTCATCGAGCGCTGCCCGACGGGCGCCATTGTCTGGTTCGAAGACCCCGATACCGCTGTCAAGGGTGCTGCCGCAAAGAAAATCATTCGCCAGCAGCCCCTGCCGGTCAAGCAAATGTGATTTTGAGGAGATGGCCATGCTGAAAAAGTTGATGCAATCTGTGTTGCCGGAGTTGGGAAAGAATTCCCGCAAGGCCCCCCGCGATGTGAAGTATCCGGGCAAGCGCGATGCCGTCGATGGCAATACCGCCGTGATTATGGTCGAACGCGAGGCTTCGGACGCGGCTGGCGCCTATCCGATCACGCCTTCGACGCAAATGGGCGAGTACTGGGCCGAAGCTGCGGGCGATGGGCATATCAACATTTCCGACCGTCCGCTGATCTTCGTCGAGCCTGAGAGCGAGCACGCCGCCGCTGGCGTTACTGCCGGCATGTCGATGACGGGACTGCGCGCTGTCAATTTCTCTTCGGGGCAGGGCATCGCTTTCATGCACGAGTCGCTTTATGCCGCTGTCGGCAAGCGCCTGCCTTATGTGCTCAACATGGGTTGCCGCGCCATTACCAAGGTCAGCCTCAATGTGCATGCAGGGCACGACGACTACCACTGCATTGATGACACCGGCTTCATTCAGGTCATGGCGAAGAATGCGCAGGAAGCGGCCGACCTCAACCTGATCGCGCGCAAGACCGCCGAATTGTCGTTGACGCCGGCTATTGTCGGCCAGGACGGTTTTCTTACGACGCACCTGATAGAGTCGGTGATGATCCCGGAGCGCGAACTGGTGGCCGAGTACCTTGGCAGGCCCGACGACCTGATCGACACGCCCACGCCGGCGCAGAAGATGCTCTATGGTCCGAAGCGTCGTCGCGTGCCGACGCTGTGGGATGTGGATACGCCCTTGCAGTCGGGCACGGTACAGAACCAGGATGCCTACATGCAGGCCACTGCCGGCCAGCGTCCCTACTTCTTCGATCACATCGAAAAGCTGGCGGAAGGCTGCATGGCCGAGTACGGTGAATTGACGGGCCGCGAATACCAGCGCATCAGCACTTATCTGGCCGATGACGCCGATTATCTGGTCGTCGGCATGGGCAGCATGATCGTGCAGGCGGAAGCCGTCGCCGATTATCTGCGCGAGACGCGTAAACTCAAGGTCGGCGTGGTGAATTTCACCATGTTCCGTCCCTTCCCCGGCGATATGCTGGGCCAGATCATCAAAGGCAAGAAAGGGGTGGTGGTGCTGGAACGCACCGACCAGCCGCTGGCCGAGGATTTGCCGCTGATGCGCGAAGTCCGCGCCAGCATCGCCAAGTGCATGGAAAACGGCCTCGCCGGCAAGAATGCGCTGCCATATCCTACTTATGCCACGTTTGCCGCGAGCGGCGATCTGCCGCCCATGTACTCCGGCTGTTATGGCCTCGGCTCGCGCGACATGCAGCCGGAAGCCATGATCGGCGCCATCGAGAACATGTTGCCGGAAGGCGCGAAACGCAAGTTCTTCTATCTCTCGATCGACTTTGCCCGCGACAAGCCGGTGAATCCCAAGGACGAGATACATAACCAGAACCTGCTCGATGCTTATCCGCGTATCCGCGAACTGGCATTGCGTGGCAGCGAGAACCCGAACCTGTTGCCCAAGGGCTCGGTGACGGTGCGTATGCACTCGGTTGGCGGCTGGGGCGCGATCACCACCGGCAAGAATCTGGCGGTGACGCTGTTCGATCTGTTTGGCTGGTACATCAAGGCCAACCCGAAATACGGCTCGGAAAAGAAAGGCCAGCCGACCACCTATTACCTGTCTGCCGCGACGGAGCCGATCCGCGTCAACAGCGAATACCTCTATGTGGACGTGGTGCTGTCGCCCGATCCCAACGTGTTTGGGCACTCCAACCCGCTCTCCGGCCTGAAAAAGGGCGGCTTCCTCATCATCCAGAGCAACCTCGGCGATGCCAAGGCGGTGTGGGAGAGTTTCCCTTTGTGGGCGCAACAGCAGATCATCGACAACGAGATTCGCGTCTACTATCTGGACGCCTTCCAGATTGCCCGCGAAGAGGCCGGCAGCGCCAATCTGCAACTGCGCATGCAGGGCAACGCCTTCCAGGGCGCCTTCTTCGCCGCTTCGCCGGTGATGGCGAATGCCGGGCTGTCCGAGGCGACGCTGTTCAAGGCGATCGAAGATCAAATGCATGCCAAGTTCGGCGGCAAGGGCAAGGGCGTGGCCGAAAACAATTTGCGCGTAGTGCGGCGCGGCTTTACCGAACTCGTTGAGATTACCGACAAGACCATCAGCGCAACCAAGAAAGCTCAGACGCGCAAGGAAGCGGGCTTGCCGATGATGTTGAGGCGCATGCCTTCGACCAAGCTCGATAACTCGATCAAGTCGGGCGACATCCATCGTTTCTGGGAGCAGACGGGCAGTTTCTATGCCTCCGGCCGCGGCTCGGACAACATGACCGATCCGTTCATCAGCGTTTCGCTGATGCCTGCGGCTACGGGCGTGTTCCGCGACATGACCGGCATCCGCTTCGAGCACCCGGAATGGGTTCCGGAGAATTGCACGGCCTGCGGCAATTGCTACACGGTTTGTCCGGATAGCGCCATACCGGGGCTGGTGAGCAAAGTCAGCGATGTGTTCGAAACGGCCATCAGGCGTATCGAAACCGGTGGCAAGCCGACCGTCCATTTGCGCCGCGCGGCGCGCGCGGTCGAAAAGAAGCTACGCGAAATGATCGCCGTCGATGGCATCGCCGTGCGTCCGCTGATTGACGAGGCGATTCATTCGATCATTGCCAAGGCGCCGGAAGCCGAGCGCGAAAAGCTGACCGAGGAATTCGATCTGTTCCGCGCCACTCTCGGCGACTTCCAATTTTCCACCACCAAGCCCTACTGGACCGCCCTGGAAAAGAAGGGCAAGGGCAGTGGCGGGCTCTTCGCCATTACCGTCAATCCCTACACCTGCAAGGCCTGCGGCCTGTGCGTGGAGGTGTGCAACGACAACGCCCTCAAGATGGTGACGCAGACCGCCGAGTCGACGGCGCGCTTGCGCAAGGACTGGGACTTATGGCTTGACCTGCCGACTACGCCGAAGGAATTTAATCGCATCGACAGTCTCGACGAGAAGATTGGCGCGCTGCATACCCTGCTGCTCGACAAGAACAACTACTCCTTGATGAACTGCGGCGATGGCGCCTGCCTTGGCTGCGGCGAAAAGACCATCATCCACTTGTTCACCTCGACGGTGTCCGCGCTGATGCAGCCGCGCATCCAGAACTTCGTCGCCAGGCTCGACGACCTGATCATGCAGATGGAAAAGCATGTGCGCATGAAGCTCACCGAATCGGTCGATATCGGCGATACCAAGGCCATGGTCGATGCAGTCAACGCCAACCGCGGCGAAGACCTGACGCTGTCCAATTTATCGGCGCGCATCATGGCCGACAAGCCATCGCATCCGATCGACCCGGCCTGGCTCAAGAGCACGGCGCAATTGCTAGAGAAGCTCAAGGATCTGCGTTGGCGCTATGTCGAAGGCCCGTCCGGGCGCGGCCGTTCGTCCATGGGCATGGTCAATTCGACCGGCTGTACCTCCGTCTGGGGCGCCACTTATCCGTACAATCCCTATCCTTTCCCCTGGACCAATCATTTGTTCCAGGATTCGCCCTCGGTGGCGATGGGCATCTTCGAAGGCCACATGGCGAAGATGGCGGAAGGCTTCAAGGCGGTGCGCATGGCGGAACTGGAACTTACCGGTCAGTATCATGGCGGGGACAAGGCCAAGCATGAGGATTTCTTCCGCCGCTTCGACTGGAACCAGTTCAGCGACGACGAGTGGCATCTGTGCCCACCGGTAGTGTCGCTCGGCGGCGATGGCGCGATGTACGACATCGGCTTCCAGAACCTGTCGCGCGCCCTGATGTCGGGCAAGCCGGTCAAGGTGATGATCGTCGATACCCAGGTGTATTCGAATACCGGCGGCCAGGCCTGTACCTCCGGCTTCATGAGCCAGGTGTCGGACATGGCTACGTACGGTGCTGCCACGCATGGCAAGCAGGAAATCCGCAAGGAGATCAGCCTGATCGGCATGGCTCACCGCACCGCTTTCGTGCTGCAATCGACGATTGCCCACTCGACGCACCTGCTCGAGGGCTTCATCGACGGTCTCAATTCCCGCCGTCCGGCGCTGTTCAATATTTACGCCGTTTGCCCGCCTGAGCATGGCGTTGGCGATGACCGCTCGGTCGACCAGAGCAAGATTGCGGTGGAAAGCCGTGCCTACCCGTTGTTCAGGTACGATCCCGATGCGGGAGTCACCTTCTCCGAAGCCGTGAGCCTCGACGGCAATCCTGCGCTCGATCAGGACTGGCCCACCTATGAGATGAAGTATCTGGACGAGCAGGGCAAGCCGAAGTCGATGACGCTACCGTTTACCTTCGCCGATTTCGCCGCGACCGAAGCTCGTTTCTCCAAGCAGTTCATGGTTGCTCCGCCGGAAACCTGGAACGACGATATGCTGCCGTTGGCAGAGTTCCTGCAGCTCCCGAAGGATGAGCGCGAGGGCCGCTACCCCTTCATCTGGGGCGAGGACGACAAGAATCGCCTGACCCGCTTGCTGGTTTCCTCGGAGTTGGTGAAGTCTGCCGAGGAACGTCTCAATTACTGGCGTCAGATCAAGGATGTGGCAGGCATTGGCCGGGTCACGGGCGATACGGCAGCGATTGCTGAGCAGGTGCGCGCCGATCTGCTTGCCAAGATCACCGCCAGCCTCGGAGCGGCGGGTACGGCGCCGGTTGCCAAAGCGCTGCAATCTGCCCCGGCTACCGCTACAACTGACGCCGCTGCTCCTGCTGAAGGCTATGATCCGGCCTGGGTCGATTCGCCTGAATGCACGGCTTGCGACGAATGCATGAAGATTGCGCCCAAGGCGTTTGCCTACAACAGCCAGAAACAGGCCACGGTGGTCAATCCCAAGGGCGCCAAGTATGCCGACTTCGTCAAGGCGGCGGAAAAGTGCACCGCCAGTTGCATCCATCCGGGTACGCCCTGGGATGCCAGCGAAGCAGGGCTCGACAAGCTGATTGCCCGCGCCGCCAAGTACAACCGATAACACTGATTTGATGCGATGAATATTTTGTCTTTCTTGAGCAGCGATTCCTTCAGAGGCGGCATTCACCCGTCGGACTGCAAGCACACTGCCGATCAGCCGATTCGCCGCATGCCTTTCCCGCCGCGCTTGATCGTGCCGCTATCGCAGCATATCGGCAAACCGGCCAAGGCCATTGTGCATGTCGGCCAGGAGGTGGTGAGAGGTCAGCCGATCGCCGAAGCCGATGGCTGGAAGTCGGTGCCGCACCATGCGCCTGCGACCGGCGTGATCGAGGCGGTCGGCTTATGTCCGAGCGCTGCCGGGCCGTGGACGCCCGCCATCGTCATCCGCGTGCATGAGGGCTCGACCCAGGAAGTCCAGTGGGGCGAGCCGCAGGATATCGATGCCATGTCGCCCGCCGATATCGTCAAGGCGGTACAGGCTACCGGCATGGTCGGTCTGGGTGGCGCGGCATTTCCGAGCCACCTCAAGCTGGCGGTTCCGGACGGCGCCAAAGCGCATACTCTGGTGATCAACGGTTGCGAATGTGAGCCTTACCTCACTTGCGACCATCGGGTCATGATGGAATATGGCAAGGATTTGATGCTTGGCATCCGCTATGCAATGCGGGCCACCGGCGCTGAGCGGACCATCATCGGCATCGAGGACAACAAACCGGAAGCCGTGGCGGCATTGCGCGCCCTGCTCCCCGCTGGCGGCAATATTTTCGTCGAAGCCCTGCAGACCAAGTATCCGCAAGGCGGCGAGAAGATGCTGATCAAGTCTTTGTTCGGCGTCGAGATTCCCGCTGGCGAGTTGCCGATTTCCCAGGGATTGGTCATGCTCAACGTCGGCACGGCTGCGGCGCTGGGCAAGCTGTTGCCGCTGGGGCAGGGCCTATTGAAGCGTGTCGTGACGCTGACTGGTCCTGGCGTGGCGAAGCCGGGCAACTACCTGATGCCGATTGGCACGCCGCTTTCATTTGTGCTCGATTACGCTGGTGTTCCGGCGACGGCGCATCAGATCACGCTGGGCGGGCCGATGATGGGGCAGGCTGTCGCTTCGCTGGAGGTGCCGATCACCAAGGGTGTTTCCGGCGTGCTGGTATTTACCGGCGACGATCTTGCCGGTTATGAAAACCGCAAGGTATACCCCTGCATCAAGTGCGGCGAGTGCGTCGCCGTTTGCCCGATGGGACTGAATCCGTCGCAGCTGGGTTTGCTGGCGGTCAAACGCGAATATCAGACAATGGGCGAGGAATTCCATATCGGCGACTGTTTCGAGTGCGGCTGCTGCACCTACGTCTGCCCCTCCAATATTCCTCTGGTGCAGCAATTCCGCGTGGCAAAGACTGTGCTCAGAGAAGAGGAACAAGCGAAATGACCCTCGGCATAAATAAGCCTATCTTTTCATCCGTAGCGAGGTTTTAGCATGGCCCCACCCGGAATCGAAATTCGTACCGCTCCCCACGTCAAGGGAGCGCGCAGCGTTGAGCAGATCATGCTGCATGTGGTGTATGCCCTGCTACCGGTGTGCGCTTTCTACGTCTATCAATACGGTATCTCGGCAGCAGCGCTGATTCTTGTTGTTACCGCAGCTTGTTTGTTGACCGAACGCTGGTTCATCAGCACCGGCACCCAGTCCGGCAACTTGTCGGATTATTCGGCGACGATCACCGGTATTCTGCTGGCGCTTTCGGTGCCGCCCGGTTTCCCCCTGTGGATGGGGGCGGTGGGCGGATTCATGGCCATCGCGCTGGGCAAGGCCCTATTCGGCGGCATCGGCCATAATGTTTTCAACCCGGCGCTGGTCGGCCGCGTCTTCGTGCAGGCGGCCTTTCCAACGGCCATCGCAGCTTATACGCCGTCGTTTCTGCCAGGCCGTTTCTTTGACTTCATTCCGTCAACGCTGGCGCTGCCCCTGATGGTTCCGCCGGATAATGCGGCATGGTTATCCGCCATCAATCTGGACGCCATGACCAGCGCAACGCCGCTGGCCAGATGGAAGTTCGAGACTTTCCTGACGCCTGTCGTCGATTTGCTGACTTCCCTGAATGGGCATCTGGCGGTTGGTCCTTCGCCACTGTTGATCCTGCTCTGCGGCCTGTATCTGGCCGGGCGACGCTTCATGGATTGGCGTATTCCGGTGGCGGTGCTCGGCAGCGCGGGGCTGCTTGCCTGGGCATTGTTTACCGTCAATCCGCAGCATTACGCCAACCCGCTGTTTGTGCTGTTCTCCGGCGGTCTGGTGCTGGGCGCGGTATTCATGGCCACCGACATGGTAAGTTCGCCGGTAACGCCGCGCGCTATATGGATTTACGGCATCCTGATCGGGGTGCTGACGGTGGTGATCCGCAATTACAGCGGCCTGCCGGAGGGTGTGATGTATGCCATCCTCTTGGGCAATGCGATGTCCACCTTGATCGAGCGCGTTACCCAGCCCAAACCGTTTGGCAAGGGCGCGAGCGGAGGGACGAAGCCGCGCAGGGCGCCTTATCCCTTGTTTCCCATAAACAAATCCGGTTCGATCCCAACGTCGCCGCAACAAGTCATTGAGAGGACGACCAAACAATGAGCACTGAAAAGTTATCGTCTGCCAGTCCCGGGACGGAGCCGGGTGCGGAAGATACCCCGACCACGCCCACCTTTGCCATGATGCGCACGCTTGGCATCGTGTCGGCGATTTGCGGCATGATCATCGTCGGTTCCTATCTGGTCACCTTGCCGGCGGCCAAGGCCAATCGCCGCATCGCTACTGAGCGCGCCGTGTTCAAAGTGCTGCCCGAGGCAAAGTCCATCAACGAATATATCTCCCTGCCTGGCGGTGTCATCGAATCGGCCAAGGAAGGCGATTTGCCACCGGGCGCGGTGAAGTTTTATGCCGCGTACGATGCCGGCGGCAAGCTCTCCGGCATTGCCGCCGAAGGCTCGGCCAAGGGTTACGCCGAGGCGGTGCGCATCATGTTTGGATATAAGCCGGAATGCCAGTGCATCGTCGGCATTGGCGTCGTTTCCATGCGTGAGACGCCGGGCATTGGCGACAAGATTCAGGTTGACAAGGACTTTCTGGCTAATTTCGAGTCGCTCGATGTCAAACTGAACAAGGAACTCACTGCGCTAGCCAACAAAGTCGAGACCGTCAGGCATGGGACCAAGGCCAACCCATGGCAGATTGACGCCATCACCGGCGCCACTGTCACCTCGCGCGCTGTCGGCAAGGGCATCAACGATGCCGCGCAATTGTTGATGCCGCGGCTGCTGCCAAAACTCGAAAAGATCAAGGAGAAATCATGAACCCGGCTCCTGTTTCCACCTGGACTGAATTCACCGAGGGGTTGTGGGAACGCAATCCGGTATTTGTGATGGTGCTGGGCATGTGCCCGACCATGGCCATTACCACTTCGGCGATCAATTCGATATCCATGGGGTTGGCCACTACTTTTGTGCTGACCACCTCATGCTTGCTTATTTCGATGTTGCGACACATGATTCCCAAGGATGTCCGGATCGCCACATACATCGTCATCATTGCTACTTTCGTTACCGTCGTCGATTACGCCATACAGGCGATCAGCCTGTCGATGTACGAAGCGCTGGGCGCCTATATCCAGCTCATCGTGGCCAACTGTCTGGTACTAGGCAGGGCTGAGGCGCATGCGGCGCGCAATCCGCCGTGGGCCTCCGCCGTCAATGCGACTGGCATCGGCCTCGGGTTCACTCTGGGCTTGACCATGATCGGCGCGGTGCGCGAAATTCTGGGCAGCGGCACGTTGTTGGGCATCTCTCTGTTCGGCAGCCATTACCAGCCTTGGGTTGTGATGATATTGCCGCCGGGTGGTTTCTTCGTCATGGGACTCTGGTTGCTTTTGTTTTCTATCGTCCGCAAGCACCGCAAGTCTGCTGCCGACGCTGTCAAGGAGGGCTGTCATGGAGCGTGAGTCTATCGGTCAGATACTGCTGGTCTCAATTCTGTCCGGAAATTTCGTGCTGGCGATGTTCCTCGGCATGTGTCCGTTCCTCGGCGTAACCCATCGTATCGCTGTCGCCGCGCCGCTGGGATTGGCGACGACGTTCGTGATCGTGATCGCCTGCGTCAGCGCCTATGCCTTGAACATCGTGCTGAGCATTCTGCATCTGGAGTTCCTGCGCCTGATTTGCTACATCGTGGTGATCGCGGCAGCGGTGCAACTGGTCGAAATGTTCGTCAAGAAACAGAGTCCGTCGCTGTTCCGTGCGCTGGGTATTTATCTGCCGCTGATTACCACCAATTGCGCCGTGCTCGGCGTGGCCTTGTATCAAACCGCGCGCGAATATGACTTTATCCAGTCGCTGACGTTCGCCCTGGGTGGCGGTTTCGGCTTTACCCTGGCACTGGTGCTGCTTGCCAGTGTGCGCGAGCGGGTGCAACTCTCGAATGTGCCGGATGTGCTGCATGGCACTGCCCTGACGCTGATGCTCGGCGGCATACTATCCCTGGCCTTCATGGGTTTCGCCGGAATCGGATGATGCTTGCCACGCTCTTGTCCGCAGTAGGGATCATTTTCGCCCTGATGGTTCTCATGATCCTGATGGATCGGGTGTACAAGCGCTTCGCCGAGCGTTATCCGCATCTTGGTCCGTTCAGGAAACGTGATGGCGGTTGCTGTTCGTGCGGCGGCAAAAAAAGTGACTGTGGCTCGGAGCCTTGCGAGACGGAGCGGAAATAGCTTCGTCCGCTGTTGGTACCGGCCATCGCATTGCCAAAAACCTTGCCGAATGACGCTGCTCGCGTTAAAGTGCGCGTTTGATTCAATGCCGTAAGGAGTTCCAGTGTTCTCCATCATTCAAGCCGCTGGCTGGCCGATCTGGCCGTTACTGCTGGTGTCCGTCATTGCCGTTGCCCTGATCATCGAGCGTACCGCCACGTTGCGCGGAGTCAAGATTGTGCCGCCGGGTTTGTTGCAAAGCGTGATTGGCGATTATCGTCAGGGCGGAGTGACGCCGGAAATGCTCGCGCGACTGGAAAGTCATTCGCCGCTGGGGCGGATTTTTGCTGCCGGCCTGCAAAATGTGAAGAGTTCGCGTGAGGTGATGAAGGAGTCCATCGAGGAAGCAGGCCGCTCCGTGACTCATGAACTGGAACGTTTCCTTACTAGTCTGGGCACCATTGCTTCGATCAGCCCGCTGATGGGGTTGTTCGGTACCGTGATTGGCATGATCGAGATTTTCGGTTCGCCTACGGCTTCTGGCACCAACCCTCAAGCGCTTGCTCACGGCATTTCGGTGGCCTTGTACAACACCGCTTTCGGCCTGATTATCGCCATTCCAAGCATGATTTGCTATCGCCATTTCCGTGGCAAGGTCGATGATCTGGTCATCGAAATGGAGCAACAGGCAGTGAAGCTGGTGGAACTGGTCCACGGCGAACGCAATTAAAGCACGAGCGAGGTTGCTGACATGAACTTCCAGCGTGGCGAATCGCACGAGGAACCGGAGATCAATCTGATACCGATGATCGACGTGTTGCTGGTGATTTTGATCTTCCTCATGATCTCCACCACTTATTCAAAATACGCCGGCCTCGAAATCAACCTGCCAACCGCCGATGCGCAACAGGCCCAGGATCAGCCCAACGAGATCAATGTCGTCGTCAGCAACTTGGGCGATGTCATGGTCAATCATGGTTCCGTCGGTGCGCGCACGGTCGAAGCGATCAGCGCTGCGCTGAAACGCGCCGCAGGCGGCGCTAGCAGTACCAAGGAGCCGATCGTGATTATCAGCGCCGATGCCAAGGCCAGCCACCAGAGCGTGATCGACGTGATGCAGGCGGCGCAGCAGGCCGGCCTCAGCCACATCTCCTTTGCTACCCAGAACGCCTCCCGTTAAGCGTGCCATAGAAGGCCGCAGCCCATTCTTGCTGAACCGCATCTGGCGAAGTCGCGGCGCATTGTCCAGTGCGCTGCTGCCACTGGCACTCATTTTTACCCTGCTTGCAGCCGTTCGGCGCGCGTTCTACCGCTATGGCCTGTTGCGGACGCAGCGCCTGCCAGTGCCGGTGGTGGTGGTGGGCAATATTGTTGCAGGTGGCAGCGGCAAGACGCCACTCGTTTTGTGGTTGGCACAAGAATTGTCGCAGCGTGGATGGCGTCCGGGCATTGTCAGCCGCGGTTATGGCGGCACCGTCGACAAAAACCGCGAGCTTGCCGAAGTAAGTAGCAATAGCGATCCGGCAGTGGTCGGGGACGAGCCGCTGTTGCTGAAACGCCGCGCCGGTTTGCCTGTCTTCGTCGGCAGGAACCGCGTCGCTGTTGGAAGGGCGATGCTTGACGCCTATCCCGATTGCAATCTGGTTCTTAGCGACGACGGCCTGCAGCATTACCGGTTGGCGCGTGATGTCGAGATCGCTGTGATCGACGTACGTGGGTTGATGAACGGTTGGCCACTGCCCGCCGGACCACTGCGCGAACCGGCGGCGCGTCTGGCGCAGGTCGATGCGCTGGTGTTGAATGCCGCCTCGCCCCCGATTTTCTCCGGATCAGGTCAGATACCCTGTTTCCGCATGAGTCTCGCAGGCGAGGTTTTCTACCGTCTCGATCAGCCTGCCCAGACCAACACGGCGGCGGCGCTGGCTACGGCATATCCGCGTTTGCATGCGGTGGCTGGTATCGGCGAGCCACGCCGCTTTTTTGAACACCTTGCCGCGCTCGGACTCGCATTTACACCGTACGCCTTTGCCGATCACCATCGCTATCGCGCCACTGATCTTGTCTTTGCCGATTGCGATGCGCTGCTGATGACAGAGAAGGATGCAGTAAAATGTGCCGGTCTGATTGCCTCAGCTGGGTCTGCCTTTCCCGTTATCTGGGTATTGCCGGTGGCGGCTGAGCTCGAGCCTGATCTTGCTGCATTTGTTGTGGAGAAATTGAATGGACCCCCGTCTGCTTGATATCCTGGTCTGTCCCGTGTGCAAGGGGCCGCTTGACTATCGCAAGCCGCAATTGGAGCTTGTTTGCAGGGCGTGCCGTCTGGCCTATCAGATCAAGGACGATATTCCTGTGATGCTTGAGGACGAGGCACGCCAACTTTCATCTGAAGAATTGTCCTAGGCTGTTTCCGATAATGAAAAGCTGCTGTTATCTTGTTTCCCCTCGCCCCCAACCCCTCTACCCTCTGGGACACACGTCCCCAAAGGGGCGAGGGGAGCGTCGTGAGTCGCTGACGCGACTTTCATGGTAATGCCGTTCAAAATCGTTATTCCAGCGCGTTATGCCTCGACACGTTTGCCCGGCAAGCCGCTGGCCGATATTGCTGGCAAGCCGATGATCGTGCGCGTCGCCGAGGCGGCCTTGCGTTGCCGCAAGGAAGTGGTCGTTGCCACCGACCACGAGGATGTCCGTGCTGCCGTCGAGCGGCATGGCATTGCCGTGGCGATGACGCGCGCCGATCATGCCAGCGGTACCGATCGCATCGCGGAAGTGGCGCAGCAACTTGGTTGGCAAGATGACGAGATCGTGGTTAATGTTCAGGGTGATGAGCCGTTGCTGGAACCGTCGCTAATCGAACTGGTAGCTACGGCCTTGCAAGAGGATGGCGATGCTGCCATCGCTACGGCCTCTCATCCGCTAGTTGGCGATAATGCTTCTGCCGATTTCTTGAATCCGAACATCGTCAAGGTGGTCTGCGATGCGCGTGGGCGGGCGCTTTACTTCAGCCGCGCCCCAATTCCATGGAATCGCGACGGTTTTTCCCGCAGTGGCGTTGCGCTTCCTGATGAACCGCAGGCGCAGCGACACATCGGTATCTATGCCTACCGTGCCGGGTTTCTGCGCCGCTACGGACAGCTGGCGCCTGCGCCGCTGGAGGGGTGCGAAGCGCTGGAACAGTTGCGCGCGCTATGGCACGGGTTTGCCATTCGTGTTGTTTCCGTAAACCATGCCCCGGAGGGTGGGGTGGATACGCCGGAAGACCTCGAACGGGTGCGGCGCGTGTTTGACTGCAAGGCAGAAAAAAACTAAAATACTCGTTTTTCCTTTTGGAAAGCAAAGGCTTTCCATAGCCCCGAAATAATCCCTTCGTCATCAAATGGCAACTATATTGGAGCGTTCATGCGGTTGATTCTTCTTGGGCCGCCAGGGGCAGGGAAAGGTACCCAGGCCGTCTTTATCAGGGAGAAATATGCGATTCCGCAGATTTCCACCGGCGATATGTTGCGCGCGGCGATTCGCGCAGGCACGCCGCTAGGCCTGGAAGCCAAGAAAGTCATGGATGATGGGCAGCTTGTTTCCGACGACATCATCATTGGCATGGTCAAGGAGCGTTTGCAAGAGCCCGATTGTGTCAGGGGGTACCTGCTGGATGGTTTTCCCCGCACCATTGGACAGGCGGAAGCACTGAAAGCGGCAGACATCCTTCTCGATTTCGTGCTCGAAATCGACATTGAGGATACCGAAATTATCATGCGCCTGAGCGGCCGCCGCGTGCATCTGCCTTCGGGCCGCATCTACCACACCAAGTTCGATCCTCCTTTGGTAGAGGACAAGGACGATGAAACTGGCGAACCGTTGATCCAGCGCGACGACGACAAGACCGAGACAGTGATAAGACGCCTCCGGGTATATCGCGCCCAAACCTACCCGCTAGTCGAGTATTACCAGAACTGGGCAGCCAGTAACGACTTCAAGGCGCCGAAATACTGCAGGTTGTCCGGCAACGGTTCGGTAGAAGCGATTCGCGCAAAAATATTTAGTGTGCTGGGTTAAGGTATGACACGCAACGCTTTTTATGCGCAGTCCGGCGGTGTTACCGCTGTTATCAATGCCTCGGCTGCCGCCGTGATTGAGACGGCACGAGCGCATCCGGATCGCATTGGCAAGGTATTCGCCGGACGCAACGGCATCATCGGCGCTTTGAGCGAGGATTTGATCGACACTTCGCTCGAATCCGTCGAGGACATCGCCCGGCTCAAGCACACGCCTGGCGGTGCTTTTGGCTCCTGCCGCTACAAGCTGAAAAGCATGGACGTCCACCGGGCGCAGTACGAGCGCCTGATCGAGGTGTTCCGCGCCCACGACATCGGCTATTTTTTTTACAACGGCGGCGGCGATTCGGCCGATACCTGCCTCAAAGTGTCGCAGCTATCCGCGTCCATGGGCTATCCGATTGTGGCCGTGCATGTGCCGAAGACCGTTGATAACGACTTGCCGATCACTGATTGCTGCCCCGGTTTTGGTTCGGTGGCGAAGTATGTTGCTACCTCGATCCGCGAGGCTGGATTCGATGTTGCTTCGATGGCCAAGACATCGACCAAGGTGTTCGTGCTCGAGGTGATGGGCCGCCATGCCGGCTGGATTACCGCAGCTTGCGGACTGGCGGCGCAAGCCGAAGGGGATGCGCCACAGATACTGCTGTTGCCGGAAGTGGCGTTCGATGAAACGGCATTTCTGGCGCGAGTCAAGGAGTCGGTGGAAAAGAATGGCTATTGCGCCATCGCCGTTTCGGAAGGACTGAAGGGGCCGGATGGCAAATTTCTGTCCGAAATGGGCACTGTCGATGCTTTCGGCCATGCCCAGCTTGGCGGAGTTGGACCGCATATCGCCCAATTGGTTAACGAGCGGCTTGGCTACAAGTTCCACTGGGCGGTAGCCGATTATCTGCAACGCGCTGCGCGGCATATTGCCTCGAAGACCGACGTGGAGCAGGCGATTGCGCTGGGCAAAGCGGCGGTAGAGCTTGCGCTGGAGGGCAGAAATGCCGTGATGCCGGCTATCGTTCGTCTGTCCGATGCGCCGTATCGTTGGGAAATCGGCGTGGCCGGACTCAAGGACGTCGCCAACGTCGAGAAGAAAATGCCGTGCGAGTTTATTACGCCCGACGGTTTTGGCATTACCGATGCTTGTCGCGCTTATCTGGCGCCATTGATCGAGGGAGAGGACTATCCTCCCTATCGCAATGGCTTGCCCGATTATGTGCGCTTGAAGAATATTCAGGTTAATAAGAAGTTGCCGGCCTTCCAAGTTTGAACAGATTGGTTTTCCAGGCGACAACAGGAGACGCGTGAGTTTGCCGGCAGGCGTTATTGCATTATGCCGGCATTCAGGTTTGAAGTTAATCAACGGAAGGGAGTTAGTGTATGACTGGTTTAATGTTCGCGCTGGTATGCGCCATCGTGGCGATAGCCTTTGGCGCGATTTCCAGCAAGTGGATTCTGGCCCAGCCTGTTGGCAATGAGCGCATGCAAGCTATTGCCAGCGCCATTCAGCAAGGCGCCCAGGCTTATCTCAACCGGCAATACACGACAATCTCGATTGTCGGTGTGGTGCTGTTTTTTGTTATCGCACTGGTTCCAAAGCTCGGCTGGTTGACCGCTTTCGGTTTTCTGATCGGCGCGGTGCTCTCAGGCGCGGCAGGCTACATCGGCATGAACGTGTCGGTGCGCGCCAATGTGCGCACTGCCGAGGCCGCGCGCCACGGCATCGGCCCGGCGCTCGATGTTGCCTTCAAGGGCGGCGCCATTACCGGCATGCTGGTGGTTGGTCTCGGCCTGCTTGGCGTTGCCGGCTACTATGCTTTCCTGAAAAACATTGCCCCTGCCGGCGCCAGCATCGAGTTCATCATTCATCCGCTGATTGGCCTCGGTTTCGGTTCCTCGCTGATTTCCATCTTTGCCCGTCTTGGCGGCGGTATCTTCACCAAGGGCGCTGACGTTGGCGCCGACCTGGTGGGCAAGGTCGAGGCAGGCATCCCGGAAGACGATCCGCGCAACCCGGCGGTGATTGCCGACAACGTCGGCGACAACGTCGGCGACTGCGCTGGCATGGCTGCCGACTTGTTCGAGACCTACGCCGTGACTATCGTTGCGACCATGCTGCTCGGCGCGCTGATGCTGAAGGCTAATGCCGAGGCTGCCGCGATCTATCCGCTGGTACTGGGTGGCTTCTCGATCATCGCCTCGATTATCGGCGTTTACTTCGTCAAGGCGCGTGAAGGCGGCAAGATCATGAACGCGCTCTATCGCGGCCTGATCGTTGCCGGTGTGTTGGCGCTGATTGCGTTCTATCCGATCACCAAGATGTTCATGCCCGACGATGCGCTCAATGCTGTCATGGGCATTAGCGGTGGCGCCCAGTTGCGGCTTTATGGCGCGGCAGTGATTGGCTTGGTGCTGACCGGCCTGATGGTGTTCATCACCGAATACTACACAGGCACTGACTTCAAGCCGGTTCGACACATCGCGCAAGCCTCCACCACCGGCCACGGCACTAACATCATCGCCGGTCTTGGCGTATCCATGCGTTCCACGGCCTGGCCGGTACTGTCGGTGTGCGGCTCGATCTGGCTGGCCTATAAGCTGGGCGGACTCTACGGTATTGCAATTGCCGCGGTCTCGATGCTGTCGATGGCTGGCATCATCGTTGCGCTCGACGCCTATGGCCCGATCACCGATAATGCCGGCGGTATCGCCGAGATGTCGGAACTACCGGCCTCTGTGCGCGCCGTGACCGATCCGCTGGACGCCGTCGGCAACACCACAAAGGCCGTGACCAAAGGCTATGCCATCGGTTCCGCCGCGCTGGCCGCGCTGGTGTTGTTTGCCGACTACACCCACGCGCTTGAATCTGCGGGCAGGGTGCTGACTTTCGACCTTTCCAATCACCTCGTCATCATCGGTCTGTTCATCGGCGGTCTGGTTCCCTACCTCTTCGGCGCCATGGCAATGGAAGCGGTAGGCCGTGCCGCAGGTTCGGTGGTGGTAGAAGTGCGCCGCCAGTTCAAGGAAATCCCCGGCATCATGGAAGGCACGGCCAAGCCTGATTACTCTTGCGCCGTCGATATGTTAACCAAGGCGGCCATCAAGGAAATGATGATTCCGTCGCTGCTGCCGGTGCTGGTGCCGGTGGTCATCGGTGTCGTGCTGGGGCCGCAGGCGCTGGGCGGGGTGCTGGTAGGCACCATCGTTACCGGCCTGTTCGTCGCCATTTCCATGACCACGGGTGGTGGCGCTTGGGACAACGCCAAGAAGTACATCGAGGACGGCAATTACGGTGGCAAAGGCTCCGAAGCCCACAAAGCAGCGGTGACCGGCGACACTGTCGGCGATCCGTACAAGGATACTGCTGGCCCGGCAGTCAATCCCTTGATCAAGATCATCAACATCGTCGCACTGCTGATTGTGCCTCTGGTGGCGTAATTCGGCGACAAACAAAAAACGGACGGCCCATGTTTTCATGGGCCGTCCGTTTTTTTCATGCTGACAATGTCAGTTGTTCAGTGTGTCTCCTCCTTCGGAGGAACTGGCAAGGGGATGACCGGTATTCCTTCCTCGATCAAATCTTTTGTTTCCTCGGCAGACGCTATTCCCCGGATGTTGCGGATGGGGGCCATGTCGTAATGGATTTTGCGGGCTTCCTCGGGAAAGCGGTCGCCGACATTCTCGCTTTCGTCGGCCAGCGCGGTCAATTTCGTCAGGACGGCCTGAAGTTGTTCAGTCGAGAGTTGTTGTGTCGGGCTTTGTTCCTCGGCAACAACACGCTTGACATGCGGCGCGGATAACTTCCTGATAATTGTGCCGTCATTGCATACCGGGCAGACGATCATGCCGTTGGCGGATTGCCTGGAAAAATCGTCGGACGAACTGAACCAGCCCTCGAATGGGTGGTGATTGCTGCAGCAGAGGTTAAGTACAATCACGATCGTTCATTCAAACCCGAAAAACTTGGCGAACTCTTTTACTGGCGCTCGTTCTGTCTTCAGTTGATTCTCTGGCGCCGAGTTGTCAGCAAAGCCAAGCGACATGCCGCAGACTAGCATTTCGTTTTCAGGCAATTCGAGAAATTTGTGGATTACGCGATGGAATTTGCAAAAGGCCGCCTGGATGCAGGTGTCCATGCCTCGAGCGTGAGCGGCCAGCATTACATTCTGCAGAAACATGCCGTAATCGAGCCAACTGCCACGCTCCATTTCGCGGTCGATGGTAAAAAACAAACCGACTGGAGCATCGAAAAACATGTAATTGCGCGCAAACTGGGCCTGCATGCGGACATTGTCGCCTTTTTGGATGCCGAGTAACGGGTAGAGGTCGAACCCCCCCTTGCGGCGCCTGCCGATATAGGGTTCCTTCCATTGCTTGGGGTAGTAACGGTATTCCTCGGAGTGCGCGTCCGGATTGTTGTCGTGTTCGGCGATGACCGCGTTCGTCAATGCTTGCCGGCGTTCGCCAGCCAGCACATAAACAAGCCAAGGCTGGGTGTTGGTGCCGCTGGGCGCGCGGCTCGAAACGGCAAGGATTTCTTCGACGGTTTCCAACGGAACAGGGGTGTCAAGAAAGCGCCGGATTGAGCGGCGGTCGCGAATTACAGCATCTACGATCGCTGTGGTCGCACTAGTGTTTGGGGTCATATGCTTGCCTGATTATTCAATAAACCGAATGAAAACATTTTCATTCGAGAATAAGGGGGGCGATCAACTCTTGGAAAGTTCATCGACCAGCGCTTTGTCGCAGGTCATGATGTGATAGACCAACCAATCTTCCATGAAACCAAATGGCGATTCCATTAGCCAAATGGAGCCATCGTTAAACTTGGACTTGAGATTGATCATCTGCTCGACCAGCCGGGAGTGCTCTGCCATGTGGAGGGCGGCTCCCGCATAAAGATGCTTAGCCATCAAGTCCTCTTCCATATCGAAGTGCTTTTCCGTATAGGTAATCAGTTGGTTGAACAATTTGATGCAGGTCGGTCTTCCGGCTTCGTTCTCCATGGCTTCGGCCAGTTGATTAACCAGGGCTACTAGCTCCTTGTGCTCGGCATCAATCTCGGCATGGCCGGTCTTCATTAATTTATCCCAATTAATCAGTGCCATTTTCGTCTCCCATGATAGATTGAAGATAGGCCCGCCGAGTTCAAGGTCGCAAGGCTATTATACTTATACGCATTCCGAAGTGGTGGGATTGCCGATTTTGCAGGCTTCGGATGATGATTGCCGCCAATGCCAAAAAATGCTTTTAGCATGATCTGGCAAGTGCGACGTTAGTGCCGCTATCGTGGTGCCCAGGACCGGAATCGAACCGGTACGCCGCGTTAGCAGCGAGGGATTTTAAGTCCCTTGTGTCTACCTATTTCACCACCCGGGCATATTGATTAATAACGGTTATTTTCGGTGTAATCTTGCTCGCTAGCCCAAACACCCATATATTTTGATCGCTTTGTGCTTGCGCATTAATTGCGTCAACTTATGCCGAAGCTTGCCACGACCAATCTGACCGAAAATCATATTTTACGAGCTTTATGCCCAAAAGGTGTAGAACATATCTCACGACCTGCTGCTTGGCAACCTATCAAGGTAATGCGTTCGCATTAAACAATGTCCTGCCACATGTGTCATTTATATGGCATGTAAGTGTTTTTTCCAACAGGACAGGCCGATCTGAGCCGCTCGTGTCGACTGTTTTGGATCGCGTCTGCATTGCGCGTCGGATCATGTCTGAGCAATAGATTATTCTGTCAACTCTATCTGTCCTGTCAGCGTAACGCTGATCTGGTTTTCGCCAGCTTCGATGGGCATGGGCGCGGTTTCTGCCATCGCTGTTGTGGCGCGCATTATCGGGATGACAGGGCTGCGGCTGTTATTGATATTTATCTGCTTGATCCGATAGTTCTTCTTCACTGCTGCGGCAATGCGCTGGGCGCGTTCCTGGAATGCGCTCATGGCATCGACAATGATGTCTTCTTCGGCTTTGCGCCGAGCCTGCGGCGATACCTGCTGGGATATCTTGCTCACGCCCAGGTTTGCCTGAAGCTTGCCGAGCAATTCGGAAAGGGCTGCGGTGTCGCGCGATTCGAGCAACAACTCGGAACGCATGCGCCAGCTCTCGATGGATCGTCCGGTCTTGTAATAATTTGGATAGCTATGGCTGGTGCCAGTTTGTATCTTCACCGTTGAGTATGTTTTTGCCAAGGCAATGGCGGCGGCAATATTGGCATTGACGCGTTTCGCTAATTCGGCCGAATTAACATCGGTCGCTTCGGCATAGGCTGTGGCGCGCGCAAGATCGTTGGGCAGGCTGCGGCTTGCGTCGATGCTGAATTCGATCATGGTGCCGCTGGGTTTCGCGTCCCGAGCGTTTTGCGCCGATGCGTGGAAAGAGGTGAATGCCGTAGAGGCAGCCAGTACAGCGGCTAGCAGTAGCCAATGAGGTTTCATGTTCGAGGCGCTCCAGTTGAATGGTTTCGATTCAATAAGGAAAGACAAGGTTGCGGCGAAGATCGACATGATGCCATAAGTTCAGTATCAGCTACGGAGCGCGGGCTGACGTAGAATACGCGCCTTGTGATCATTACGACTTCGGATATTGACTGTGACTTCTCCCGTTCGCACGCGTTTCGCTCCCAGCCCAACCGGCTACCTGCACATTGGCGGCGCTCGCACTGCGCTGTTTTCCTGGGCGTATGCCCGGCGTCACCAGGGCACTTTCATTCTGCGCATCGAGGATACCGATGTCGCCCGTTCGACGCCGCAGGCGGTGCAGGCTATTCTCGATGGCATGCGGTGGCTTGGCCTCGATTATGACGAAGGGCCGTTTTATCAGATGCAGCGTATGGATCGCTACAAGCAGGTGATCCAGCAAATGCTTGCTGCCGGTAGCGCCTACCACTGCTATACCTCGCCTGAAGAACTCGATGCCTTGCGCGAAGCGCAGCGCGAGCGGGGCGAGAAGCCGCGCTATGACGGCTGCTGGCGGCCGGAAGTCGGCAAGACCTTGCCCGCGCCGCCCGCAGGCATTCAGCCGGTGGTGCGCTTCCGCAATCCTGTCGAAGGTTTGGTTGTCTGGGACGATCTGGTGAAGGGCCGCATCGAAATCGCCAATACCGAACTGGATGATTTCATCATCGCCCGCGCCGACGGCACGCCGACCTACAATTTCTGCGTGGTGGTCGATGACTGGGAAATGGCGATTACGCATGTCATTCGTGGCGACGACCACGTCAACAATACCCCGCGTCAGATCAACGTGCTCAAGGCTCTGGGGGCGACCGTGCCGCAGTATGCACACTTGTCGATGATTCTTGGCGACGACGGGCAGAAATTGTCCAAGCGCCACGGCGCGGTCAGCGTGATGCAGTATGACGAGGAGGGCTACCTGCCGGAGGCGGTCATCAATTATCTGGCGCGGCTGGGCTGGTCGCACGGCGACGATGAAGTTTTCTCCGTTGAACAGTTCATCGAATGGTTCGACCTTGATCACATCACAGCATCGGCGGCCCAGTTCAACACCGAAAAGCTCAACTGGCTTAACGCTTACTATTTGAAACAGGCGGATAACGCCCGGCTGGCAGACGAGGTAAAGCGCAGGCTGGCGGCGCGAGGCGTGCCTGATGCGGCGATCGCCGGAGGCCCGTCGCTGGAGCGGATTATTGCTCTGTACAAGGATCGTGTCGCCAATCTCAACGAACTGGCCGATGCCGTGCATCCGTTTTGCGTTGTCGTATCGCCAGCCGCTGAATTGCTGGCGCAGCATGTTGGCGATGCTGCCCGTATGGCATTGACCACCTTGCGCGGCAAGCTCGCCAGCGTTGATTGGCAGGCTGCGCAATTGTCCCAGGCGATCAAGGAAACAACCGCTGCCCACGGCATGAAAATGCCGCAGGTGGCGATTCCGTTGCGGGTGGTGTTGCTCGGCCAGCCGCAGTCGCCGTCGATTGATGCAGTGTTGGAGGTGTTTGGTAGGGAGCGAGTGTTGGAACGGCTGGACCGGTTGCTTTAATCGGGTATCCGATTTCCGTGATTGAATTTAATCGGCATGCCGCAATGCATTATCAGCGGTGTGGTTATGCTGTCGCGATCACTCTGCAATTGGCGGCTATGACCCTTGCGCACAAAGTCCAGTATGACGGATTTTCTCTATTACCCTCTTTATTACCCTTATTAAAAGGTAATTACCCCTTCTTCTTCCACCGAGCTGCAGGCCCACGGCCTTGGCATTCGATGACATTCACGTTTTTCTGTTCTCTCAATACACGTCGCACCATGTCCCGGCTTACACCGGGACAAGCCTGCTCTACCTGCGATACGGTAAATTCAGATGGGAAGCGGTTAATGGCCGCCAATACCAAATCGGTCTTCGAACCTCTTGGCGCTTTCACTTCATCCAACCGTTCGGCAAATTCGCGATAGGCCATCTTGAAGATGGATAACACGTAGTTGATGTAAGGCCGTTTCAAGGCTACGCTGCAACTACTCCGTGCCTTTGACGACGATCTGCGGCGTTGGCCGAGAGCACAAGCCGGTTGTCGCCATGATAAATTACTTCACCTGCTTGCTCGCAACATCCTGCCCGTCCGTCCAGGGCGGGTGGAACCACGCGTCAAAAAGCGACGACCAAGCAACTATCCGTTAATGACCAAAACACGTAACAAACTGAAAATACCACTTATCAAACAAATGGATAGAATCGAGGCGCTCTTAAGGTAGCGCCATTGAGGTCAGATACATTTCAGATTTGCCAAATGCCAAAACGCGACTCGAAGGACTGGTTTCAGGTAATTATGCGAACGACCGGAATTGGCCGAACTAGGACACTTCGCTTTCCCTCACCACGCAGCCTGTACCGGTTGCCTTCGCCTGGGCGCTACTCCGCCCGTTCCGTCACCAGCACTTCGCGGCTACCGGCGCTGTTCATTGGCGAGACGAGCCCGGCTTGTTCCATCTGTTCGATCAGGCGCGCGGCGCGGTTGTAGCCGATGCGCAAATGGCGCTGCACCAACGAGATCGAGGGACGGCGCGTCTTCAGCACGATTTCCACGGCCTGGTCGTACATCGGGTCGTTTTCAGCTCCGTTGCTTTCTCCGCCATCGCCTGCTGCGCCTTCTTCGTTTGGCGGGGCTCTAAGAATATCCTTGGCATACTCGGGAGCGCCGATTTTCTTCAGGTGCTCGACTACGCGATGAACTTCATCGTCGGATACGAAAGCGCCATGCACACGTGTCGGCAGGCCGGTTCCCGGCGCCAGATAGAGCATATCACCCTGTCCAAGCAGGGCTTCAGCTCCCATCTGGTCAAGGATGGTGCGCGAATCGATTTTGCTCGATACCTGGAAGGAAATGCGCGTTGGTATGTTGGCCTTGATCAGGCCAGTGATGACGTCGACCGATGGACGTTGCGTCGCCAGGATCAGGTGGATGCCGGAGGCGCGCGCTTTTTGTGCCAGACGGGCGATCAGTTCCTCGATTTTCTTGCCAACGACCATCATCAGGTCGGCCAGTTCGTCGATAACGACCACTATATAAGGCAGTGCAGCCAGCGACTCTGGGGTCTCAGGGGTCAGCGAGAGAGGGTTGGGGACGCGTTCTCCCTCTTTCTCCGCTTCGAGTATCTTGCTGTTGTACCCGGCCAGGTTGCGTACTCCAAGCGCAGACATCAACTGGTAGCGCTTTTCCATCTCGCCGACGCACCAGTGCAGCGCGTTGGCGGCTTTGGTCATATCAGTCACGACCGGCGCCAGGAGGTGTGGAATTCCCGCGTACACCGACAATTCGAGCATCTTCGGGTCGATCAGAATCAGGCGCACATCCTGCGGCTCGGACTTATAGACCAGCGAAAGGATCATGGCGTTGATGCCTACCGATTTGCCCGATCCGGTGGTGCCGGCCACCAACAGGTGCGGCATCTTGGCCAAGTCGACGACGATGGGCAGACCCAATATGTCCTTGCCGAGTGCGATGGCGAGCGGGGCATGCAGGTTGTGATAGACCTTGGAGCCGATGATCTCGGACAGGCATACGGTCTGTCGCACCGGGTTGGGCAATTCGAGCGCCATGCAGGATTTGCCCGGCACGGTCTCGACCACGCGAATGCTGATTAGCGACAACGCCCGCGCTAAGTCCTTGGCCAAGCCGACAATCTGGCTGCCTTTGACGCCGGTGGCTGGTTCGATTTCATAGCGCGTCACTACCGGGCCGGGATAGGCGGCCAATACCTTGACCTCGACCCCGAAATCGGCCAGCTTGCGTTCGATCAAGCGCGAGGTGAATTCCAGTGTATCTGCGCCGGGCCGGTTGTTGGTGTCGTTCGCCGCTTCATCCAGCAGGTGTAGCGGCGGCAGGGATCCGCCCGGAATGTCGAGGAACAGCGGCGCTTGGCGTTCCTTTTCGGCGCGCTGTGACTTCGGGATGTCGATCTCGATAGGCTCGATCTTGATTGGCGGGGGTGGATTGTCCACAATCTTCTTGCGTTCGACTTCGACGATTGCCTCGCGCTTTTCGGCCACGGCGCGGCCTATGCGACGGTCCTGCCGGATTTGCCAGAAGTTGTAGATGCCGAAGTACACAGTTTCGATCAGGGCGCCGAATCCCTCGGCCAGGCGTAGCCATGACAGCCCGGTGAACAGGCTCAACCCGGCGCAAAACAAGGTCAGCAGGATCAGGGTGCTGCCGCTATGACCGAGATAATTTGTGGCGAGGCGGCCAACCTCGTGGCCGAGCATGCCTCCCGGCGCCAGCGGCAGCGCTGCCTTGAGGTTGTAGAAACGCTGTGCTTCGATGCTGGTGCTGGCGACCAGCACGATCGCGAATCCGGCCAGGGCAATCAGGAATGGGCGGCGGTCGCCGGGCAGAAAACCATCCAGGCGGCGATAACCCCAGGCAACGGCAAATAGCAGGAACAGCACCCACCACCAGGCGGAAATGCCGAATAGGTAGAGCAGCAAATCGGCCAGCCAGGCGCCAAGACGCCCGCCGGGGTTGCTGACTTGTTCCACCTGCACCGCATGCGACCAACCCGGATCAGCCGGATTGAATCCACCCAGGATCAATCCAAGGTAGATCGCCAGCGATGCCAATGCAAGCCAGCGCGCCTCTTGCAGGAGGGACGCAATTTTTTCGGGCAGCGGTTGGGAGTCGGGTTTTTCGGCCACAGGTCAGAATGTGCAAGCAGAACACAAATACATGGGGCAATTATACCGTTGCCGCAGGCAGGAAACGCCGGAGTAAATAGAAGGAAAATGACCGCTATTTATGCTTCGGCATGGTTGCGAAGCCGGTCAATCGATGTCCTGGCGCAGCCATATCTGGCCCTCGGTTTCCACGATCAGGCCTTTTTCCTGAAGTTCCTTCATGACCCGGCTAACCATTTCGCGCGAGGCGCCGATCATTTTGCCGATGTCCTGGCGAGAAATCTTGCGCGTCACTACCTTGCGGCCATTCTGGATTTCGGCCTTCTCCAATAGCAGACGGGCGACGCGGCCATAGACATCCATCAGCGCCAAGCTCTCGATACTGCGGTCTGCCGTGCGCAGCCGCTTGACCAAGCTGCGCATGATGTAAAGAGAGACGTCGAAGTTGTCGGCCAGGCAACGTCTGAAATCGGCTTTGGTGATTACCACCAGTTCGCTCGATTCGACTGCTTGTACCGTAGCCGAACGCGGATGATCGTCGATTGCGCCCATTTCACCGAAAAATTCGCCCGGCCCGAGCATGGAGAGAATGACTTCGCGTCCTTCCTCATCGCTTACCAGTACTTCCAGGGAGCCGGTAAGGATCAGGTAGATGTTGTCGGTATGATCGCCTGCGTGAAGCACTTCGCCATTGCGGGGCACCGCGCGCAGGGTGGCAGCACTGGCAATAGGCTTGAGTTGGTCATCGGTGAGAGATTCGAACATTGGCAGCATTCGCAATGCGACCAAGGATATTCCTTTGATTTGTGACATTAAGCCTCCCCTGTTATTGGTTTGAGATCATCGACAGTTTCCGCAAGTATAATCCGGCTTATCACTTTAGTTTTATCATAATCAGGTATTTGCCATGAACAATCCCATTCGCCATGCTCGGCTGCTTATTCTTGGTTCAGGTCCGGCCGGCTACACTGCGGCTGTTTACGCCGCTCGCGCCAATCTTGCCCCCGTCCTGATTACCGGACTTGCCCAGGGTGGGCAATTGATGATTACCACGGAAGTGGATAACTGGCCCGCCGACGTCGACGGCGTGCAAGGGCCGGAACTTATGGCCCGCTTTCAGAAGCATGCGGAGCGTTTCAACGCCGAAATCATTTTCGATCATATTCATACGGCAAAATTATCCGAAAAGCCGATGACGCTGATTGGCGATAGCGGAACTTACACCTGCGATGCGCTGATTATCGCTACCGGCGCCTCTGCGCAGTATCTTGGATTGCCTTCCGAGCAGGCGTTCCAAGGCAGGGGCGTTTCCGCTTGCGCCACTTGCGATGGTTTCTTTTATAAAAATCAGAATGTCGCCGTGATCGGTGGCGGCAGCGCCGCTGTTGAGGAGGCTTTGTATCTGGCCAACATTGCCAGTCACGTTACCTTGGTGCATCGTCGCGACAAACTGCGCGCCGAGAAAATCATTCAGGATAAACTGTTTGAAAGAGAGAAGGCAGGCAAAGTTACGATCAAATGGAATAGCGTGCTTGACGAGGTTCTTGGCGACAAGAGCGGCGTTACCGGCATGCGCATAAAGAATGTGAAAAGCGGCGCTACCGAGGATATTTCGCTGCAGGGCGTGTTCATCGCCATCGGCCACAAGCCGAATACCGACCTTTTTGCCGGGCAACTGGCGCTGGAAAACGGCTACATCGTCACTGGCGGCGGGGGCAACGGTAATGCTACGGCCACCAGCATCCCAGGCGTGTTTGCCGCTGGCGACGTACAGGATCATGTCTATCGCCAGGCCGTTACTTCCGCCGGTACGGGTTGCATGGCGGCGCTGGATGCCGAACGTTACCTCGACAGCTTAGTCTGATGAAACACCGACGGAGCATGCATGGGAAGCCTTCCTCCCATGAGGATCGTGCATTGTTCCGCGCAGCAGTGGCTGGCGCCACGCCTTTGGTTAGCGACAGGGTACATCATGAGCCATCGCTGCCTCCGCCGATCCCGCGCCAGTTCCTGAAGGACGAAGCAGCCGCGTTGGTTGAATCGCTAGCACCGGCGCCGCTGGAGATCCAACTCGAAGGCGGCGATGAGCTTGCGTTCCTCAAACCCGGCTTGCCGCGTACCTTGCTGCGCGACCTGCGCCGTGGCCGCTGGGTAATACAGGATCAGATCGACCTGCATGGCATGACACGGGACGAAGCGCGCGAAATGCTGGGGCAATTTCTTTCGGACAGTCTTGCGCACGGGAACCGTTGCCTACGCATTATTCACGGCAAAGGCTTGCGCTCGCCCGGTCGGGAGCCGGTGTTGAAGGAGTTGGTAAGGAACTGGCTTGCGAATCGTCCTGAAGTGCTGGCTTATTGCCAGGCGCGGGCGGCGGATGGAGGGGCGGGTGCGGTGACGGTGTTGCTCAAGGGTAGGCGTTAGGGCTGCATTTCTAACCGTTCATCCAGCCTGTTGTGATAAAAAACAAATCCCCGGTCTTGCCGGGGATTTGTTGTTATCGAAGGTACTTCAGGCAATACTCAATTAAAGCTGGGACTCAACATTGTAATGGCCTCTTTTTCGAGACCCTTGATTGTGCTGGCTTGAGTATCGATCATTTCCTTGAGCATGTCGCCGATAGACAAAACGCCAATGCAACGGCCACTTTCTATTACTGGCAGGTGGCGTATCCGGTTATCGGAGATCAATTTCATGCACTGAGGTATCGTGTTGTCAGGATTCACGACAATCGCGGGCGAAGTCATGATCTCGCGTACGGTCAAGTCTTTTGCAGCTTTTCCCAACAGTTCTACCTTGCGGGTGTAGTCCCGCTCCGAGAAAACACCTACCAGCTTTTCACCCTCAAGGACGACCAGAAATCCCATACCCTTTTCGGCCATTATTTTTAGGGCTTCTAATACTCCCGCTGTTGGCGCAATCGAGAACGTTCCTGCCGGCTTGGCTGCGAGTACTTGTTTGAGAGTCTTGTATTGAACATCCATCCCTTATCTCCTTATAGTTAAACACACCACACCCGTTAGGGTAAGCTTATAAAGCGCGTCCGAGATTAATGCCTGTGTTCCAGTTGCTTGCCGATATCCTGCGCATAAATCCTGGACACCAATCAATTACAATCAATCACAACATTCTTGATCTAATAATAGCCCCAAAACAAAATCTTTGCTTGATTGTAAAACAAAAAATGTTAAAAAATTATTTTGGCAGGAAAATCGCAGCGATTTGCCATTTGAAAGACCTCAACAATTGAGGGCTACCGCCCCTTTCAGGCCTTGAAGGGTAAAGACCGCGACTGAATTCTGATAATGCTGTTTTAGTGTTCGGCTAAAGTCATTAGCATTTACCAAAGCTTTAGTCATATCCAGTCCAAATTACAGTTGCCCCAGATATTTGAATCGGCCAACTAACCTATAATTCTCAGTCTAAACCTGAAAGCTACCCAAAAGTATGCAAGGCTCTGATCAGTTACAACAACTCAAGATCGACCGCTCTTCCCCCGTAAAGCGGCCTGTTCGCTCCTGGCGCTTCTGGCTTGTTGCCGGTGCGATCCCTTTTGTTATTGGTATTGTTCTGCTGACGAGTCGACTGGGTGGTGAGACAAGCGTTGAAACGACCAGCGTTGTTACCGCTTACCCCTATCAGGCGGTGACGCTGCTCAATGCTGCCGGCTATGTGGTGGCGCAGCGCAAGGCATCGGTGGCCTCGAAAGCCACGGGGCGGCTGGAATGGTTGGGTGTGGTCGAAGGCAGCGTGGTGAAGGAGAACGAGGTCATTGCCCGGATCGAGAACAAGGATGTTTCGGCCGCGGCGGACCAGGCACGCGCCAACGCGACCGTGGCGCAGGCTGTCATCGGTCAGGCGGAGGCGGAACTGCACGATGCCGATGCCGCCTATCAACGCGCCAAGAATTTGCTGGCGCAGAAATATGTTTCGCAATCGGCGCTGGATTCAGCGGAAGCGCGTTACCTCAAGGCCAAGGCCGGCTTGAACAGTGCCAAAGCGGGGCTGTTGGCGGCTCAGGCGAATGCCCGCGTCGCAGAAGTGGCGGTTGGGCAAACGCTGATTCGCGCGCCTTTCGATGGCGTCGTGTTGACCAAGAATGCCAATGTTGGCGATACGGTAACGCCGTTTTCGGCAGCGATAGACACCAAGGGCGCGGTCGTGACCATAGCTGACATGAGCACACTGGAAGTTGAGGCCGACATTTCCGAGTCCAACTTGCAGAAGGTTCGCGTTGACCAGCCCTGCGAAATACAGCTCGATGCATTTCCCGAGTCGCGTTTCAAGGGCGTAGTGTCGCGGCTGGTGCCGACCGTCGATCGTTCCAAGGCCACGGTTCTGGCCAAGGTGCGCTTTGCCGATTTGAAAGGCATTTCTGGTGAAGCTGGCAAGGCAATCCGCATTCTGCCGGAGATGAGCGCCAAGGTGGCTTTTCTTTCGAAGGAAGTGACGGAGGAAAAGCGCAAGCCGCGCACCGTGGTGAATCCGGACGCGGTGGCGATGCGCGATGGTCAAAGCGTGGTGTTTGTTATCGCGGAAGGGAAGGCGCGCATGGTTCCGGTACGAACAGGTGAACTCCTGGGCGATGCGCTGACCGTTTCCGGCCTGGATATTCCCTTGCGGCCTGGCGACAAGCTTGTGCTCAAGCCTGCCGCCAGGCTGCGCGATGGCAGCCGCGTCGTTTCGGCCCAGAAATAGTTTTTTGCCAGCGTCGTTAATCAACAATATGGATAACGAAACACCTGCTACCCCGTTGGTTAGCCTGCGGCAAGCGGTAAAGAGCTACCATCGCGGCATCCAGGTTGTGCCCGTATTGACGGGCATCAGTTTCGATATTGCCGCGGGAGAATTCTTGGCGCTGATGGGGCCGAGCGGTTCGGGCAAGAGCACGCTGCTCAACCTGATCGCCGGCATCGACCATCCCGACAGCGGCGAAGTCGTCGTTGCCGGCATCGATATCGGAACGCTCGGCGAGCGCGACCTGGCTGACTGGCGTTCCGCCAATATCGGCTTCATATTCCAGTTTTACAATCTGATGCCGGTTTTGAAGGCGGTGGAAAACGTCGAACTGCCGCTATTGCTGATGCCGCTCACCAGCCGCGAACGCCGTAGCCGCGCCGAAATGGCGCTGGCGATGGTGGGACTTGCCGACCGCATGGATCATTTTCCATCCGAACTCTCGGGCGGACAACAGCAACGCGTGGCCATTGCGCGCGCCCTGGTGGTCGATCCGACGCTGATCGTCGCCGACGAGCCGACCGGCGATCTCGACCGCGAATCGGCAGCCGACATTTTGGGGTTGATGAAACGCCTGAACGACGAACTCGGCAAGACCATCATCATGGTGACGCATGACTCGCGAGCGGCATCGTATGCCCATGCCATCATGCATCTGGACAAGGGCGAGTTGTCGAAGCGCGAAGAACTGGGTAACGAGCATCGAATCTCGCCCCACGGATTATGAATGTCTTCGTTCGCCCCCCTCTCCCCCATCCCCTCAGCTCTGCACGCTCAGTTCTAGCCTCGCCTGCTCGGCAAGAACAAGGGCAGTCCCCCGAGGGGCGAGGGGAGCATCGTGAGTCGCTACGCGACTTCCACAGTAAATAATGCACGCCTGGAAGCTCATCCTGCGCAATGCGCTGCGCCACAAGCTGCGCACCGCATTGACGCTGGTCGGACTGGTGGTTGCCATCCTGGCGTTCGGCCTGCTGCTGACGGTTGTCGATGCCTGGTATGCCGGTGTCGAGGGGGCGTCTACGTCGCGCCTGATTACGCGCAATTCGGTGTCCCTGGTTTTTCCGTTGCCGCTCACTTACACGCAGAAAATACGCCAAGTCGACGGGGTGCGCGCGGTTGCGGGTGCCAACTGGTTTGGCGGCATCTACAAGGAGCCGAAGAATTTTTTTCCGCAGTTTGCGGTTGAGGCGGGCACTTATCTCGATCTTTTCCCCGAGTTCATTCTGGATGAGATGGAAAAAAAGAATTTCCAGCGCGACCGCAAGGGGTGTGTGGTCGGGCGCAAACTGGCGAATACCTATGGCTTCAAACTCGGCGACACCGTTACTCTGAAAGGCACGATCTTTCCGGGCAACTGGGAATTTGTGGTGCGAGCCATTTACGATGGGCGCGATGCCAAGACCGATACCTCGCAATTTTTCTTCCACTGGGACTACCTGAACGAAACCATGAAGCGCCTCTACCCGCGTCGCGCCAATCAGATCGGGTTTTATGTGGTCGATCTTGTCAATCCGGCGCGGGCGGCAGAGATCAGCCGCGAGATCGACGCCCAGTTCAAGAATTCCATAGCCGAAACCCTGACCGAGACCGAGAAGGCATTTCAGCTTGGCTTTGTCTCCATGACCGAGGCCATCGTCGTCGCCATTCGCATCGTATCCTTCCTGGCCATATTTATCATTCTTGCGGTCATGGCCAATACCATGGCCATGACCGTGCGCGAACGCACCGCCGAGTATGCCACGCTCAAGGCGCTCGGCTTCGGCCCGGCGTTTGTGGTGACGCTGATATTCGGCGAATCGATGCTGATTGCTGTACTAGGCGGCGCCATCGGCATCGCGCTGACGTTTCCCGTGGCGAGCGCCTTCGCTAGGGCGATGGGGTCGCTGTTTCCGATATTCAATGTGTCGCTGACGACGGTGGCCATGCAGGTGGCCAGCATTCTCGCCGTGGGCTTCATCGCGGCGCTGTTTCCCAGCCGACAGGCGGCGCGCTTGAACATCGTCGATGGGCTGCGGAGCATCGCATGATGCGCATCCCGTTCTCCTACAGCCTGCGCAACCTGTGGACGCGCAGGCTGACGACCGTGCTGACGGCCGGCGGCATGGCGCTGGTAGTGTTCGTCTTCGCGGCGGTGCTGATGCTCGACGAGGGATTGCGGCAGACGCTGGTTGAGACCGGGTCGCCGGACAATGTCATGGTCATTCGCAAGGGTTCCGAAACCGAAATGCAAAGCGGTGTGGAACGGGACAAGGCGGCCATTGTCGAGAGCCAGCCGCAAGTCGCGCTGGGGCAGGGAGGGCTCAGCATTGCATCCAAGGAATGCGTGGTGCTGATTACCCTCAACAAGCGCGATACGGTAAAACCGGCCAATGTCATTATCCGCGGTGTTTCTCCCATGGGCATGGTGCTGCGGCCGCAAGTCCGGATTGTCGCCGGGCGCATGTTCCGCCCGGGCAGCAACGAAGTGATTGCCGGACGCTCCATCGCGGAACGTTTCGAGGGTGCCGGGCTGGGCGAGACTGTGCGCTTCGGCGCGCGCGAATGGACGGTTGTCGGCGTATTCGATGCCAACCGTAGCGGCTTCGATTCGGAGATTTGGGGCGACGTCGACCAGTTGATGCCGGCATTTCGCCGCCCGGTGTTCTCCTCGATCATTTTCAGGCTTGCCAGTACGGATCAGTTCGATGCGATTAAGCAGACAATCGACGACGATCCTCGCCTGAAGCTCGAAGTTAAACGCGAGCGCCAGTATTATTCCGACCAGTCGGCGGCGCTGTCGAAGTTCATTCGCATCCTGGGCATCACCTTGTCGGTGATTTTTTCGATCGGCGCCGTCATCGGCGCGATGATTACCATGTATGCGGCGGTTGCTACCCGCACCGCCGAAATCGGCACCTTGCGAGCGCTCGGCTTTCGCCGCGCCAGCGTGCTGGCGGCATTCCTGGTCGAGGCGCTGCTATTGAGCCTGATCGGCGGCGGGGCGGGGCTGTTTCTCGCCTCATTCATGCAGTTGATCACGATATCGACGATGAACTGGCAATCCTTCAGCGAACTGGCATTCAGTTTCACGCTGACGCCGGAGATAGCTATCAAGAGCCTGGTTTTCTCCCTGGCGATGGGGCTCTGCGGAGGCTTCCTGCCGGCGCTGCGAGCGTCAAGGCTGGGGATAGTCGATGCCCTGCGGGCGGCTTAGATAGCTGTTTTGCTCAACCTTATTGATAAAACCGGAACCCGTTGCGTCCTGCATCCTTAACCCGGTACATGGCGATATCCGCCCTTTTCAGAAGATCGGCGGCTTCATCGTTGCCGTTCGGGGAAACGGCAATGCCGATGCTGGTGGTGATATGCAATTCGTGGCCACAAACTTTAATCGGTTCGCTTATGATCCTGAGTATTTTCTCGGCGACCAGCGTGGCGTCTTGCGGTTGAGATATTTCCGCCAGGATGATGACGAACTCGTCGCCGCCCTGCCTGCTTACCGTGTCGATGCTGCGCACGCAACTTAGCAGTCTTTGCGCGCCCACTTTGAGAAGTTCGTCCCCGATATCATGGCCCAAAGAGTCATTGATATGCTTGAAATTGTCCAGGTCAAGGAATATGACCGCCAGGGAGCGCTGGAACCGCTTCGCCTGGCCCAGCGCCAGGTCGAGCCGGTCGAGCAGCAAGCGGCGATTGGGGAGGGCTGTCAGCGGGTCGTAGTAGGCAAGCTGGCGTATCTGTTCCTGGATATTCTTGCGTTCGGTGGCATCCTCGATTTGCGCGATCAAATAATGCGGCGCGCCATTTGCGTCCATCACTACCGAATAGGTGACCTGACCCCACACGATTTGACCATCTTTGCGGATATAACGTTTTTCGATCTGCAGAAAGGGTGCTTCGCCGTCGATTATCCGCTGTATGTCGGCCTGGCTGGTATCCTGATCGTCAGGGTGGGTGATTTGTTGATAGGATAGTTTTTTCAATTCCTCCATTTCATAGCCAAAGAGCTTGCATAGCGCATGGTTGACCCGCGTAAACTTGCCATCCAGGGATACCACGGACATGCCGATGGGTGCGTGATCCAGAATGTCCCGGAAACGCTGCTCGCTTTCGCGTAATGCCGATTCGAAATTCCTGCGTTCTGAAATGTCTTCAGCCTGGGCAATGAAATAGAGCGGTTCTCCCTTGTCATTCCTGAGCAGAGAAGCGGTGAGCTGCACCCAAACAATCTGCCGGTCCTTGCGGATATACCGTTTCGTCATCTGAAAAGACGATCTCTGACCTTCCAGCAATTGCAACACGTTGGCTAAATCCGATTCCAGATCCTCGGGGTGAGTGATTTCCTGAAAGCTCATTTTCTCGAGCTCTTTCATGTCGTAACCGACGATGTTGCAGAACGCGTGATTGACTCGCAAATAGCGGCCATTCAGCGTCGCAATGACCATGCCAATCGGTGTATGGTCGAGAATGTTGCGGAAACGATCCTCGCTTTCCTTGAGGGTTCTAACCAGTTGTTTCTGTTCTGAAACATCGCGGCACAAGGCAACTATCTGGGATTTGTTTCCTAACGGCACGACCGTGGCATTGATTTCCACTGGGGTTGTCTTTTCCTGTGCATCGATATAATCGAGGTTGAGCAAACGCACAAAGCCGTACTTCCAGCACTTCTGTATTTCCGCGAGATTACGTTCCCGGTCATATTCGGCCGTCCATTCAGTCGGGCATCTGCCGAGGATTTCCTCCAGCCTGGCATGGCCGGAAAGCCTTATATACTCACGATTGGCATCGAGTATCTTGCCTTGCTGGTCGAGGATGAAATAGCCGGTATCGGTGGTTTCGATGACCGCCTTGTATTTTTCCTCCGATAATTGCATGGCCTTAAGCGCGTCTTTCTGTTCGGTGATGTCAATGCCGAAAGATACGACCCCGGCAAACTTGCCATGTTCTTCGACCAAGCTGTTTTGCCAGATGATCTGGCGTTCCGTTCCGGCCTTGGTCAAGATTGGATTCTCGAAGCGTCTGACCAAATTGGCGCTCGATATTTTCTTGAAGCATTCCCAGGTCTCTGGGTAACGATCCTTGGGAACAATCAGATCGAACCAGTTTCTGCCGGCCACTTCGCTGTATGCGTAGCCTGTGATTTCCTCCGCCGCCGGATTAAATAGCCTGATATTTCCTGCGACGTCCAGTTCCACGATCATGGCATTGGCCGTCAGTATCAGGTTTTCGGCATAGCTGTTGGCCGCTTTTAGTTCGTCCTCGATTTGCCTGCGCTCGGTAATGTCCCGGTTGCTGCCGCGACGCCCCAGGAATTTGCCGTCGTTTCCGAAGACCACCGTGCAGGCATGGCTGATCCAGCGGATTTCGCCATCGCGTCGCACGATGCGGAAGTCTGCCGTCGCATCCTTGTCTGAGGAAAATTCACGCAGTATGGCATCCAGCAAATGGCGATCTTCCGGATGGACGATGCGATACAGCAATTCCGGGTCTTGCGTGAAATCAGCCGGAATAAAGCCGGTAATTCGTTCGCAGGATGGCGTCATGTAGATTATTTCCCGCTTTGCCCCTTGCCAGTATTCCCAGTCATAGGTGAAGTCGGCCACAGTGTGGAATTTTTCCGCCTCTGCCGCCAGTTTTTCCGAAGCGGCTTTCAAGCGTTTCCAGTTGAGATGGATCAGCCAGGAGGCAAGCCAGGAGGTTAGAACAAAAAGCGCCACCAGCGTGGATGTCCTGACAGCTCGTTCTTTCCATTCTGCGAAGTAGTCGTCGGTGGCCAGGCTAACCATGATGTAGAACGGATGCTGGGGAAGCCGGTGAAAGCTAAACTTGCGCTTGATGCCATCTGGGTCTGGAATGGCAAGCCCGGTTCCATTGCTTTGGCCTGCCTGAACCATTTTGAGCAAGTCCGGCGACGCGCATTTTTGCCCGACGGCGCTGCCTGGCTTTCCGGGTTCCGGGTAACGGGCGCAGATGCTCAATTCCTTGTCGAACAGGGTAACTGCGCCGTTGCGTCCGACATCGATGGCGGAAAATGTATCGGTGAGTTGTTCCAGCGATATCACGGCAGAGGCAATTCCGGCAAAAGAACCGTCCGCAAGGTTGAGTCTCCGGACAAGTACTATTACCCATTCCCCGCTGACACGGCCACGGAGAGGCTTGGAGATTACCAGCCCTGCGTTGGGGTCGTCGCGTAGCCTGATGAAATGGTCGCGATCGGCAATCGATATGCGCTTTTCAGGAACAATACCAACACCGTGGGTAAAAAAGCCGTTTTTGTCGGCTATGCGCAAGCCATCCAAATAGGGCAGGCGCGCATGCAAGCGATTGATAAATGCATTCATCGCATGGTTGTCGATGCGCTTGCCGGAAACCTGCCTTCCATATTCGTCTACGATGGCGAGCAGCGCCAATTCGGCCTTTCCGATTTCGCTGGAAAGCTCCTGTTGCAGCAGCAGCGACAGGTCGCGGCTGGTGATGGTCGCCCGCTCTTCGTGCTGTTGATGGCTCTGGTACAAAAACAGGCCGGCGAGCATCAATACAAGCAGATTGATCGCAACAGTCACCACGACCAGAAAGGCAGTATGACAATTCGCCTGTTTTCTGGCGCACCAGTCCCTTAGGCAAGCGATCGGATTTGGCATTGAATGGTTCACCTCTTACAGCCGGAAAGAGAAGAAAGCAGCCAATTTCTTTGATTATAGATAGTTAATCAGAGCCGGGAACCATTCACATAAGAATTTATATCGATTCCATCACATTTTTTCTGTTTCAGGACTCGCTTGCTTTTCGCATGGCATTGCGGCTTTCAGGCGTTTCAAGGCTGATGCGGCCCAAAATGCCACAACGGTAATCCTGCAAGAGCGTGATCGATGCTTTGTCGAGATCAGGATTGCCACCTTTTTTACACAGGCCGCGGCATTTGGCGATGGCCTCAATGACTGCTGCGCCATCCAGTCTTTCCGCAGAGAAACCATAGCGGGCCTCAATCAGAGCGGGATAGCGTTTTAGCAGCAGATCCGCTAGAAACACGGCGACTTCCTCGTCGATGATGGCATTGCGGCCGATGGCATGGCTGGCGGCGAGCATCAGGCCGTCGCTGGGATGCTCGATCTTGGGCCACAACAGGCCGGGCGTGTCGATCAGCATCATCCGGTCGTTCAGGTCGAGCCGCTGCTGCGCTTTAGTGATTGCCGGTTCATCGCCCACGGCAGCTACTCGGCGCTTGAGCAACGCGTTCATCAGCGTGGATTTGCCGACGTTGGGAATGCCCATGATCATCATGCGCAAGGGCTTGAGCGACGAATTGCGATGCGGGGCAAGCTCCTGACACAACTTCTTGATCTTGGCCGCATCGCCGGGCTTTTTACATGACAGTGCGACGACCTTGATGTCTTTTTCGATCTTGTAGTAGTTTATCCAGGCCTGTGTGACCGCTGGATCGGCCAGATCGGCCTTGTTGAGAACTTTGAGGCAAGGGCGCTGGCGATGTAGGCGCAGTTCCTGAACCAAAGGGTTGCAGCTAGCTTGCGGCAATCGCGCATCGAGCACCTCGATGACGACATCGGTCATTTGCATGGATTCGGCCGCTTTTTTTCGGGCCAGGTTCATGTGACCGGGAAACCATTGAATGGACATTCGAAATTTCGTTTCAGCAAAATTGCATTTTACGCTTTGGCGCAGTCTCGAACATGTCGCGAGAAGCGGCAATGATATAATTTCTCAGGATTTCCCTCGGACTGCGGCCACCGCCATGCAGCTTTTCGCCCTCGGCATTAGCCATCACAATGCGCCTCTCGCTGTGCGTGAGCAGGTGGCCTTCGTGCCAGAGCAGTTGTCGCGCGCATTGCACCATTTATTGCATACCAAGCCCGTGCGCGAAGCGGCGATTCTGTCTACCTGCAACCGCACCGAACTTTATTTCACTGCCGAGCATCCCGCCGCGACTGCCGAATGGCTGTCCGAATACCATGCGTTGCCGGCGGAGAGAATCCAGCCTTACCTTTATGCCTTTCCGCAGCGCGATGCCGTGCGCCACATGTTTCGCGTCGCCAGCGGACTGGATTCGATGGTGCTGGGCGAACCCCAGATCCTCGGCCAGATGAAACAGGCGGCGCGCACCGCGGATGAAGCCGGCACGCTGGGTACGTTGCTCAACAAGCTGTTCCAGCGCAGTTTTTCCGTTGCCAAGGAAGTGCGCTCGACCACTGCCATCGGCGCCAACATCGTTTCGATGGCCGCTGCCGCCGTGCATCTGAGCGAACGAACTTTCGACAAGCTGCAAAAACAAAACATCCTGTTTATCGGCGTGGGCGAGATGACGGAACTTTGCGCCGCGCATTTTTTCCGGCAGAAGCCGCAGCGCATCACCGTTGCCAATCGCAGCAGGAAGCGCGGCGAAGCCTTCGCGCGGCGTTTTCAGGGCGATTGCATCAGCCTTGACGAGGTGGCCGAACGGCTGCCGCAATACGATATCGTGGTGTCCTGTACTGCCAGTTCGTCGCCAATCATTGGCCTGGAGATGGTCGAGCGCGCGCTTGCAGAGCGGAATCGTCGGCCCATGGTGATGATCGATCTTGCCGTGCCGCGCGACATTGAGGCAGAAGTCGGCACGTTAGGCGGAATTTTCTTATATACCATCGACGATCTTGGCAAGATCGCCGAAGATGGCGTCGAATCGCGTCAGTCGGTGGTGCTCGAAGCCGAGGCTATCGTCGATGCGCGGGCCGATCATTTCCTGCACTGGATGGATTCGCGCGAGACGGTGCCGGTGGTTCGCGCCTTGCGCGATACCGCTGAACGCTCGCGCCGCCACGAATTGGAGCATGCGCTGAAGCGCCTGGCGCGCGGCGACAACCCGGAATTGGTGCTGGAGAGGCTGTCGCACGGCCTGACCAACAAGCTGCTGCATGCGCCAACGAGAACCCTTAACCAGGCCGAAGGCGGCGAGCGCGCCGAAATTGCGCAAATGCTCGCGCGCATTTATCACCTTCATCCTTAGCTTTCCACCTGAGAGACAAGTCTGGCGCGGCGATGTACCGCTTGCACCACTTGCGCCCCTTTGACCTTGCCTTTTTACCCCGGTTATTTCCATCATGAAACAGAGCATTCGCGACAAACTGGAACAGCTTGCCAACCGCCTGATCGAACTCGATCATCTGCTGGCGACGCAGGATGTCACGCGGGACATGGACAACTACCGCAAGCTGACGCGCGAACATGCGGAAATTACGCCGGTAGTGGGGCACTATTCCGCCTTCCGCCAGGCGGAAGACGATGTCCAGGCGGCGCAGCAGATGCTGTCCGATCCGGAAATGAAAGAACTTGCAGAGGAAGAGATTGCCGCCAGCCGCGATGAGATGGCGCGTATCGAGAGCGATCTGGAAAAAGAACTGCTGCCCAAAGACCCTAATGACGAACGCAATCTCTTTCTCGAAATTCGCGCCGGCACAGGCGGTGATGAATCGGCACTGTTTTGCGGCAATCTATTCCGCATGTACAGTCGTTATGCCGAGCGCCGCCGCTGGCAGGTCGAGGTCATCTCCGCCAACGAGTCCGAACTCGGGGGCTACCGCGAAGTGATCGCCAGAGTGATCGGGCAGGGCGCCTATTCGCGGCTGAAGTTCGAATCGGGCGGGCATCGCGTCCAGCGCGTGCCGGAAACCGAGGCGCAGGGCCGCATCCATACTTCGGCCTGCACCGTGGCGGTGCTGCCGGAAGCCGACGAGGTCAGCGATATCGTCATCAATCCTGCGGAATTGCGCATCGATACTTACCGCGCCTCCGGCGCAGGCGGCCAGCACATCAACAAGACCGATTCCGCCGTACGCATTACCCACCTGCCGACGGGCATTGTCGTCGAGTGCCAGGACGACCGCTCGCAGCATCGCAACAAGGCGCAGGCGCTGTCGGTGCTGGCGGCGCGCATCAAGGACAAGCAAGTGCGCGAGCAGCAGGCTTCCATCGCTTCGACGCGCAAATCGCTGATCGGTAGCGGCGACCGTTCCGAGCGCATTCGCACCTACAACTTTCCGCAGGGCCGCGTTACCGACCATCGCATCAACCTGACGCTGTACAAGATCGATGCGATCATGGATGGCGATCTCGACGATCTGATCGGCGCGCTTACCGCCGAGCATCAGGCCGAATTGCTGGCGGCGCTGGCTGAAAACGCGGCGTGACCAGCATTGCCATCAGCACCTCGATTGACCTTGCGCTGACCGAGGCGCGGCGGCGCATTCCGATTGCCGAGGCGCGCCTGCTGTTGCGTTATGTGCTTGGCTGCTCGCATGCCTTCCTCGAAGCGCATGCCGGCGATGTGCTGACGGCTGAGCAAGAAAACGTCTTTCAATCGTTGGTAAACCGTCGCAGCCAGGGCGAGCCGATAGCCTACCTGACTGGAAAGCGCGAGTTCTATGGCCGTGACTTTGCCGTGACAGCCGCTGTGCTGATTCCGCGTCCGGAAACCGAATTGCTGGTCGAGACCGGACTCGCCAAGCTGGCGGCGATGAATTCGTCTCGAACTTTCAAGGTGCTTGATCTGGGCACGGGCAGCGCTTGCGTTGCGCTAACACTGGCGCTGGAATTGGCAAGGGCAAGGCGACAGGCGATGGTGACGGCAACCGATATTTCGGCGACAGCGCTTGCCGTGGCGAAGCGCAATGCGGCAGCGCATGGCGCGGAAGTGTGTTTCATCGAGAGCGATTGGTTCGCTGGCTTGGCCGGACAAAGCTTTGACCTGATTGTCGCCAATCCTCCCTACATTGCCGCAAACGATTCACATCTGGTCACGGGTGACTTGTGTTTCGAGCCGCAAATGGCGCTGGCCAGCGGTGCCGACGGGCTGGATGCCATCCGGCGCATCGTCGCGCAAGCGCCGCAGTATCTTGTTTCCGGCGGATGGCTTTTGTTCGAGCATGGCTACGACCAGGGTGAGACTGTGGCGGAACTGTTGCACCAGGCTGGTTTCACGGACAGCGAACAACACCGCGATCTGGCCGGCATCGTGCGCGTGAGCGGTGGTCGTGTGGTATAGCCCCCCGCTTTGCTCGCCGCGATGGCGCGAATTTATGTAACATTCGCGCATCCTCCAAATGCTTGCTGAAACTTATCAACCTCCAGGAAAAGGTGCTTTATGTTGTGTCCAAAATGTGGAACTGAAATCCAGGATGAAGCGAAGCTCTGCGATGACTGCTGGCGTCTGGTTGCCGAGGCTGATACCGCAGAAAAGAAGTTGCGGAAAAGCAGGTTTATGATATTGGTCGGCATCATAGTCTGTAGCCTGCTTATGGTGGTCGAATTCTTCAGGGTGAATCTATCGGGCTTGATTTTGATGGCGGTCTGCACGGCCTTTTTTGCATACTCCTATCGAAAAATCTCAAGACAGATCAAAGCGCTTCCGCCCCGGCCATTCGATGTCGATGGTGGATGATCGTGCTGGGAGTGGCCCGATCCAGCGCCGCTCCCTTGAGCTGATTTCCCCCGCCAAGAACCTTGAAATCGGCATCGAGGCCATCAACCATGGCGCGGATGCGGTGTATATCGGTGGTCCGGCGTTTGGCGCACGGTCAGCCGCAGGGAACGCGATAGCCGATATTGAAAAGCTTGCCGCTCACGCCCATCGTTATTCGGCAAGGGTGCTGGTGACGCTCAACACCATCCTCAGGGACGAGGAACTGGAAGCGGCGCGGCGCATCGCCTGGCAAGCCTACGAGGCTGGCGCCGATGCGCTGATCGTGCAGGACATGGGGCTGCTGGAGCTTGACCTGCCGCCGATTGCGCTGCATGCCAGTACCCAGACTAACAATCGTGGTTTCGAGAAGGTGCGCTTTCTCGAAGCGGCAGGCTTCTCGCAGATCGTGCTGGCGCGGGAACTATCGCTGGAACAGATACGCGAGATCGCGGCGGGGACGGCGGCGACGCTGGAATTCTTCGTGCATGGCGCGTTGTGCGTGAGCTACAGCGGTCAGTGCTACCTCAGCCATGCCCGCACCGGACGTAGCGCCAATCGTGGCGAATGCTCTCAGCCTTGCCGCTTGCCCTATACGCTAGAGGACTCGGATGGCCGCGTCATTGCCTGCGAGCGGCATCTACTCTCGCTCAAGGACAACAACCAGAGCGCCAACCTGCGCGATCTGGCAGATGCAGGCATCCGTGCCTTCAAAATCGAGGGACGGCTGAAGGACATGTCCTATGTCAAAAACGTCACTGCTCATTACCGCAGGCTGCTCGATGCGATTATCGAGGAAGTGCCGGAATATCGCGCCAGCTCTGCCGGACGTTGCGCATACACTTTCGAGCCGCAGCCGGAGAAGAGCTTCAATCGGGGCTTTACCGACTATTTCGTGCGTGATCGGCACGACGATATCGGCGCTTTCGATTCGCCGAAATTCGTCGGCGAGCCGGTTGGCAAGGTTGTGGCCGTCGGGCAACAGCACATCGACGTAGAGAACAATGCGCCTATCCACAACGGTGACGGTCTTGCGTTTTTCAATGCCGTACGCGAACTGGCGGGGGTACGTATCAACCGGGTGGAAGGCAAGCGCTTGTTGCTTGCCGAGGCTGTACCCGGCCTTACAGCAGGCGTTATCCTTTACCGCAACCACGATCAGGAATTCGAACGGCTGCTGGAGAAAAAATCCGCCGAGCGCAAAATTCCCGTCTGCATGGAACTTGGCGAAACCGCCGAGGGTTTTGTTCTGCGCATGACGGACGAGGAGGGCATCGCTGTTACGGCAAGCCTGCCCCACGCCAGGGAAATGGCGCAAAACCCGGAACGTGTCGATGCTGCCATCCGCGAGCAATTGGGCAAGCTCGGCAACACGCTGTTCGTGGCGGAAGAGATCAGCCTCAAGCTTTCGGCACTCTGGTTTATCCCCGTTTCTGCACTCAACGCCTTGCGCCGCCAGGCGGTTGAACAACTAGAGAATGCAAGGTTTGTCGCTTACCGGCGACAGCCAAGGACTTCCGCAGTGGAGCCGCTTGTCCCCTATCCGCAAACCGAGCTTGGTTACCTCGGCAATGTGTTGAACGGCAAGGCCCGCGCTTTTTATACTAGGCACGGCGTAACCCGGATCGAGGATGCCTACGAATGCAACCGGGAAATGGGCGAGGTGTTGTTGATGCTTACTAAACACTGTCTGCGCTACAGCTTCAATCTGTGTCCCAAGCAGGTTCCGGGGATACGACCTGACCCGATGACCCTGCTCCACGGCAGCGAAAAACTGACGCTGTGTTTCGACTGCAAGCTGTGCGAAATGCATGTGATCGGCAGGCTGAAGCAGAATGCATCAGCGCCTGTTGTGCATCGCTTTGTTCGAAAAGCCTAGGCTGGATTTGCGGATTTTCTCGCTTAACCGCAATTGGGTGGCCCTAATCTGAAGGCTATCAGTTGGGGGGACTCAATGAGGATCAGGCGAAAGTCCTGTTCGACTCAACGATATAGCTGTCATTCAAGAGCTTGTAAGGGTACCCAACCTCGAATGTTGGCCCAAGATTGTCAGCGGTCAATACGGATCGAGTACTACCGGATCCTTTGGATCCGACAAGTTCATCGGTCGACGCTGCCTCTATTGCACCAGTGCTCGGTGGACTGCATAATCGGCATAAACTCTCTGATCGGTATCGAACCATAAATGCCTGCCATCTCTGTAGATCGTCTCCAGCCTGGTATCTTCATTTCCCTTGAATCTATTGGTTGGATGGAGCATCCGTTTCTACTTAATCGCTTCCGCATCACTGATGTGAAGCAGATTCAGACGCTTCGCCAGATGGGGCTGACTTCCGTCGATTGGGATCCGGAGCGAAGCACTAGCGCACCCTTACCAGATGCCCCCACTCCTGTTGAGGAGGATGACTTTACTTCCGGCGCGCTTCATGCCATGCTCGAAAACAAACGCGACCGCATTCAGCGAGTTCGCGAAAAGCGTGAAAACATTGCGCGTTGTGCCCGTCTCTTTGAACAAGAAACTGGTTTGATCCGGCAGATTTTTGGCGAACTGGGTTCGCGCCCGAATGATGCTCATGCATGTAGCCGCGAAATGGTTGATCGACTCGTTAGCGGTCTCGTCAAAACAAGCAGCGTCGCCGTTCATTTGGTCAATCTAAAAAAAACCGAGACAGGAGCGCCAAATCATGCGATGAACGTGATGGTTTTGTCACTACTGATCGGCAAGAGCATCGGCATCGCCGAAGAGGAGATGAAGCTTCTGGGTCTTGGCGCAATGCTGCATGATGTCGGACTGGCCGAAATCCCCGCACGCATCCAGCGCAATCAGAACCGTACCGCCGCGGAAGAGCAGTTTTACCGTGCTCACACAGGTTACGGCCTCAAAGTCGTCGCTCCGCTAAAGGGGCTGTCAGAAACCGTAAAGAACGTCATTGCCTGTCACCACGAGAGTTGGGACGGCAAGGGTTACCCGAACCGACTGTCCGGAACCAAGATTCCAAAGCTCGCTCGCATCGTGGCGATCGCCAACCGCTACGATAATCTTTGTAATTCGTCGGACCCGAAGAATGCGTGCACACCGCCCGAAGCAGTCGCACGCATATTCAAGAATGAAAGTAGTGCGTACGACCCGGAATTTTTGAGTGCTTTCATCAAGGCGCTTGGTGTATATCCTCCTGGCACCTTCGTCGTTCTGAATGATGGGAGTTATGGGCTGGTCATCGAATCGAGGTCAAGTGACTTGCTGCGACCGCTATTGATGCTCTATGATATTAGCATTCCCAGGAACGAAGCGTTGTTGCTTGACATAAGAGAATCCAATGAAAAAATCGAGAGGGCCGTTTCCCCGCGCGACATTCCGCGTGAGGTTATCGAATATTTGGCACCGCAAGGGCGGGTTGATTTTTACATTGAAGGTGCGAGCTAGTTGCTGGACGCCTGTCAATGGCATAACAAATATACTGATCGCAACAAGCAATGTTGTTGCCATTGAAGCAGCAGATTTTCATAGGCCGCTGTGGGTCGAAATCGCTAGTTCGCAATTTTGAGTAGCGGGCATTGCCCGCAATTGCCGAACCCAGAAATATTGGCAAAGGTACGATAGACTTCTCTCCTTTCAGCGATGGAGCCTGAACCATGCCATTCCTCATCTTGACTATCAACCCCGGATCGACTTCCACCAAACTGGCGATTTATCAGGACAGCACCGAGTTGCTGACGCAGAACCTGAGCCACAGTGCCGAGGAACTTGCGCAATTTTCTTCCATCATCGACCAGTACGAATACCGTCTGGCGAAAATCGAGGAATTTCTGGCGGTAGAGAACCGCTCGCCCAAGGATTTTGCGGCGATTGTCGGGCGCGGCGGGCTGCTCAAGCCGATTGCCAGCGGCACCTATCGCGTGAATGAGGCCATACTCGACGACCTCAGACATTGTCGTTATGGTTCCCACGCCTCCAATCTTGGCGCCTTGCTGGCCGCGCGCATCGCCGCCGAAGCTAATTGCCCGGCATTCATCGTAGATCCAGTCGTCGTGGACGAACTCGATCCCGTCGCCAAAATTACCGGTTGGCCAGAAATCAAGAAAGTTTGTATCTTTCATGCCCTCAACCAGAAATCCGTGGCCAAGCGCTTCGCCCATAGCATTCAGCGCCCATATGAGCAGCTCAATCTGATCGTTGCCCACTTGGGTGGGGGCATTTCGGTCGGTTGTCACCGCCAGGGGAAAGTCGTCGAGGTCAACAACGCGCTCGACGGCAATGGACCCTTTTCCCCTGAACGCGCTGGGACGCTCCCGGCAGGCCAACTGGCAAAAGCCATCATTAAGGACAAACTCACAGAGGACGCCGTAGCCAAAAAACTCGCCGGCAAGGGCGGGTTGGTTGCGCACTTGGGAACTAACGATGTCCGCGAAGTGGAAAAACGCATCGCCGCAGGCGACAAGCAAGCCGAATTGGTTCTCCAGGCCATGATCTATCAGGTGGCCTGCAGCATCGCCGCCGCTGCCATCCCGGTGCGCAGCAAGGTCGATGCCATCGTCCTGACCGGTGGCATCGCCTATTCCGACTACCTCACCAGCCGCATTCAGGAATACGTCAAGTTCATTGCCCCCGTCACCGTCCTGCCCGGCGAAAACGAAATGCTGGCGCTGGCCGAAGGCGCATGTCGCGTGCTCAGCGGCGAGGAAACTGCGCTGGAATACGCCTGATAGCTTACCTCTTTGGCGCAGGCTCGCCCGCGAGTTTTTGCTTGATACATTCGAAATACTCTGTTTCGAGCAGCAGGTTTGCGCTTTCTCCGCGTGCCAGCGAGAGTTGCGTCATCAACAGATGGAGGCGCTTGAGCGCCTTTGACTTTTCTTCGTTGCCGAGCAATTCCAGTTGGGCTGTGAGTTCGGCGATTTGTCGTCTGGCGCCGACTTCGGGTGGGGTAAAGCCGGCGTTTTTTAATATCCGCGTCGCCATGCGCTGGTCTTCCGGGATCAGCGGGTCGTCATCCAGGTTGAGCGGCTGGCCGCTTCCCGGCAGGTTCTCAAAATCGCCACGATTGATGGCCTCGGCGATTTTTTGTTCGGCGAAGGCTTCGAAGAGGAGCATTTGGCTTCAAGTCTTAATACGAGAACGTCAATACGAAATATATCCTGAAAACCATCGGTTGTTCCTTCATTTGGATAACTCAAGTTTACGCTATGGTGCCGTTCACAGCGATGTGGCTCTTCGGCGTGCGCTGGCGGAAATGGAGGTGGCTGTCATGAGATCATCTGATTCTGGATTTCTGCGGGATATAGCCCAAGTTGTGTCCGAGGCCTTGCGCCACCGCCAGGAGGCGCCAGATGCAGCGCCGGAAATTCCCGGCGATCTGAGCAGACTGCATGCATTTTGCCTGATGTTGTACGTCAGCCAAAGCAAAAATATTACCCATGAAATGCGGCGTACCGCAGCCGTGGCTTTAAATGAAAACGATGCGGGGGCATATGCGCGTCTTGCTCGCGCACTGCTGGATCCAGAAGCGGCCGGTTTTGAAGTGAGCGTGTCCATGAGTGAAGCGGCGCGCTTTGCGCTGGGAATTTCCGGTTCCGCCAGCGAAACCTTGCACTGAATCCTTCTGAATAAATATCCACTCCGGTCTAGTGGTATAACGACCGGGCTGGCCTCAGCGCTGCCGAGCCGGAAAACTCAAAAGCTCACAACAGAAATTGCCTGGAAATCTGGCTAAGCGGGGCAATTCACGGCAAAATGTCGTGCTTGCTGCTCATTGTCGATGATGGGCGGTCGCCTTATGAGAAAACGTTTACGCAATTGCGTTAGGAAATGCCGGAGCACGATATGACAAGAATTTACGCCTATGATTCCACCCTGCGCGATGGGGCCCAAGCCCAGGGCATATCCTATTCGGTGGAAGACAAGATCAAGATCGTGGAGCGGCTCGATGGACTCGGCATCAGCTATATCGAGGCTGGCAATCCCGGTTCCAATCCCAAGGATCTGGAATTCTTTGCCCGTGTCGGTTCGCTTAAGCTCAAGAGCGCCAAGATCATCGCCTTCGGCAGCACATGCAAGGTGGGCATCAAGGCCGAAGATGACGCCAACGTCCAGTCGCTGCTGAAGGCCGGCACTGGCGCCATTGCCATTTTCGGCAAGTCCTGGGATTACCAAGTAACGGACATTCTGCGCACGACGCTCGACGAGAACCTGCGCATGATCGGCGACACCATCCGTTTCCTCAAACAACAGAGGAAGGAAGTGGTGTTCGACGCAGAACATTTTTTCAACGGATACAAAGCCAATCCGGAATACGCGCTGCAATCGCTGGCGGCGGCAGTCGAGGCTGGCGCGGATTGCCTGTGCCTGTGCGATACCAACGGCGGTAGCTTTCCGAACGAAATTTTCGAGATTACCAATGCTGTGGCGAACCGCTTCAAGCTTGCCATTGGCATCCATTGCCACAACGATTGCGACATGGCCGTGGCCAATTCCATCATGGCTGTGCAGGCGGGCGCAACGCAGGTGCAGGGCACCATCAACGGCATCGGCGAACGCTGCGGCAATGCCAATTTATGCTCGATCATTCCGAGTCTGCAATTGAAGCTCGGTTACGATTGCATTCCGCAGGATCACATGCAGCACATGACCTCCGTGGCGCGTTACGTCAGCGAGATCGCCAATATCACCCACAACGAAAAAGCGCCTTATGTCGGCAACGACGCCTTCGCCCACAAGGGCGGCATGCATGTCGATGCCGTTAGCAAGGACCCGGCTTCCTACGAGCACATTAATCCGGAGACGGTTGGCAACAGCCGCCGCATCCTGATGTCGGAAGTGGCCGGGCGTAGTACCTTGCTTGCGAAGATCAATGCTGTCGATCCGTTGCTCGGCAAGGATTCGCCGGAAACCCAGAAAGTCGTCGATCGTCTCAAAGAATTGGAACACGACGGCTATCAGTTCGAGACTGCCGAAAGCTCATTCGAACTGGTGGTGCGCAAGATTCTCGGGAAATACCAGCCGTTCTTCGAACTCAAGGAATTCAAGGTCATCGTCAATGAGCCATCGATCAATGGCATAAACTCCTCGGCCATGATCAAGGTCAGCGTTGGCGGCCAGGAAGAAATCACCGCCGCCGAGGGCGACGGCCCGGTCAACGCTCTCGACAACGCCGTGCGCAAGGCGCTGGAACGCTTCTACCCGTCGATCCGGGAACTCAAGCTGACCGACTACAAGGTGCGCGTGCTCGATTCCGACAAGGCCTCCGCCGCCAAGGTGCGGGTGCTGATCGAATCCACCGACCGCCAGGAAAGCTGGACCACTATCGGTGTTTCCACCGACATCATAGCCGCTTCCTGGCAAGCGCTGGTGGATTCGATCGAGTACAAGCTGGTGCGCGATCAGGAACGGCGGGCATAGTTGCACACCGGGAAAAGGGAAACAACCATCGCTACAATTGCTCCGGAATTTTGCTGGAACTATTTCTGATTGGAAGACCATGAACACAACATCCCCCGCCGAAACTTCAAAGGATTCCGCTGAAAAGACAACAGAGCTTCGCATAGCCGCGCAGCCACATCTTGTTGGCGTTGCGACTTTCAGCTCAGATATGACGTTTGTCTCCTGCAACCGTCTTTTTCTTGAGTTTTTCGATTTTCCAGAGGGTTCTGAACTGATAGGCAAAGGGGTGGAGGACATCTTCAGAAGTTGCATGGAGAAAGGCCATTTCTCGATCGAAGATCTGGAACTATTGACTCGTCTGCATCATGAATTGTTCTACCAGCCAGACGCCGGTACTTTCGAGTATGCCGGGCCTTTCGGTTTTCAACTGGAAGTGAATGCGACACAGCTGGAAAACGGAAGCATCGTTGTGACCTATACGGATGTGACGATGTGCAACAAGCGCATAAGCCGCCTGGAAAAGGAGTCTGCCTCGCAACAAGACATGTGGCAGGTGATTCTCGACAACATGCGCGAGGGGATTACTCTTTACGATGCAGACCATCGGCTGTGCGTCGCTAATCGACTCTATTTGCAACTGCTGCGCTATCCGGATCGGCTAGGCATTCCAGGCACACCGTTCGAAGATGTGGCGCGTTACAACGCAGAACGTGGCGATTACGGACCAGGAGATGTCGAGGAACTGGTAAAAGAGCGGGTATCCATCGCCAAAACGACGAAAGTTGAGCATCACTACGAGCGGACACTATTCGACGGGACTGTCCTGGATATCTTGGGCAAACCCTTGCCAGACGGGGGGTTCATCGGATTTTATGCCGACCTTACCGAACGCAAGAAAATGGCCCGGCTGGCTTTCTACGACAGTTTGACGAACCTTCCCAATCGAAGGTTGTTCATAGAGACCCTGACCCGCGAGATGCAGAAGGCGAAACGGATTGGACTGCTAGGCGCACTGTTGTATCTGAACCTTGACGGTTTCAAGGCCATCAATGATTCGCTAGGCCATGAAACTGGCGATCAGGTGCTGCTGGAAAGTGCCCAAAGAATTGTTTCCTGCCTGCGTGAACACGATCTTGCCGCTCGCCTGAGCGGGGATAGCTTCGCCATTGTTCTGGACAGGATTAGTGATCGCGAGGTTGCAACAGATATTGCACTGAGGATTATTCAAGCCATTTCCGCTCCAGTAGTATGGAAAAACAATAGAGCGATTGTAGGCGCCAGCGTGGGCGTGGTTTTTTTCGATACCGACTTTACCCCGGATACCTTGCTTCAAGCGGCTGAAAGGGCAATGTTCGCGGCTAAGGGTGCCGGCAAAGGCGTTGTTAAGGTATTTTGTGGTGGCAACGAGGATATTCTTGATCCGAATTTCATCTAGAGAAGGTCTGAACAAGTCCCCATGCCATCATTTCCGCGGAAGCGGGAATCCATCATTTCAATAGGTTACTGGATTCCCGCTTCCGCGGGAATGACTTGATCAGAGGTTCCCTAGTAGTTTTTCGCCGGCGCATCACTTCAGGCTTCAACATTACCAGTTTCAGTTGTTCCTGCTCCACCGGCCTTAGCGTGACTTGCTGGTAGCTGACGAGGCCGCGCCGGGGGTGGTTGAAGTCGCGCTGCCCACCCTGACGTTCTAACACATCGTGCTGTTTCCAGAAGCGAGAGAACTCCGGACTGGCTTGCGACAGTTCATCCACTAGTCGTTGCAGCGCCGGTTCCTCGAGGCGAGTGCGGCAGTCGGCGCGGAATTCGGCTGCAATGCGGCGGGCGCGGACTTCCCAGTCGTCCAGCAATTGCCGGGCCTGCGGCATGAGGAAGACGAAACGCAATAGGTTTGGCGCAGGCGCATCCGGTGCTTGCGGTTGATCGAGCCAGCCGGTAAACAACTCCGCCGCAGGCGGGTTCCATGCCAGCAAGTCCCAGTAGCGCCCCATGATGTAGGCAGGGATGGCGATGTCGGCAAGCAGTCCGGTAAGCGAGTCGGACACGCTGTCGCCTTCCGGCTCGGCGCCCTGCGGATCGCGTCGCCCGGCCATTTCGAAGAGATAGGAACGTTCGGTGCGGGTCAATTGTAATGTCTGCGCCAGCCGGTCGAGAACCTCGGCAGAAACTTTGACCTCGCGTCCCTGTTCAATCCAGGTATACCAAGTGGGACTGATACCGGCCAATTGCGCCACTTCCTCGCGACGCAGCCCTTGGGTGCGACGACGGCTGCCCGCTGGAAAGCCAAATGACTCCGGCGCACGGCGCTGACGCAGCACTTGCAGGAATTCGCCGAGTTGTTTGCGACGGGTTTCCATATGACAGTCCTTGGCTATTAGTTCTGGTACTAGTATAACTGCTAGTCTTGTTATGGTATTAAACTGCTTGTAGTATTTTTTGTGGGGAAGTTGCGGGGTAACTTTCGATCTTCGCTAAACCCTCTCCCCCATCCCCTCTCCCGCTTGTGACCGGAGGAAATCCCGGTGGGACGGGAGAGGGGAGATGTCTATTAAGGAGGTTTTATGGCTGGCAAAACGCTTTACGACAAGTTGTGGGAATCGCACGTCGTCCGCGAGGAAAACGACGGCACCTGTTTGATCTACATCGACCGTCACCTGATGCATGAGGTGACCAGTCCGCAAGCCTTTGAGGGGCTGCGCATTTCAGGGCGCAAGCCGTGGCGCAATACCTCCATCGTGGCGACGCCGGATCACAATACGCCGACCGACGAGTGGGACAAGGGCATTCAGGAGCCTATCGCCCGCTTACAGGTAGAGACGCTGGACGCCAACATCAACGAATTCGGCGCACTCGTTTACTTTCCGTTCAAGCATGAGAACCAGGGCATCATCCATGTCATCGGCCCGGAGAATGGCACCACGCTGCCCGGCATGACCGTCGTCTGCGGTGACAGCCACACTTCCACTCACGGCGCGTTCGCGGCGCTGGCGCACGGCATCGGCACGTCCGAGGTCGAGCATGTGCTGGCGACGCAAACTCTGGTCGCCAAAAAATCCAAGCGCATGCTGGTCAGGATTGACGGCCAGCTCGGCAAGGGCGTTACCGCCAAGGACATTGCTCTCGCCGTGATCGGCAAGATCGGCACGGCAGGCGGCACCGGCTACGCCATCGAGTTCGGCGGTTCTGCTATCAAGGCGCTTTCCATGGAAGGCCGCATGACCGTCTGCAACCTAGCCATCGAAGGCGGCGCTCGTGCCGGCCTGATCGCTTGCGACGAAAAGACCGTGACTTACTTGAAGGGACTGCCTTATGCGCCGAAGGGCGATAACTGGGACAAGGCGGTGGCCTACTGGAATACCCTGCATTCTGATGCCGATGCCGTGTTCGACGCCGTTGTCGTGCTCAAGGCCGAGGACATCGAACCCCAGGTGACCTGGGGCACATCACCGGAACAAGTGCTGTCGATCAACGCTCGCGTGCCAAATCCGGCCAGCGAAGCCGATCCGGTCAAACGCGCCGGCATCGAACGCGCCTTGCAGTACATGGGCTTGACCGCCGACATGCCGATTGAAGACATCAAGGTGGACAAGGTGTTCATCGGTTCCTGCACCAATTCACGCATCGAGGATTTGCGCGCCGCTGCCAAGGTCGCCAAGGGCAAGATGAAGGCCGCCAGTGTAAAACAGGTGCTGATCGTGCCGGGTTCCGGCATCGTCAAGCGTCAGGCCGAAGCCGAAGGGCTGGACAAGGTTTTCATCGAAGCCGGTTTTGAATGGCGTGAGCCGGGCTGCTCGATGTGCCTCGCCATGAATGCCGACCGCCTGACGCCGGGCGAGCGTTGCGCCTCGACATCCAACCGCAACTTCGAAGGCCGCCAGGGGCCGGGTGGCCGCACCCATCTGGTCAGTCCGGAGATGGCGGCAGCGGCGGCGATTGCAGGACACTTCGTCGATGTTCGCACTCAACTCTAACCGGGAGACCTTGCCATGAAACTTACTCTGTTGATCATGATGATACTGAGCCTGTTTTCTTTGACTGCCTGCAATACGGTTCAAGGCATCGGCAAGGATGTCGAAAAGGCCGGCGAAGCCATTAACAAAGCCGCCAAGAAATAAGCAAGCGAGGGAATCCATGAAAGCATTCAAGCAACTCAACGGGCTGGTATGCCCGCTCGATCGCGCCAATGTCGATACCGACGCGATCATCCCCAAGCAATTCCTGAAATCGATCAAGCGCTCCGGCTTCGGCCCCTACTTGTTCGACGAATGGCGCTACACTAACTACGGCGAGCCGGAAATGGATTGCAGCACGCGTCCGCTGAAAGAGGATTTCGTGCTCAACCAGCCGCGCTACCGGAATTCGCAAATCCTTCTGGCGCGCGACAACTTTGGTTGCGGCTCCAGCCGCGAGCATGCGCCATGGGCGATCGAGGACTACGGTTTTCAGGTCATCGTTGCGCCGTCGTTTGCCGATATTTTCTTCAACAACTGTTACAAGAACGGCATCCTGCCGATTGTGGCGTCCGCTGAAACCATCGCCAAGCTTTTCAAGGAATGTCTTGCCAACGAAGGCTATCGCCTCAAGGTCGACCTCGAAAGCCAGACTGTGACGACACCTTCCGGCGAATCGTTCGGCTTCGACATCACGCCACACCGCAAGCACTGCATGATGAACGGTCTCGATGAAATCGGCTTGACGCTGCAACACGCCGAAGAAATCAAGACGTTTGAAACGAAACACAAGGCCGCGCAACCGTGGCTGTTTGCATAAGGCCGCTGCCCCTCACCCCAACCCCTCTCCCCAAAGGGGCGAGGGGCTTTTCCTCCCTTCTCCCCTCCGGGGAGAAGGGCCGGGGATGAGGGGAAAACAGGCAACGCATAACCCCTAACTTATAACCATCCCAAATAGAAAAGGAAGAAACCATGAAAATCGCAGTTTTGCCGGGTGACGGCATTGGTCCCGAAATTGTTGCCCAAGCCATGCGCGTACTGGAAGTACTGCGTAGCGACGGCCTGAAAATGGAATTCGAGGAAGCGCCGATGGGCGGCGCAGGCTACGACGAATGCGGCCATCCCTATCCGGAAGTCACCCAGAAGCTCTGCCGCGTTGCCGATGCCGTGCTGCTTGGCGCTGTGGGTGGCCCACAATACGATAACATCGACCGTCCGCTGCGTCCCGAGCGTGGTCTGCTGGCGATACGCAAGGATCTGAACCTGTTCGCCAACTTGCGCCCGGCAGTGCTGTACCCGGAACTCGCCAACGCCTCTACCTTGAAGCCGGAAGTCGTTTCCGGCCTCGATATCATGATCGTGCGCGAACTCACCGGCGACGTATATTTCGGCCAGCCGCGCGGCATGCGCACCAACGCAAACGGCGAGCGCGAAGCCTTCAATACCATGATCTACACCGAATCCGAAGTGCGCCGCATCGCGCATGTCGCCTTCGGCATCGCCATGAAGCGCAAGAAGAAGCTGTGCTCGGTGGATAAGGCCAACGTGCTGGAATGCACCGAATTCTGGAAGGAAATCGTAATCGACGTGGCCAAGCAATACCCGCAAGTCGAACTGAGCCATATGTATGTCGATAACGCGGCCATGCAACTGGTGCGTAATCCGAAACAATTCGACGTGATTGTGACCGGCAACATCTTCGGCGACATCCTCTCCGACGAGGCTTCGATGCTCACCGGTTCCATCGGCATGCTCGGTTCGGCCTCGCTCAACGAGACCAAGAAGGGACTTTACGAGCCGTCGCACGGCTCCGCGCCCGACATCGCGGGCAAGGATATGGCCAATCCGCTGGCGACCATTCTCTCCGTCGCGATGATGCTGCGCTACTCCTTCGACAACGAAACCGCTGCCTTGCGTATCGAAAATGCTGTGAAAAAGGTGCTGGCTGGCGGCTACCGCACAGCCGACATTTTTGAGCAGGGCACGAAGAAAGTTTCCTGCTCGGAGATGGGCAAACAGGTGGTAGCTGCGATGTAATTCCATCTTTAGATCATCCGTGACTTTGTCGACTTCGCCTTGCCGTGCTACAGCACTGTCCCACAGGGATTTCCTGCGGTCATCTTCGGCTCGTCTTCGCGTCACAAATGATCTGAAGATGGAATAATCTATACATACGGACGAAAAAAAACCAGGCCTCGGCCTGGTTTTTTTCAATCCGATGTTCTGGATTACTTGGCGATACCGCCCTTGTAGCACAGACCACCGGTGACTTCGAGGCAGGTTGCATCGATTGCTTCGTTTTCGCAAGCATGTGCGATCGCGGCTGCGATTTCATCCGGCTCAATCAAGCGACCGATATGCACGTCGGCGCAAATTGCCTTCAGCGCTTCCTGGTTCATGCCGGCGACCATTGGCGTTGCGACATAGCCCGGGGCGATGGCGACAACGCGAATGTTCTTGATGCCGCGCATCTGGAACTCGCCAACCACGATCTTGGGCAGCAGTTCGTCCGCAACCTTGGTTGATGAATAGTTGAGCTGACCGACTTGACCGCACTTGTTGACGGAGGAGATCGGAACGATGATGCCTTGCCAGCCGCCATTCACCATGCATTCTGCGCCGTCACGGACGGTCAGGAAGGTGCCAGTGAGGTTGACGTCAAGCACGGGCTGCCACTTGTCGAGGCCCATCTTCTTGGAGACCTTGCCGGTTTCCTTGTCGAGGTTGAGCATCATGCCGTCCTTGATGATGCCGGCGGAGGCGACAACGATGTTGACCTTGCCGAAGGCTTCCACGGCGGCCTTGAAGAACTTGGCGGTATCGGCTTCGCTGGTGACGTTTGCTTGCACGCCAATCGCTTCGCCACCCATGGCTTTGATGTCCTTGAGAACGCGGTCGATGTTGCTCTGCGACATATCGACGACGACTGCCTTAGCGCCTTTCTTGACTAAGAATTTAACTACGGCTTCGCCAATACCATTACCACCGCCGGTTACAACGGCTACGCTACCTTTAATTTCCATAATTGTTTCCTCAAATAAGTATTAGTCTCAATAACTTCGCATCCAGCATCAGAGTTGCTTGGGCTGGGAAACGCTGTCCTTGTTCCAGTAAACGAAACTGGAATGGTTGATATCCGGCGGGACGATCTTCAGGTCGCCAACCATAGTCGGGTGAGCTGTATCTGGTGGAACGGTCTTTATTCCCACCGGGAAGATCGTCTTGACCAGAGCCGCAGCCTTGGCTTCGCCATCCTTGTCGTCAGCGAACAGACTCGCTGCAACTAGAGCGCCGCCTCTTGTGATATCCCAGGCTTTGCCGGCCTTATCGACCGAAAACTCCATGTCGTTGTATGTAAATTTCATAACTACTGTCCTTTCGACAATTTTAGAAAATTATCAGAGTTTTCTCAGAACGGTAACGAAGTTGGTCACTGCCGAGCCGCCAACGTTGAAGCAAACGCCGATATCGGAACGCTTGGCCTTGACGCCAATCGCTTCGCCGATGATTTGCTTGTAAGCCAGGGCATGCATGGACGCGCCCGTGGCGCCGACCGGGTGGCCCTTGGACTTCAGGCCGCCGGACAGGTTGACGGCGACGTTGTCGTCACGGGTGAAGCGGCCGGCGAGATAGTCTTTACCGGCGCATCCGTCCTTGGAAAAGCCCAGCGTTTCGGTACTGATGAGCTGATTGATGGTGAAGCAGTCATGCACTTCGGCGAAGCCTACGTCTTCGGATTTGATGCCAGCTTCCTTGTAGGCAGTGGCGGTGGCGACCTTGCCGGCGATATGCTCATACATGTTGGGCCGGACATTTTCCGCGATGCGCTCGGAGGCCATGCCGATACCAGCGATTTCCACTGCGCGCTTCTTGTTGCTGACATTGGCGGTGGCGGTAATGACCAGCGCGGCAGCGCCGTCGGACACCAGCGAGCAGTCATGCAGGCGCAACGGCTTGGCGATCATCATGTTCTTGCACCTGCCCTTTTCGTCGGGCTGGTTGAGCTTCAACATCTCTTCCAGTGAAGCCGGGCCCTTCTTCTGATGCGCGCAGGGATTTTCCATGCCGTTCCTGTAGCAGAGGGCGCCGATCGTCATCAGCATCTTCTCGAACTCTTCCTGTGGAATCTTATACTGAGCCTGGTAGCCCTTGGCGTATTCGGCAAACAGCATCGGGAAGGACATGCCCAAAGCGCCTTCGCTTGGCCAGTGCGAGGAGCAGCCCAGCACGTGGGTTACCTGCGGGGTCGTCAGTAGGTTCATCTTTTCCACGCCGACTACGAGGATATTCTTGGCGCGGCCGGCTTCGATGCAAAATAATGCGTTATACAGAGCAGCCGAAGAGGATGCGCAGGCGCTTTCGGTGCGATACATCGGCTTGAAGCGGAATGACGGATCGATCTCGACGCCCAGCGGAGCAACGTGCTCCTGATTGATGAAACACGATGGGGAGCAGGAACCGATGTAAACGGCATCGATATCCTTGGCATCCAGACCGGAATCCTTGATAGCGCCACGACCAGCTTCGATCAGCAAATCGTAGTAGCTCTTGGTGTCGGTCATCAAACCAGTGGTTTTATCTTTCGATACGAATGCACCGAATTCAGTGTTATATGCTCCGATAATACTTACTTTAGACATATTTTATCTCCTTGTTAAAAAAACGTTCCCCCCAAAATCAGCGTCCTACCCACCCGGATATCCAGAACAGCGTCAATAACAGCAGTCCCAATATCAAAGTGCGCCAGACGAGACCAATCGTGCTCTGCATATAGTCGGCATCTGCTTCGTCGCCCAACCCAAGTTCGGGTCGTTCTATTAGCCCACCGACTTCCTGCAGCGGCAAGCCCAACCGCACGCCTAAAGCTCCGGCGCCACTTGCCAGCAAAATTCCTGAGTTTGTGTCAGTCCAACTTGATGCCTGTGTGCGCCAACAGAAGACTGCGTCCTCGAAATCACCTACTACAGCGAACGCAGCCGCAGTGACACGCAATGACAGCCAGTCTACCACGGTAAAGGCGCGTATTGCAAAGGCTCCGAAGGCGTTTATATTGCGTATGTTGTCAATGGGAGCATCGCGAACTTGTTTGGCTGTAGCGTCTCCATTCCACTGATGGTAGAAGAACAGCGAGAGACGATATAACAGTGCGCCAGCCGGTCCCAGCAGGACAAACCAGAACAGGGGCGCGAATACATGGCGATGCGAGGCGATTAATGCTTCCTCGATCGCTAGACGCGCCACTTCGGTTGAACTGTAACGTACGGTGGAACTATTGCGCCACTCACAAAGCAAGGTTCGAGCCTGCTCCAGTTCACCCATGCGCAGGGCCAGATGGATGTCGGAGAAATAATGACTGAACTGACGAAAACCCATGGTTAGGTAGAGTACGCCGATGTTCAGCAGTAATGCTATCAGTGGATGCAGCGAAAGGAGCAGCCATTGCGCGATGAATAACGAGATTACAGCCGGTAGCACGCCAATTAGCCAAGCTACCATGCCGTGCCTGCGTTGTCCGTCGTTGAAATGTTCTTCGAGAACGCTGGCGTAATGCGCCAGTGGCGCCGCAACAAAGCGGCGTTGCGAAAGCGGACGCACCTGTTCGAGGATCAGGGCAATAACAATTGAGAATAGGGCCATGCAGCAATAAATTCAGGAAATGGCGCTAAGGATTGGTGATCTTGGCTATCCGTGCATCATAGCATAAGCGACGAGGTTGCGGGTCAAGACTGTGGATGCTGTGGAAAGAGAAAACGATGAAGACTGACCAGCATGCCGGCGGTTGCTCCCCATATGTAGTAGCCTTGCCAATGCATGGCGTAATAACTGCGCAGAACACCCTGAAACTCGATCTCATGGCGCTGGTGATTGTTGGGGGCAAGCAGGAAATCAAGAGGCGTCTCGAACGCTTCAGCGACTTCGATATCATTGAGCTTGAGGTTGAGCGGCGGCTGTACCAGGGCCACCACGGGTGTTATGGCAAAGCCCGTGATGGTGCAATATTCAGGCAGGCAACCAAGCACCTCGATTTGCGCCGGATCGAGGCCGACTTCTTCCTGCGCTTCGCGTAGCGCGGCCTCTATGGGAGAGTTATCCTCTGCATCGCAACTTCCTCCGGGAAAGCTGATTTGTCCGGCATGATCTTTCAGATGAATGGTGCGCTGGGTAAGCAGCACCGTGATTCCTGTTTTCCGTACGACCAGTGGCACCAGCACTGCGGCCGGGGTTAGCGGTTGTAGTTGCTGTAGCTCCAGCGGTGGCAGTCCGGGTTCGATTACGGTCGCGTGGCCAACTGCGTTGTCGCCAGACGCGAAACGTTGCCGCAGCCAGGTTACGGTGGAGGAGGGCGACAGAACGGAGGGTTCATCCATCAGAAACGCTTCTTGAGAGTCATGGTTTGCCCGTCGCGTTTCATCTCCATGCGGTTGAGAAAACTCATGCCGAGCAGGGCGACAGGCATGTCCTTCTCCTGAACGGCTCCATCGACCTCATATAACAGCACGTCACCAACACGGATGGAAGTGAGTTTGATGTGCCAGACGCGAATTGGGCCATTCGCCGTCATGTGTGTGGCAGGTTGGCCTTTGCGGAAGTCGATGCCGGCACGGGCTGCATCGGCGGCGCCGAGAGAAACCAGGGTTGCCCCGGTATCGACCAGGAAGCGCACACTGGCGCCATTCACGCTGCCCAGCGTGACAAAATGCCCTTGCTTATCGGCGGTCAGGTGGATAACCGCAGCCTGGGTATTGTCCCCGCTTGAAAACACATGCTGTCCGATGCCGATTCGGTGTTTCTTGCCATCGAATTCCAGCACTGCGGTTTCGCCTTCGACAGCCAGCAACTTGACGCCTTCAATAGCGCCAGCCTCAACCGTGATCGTGCGCGGCTTGCCGCCGCCGATGACCACCACAGCCTTGCCAGGAAACAGACCGACCACGCCGACCTCGACAGCCACTGCAACCCCTGTCGTTGCCATAATCAACAATGGAGTTGCTACGATACAATACCAGAGTTTTTTTCGTAAAGAAGTCATGAAGCCTGTCGCAATCTTTCGTCACAGCCCAGGAGAAGGTCCGGGCTATTTTGCCACATTCCTTGACAGGAATTCGGTGCCATGGCGACTCTTCTGCGTGGATGAGGATGAATCTATCCCAGTGAATCCCGATGCCTTCAGCGGATTGGTCTTCATGGGCGGGCCGATGAGCGTCAACGACACCCTGCCTTGGATCGATCAGGAATGCGCATTGATTCGTGCCGCCGTGGATCAAGATGTTCCGGTGATTGGCCACTGTCTCGGCGGACAGTTGATAGCGAAAGCACTGGGCGGGGTGGTCACCCGCAACCCGGTCAAGGAAATCGGCTGGGGAGAAGTCGTTGTGTCGGACAACGAGGTTGCGCGCCGATGGTTCGGCGATTTTGCGGGCCACAGCTTTCTATCCTTCCACTGGCACGGCGAAACCTTTTCCATTCCCCCCGGAGCGACCTGCATCCTGTCAAGCGCGCATTGCCGGCACCAAGCATTTGCGCTCGGCCCGCATCTGGCGATGCAATGCCATGTCGAAATGGTCGAAGACATGATTGCCCACTGGTGCGAAACCGGCGCACACGAGATAAACGCCAGCATCGCCAAGGGCATGATTTCTGTACAGCCGTCGGAAGAAATGCAAAGTGATTTGGCGTCAAAACTGGCAGCCATGCACAAAGTCGCCGACTGCATCTACTCGTGCTGGATCGAGATGCTGTAGGTAGGGCAACAAGTTGTCCTACTTACCAGGGTCAGTCGCGGAAATTGTTGTATTGCAGCGGCACGTCGGTGATCGTTTTTTTTACCAAGGCAATCGCTTCCTGTAGGGTGTCGCGCTTGGCGCCGGAGACGCGCACCGTATCGCCCTGGATGCTGGCTTGCGCCTTGAGCTTGCTGTCCTTGAGCAGTCTGACGATTTTCTTCGCCAGTTCGGTTTCGACACCGATCTTGAGCTTGATCTCCTGCTTTACTTTGTTGCCGGAGATTTTCTGCGGCTCCTGTTTGTCCATGCAGCGCACATCGACGCCGCGCTTGGCCAACTTGGCTGTCAGCACGTCGTAAACTTGGCCAAGCTTGAACTCGTCGTCGGCAAACTGGGTCAGCAGCTTGTCTCCCAGTTCGATGCGGGCATCTGAGCCCTTGAAATCGAAGCGGTTGGTGATTTCCTTGTTGGCCTGATCGACAGCGTTACGCAACTCGACCTGATCTACCTCGGAAACGATATCAAATGAGGGCATGGTTGTAATACTCCGGCAAATGCATCATGAAAAATGGCAGACGTAATCGAGTGTCTCCAGCGTTTCGATGTCAAAGCTGGAATTACCCGGAACGCTGAACGACTCGCCACCATGGTAGGTTTTCCATTCTGTTTCACCAGTGATCCGGACGCGGCATTCCCCGGCAATGAGTTCCATGGTTTCCGGAGCATTGGTGTTAAAGGTTAGGCTCGATGGGAAAATCACGCCAATAGTCTTTTTCGCGCCGTCGGCAAATAGCACAGAATAGCTGATGCACATGCCGTCAAAATAGCAGTTGGCCTTCTTGATGATGGATACGTTATCGAATCGTGACATGTTTTGGATTCCTTGCTATTCAACCCTGGCGACGCGAAAGATTCGCGGCGATGCGCAAGCGCAGGGCATTGAGTTTGATGAAGCCGGAGGCGTCTTTTTGGTTGTAAGCCCCGGCGTCGTCTTCGAAGGTGGCGATGGTTGGGTCGAACAGCGAATTCAACTTCGAGTCGCGCCCGGCGACGATGACGTTGCCCTTGTAGAGCTTGATGCGCACCCAACCGTTGCAGGTCTGTTGCGTGTTATCGATCAGCACTTGCAGCGCCTTGCGTTCCGGCGCCCACCAGTAGCCGTTGTAAATCATGCTAGCGTAGCGTGGCATCAGGTCGTCCTTGAGGTGCGCCACTTCGCGGTCAAGGCAGATCGACTCAATGGCGCGATGCGCCTTGAGCATGATGGTGCCGCCTGGCGTTTCGTAGCACCCGCGCGACTTCATGCCGACATAACGGTTCTCGACCAGATCGAGGCGGCCGATGCCATGCTTGCCGCCCAGCTGATTAAGTTTCGCCAACACTTGTGCCGGAGTCAGGCGTTCGCCGTTCAAGGCGACGATGTCGCCCTGCTCGTATTCGATATCTAGATACTCGGCCTTGTCCGGGGCAGCTTCCGGCGACACCGTCCAGCGCCACATGTCTTCTTCGGCTTCGACGGCGGGGTTTTCCAGGTGGCGACCTTCGTAACTGATGTGCAGCAGGTTGGCGTCCATCGAATAAGGCGAGCCACCCTGCTTGTGCTTCATGTCGACCGGAATGCCGTGTTTTTCGGCGTAGGCCAGCAGTTTCTCTCGCGACAGCAGATCCCATTCGCGCCACGGCGCAATCACCTTGATGCCCGGCTCCAGCGCGTAGTAACCCAGTTCGAATCGCACTTGGTCGTTGCCCTTGCCGGTGGCGCCGTGGGCGACGGCGTCGGCCTTGGTCTGCTGCGCGATCTCGATCTGGCGCTTGGCGATCAGGGGGCGGGCAATCGAGGTGCCGAGCAGGTATTCGCCCTCATAGACGGCGTTGGCGCGGAACATCGGAAAGACAAAATCGCGCACGAATTCCTCGCGCAGGTCGTCGATGAAGACGTGTTCCGGCTTGATGCCGAATTGCAGCGCCTTTTTGCGCGCCGGTTCGAGCTCTTCTCCCTGTCCAAGGTCAGCGGTGAAAGTGACCACTTCACATTGATAGGTGTCCTGCAACCATTTGAGGATCACCGAGGTATCGAGGCCGCCGGAGTAGGCCAAAACAGCTTTCTTGATTTCACTCATGCTTGTTGTTCCAAAATTTCAAAAGGGGGCAATCTATGCTCTCAGGTATCGATGCGTCCCAGCAGCAGGAACTCCATCAGCGCCTTTTGGGCGTGCATGCGGTTTTCCGCTTCGTCCCAGACCACGCTTTGTGGGCCGTCGATGACCGAGGCTGCGACTTCTTCGCCACGGTGGGCCGGCAGACAATGCATGAATAGCGCATCGGGACGGGCCAACTTCATCATTTCGTCGTCGACCTGAAAGTCCTCGAAGGCGCGCATGCGCTCTTCGTTCTCCGCTTCGAAGCCCATGCTGGTCCACACGTCGGTGGTCACCAGATCGGCCCCTCGGGCGGCATCCATCGGATCGGCAAATACTTCATAGTGACCAGCGCCACTTAAACCGGCGCGTTCCGGCTCGACCTCGTAACCTGGCGGGGTGGACACATGCACTTTGAAGTTAAGCACTTCCGCTGCCTGCAACCAAGTGTTGCAAACGTTGTTCGAATCGCCGATCCAGGCCACGGTCTTGCCTTCGATGTTGCCGCGATGCTCGATGAAGGTATAAATATCGGCCATGATCTGGCAGGGATGGTATTCGTTGGTCAGGCCGTTGATGACCGGCACGCGCGAGTGAGAGGAAAATCGCTCGACGATTTCCTGCTCGAAGGTGCGGATCATGACGATGTCGCTCATGCGCGAAATCACTTCCGCCGCATCTTCGACCGGCTCGCCGCGGCCAAGCTGAGAGTCGCGTGTGCTGAGGAAAATCGCCGAGCCGCCGAGTTGCTGCATGCCTGCTTCAAACGAAAGGCGCGTGCGGGTGCTGGCTTTCTCGAAAATCATCACCAGTGTGCGGTCCACGAGCGGCCAGTATTGCTGATACGACTTGTATTTCTGCTTAATCAAGCGCGTGCGTTCAAATAAATAGTTGAATTCGTCGCGATTGAAATCCCTGAATTGTAAAAAATGGCGTGGCGGGGTTGTGTTATGCATGTTCATGCTTCCAGAAACTCGCGGATCAGGCGAGAAAGTATGGCAACCAGTTCGTCGGCATCGGTTGCACTGAAAATTAGCGCCGGCAGTAGACGCACGACCTTGTCTGCCGTGACATTGATGACCAGTCCGGCATCGAGCGCGCGCTGCACCAGATCGCCGCAGGGACGATCAAGTTCGACGCCGATCATCAAGCCTTCGCCACGAATGGAGACAACGCCTGAAACGCCCTTGAGCGCGCCGAGCAAATCAGCGTGGATCTTGTTACCGATTGTCCGCGCATGTTCCAGTAATCCATCCTGCTCGATTATGTCGAGCGTAGTCAGCGCGGCGACACAGGCAAATGGGTTGCCGCCAAAGGTGGAACCGTGATTGCCCGGTTTGAATACGCCAGCGGCCTTGCCCGCCGCCAGGCAGGCGCCGATGGGCACGCCCGAACCAAGTCCCTTGGCCAGGGTCATGACATCGGGCCGGATGCCAACCCGCTGGTATGCGAACCAGCGGCCGGTGCGGCCGATGCCGCATTGCACCTCGTCTACCATGAATAGCCAGCCTTTCGTATCGCAAATACGGCGCAAGCCTTGCATATACTCATCTTGTGCGACGTTGATGCCGCCCTCGCCCTGAATAGGCTCGAACAGCACGGCGACAACATTGGCGTTATGCTGGGCGACCGCCTCGACTGCCGCCAGATCGTTAAACGGCACCCGCAGGAAGCCTGCCACGAGCGGCTCAAAACCGGCCTGCACCTTTCGGCTACCGGTAGCCGAAAGCGTTGCCAGGGTGCGCCCGTGGAAAGATTTCTCCATGACGATTATGGCCGGGTTGTCTATTCCCTGCTGATGCCCATACAGCCGCGCTAGCTTGATTGCGGCTTCGTTTGCCTCGCAACCGGAATTGCAGAAAAAGACCTCATCCATGCCGGACAAGGCTGCAAGCTTGTCGGAAAGTATTTCCTGTTCGCGTACCCGATACAGGTTGGAGGTATGGATCAGTCGCCCGGCCTGATCGGCCAAGGCTTTGACTAGCCTGGGATGCGCATGCCCCAGCGTATTCACGGCAATGCCGGCGAGCGCATCGAGGTAGCGCCTGCCTTGCTCGTCGAAGACAATGGCGCCCTCGCCATGCGTAAAGGCGATGGACAGGCGTGCGTAGGTGTTCATTAAATGTGGCATGGGAAGTCCTGCAGCATGTATAACATCAATCAGATCGTCGCAAATAGCGACGGCGGCATGCGCCGCCGTAAAAGAAACTTGCTAACATTAGCATCTTATGTGAAAAATAGCGTACTGCATAGAGACGCATACAGAGGCCGATAACAATGGCGCGGATTGCGATATTCAATCAAAAGGGAGGGGTTGGTAAAACGACCACTGCGCATAATCTCGGGGCTACCCTGGCACGGCGGCAACGCCAGGCGCTGCTTATCGATCTGGATCCGCAGGCGCACCTGACGACGATATATGGCGAAGCCGGTTGTGCAGTGGGCATGAGCATATTTGGTTTTTACCAGAACAATACGCCACTTTCACATCTGGAAATCGATTGGCCCGGTATCGGGCATCTGATACCGGCGCACCCAGAGCTGATCAAGGTGGATACGATGTTTGGCAAGGGACCGAACAGCCTCAACCGTCTCAGTCATGGACTCAATGAATTGAATAGCAGTGCTAGTGAAAGTTGCGTCATCATTGATTGTTGCCCATTTCTCGGCGTGCTGTCGCTTAATGCCATATTTGCGGCCGATCAATTGCTGATTCCGGTTTCTTCGGATTTTCTTTCGTTACGCGGCGCAATGCAGATCGAGCGTACGCTGAAGGCACTGGAACCTGTGCTCAAGCGACGCATGGCGCGGCGCTATTTATTGACCCGTTTTGACCGTCGTCGCAAGATGAGCTTCGAAATACAAAACCGGATGCGTGAGCATTTTGTAGATGAGTTGTGCGAGACTGTGATTTCGGAAAATGTCGCTATCGCGGAGGCACCTTCACTGAATTTCGACATATTCAGTTATGCGCCAACCAGTCGCGGCGCAGAAGATTACATGGCGCTGCTGGATGAATTGACTAGCAAGGATTTTTTGTAGGCGATCGCTGGTTAGCGGGTAATCAGGCCGATAACCTCTTCGAAGCTTGCTACTGGCGTACGAACTGTGCCGCGATGGCAGATACAGTCGAGTATCTCGCAGTCGCGATACATCTGACGTAGCTTGCGCTGCGCATCCTCCGCATCTTTCCCGTGGATCATCAGATTATCTACCACTAATCCGACGCGGGTGCGGATACGAAAGCCGTACTTGGTAAGCGTAGGTAACAGCATACGAAACCTCTTATCTATCAGATGGTTTCGTTAAGTATATGTAATTACTTTCAACAAATCAAGCTAGTCTATTAATTTATTTGGGTTTTTGGTATGGATTTATCCGGCAGCAATAAAGTGGGCAAATACCGAACGAATTTTGAGATGGATTTGGCTATGGATCTGAAGATTTGCATGTCCATGACAATGCAATAGATAAGGCAGACCATTGGAGCGATAAGAGCGAGAACCCCTGAAACTCAATGGCAACAAAACAACCCCAGATACCAGGACGGTATCTGGAGGGGAGTCTTGAAACGGGAATGGAAAGGCGGTTAGAGTGCCTTGATGGCGGCCGAAAGGCGGCTTTTGTGGCGGGCGGCCTTGTTTTTATGAATAATATTCTTGTCGGCGATGCTGTCGATGACGCTCATCGACTCTGAAAATACCGTCTGAGCGGCGGTTTTGTCTCCGGCAACGACAGCTTTCTGCACCTTCTTGATTGCGGTGCGCAGTGTCGAGCGCAGACTCATATTGTGGGCACGCTGCTTAATCGCCTGACGGGCGCGCTTGCGGGCTTGTGCGCTATTGGCCATGTGTTGTTTCCATGCTGAATATTGAAAAGAGGCGAATTTTAAGTGGTTTGATGCTGCAATGCAAGCTGCGCCATCATGGTTAGGGGCGATTTGCCTATAAGACTTTGCCCGGGTTCATCAGACAATGTGGGTCAAGGAGATTTTTTATAGCATGCATCAGTTCCATTTCGATCCCGCTTTTGTAACGCAGGATTTCCTCGCGCTTGAGCTGTCCCAGCCCATGCTCGGCAGAAATGGATCCACCCAGCTTATGTACCAGATCGTGCACGATGCGATTGACAGTGCTGGTTTGCGCGATGAAATCGACGTTAACTTCGGACTCGATTTTGGATAGGTTGTAATGCAGGTTGCCGTCGCCGATGTGGCCGAAACAGACGATGCGTACTCCCGGAAATTCTCTCTCAAGAGCGGCCCCGGCACTGTCAATAAACGCTGCGATGCGTGATATAGGGAGTGCGATATCATGCTTGATGCTGATGCCTTCGATGCGTTGCGCATCGGAAATATTTTTGCGCAATTGCCAGAGCGCCTGTGCCTGTGTTTTGTTTTGTGCAATGGCAGCATCTATCGCACGACCTGCTTCAATCTCAACTGCGAAGAAGTTCCCCAGTATTTTGTTCAGTTTCTTTTCGTCATCGGCATCTGCCAGTGTATCGCCAAGTTCCACTAGAACTTGCCATTCATGCCGGGCAGAAAGTGGATCGCGTACTCCCCGAAAATGCTTGAGCACGAGTTCCAGGGCGGAGCGTCCGATGATTTCAAAGGCGCTGATGCGGTCGCCACAGGCCTCTCTGAGGCGGTTGAGCAGGCTGACGGCTGCAGCTGGATCGGGTATTGCCACCCACGCTGTGGCGCAATCCTGCAACTGTGGAAACAATTTGAGCGTAGCGGCGGTAATTAGCCCCAACGTTCCCTCGGCGCCAATAAACATTTGCTTGAGGTCGTAGCCGGTATTGTCCTTGCGCAAGCCACGCAGGGCATTAAAGAGGCGTCCATCAGGCAGCACGACTTCGAGGCCGAGGGTTAGGTTGCGCATATTGCCATAGCGCAGCACTTGGATGCCACCGGCATTGGTGGATAGGTTTCCGCCTATGGTGGCACTGTCTTCGGCGGGAAGCGAGAGCGGGAATATGCGCCCGGCTTCCGCCGCGGCTTCTTGCACTTGTTGCAGGGTGCAGCCTGCCTCGGCTGTGATGGTATTGTTGTCGATATCGATGGCGCGAATTCGGTTAAGCCGGGTCAGATTTACCACGACTTGCCCTTGTGAACCTTCGCTTGGCGTTGCCCCACCGACTAGACCAGTATTGCCGCCTTGCGGCACGATTGCTGCGCTGACCTCGGCGCAGGCCGCCACGATGCTGGATATCTGCTCGACGCTGCCAGGGCGTACAACGCATAGCGGCTGGCCGGTATAACGTCCACGCCTATCGGTGATGAAAGGTGCAATGTCGGTAGCGACTGTAAGAACATTACCTGTGCCTACGATACTGACCAGTTTGTCTAACAGCTGGTCATTCATGCGGGTCTTCCCGAAAGTCGGGCATATAGGTCGTGGACATCGCAATCGGTGATTTCCACCTGGGCGAATTCGCCGACTTCGAGGTCATGTCCATCGGTGATATACACTAGGCCATCAATGTCTGGCGCATCGCCTTCACTGCGGGCAACCGCGCCTTCGTCGTCGACCTCGTCCACCAGTACCGTCATGACGCGCCCAATCTTCGCTTCCAGCAGTTGCGTGCTGATGTCCTCCTGAAATTCCATCAACTGCTGACGGCGCTGCTCACGAATCTCCTCGGGTAACCCACCCGGCAACTGGTTCGCAGTCGCACCGTCGACGGGCGAGTAGGCGAATACACCGACGCGGTCGATGCGGGCTTCTTCCAGAAAATGCAGCAGTTCGTCGAACTCGGCCTCTGTTTCGCCGGGGAAGCCGGTAATGAATGTGCTGCGAATATTGATGTTCGGGCAAATGGAGCGCCAGGCGCGAATGCGTTCGAGGTTGTTTTCGCTGCTGGCGGGCCGTTTCATGAGTTTCAGGAGGCGTGGATGGGCATGCTGAAAAGGCACATCGAGGTAAGGCAATATCTTTCCTTCGGCCATCAGCGGGATCAGTTCATCGACGCTCGGATAGGGATAGACGTAGTGCAGGCGTATCCAGATGCCGAGTTCGCCGAGCGCCTTGCACAGGGTATCGACTCGGGTCTTGAGCGGTCGTCCGCCCCAGAAGCCGGTGCGGTACTTCACGTCGATACCATAGGCGCTGGTGTCCTGCGATATCACCAGCAGTTCCTTGACCCCGGCATCGGCCAGGGTTTCGGCTTCCTTCATGATGTCGCCAAGTGGGCGGCTGACGAGGTCGCCGCGCAGGCTGGGAATGATGCAGAAGCTGCAACGATGGTTGCAACCTTCAGAAATTTTCAAATATGCATAATGCTGCGGCGTTAGCTTGACGCCCTGCGGTGGAAGAGCAATGGCCGTTTTATCCAGTCCGCCTGCTATGAGCGGCAGATGGGTGTGTATTGCCGCCATGACCTCTTGCGTCGCATGCGGCCCTGTAACAGCGAGTACCTGTGGATACGCCTGCTGGACAATGTCCCCCTTGGCGCCAAGACAGCCGGTAACGATTACCCTGCCGTTCTCCGCAAGCGCCTCACCAATGGCATCAAGCGATTCCTCGATGGCGGTGTCAATGAAACCGCAGGTGTTTACCACGACCAGATCGGCATCTTTATAGGAACCAGAGATGGCATAGCCATCCGTGCGCAAGCGCGTCAGGATTTGTTCCGAGTCGACCGTGGCCTTGGGACAGCCAAGGGAAACGAAACCGACTGCCGGTGTTTTTGCTTTGTTGGTGCGAGTCACTAAGTCAGCTTGAGAAATGGTGCTGGAGCCTGATGTGGCTGCTATAGCCTATTTCTTGTCGATAGTGCTGTCTTCTGGAGAGGGCGCTTTGAAATTCGGAAACTGGAAACTGGTGAACAGAGTGCGAGTTTGCTTTTGTACCTGCTCCTGCATTTGCTGGAACATTTTCTGGCTCTGTTCCATGTAGGCATTCATCATGCTTTGCACGGTAGGCTGCTGAAAACTGAGGAACTGCGACCAGCGCTCCTGATTCATCGGGTTGCTCTCGCCAAACAAGGTCTTTGCCTGTTCCTTCAGCTTGATCTGCATGTCGGTGAACGAACTGATATTACTCTCCAGAAACTTGCCCATCATCCCTTGCATGGCATTGCCATAAAAGCGAATGATGTGCGACAGAACATCACTGCTAAACATGGGTTCGCCGCAGGCTTCTTCTTCCAAGATGATTTGTAGCAGAATGCTGCGTGTTAAATCCTCGCCAGTTTTGGCATCAAGAACCTGGAAATTCTCGAAGTGCAGGACCAGCTCCTTAATGTCTGCCAAAGTTATATACGTACTGGTTTTCGTATCATAGAGACGACGATTCGGATACTTCTTGATAAGTCTCAACTTCTCGGACATTGTTTACCTCGCATCACACCGGTAATGGCGCTCTATTTCAGTGAACACCCCAAGGCGGGGGACGCACATTATAACCCACTCTTCTCAAAAACAATTTATGACGTCCAGCCATCCATAAGGAGCTGGGTATAGGTAAATCAGCAAACTCGCTTGCTTCTGCTCGATGGATGTTTATTGTGAGAGCGTCATGCATCATGTCAGCCGAATTCTCAGAACATATGGTGTCCACCATTGATGGAAATATTGGCACCCGTCACAAACGCTGCTTCTTCGGAGGCAAGGTAGGCAACCAGACCCGCCACTTCCTCCGGTTGGCCTAGCCGGTCGACTGGAATCTGTACCAGGATTTTTGATTCCAACACGTCCTGCGGAATTGCTTTGACCATTTGGGTGTCGATATATCCGGGGGAAATGGTATTGACCGTAATCCCTTTTTTCGCTACTTCTTGAGCCAGTGACTTGGTGAAGCCGTGGATGCCGGCTTTGGCTGCGGCGTAGCTGGTCTGGCCGAAAGCGCCCTTCTGGGCGGTTACCGATGAAATATTGATGATACGCCCCCAATTTTGATCCAGCATGCCATCCAGCACCTGCTTGGTCATGTTGAAGACGGAATCAAGGTCAGTATGGAGCACGAAATCCCAGTCGTCTTTGGTCATTTTCCTCAAGGTCATGTCGCGCGAAACACCAGCATTATTGACCAGTACGGAGACCGTTCCAACTTCCTTGGAAATGCGTTCGACGCAGGACTTGCATGAATCGTAGTCGCTCACATCGCAGGAATATGCCTTGAAGTCGTAACCCTGATCTTTCATGGCTTGCAGCCACCGCTGAACGTTGGGATTAGCCGGTCTATGGGTCGTAAGGACCTTGTAGCCGAGTCCAGCCATCTTGATGCAAGTGGGTGTTCCCAAGCCGCCCATCCCTCCTGTTACCAGAGCTGTTCTCATGATAGTTCGCTTCTAAAGAAACTGTTTCTGATTATCTGCTTATTGCAATATTGAGCCAGATATAGCAAGCCAGCTTACGGAAAGACGATGCCCATACTCATTTCAGGAAATATGCCGGGAGAGACTATTCACATTTTTCCTTGACATAACTACCGGGAGCCGGTTCGATCTGCTTGTATGTTTTGTTGCCAAGGCGGCGGCGCGCAGCACACTGTTTGCCGCCAAAATCGGCCAGCCACTTGGCCCAGCATGGCCACCAACTTCCCTTGTGCTCGGTCGAGGCGGCCATCCATTCTTCAGGATCAGGGCTGGTACTGTCGCTTGTCCAATAGCTGCGTTTGTTTTTGATTGGGCCATTGACCACGCCGGAAATATGCCCGCTGGCGCCCTTGACAAAAGTTGTCTTGCCGCCAAGCAGCCCACGTGAAAGGTATGCGCCCTTCCATGGCACGATATGATCTTCGCGCGAGGCGAAAAGGAAAGTGGGCATGTTGATGCGGCGAAGGTCGACCTTGACGCCACAAAGCTGCAATTTTCCCGGTATGCGCAGCAAGTTCTCGAGATACAGCTTGCGCAGGTAGAAAACAGCAAACGGTCCTGGCATGCTGGTGGAGTCGGCGTTCCAGAATAGCATGTCGAATGCGGGGGGCGTACGCCCTTTCAGATAGTTGCCGACAACATATTGCCAGATCAGGTCATTTGGGCGCAGGCTGGAAAAGACGGATGACAGTTCTTGGCCCGTTAACAATCCACGCTTGCCGATTTTTGCCTCACGTATGGCGATTGAAGCGGGATCGATGAAATAGCCCAACTGACCTGGATCAGTGAAATCAAGCAGCGTGGTTAACAGGGTCAGCGAAGCTACCGGATCTTCACCCCGTCCTTTGGCCACGGCAATCGCAGATGATACGAGCGTGCCGCCAATACAGAATCCGAGTGCGTTGACCTGATCGACTCCGCAGATTTCCCGAGCTATCTTGAACGCCTTGAGGATTCCCTCTTCCAGATAGTGATCCCAGACCCAGTCACAGCCGACTTTGGCCGTGGGATTTCGCCAGGATATCAGGAATACCGTATTGCCTTGTTCGACCGCGTAGCGAACCAGTGAATTATCCCGTTGCAGATCGAGAATGTAGTATTTGTTGATACAGGGAGGCACAATGACTAGTGGCCGTTCCGCCACTTTGTCAGTAAGCGGCGAGTACTGAATCAATTGGATCAACTCGTTCTGGAAAACGACGGCTCCAGGCGTGGTGGCTAAGTCGCGACCGATCTCGAAGGCCGTTTCGTCGGTCATTGAGACACTGCCTTTTTCCATATCGGCAAGCATGTTTCTGATGCCGGCCGTAATACTCTGGCCCTGTGTTTCGATGGCCGTCTTGATGAATTCAGGGTTTGTGACGGCAAAGTTCGACGGTGCCATGGCATCGATGTACTGGCCGGTGACGAAGCACAGGCGCTCACGCGCCGCTTCGTCGACAACCGGAAAAACTTCGGCAACCTTTCTTAAGAACTCGGCATTGATCAGATAAGACTGGCGGTAGTAGTCGTAAATGGGACTTTCTGCCCAAGCAGGGTCGGAAAAGCGACGATCATTCGATGCGGCATCTGCCACGACTGGCATAGGCTGTTCGGGTTTGTACTGCAACATCGCTTGCCAGAGCTGCGCATGTTTGGCAGCAAACTCCATCTGCAGTTGAGTGATTGCATTGGTCTCGGGTGGCATGGCCTCTTGCCCTTGGGTAGCCGCGCCAGGCTTGAGAGATGCCTCCTGCTGTCTTTTCATCGTCTCGACAAGCCCCTCTGCTATTCCTTGCCCTGTATATAGTTGTATCAACATGGTCTGCATGGCCTGCATCAATTCGGCCGAAGGATCCAATATTTGCGACATACGCTCCTCTATTTCTTTCTGTGGAAATTGTTCTAGGTATAGTTATCAAACTATCGTTTTTTTCTGCTTGGGAACCCCGTTAGATTCTGCTCTGCGCACCAAACGGTGTCAAGCTGCGCCTGGATCAAACCGTCTGGCGAATCCTTATTATTCAGAAGGGTATGTCGTCGTACGGGAGGGAAAATCTCAACCGGTCAGTTTTTCAACCCAGTGGTGAGTAAGCCAGATAGTGGCAATGCCGGTGATGATCAATGTTACCTGCTGTACGGTAGCCCATAACGCCGGGCGTTTGTGCAGGCCGGGAATCAGGTCGGCAACGGCAACGTAGATCATGCTGGCTGCGGCCAAGGCGAGAAATATCGGTACTGCACCCTGCATCGACGATAGGGCGTAGTAGGAGAGCAGACCTCCTGCCAGAGTGGCAAGTGATGACAGCAGGTTGAAGGCAAACGCCTTGGCGCGCGAGTAGCCCGAATGCAGCAGGATGACGAAGTCGCCCATTTCCTGCGGAATTTCGTGGGCAATGATAGCCAAAGCGGTGATTATGCCGAGTTGGATGCTTTCCATAAAGGCGGCAGCAATCAGCACACCATCGACAAAATTGTGAAAAGTATCACCAACCAGAATAATCAGGCCACTTCGGCCATGATCGTGATTATGACCGTTATTGTTTGATAATGCGCCATGTGGTTCGTGCCCTTCGCAATCCTCGACGTGGCAGTGACGCCAAAGCACCAGTTTTTCCAACACGAAGAACGCCAATATGCCGGCGAGCACTATCGCTGAACTGGATGTGGCGTCGCCGCTGGAAATAATGGCTTCAGGCAGCACCTCAAGAAAAGATGCGCCCAACAGTGCGCCGATGGCATAGCTTATCAATGCGGGGATCCAATTGGCACGCGCATTAAGCGCAAATACCGCCGCAGTGACTACACTCAGCACGCCCCCTGCGATGGATGCGATGACAATCCAGGAAAGAACGGACATGTTTTTGATTGGCTCTAAAATTAAATTATACGACGCGATCAAATTTATACCCACACTCGTTTCATGGGTTTTTTACGGCGCAAGCCAGATCATTGACGCCATGCGTCCCGTATCGCCATCGCGCCGGAAGGAATAGAACCGCGCCGGATCACTGTAAGTGCAGAAGTTTCCGCCGTAAACGCGGGCGACACCAAGCGCAGCCAAGCGCTGCCGCGCCAGTTCGTAGATATCGCATAACCACTTGCCCGCTTCAGTCGGCGCAAACGCGGAGGCAGCATTGGCATCATGCGCGAGAAAGGCAGCACGGACGTCCTCGCCAACTTCGAACGCCGTCGATCCAATTGCCGGGCCGAGCCATACCAGCAAATCCGGACCAGGCTTCGCCATTGCCGCGATGACGGCTTCGATTACCCCGTTCGCCAATCCTCGCCAACCGGCATGTGCGGCGGCCGCCACGGTTCCCGATTCGTTGCATAGCAACAAGGGCAGGCAATCTGCTGTTAGCACAGCGCAAACGGAGCCGGGTAGACGCGTCAGGCTGGCATCGGCCTCAATGTTTTGTGGCGTACCGCCATTGGTGACTAGCACATGCGTGCCATGCACCTGCCTAAGCCAGACTGGTTCGGACGGAAGGTGCCGACATAGACTGCGGCGGTTGTTAGCTACCGCCTGCGGATCGTCACCCACATGATCTGCGAGATTGAAGTCTGCGTATGGCCCGCTGCTCGAACCCCTGCACAGACTGCGACGAGTCGTGACCAAGGCGCGCACATGGGCGGGAGCATCCCAGTCCGGAATGATCCAGTTATTTTCTTCGGTCATGAGTCCCTCGAGCGTAAAGCGCTTAACAGAGCAGCGAAGTCGTTGGGCAGGGGAGATTCCCAGGCTATTTCGGAGCGGGATCGCGGATGCAGCAGCGCCAACCGCCAAGCATGCAAAGCCTGGCGCGGAAAAGTCTGGAGCAATGGATCGGCGACGGCCCGCTTGCCATAGGTTGGATCGCCTACTAACGGATACCCTATCGAGGCCATGTGCACCCGTATCTGGTGGGTACGGCCGGTTTCCAGCCGACATTCGAGCAGTGTGGCAGGCGGGCTGGGAAAACGCTCACGTTCGAAGTAATGGGTGCGTGCATCACGTCCTCTTTGGCCTTCGGCCAGCACCGCCATTTTGGTGCGCTGGACAGGGTGGCGGCCAATCGGGGCATCCACCGTACCTTCGCCGGTAACGGCACCGTGAACCAGCGCCAGATAATGGCGCTTCACGCTACGCGCCTGCAATTGGCGCACCAGATCGGTCTGCGCCTCCAATGTCCTGGCCACTACCAGCAGGCCACTGGTTTCCTTATCAAGACGATGGACAATGCCAGCTCTGGGAATGGTCGCCAACGATGGAGCGTGATGCAACAAAGCATTGAGCAGGGTGCCTTGCCAGTTGCCGCTGCCTGGATGGACGACCAAACCGGCAGGCTTGTCGATAACGATAATGTCGTCATCCTCGTAGATGATGGCAAGCGGGATATCCTCGGCCGACTCCGCCAGTACCTGCGGGTCGGTGCCTATCGCTATCTCGATATGTTCACCACCCCATATTTTTCGTTTTACATCGGTAATCGTTTCCCCTTCGATGCGCACACGGCTTTCGCGTACCCATGTTTGCAAGCGGCTGCGCGAATGTTCGGGAAGCAGGAGCGCAAGCACGATATCGAGACGCGAACCGGCGCAGTCCGGAGGCGCAACTAGATTGGTCAGCAAGTCGTGGTTAATTGGAGAGGCAATGGCAGGGGTTGCGCTATAATCGCTAGAATCAAATTGTGTGGTTTGCGAGGCGTTCATCATGCGTAGTGTAGCGTTTGTTGCGGTTGTTTTCGCGCTTCTGGGGTCTTTCCTGCTTGCCGGCTGCGGATTATTGCCTGACGTGGTAGACGAGACGGCAGGCTGGTCGGCGCAGAAGCTCTATACCGAAGCCAAGGAAGCAATGAATGATCGCGATTTTGAAAAAGCCGTCAAGTATTTCGAGAAGCTGGAGGCTCGTTATCCCTACGGTCGTTACGCGCAGCAGGCGCAACTCGAAGTTGCCTACACCCATTACAAACAATTCGAAATAGCCCAGGCGATTGCGGCATGTGACCGTTTTATCCGCCTGCATCCGAACCATCCCAATGTCGACTATGCCTATTATCTGAAGGGGTTGGCTAATTTCAATGAGGACCTTGGTTATATGGGTTATATCAGTTCGCAGGATATGAGCGAGCGCGATCCCAAGGCGGCCAAGGAATCTTTCGATGCCTTCAAGGATCTGGTCACCAAGTTTCCAGAAAGCAAATATGCACCGGACTCTACTTTACGCATGAGCTATCTGGTTAATTCCCTGGCTTGGCATGAGGTACATGTTGCGCGCTACTATCTGAAGCGCGGTGCTTTTGTCGCCGCTGCCAACCGTGCCCAGATTGCGCTTAAGTCATATCCTGATGCACCTGCCAACGAGGAAGGGCTATTCGTCATGGTTAAGGCCTATGACGCGCTGGGTTTGAGCGACTTGCGTGACGATGCCGAGCGCGTAATGCGCAAGAACTTTCCCAAGAGCGAATACTTTGTGCGTGGCTTCGATCGTAAAGAGCCATGGTGGAAGCTCTGGTAAATTCGTCCTGCCGGAGTTTGTAGCGCAGCTTAGCAAGCGGCGTTAGTGATGCGCTGGAACAACGCGTAACGGCGTGCGCTGACCAAGCCGTCAAGAACGGCCTGCTTGATTGCACAGTCCGGTTCTGCATCGTGGTGGCAGTCTCGAAAACGGCAGTGTTCGAGATACGGACGAAATTCAATAAACCCCTGTTCAATCTCGCCACGCGATAGATGGGCGAGACCAAATTCCTGCAGCCCGGGACTGTCGATAATCGCGCTTTCTGCATCAAGCGGGTAGAGGCGGGCATAGGTCGTGGTGTGCTTGCCCGAATCGAGTGCACTGGAAATTTCCCTTGTGGCGGCCGCTGCTTCCGGGAGCAGGGCATTGATCAGTGTTGATTTTCCCATTCCCGATTGTCCGACCAAGATTGAAAGTTGGCCGACAAGATAAGGCCGCAAAGACGAAACATCGGCCTTGGCGCAAAGTTCGACGATAGGGTAGCCAAGCGTGGTATAGGCGGACAACTGAAGACGCGCTTCCGGCAGGCGGCCTGAAATGTCAGTCTTGTTGAGAACGATTACTACGCGCAACGACTGGCTGGCTGCGGCTACCAGCGCCCGAGTTAGCAATTCTTCGCTGAATCCCGGTTCGGTAGCGACGACCAGAACGATTTGCGTAGGGTTGGCGGCAATCAGTTTCTGGCGGAAGTTGTCGCTACGGTAGAGCAAGGTCTTGCGTGGCGTATGTCCCAGAATCTGGCCCTGACCAGAAGCGCTGGTTTCCAGACGGACGTGGTCGCCGCAGGCGTAGGGGCTTTTCTTGCCAAGCGGGAAGCCTGTTATGTGGTTGCCATCGGACAGAAGTATTTCGTAGTGCCGCCCAAAGGCCGCAACGACAGTACCTTCAACCTTCAAAGCAAGAACAGCGCATCAATTTTGGCGGCGCAGATGAAATCGTTTTTGGACAGGCCGCCGATGGCGTGCGTCGTGTATTGAACCTGGCACTGATTGTAGCCGAGCGAAATGTCAGGATGATGATCTTCGCGATGCGAAATCCAGGCCACAGCGTTTACGAAAGCCATGACCTGGTAATGATTGCCGAACCCATAAGTCCTGGCAATGGCGTTGCCCTCACGCGCCCAGCCTGGAAGCGATTGCAGGAGTTCGGCGATCTCGTTGTCGGGAAGCGGCGGCATTCCGCCTTCGCATGGTTTGCATTTGCCCCTGGAGAGGTCGCAAAAGTTGTCGGATTGATCAGTCATGGTCTTTACCAATTGTCGAGGATTGCAGTCTGGCGATGCGGAGACTGGCCGGTGGGTGGGAATCATAGAACAGCGAATGCAGCGGATCGGGGGTCAGCGTCGCGGCATTATCCCGGTACAGCTTTACCAATGCGGATACCAGATCACCGGCTTGGGCCTGACGCGATGCATAGGCATCGGCTTCGTACTCATGGAGGCACGACAGGCGCGAAAACAGCGGCGAGAGCGGGAAAGTGAATACCGGCAATACCAACGAGAACAGTATTAGCGCCAATGCCGTGCCTTGGCTGGATACGCCCAGCCCATTGTAGAACCATGGTTCCGCGATCAATATGCCGAGCAGCCAGAGCAAGGCGAAGCTGCTAATCGCCAGTAGGCCGATGCGTTTCCAGACATGGCGATGCTTGTAGTGTCCAAGCTCATGGGCCAGCACGGCTTCAATCTCGGCTGGCGCGAGGCGCTCGATCAATGTGTCGAAAAAGACGATACGTTTGGCTGCGCCGAATCCGGTGAAGTAGGCGTTGCCATGAGAAGAACGCTTCGACCCATCCATGACAAACAGGCCATTGGAACGAAAACCGCAACGGGTAAGCAATGCTTCGATGCGCGATTCCAGTTCGGCGTTGTCGAGCGGCGAGAATTTGTTGAAGAGCGGGGCGATCAGCGTCGGATAAAGCAATAGCACCAAGAGGTTGAATGTCAGCCAGAACAGCCAGACATATAACCACCAATTGGCTCCCATGACTGCCATCAGCCAGAGTACGGCAAGCAGCAGAGGCGTGCCGATCGCTATGGCAAGCAGACCCTGCTTGAAAATGTCCGTGACAAACAACGACCATGTCATCTTATTGAAGCCAAACCGTTCTTCAATAACGAAAGTCCGGTACATGCCGAAAGGCAGATCAATGATGAAACCGACCAATGCCAGGCTGCCAAAGAGGAGAAGGCTGTGAGGATAGTTGCCTGCAGGGATTGATTCTGGAAAAGTTTGCGGCCAGAAATCGTGGATACTCTGTAGTATGCCACCGAAGGTAAATATCAGAAGCAGCAACGTATTGGCAACAAATTCTGCCAGGCCGAGACGGGTCTTGGCTTGCGTATAGTCGGCAGCCTTCTGGTGGGCCTCAAGCGGAATATTGGCGGCGAATTCTGCCGGTACGGCGTCACGATGGGCTGCGACGTGGCGCAAGTGACGCAGGGCGAGCCAAATATGGAGTACCGAGGTTGCAAACAGGACAACAAGGAATACTGTTGAAAAAATACCAGTCTGAGTCATGGGGATGGGAAGAAAGATTGTTTTGATCGGAAACTATGACAGAATATGTCCTTTTTCGGCAATAAAGTTATGGCACAAGATCAAAATGCCCTTATCTGGCTCGACTTGGAAATGACTGGGCTCATCCATGATTCTGATCTCATCATCGAGATGGCCATGGTTATTACTGACACGCAACTTAATACCGTCGCCGAGGCGCCGGTGTGGGTGATTCATCAGTCCGATGAAGTGCTCGATGCTATGGATGCCTGGAACAAGAGCACGCATGGTCGTTCCGGTCTGATCGAGAAGGTGAGAGCATCGACCTTGACCGAAGCTGAGGTCGAAATTATGTGCCTCGACTTCATCAAGCAATATGTTCCGGAGCATGCATCGCCGATGTGTGGCAATTCGATTTGTCAGGATCGACGTTTCATGGCGCGCTACATGCCCAAGCTGGAATCCTGGTTCCATTACCGCAATCTCGATGTCAGCACACTCAAGGAACTGTGCAAGCGTTGGAGGCCGGATCTGGCGAAGAAACTTGTCAAGCATGGCAAGCACGAAGCGTTGGCAGACATCTACGAATCCATCGAGGAGATGAAGTTTTACCGCGATAACTTCCTCAAGCTAGAGGGTTAGTATTCAAGCTGATTTTCGACCTATTTCCCCTAATATGTCCAACCACTGTTCAATATGCATGCTGTTCCAAAATTCTGGCACTCCGCCACAGGTGATTTCGCGCTCATTGATTTAGATGTTTAGTCCCACGGTGTGCTGGACTGGATTGATTTTGAATCTGTCGGGCTCATTTGTCCATGCTTTGCAGATGAGTTCGAGGGGACAAGCCCTTCAACGTTTTCAGTCTTCTCGCGAAGTTATAGGCCATCAAGAACGTCTGTAGAGGGGACTTGAGTTGATCGTGGGATTGATAGTGGTAGCGTTTTACCGTTGCATCCTT
>Ga0074195_1000280_pt1 | contig 113293 bp, 115 predicted proteins | sample EPASupsiteHSE623_FD_64525 | JGI IMG/M metagenome (GOLD analysis project Ga0074195, IMG submission 64525) | Bioremediated contaminated groundwater from EPA Superfund site, New Mexico - Sample HSE6-23 | ecosystem: Environmental > Aquatic > Deep subsurface > Groundwater > Contaminated ... | reverse complement strand
AGGGGAGGAGTTGTTGGGGCGGGTGTGTGGGTGGGTTGTGGCGGGGGGTGTCAGGACATCACCCGCCCCCACGACCAGCATGACATCTTTCTGGATGCCGGAAAGCCCGGCATAGGAGCCGTTCCATGCAAGATTTGCCTGTGCCTCCCGGTGGACACCCGCGGTCTGGTTGGGATCGATTCCCGCTGCTTCTATCGTGTAGAGCAGCCTCCTGGTCTCGGGGATACGGATGCTGTACGTCACGGAATCGAGAACCAGTTTCCGTACACGTTCGGGATGTTCGATGACCAGCTGCTGGGAGACCGTGGATCCCATGGAGACCCCGTACACGTGCATGCTGTCATAACCGAGAGCGGTCATCATGCCGGCAGCGTCCTCCGCATACAGCGGGATGGTGGGGGTCGCATTGTTGTCGCTGCTGTAGCCCATCCCCCGGTGGTCGTAGGTATAGACATGGTATTTCGTGGCGAGGATGCCGATGAAGGTCTGGTTCCATGTATCGATGGTTGCACCAAATCCCTCAATCATCAGGAGCGGCTCACCGGAACCGAATTCCCGGTACCCCAGCGAAACCCCGTTGACCTGGGCATACTTGACGGGTGTTGCATTGAACGAAACGGCCGGGTGTGGCTGGGCTGCCGGAATCTGACCTGCTGCGGGTGCCGGGCAGGTGCCGGAGGTATCTGTACACCCCGCCACCGCGAGAAGGCAGATCATGAGGGCAATTGCCAGAATTGCTGTCAGTTTAGTGTTCATGGGAGATCCTCGTAACCGATTAATCATCAGGAAAACCGGGTTGTCACTTATTAGGCGAAGCCGGAAAATAATTCTTCGCAAACGCGAGAAAAGAACTGAGAAAGAATTCAAAAAATATTTTTGTGTAATCTTCGCATCAAACATTTTTATTTTGTTGCGGTTTATGACGACACGAATAACAAAAACTCGCTTGTTCTGGATCACTCCAATCCCTAAATGGCCAAGGCAGAAAGTAAATCGTATCACAATCAGGGCATTTATGGGAACTCAATATACAACGTCTTAGAATCGGGATTCCATCCGATTTTATCATCCAGATATTTTTCTCCATCAGCAGTTCACAGTTCCAATCAAATACTTCAAAATGGGTATTATCCACATAAGGGATTGAGTTCTTTTGTACGAATGTCAAAATTTGTGTCTCTCCTCAATATGGCCCCTGATATGGAAATGGCACCCATCCAAAGGAAAATTTCGAGATAAATGGTGGGCTCTCTAAAGAAGGCTCATTTTTAATTTTTGACAATTCCTTATTTCGATGGCGCCGTGGCATAAGATCCTATTACTGTTTTTTTAGAATGACTCTGCAATGTTTCTACATTTTCACACCACGCATGATAAGTATTTAAAACTCATTTTATAGTATAATCTAATCGTCGGATTCAACTTTCCGCGTGAGGTGGAAGCAAATGAAAACTAAACTTATTGCTCTGAAACTTTTTCTTGAGGAACTGGGAGTTCCGTCAAATATTGACACAGTTGATGAAAGAAAAAGGGTCCAGAAATCAATCTATCTGGGTCAGATCGCAGGAGTTGATCTTGGATATCATTTCGGCTGGTACCTCAAGGGGCCGTATAGTCCTGAACTGACCAAGGATTATTACGATCTTGATGAGGCTCTTACTGAAGGAGACATTGAATATCAGAAGAAGGATCTGAAAGGTCAATTGAAGGAAAAACTTCAATCAATAAAATCAATAGTCACTCAGCCCAGTGATGTTCTACTCAGCCAAGCGGATTGGCTGGAATTATTAGCATCAGTACATTATCAGTTTAGTAACTATGATCTGGTGACAGCAAAAGCAAATATCACAAGGGAAAAACCAACTCTTGTCCCTTATATTCAAAGAGCTGAAGAAGCGCTCAGGAATTCTCACCTTCTCAATAACTGAATACGATGAACGAAGAGAAACCGGAAAAATACAATTTTACAAGTGTTAATGATCCGGTTCACGGTACGATCGGCCTCAGTGAACTCGAAGTAGAAATCATCAATACCAAAGTTTTCCAGAGACTGCGCAACGTGAAGCAGCTGGGACTCGCAAATTATGTGTTCCCGAGCGCGGATTTCACTCGGTTTTCACATTCTCTCGGAGTTTGTCATCTCACTGGAAAAATTTTCGAGACTCTCAAAAGAAATGGTGCAGATCAAATAACGGAAACAGAGATTAGGGATTATCGATTAGCCGGTCTTTTACATGATATCGGACATTATCCTTATTCTCACAATATGGAAGATGCAATTCGGGAATATTATGATCCGAAGAAAGACGAATATATTGCATCTCTGATTTCAGAAAAATCCGGGGATACTAAAAAAGAATCCATTGTTCCCCCAGAAGAAAAGGCGCCCACATTTTTTAATCACACATCAGTGGGAAGAGAGATTCTTATCCACGATTCACAAATCCATGCGATCTTCAAAGAGCACGAGATCGATACTGAGTTGATCTATTCAATATTTACTCGGGATAATAACCCGAAGTATTCAAGCGTCATCAGCTCGGATCTTGATGCTGATCGGATAGATTACCTCCTGAGATCAGCGTCTAACACCGGCTTACCCTATGGCTCCGTTGATATCAATTATTTAGTGAGTCAGATGCGCCTTGATAATAACGAAAAGTTATGCATCACCCCAAAGGCCCTGCGGACAGCAGATCATTTTCTTCTGTGCAGGTACTTTGAATATTCTCAAGTAATTCATCACAAAACTGTTGCAGCATTCGAGGAGATTCTTAAACAAGTGATCTTCGAGCTACTGGGAAAAGAAGAGAATAGAATTGATTGTTCGTGTGCGAGCATCGTAAAATATATCGAAAATGGTTTCTGGAACAAGTTTGATGACAGTTTCATTCTCCAGAAAATCCGGAAACTCCGGGAAGATCCAAGAACTTCAATTATCGTACAGGAAAAAGCAAAATCGATTCTTGAACGAAATCCTCCGAAAGAAATTTGCAAAGTTGAATACATCCGTGACCGGGAAGACCAAGAAAAAGCCAGGTTCAAAAATGATGCGAAGAGGCTGGAGACACTCATCCCGGCTCTCGCTAAAAAATATCACATCGATGAAAAGTTCTGGCACGTCTATGATAAACGGATAGAACTAACCAAAGTTGGGCTGTCAGTTGGATCCAATAAAGTTGTTACAAAGTCGAAAGATGATGAAGACAAGTACGATCAAACAGTAAATGTTCTCAATAAGGCGACAGGAGAATCAAGTCACATCATGGAGATAGACAATTCTCTCATGAGTGTGCTTGCTGATAAATCGCTATTCACCATACGCATGTACATACTGTTTCCCAGCTCGATTTTACCGGAAGACAGGAAGAAAATCAAAACTTCTGTGTTTAATGACATAAAAAAAGAAATTACCTATCTATCTTGGAAGTAGACTGTCTCCAAAACTTAATCGATGATATCAACAAGCATGTCACTAAATCTATCTACTGACGTGTCATCTCGAATTTCTTCAGTATCTTTGTGCCGGGAATCAGGACATACAGAAGCGAATTGACAGTTCAAGCATTTTTTCTGAGATGGATCAGCTGGGAAACTCTCCATTTCGTAAGAAGCATTCATTCTTTCAAAATCGCTGACGACGATCTCTTTAACCTCATCTAACTGATCCGATGAGAATTTATATGGCCGGGGCTTTCCGGAACTTCCAAGATAGATTATTTCGCTGAAGATATTTTCGGGATCCTTATTGTATTTGTACATCGCGAAGAGGACGTACGCTCCAAGCTGAAGATTACTCTCTCTCCGTTCTTTCCCGGTCTTCCAATCTGATAGAACCAGTTTACCAGAATTGCTTTTTGTGATATAATCCAGTTTTACGGTCACAGGAACGGAGTCGATCATAAAATTGTCAAATTTTTCATGACTCAGATATTCAAGGGATTTCAGATTTGGCCAGACAATTTTAAAGAAGATGTCGAGCATCTCCACACCGGATGTCTGGATGTTGTCAAAGAAAGCTGGGTCTCTTAGTTCACCGTTAAAATACTCGGTGATCATATCGTCGGCCGTTATCTTAAATCCCTTGAGGCGCTTAAGGTATTTCTCCTGTGCACTTTCCTGATTCACATTCCTGCCAAGATAGTGCTCCGTTATCTGGTCTTCAATAGCTTCATGGACTAGCATCCCTTGTACGACGAATTTTGAGTTCAGTCCTTTCAGTCTCTTAATTTTTGAAATGTCAAAAACCGTGGATGATTTCAATGCCGATCCGATGTACCGGTAATAGTATGCACGTTTACAGTAATTCAGAAGTTGATGACGGCTGAATGACCATGAGTTAAATTTGAAAAACCAGTCTTCTAAGTTTTGCATGAGGATCATCTCTAAATTATTTAGGAGATTATTACATGCTCAGTTGTTTTGAACCATTAAACTTTATATAAAATATTAATTAAAAAAGAAAAAAAATCTACAGTGCGATCCGTACTTCCTTTGCGGCCTCGCACATGTTCTTGAGTTTCCAGTAGGCCGACTCCCGGCTCCGCATCCGCATCCCGCAGTCGGGATCGATGAGCATCGTCCTGGGCCCGAAGATCTCCACGCCTTTTTCGATCCGCTTCCGGATCTCGGGAACGGTCTCGACCCGGTCGATCGAGGAGTCCACGCAGCCAAACCCGATCATCCGCCCGCCCAGGTCCCGCCGGGAGAGGAGGTCGATGTTGGCCGTGTTGTTGGCAAACTCGAAGTCGAACACGTTCACGTTGAACTTGAGGATCTCGTCTAGCACGTTTCCCAGGCCCCCGCAGACATGCATGCAGGTGGGAATATGGACCGCTGCGGTGATCGCCTCGATCGCCTGTTTTCCCACATTTAAGTCCGCGATGCCGGTCGAGAAGATCGGTTCATCGATCTGGAGCAGGGTGATGCCGGCCGCTTCCAGGCTGCGGGCTTCGACAATGAGGGCTGCTGCAAGATCGAGGGCAAGCTCTTCCTTGTTCCGGTACATGGGCGTGCTGATATGCAGGCCGTGGGCGAGCGTGGATGGCCCGGTAATAATCCCCTTTACTTTCGGGGATTTTGACACGGCGTATTTCGTGTCAGCGACCGTTATCGGCCCGTCGGCCGGCTGCACCTTGCCGATCACCTGCTGCTCCCGGATGCCGGGCAGTTTTGCGGTGAACGCCCCGATCATGTCGCCCCGCACTTGGCCGTCCGATATGATATCGATGCCGGCATTCATCTGGTCGGCAACCGCAGTCTCGACTGCAGAGTGGAGCGGATCAAAGAGGCTTTTCAACCCCCCGCCCTTGACCACCGGGTAGCTGCCGACTACGGTTGTTGCCAGCACTTTGTTGATGAAATATTCCTTTGCCATAACCGGTCCGGAACTCCTGTTTTTTCGTACACCCTTTTGACCCGGGTGCAAAAATAGTAATTGGTCGGGGTATTACGGCACGAGCCGGTGCATGTCGCGGGGGAAGAGGACCGCCTCGCGGACGTTTGACAACCCGAGCATCGTCATGATGAGACGGTCTGCGCCCAGCCCCCAGCCGGCGTGGGGCGGCATGCCGTACCGGAACGGCTTTAAGTAGAAGTCGAAGCTCTCGGGGTTGAGGCCTTTCTTTGCGATCTGCTGCACGAGCTGGTCGTGGTTGTGGACCCGCTGGGCACCGCTCGAAAGTTCCATCCTCGGGTGCATGAGATCGAACGCCTTGCAGATGGTGGGATCGTTCTCGTAGGGCATCGCATAGTACGGCCGGATCTCGGTGGGCCAGTCCACGATGAAGTAGTGGCCTCCCATCTCGGCACCGATCGCCCGCTCGGCAGCGCTGCCGATGTCGTCGCCATACTTGATCGGGTCTTCGATCTTCTTTTTCGCGATCTCGATCGCTTCGCTGTAGGGAAGCCGGGGGAACGGGCCTTTCGGCACCGCAAAGTCCGTAATATCCATGTTCGCAAGGTGGTCGGAGCAGGTCTTGTCCACGTACTCGTACGTCTTTATCACAACATCTTCCAGGATGCGCATCACTTCGATGTGGTCCGCGTACGAGACCTCGATATCGATGCTCGTTGCCTCGTTGAGGTGCTTGGTGGTGTTGTGCTCCTCGGCCCGGAAGATCGGCCCGATCTCGTACACCTTCTCAAGGCCGGCAGCCATCATCATCTGCTTGAAGAGCTGCGGGCTCTGGTTGAGGTAGGCTTCCTTGTCGAAGTACGCGATCGGGAAGAGTTCGGTGCCGCCTTCGGTTGCGGCGGCCACGATCTTGGGGGTGGTAATGGAGATGAAACCTTCGCGGTGGAGATAATCATTGATCGCGTGCATCGCGGCGCTGCGGATCGCAAAGACGGCAGCAACCCGGGGTCTCCGCACGTCAAGGAACCGTCCGTCGAGCCGGGTGTCGAGTTCCACGGATACTTTCTCTGACACATCGAGCGGCAGCGGGGTCTCGGCAAGGCTGATGATCTCAAACGTCTCCGGCACGAGCTCGCGCCCGCCGGGAGCTTTGTCAACTGCCTTGACCGGGCCGCTGATCCGCACCACGGATTCACGGGAGACGGCTTTTGCCGCTGCAAGGACTGCTTCGCTCACTTTTTTCTTGGGAATGGTCACCTGGAGGATGCCGGTACGGTCGCGGATCAAAAAGAAGGCAAGGCCGCCGAGGTCCCTGACCTCATGGACAAAGCCGCAGACTTCCGCGTGACCGGTCTCCGGTGTGACTGACTGTATGGGTATACGCATCAAAATCCTATAACAATGGGTCGGGGGGGATAATGGACTTTATGGGAAATGCCGGTTTTTATTGCAGCACGGGTGCAATGAGAGCCCCCCACCATCCAAAACCCGTAAATAGTTCCCTCTCTCCTGTACACTTGGAGCAAAACATGCCGAATTTTCCTGCACACGATAAACCAGAGAGTAAGGAAGGGTGGAGCACCGGAACAAAGGTCCTTATGGGAATCCTGGCCCTCATTGCCGTCATATGCGTCCTCGCCGTTGTCACCCTGACAGTAGCGGTCATCGAATCAGACACCGGGACTTCCTTTCCATACAGCAACAACTACCGGGTCTCGCTGCCCGACGGGGAACCGGTAACAATCGGGAACAGCAGGATCCTTGTCATGACCTACGAGAATGAGGTTGTTACCGAGGTCGATGGTGTCAAGGAGAAACTCGTGGTCGGTCAGGAACGGATCATCAGCCCGAAGCATGCCCGCATCACGGCGCTCGGTATCCCGCTGATGGACACGGACTTCCAGATCACCCTGAAATATCTCGGCACTTCCGGCAAGAATGCCCTGTTTGACATGACGGTCAGGACCTCCCGGCAGATCCCCGAGATGGTCATCAACAAGCTGATTCCCCCCGGCATGAATGCCCAGCCGGTATAACTTTTTTAATACTATTTTCGTTTTAATTGACGTTCAAGAGAATTTTTAATTGTTTTAAATGAACTAAACAATAATATCGTCATTAAACCACCAGTTACGACTAAAATTATTGCCCAACCCCACCACTCAAAATGAAAAATTTGACTAATAGCTGCTGAAAAAATAACTGTAATTATTCCTGAACTTAAACCAATTGCAGTAGAAACTCCAACATTAATCTGATAATTATCTCTGATATCTTCAATTGATTCTTTTGAGAATTGAGTGCCGCATTTTGTGCAAAAGTTTGTCGGAACTGTAGGTTTTGGCGCTCCACATTTTGAGCAAAACATATCATTTCCTTTGATAGATCCTACAAAAATAAGGTTTTGACTTGAAAAGAGATACGCTCCGACCGGGACTTTGTCTTTGCCTTGTCAAAGAGGAAGGGCTTGTGGCCATGGCCCCGGTCTCTTTAATTCCTGACCATCTCGTACACCGTTCGTGCTGACACGACCACGATGCTCGCTGACTCGGCGTTATAGATGCAGCCATAATCAGCACCTTCGCGGAGATCCATGGCAAAAGAAAAGTGTTCCAGCACCACCGGATCGAGTGCTCCCTGATCAACGAGCAGGGCTTCAACTGCATACTTCAGGCAGCGGTGGCTCTTCTCACGGTAGCCTTTGCCAAATACCTGTGACCTGAGTGAGTGAAAGAGCGAATAGTATCCCTGGATGATCGCCCATTTCTCCTGGTGTTCCAGAAGCGATCGCTCTGCTGCGGCAAGATCCGCTTCTGCTTCGTTAAGTTCCTTTGCAACAAGGCCCTGGTCAATGGGGATTTTTACGATCTTTCCCCGCTCCAGGCATTCATCGAAACGATATCTCATAGCGGCTCACCTACAAGGATTTTTCCGGATTGTATCCGCTCGAACAGCGGGCGGTCCCGGGTCCGGATCTGCACCGCCTCATCCGGTGATACGATGATGGGAGAAATTTTCCGTGACACACCGGGCTCACAGAGCGATATCAGGGTCTTTGCTGCAGGGCGATCGGTTGTTTCTATGTAGAGATCGATATCGCTTTCCTCCGCATCTTCTCCCACCGCACAACTGCCAAAGAGGATCATCCGCACGATCCCGCTTTGCCCTGCAGTGATGAGCGGCGAGAGTTCAAGCAGGGTTGCAAAAATTTTGGCTTCCCGCACGATTGGATGCGAGATGCTGGCCCGGAACAAGAGCGTCCTCCCTTTCTGCTCGTGTGTCACAAGACCAGATTCCTCCAGTGCCCGGAGCTGTCCGCTCGCAGCACCGGTACTGATCGAGAGTATCTTTGCCAGCTCCCGGACATAGAAACTGTTACGGTAATGGCGTCCGAGAAATACGAGAGTATCGAGTGCGGGAGTGCCGAGCATGTTCATGCTTTTGAACATATGTTCATTATTATGAACGATACTATATAGGAATTGTGCAAGAGACCCCTCCAAATCAGGGTCATTTCCCTCTCATAATATGAGTTAACTCTGATCGCGAAAACCTCGACTGCGGGCATTTTGCAGGCTTTGATTTCTGTATCTCTTCAAAATGGGCTCCGTTTTGGTGAAAATAGACCCCTGTTCGATCGAAAACTCCTGGAGTATTTGCATGAACAGGGGGTCCGGTGCACGTCAGACAAAATCAGGATCCGGGTAGTTTCCCTGTTCCAAGAGATACACTATTCCAAGCCCTATACGGGCTCCGATTGCCATTTTCCGGACCCGGTTTTCGGGTTTTTGGGAAGGGGTGTCAACATCTCGAAAAAATAACGATTAAATCGCGTTTTTTCGAAAAAGAAGCGTTTTAAACCGAATAAAACCTGTTGAAATAGCGGGCTTCTGGTGGTCACTTTTATTGGCATATATTTCACATGGTTTTTTGGCAGAAACGGTCTGCAAATGCCCTTGGTTGCCAGTTATCGCGTTCACGTCGGAGAATTGGATATTTTAAAGGGTTTTGTGGGATTTTTTAGTGGTTGGGAATAATTCCGGTTTGCGGGAAAATGCGTGTACAGATTTTCCAAAAAAAAGTTTCCTGATTTTTCTCGCAGGCCCGAAATTTTTTTCCGGATTTTCTGTGAGCGGCGAAATTTTTTTAGGATTTTTTAAAAATAATTGCATTGTAGAAAAAGTTTTTCACGTAATATATTGCCCCCCTCTTGCGCCACCAGTCCCCCGTTGGGGGACGGGCGCAGTGCGATTGCCAGAGTAAGGTTACAGGTAATACGTTGTCATCGCAATGGGGGGTTGCCCCAGTGGCGGGGGCGAAGCCCCCGGGAGCGTCAGAGTTTTTTAAATGAATTCTACAGAGCAAAAAAAATTCTCTTTTACTCTCCCATCATCGGTGGATACAATACCTCATCCTTCCCATCCAGCTGAATCGTCGCAACCGTTGTATTGATCTGGCTTAGCGGGTTGGCAAGGATCTTCGCTGACGAGAGTGTGTAGAGCGTGTCACCGATGTAGAGCGAGCGTTTCACTTCATTCTTCGAGCTGCCGTACCAGTAGTACCCGCTGCCGCCCGTACCGTGCTCCACGGTGCCCCGCAGGATGAACCCGGTATCAGGATTTACCCCGAAGATATATGCCCCGTACCAGACCTGCGGCTGATCGCCGCTCAGCTTCGTATCCTGTACTGCATCCTGCCGGACAACCCGGGCCGGGATCACGAGCAGGTTCTTTGCCTTGTCAAAGAGGAACGCCTTGTGGTCCGACAGGGCTGCGGAATCCGAACCGGCATCGCCGATCTCAACTTTGCCAACCTGTCGTGGGTGCTCCACGTCACTCACATCGAAAAGCGCCAGCTTGAGTCCCTGTGCCGAGACACCGCCCCAGTCATTGGTCGCCGTCTCCTTGCCAAGACCGATGACGTAGTTCTTGTCATAGGGGTGGAGGTAATCGGAGTAGCCGGGGATCTTGAGCTTGCCGAGGATCTTCGGGTTTACGGGAGTCGAGAGGTCGATTACAAAGAACGGGTCTATGCGTTTGAACGTGACCATGTAGAGCCGGTCTCCGATGAACCGGGTGGAGTAGATCTTCTCCTGCTCGGCAATGTGCGTCAGTGACCCGATCGTCTTCATCGCACCGTCCAGCACAAAGACATTATTGTACTCGTACTGTCCCCGGGTCGTCCAGACATCGGAAGTGGTTGCAACCCGGAGGTTGTTGTTGTACTCATCCATCGCAAACTGGTTCTTGAGATATCCCGGCACTTCCCCTTTTGCAATATAGGTAATTGCGCCGTTGTTGATCCCAATCTTGTGGATTGCGGTAGTGGTCTGGTCGATCTCTTTTTTGCGGATTGCTTCCTGTTCTCCGCTCTTTAACTCTGCGATGGCAGCCTGTTTGTCCGCCTCGTTCATGGTGTTGAAATCCTCGACAATGGAGGATACTGATACCGGTGCTGCACTGCCAACGGATGCCCCCGAACCCTGTATTGCGCCCATGGAGGATTCCGACATGCCCCGCATCGGGCGGTAGATGTTGTTGTACTTCTGGTAGCTCACGTACATCGCATCGGGTGAGACATAGACGATATTGCCGCTGCCGACAAGGTACGTCCTTGCATCTTTGGTGGCCCCCGTCTGAGCATCAAACGAGGTGACCGTGGTAAAGTCGTACTGGCGTTCGGGATTATCGAAGTAGTAGACGTCCGGTGAAACAACCACCTTTGCATTCTCCCGCACAGCAGGGACAATGATCCGGTCATTGTACGGGTACACCGACTCGCGGGAGAGCAGGTACACCGTGGTGCCGATCATCCGGGCATCTGTATAATCCCCGTCAATGGTGTAGTCTTTGAGCAGCTTGGGGTGCGCCCGGTCACTGATGTCGTAGAAGACTGCATGGGTGACCGGTGCAGAGCGGTAGTAGGGGTACCGTGGCATCATCGCAACCTTTGCTGCGGTATCAGTGCCCTGTGCCGTGTCACTTTCGGTGAGATCTGAAATACCGGTCGTTAAGAGCACGAGCCGGTCGCCGCTGATGAAGATCTCGCGGGGAGTGTCTTCCAGTTCGGTTTTGGAAATGATGGATGCCGATGATGCCGGGTACGCGTCCACGATTGTCAGTGTGCTGCCCGATATCACGTAGATATACCGGGCATCGTTCTTGACAAAGTCCGGTTCATCGACACCCGCAACCTGCACATTTGTCGCTGAGTAGCCGGGCGAGCTGACACTTCCGGTCGAAGGAAGAGCCCCGGACAGGGAAGCGCCCTTTGCCGAGGACTCCTGTACAGCCATGACCGGGACCGCAACCATCCGGTCTGTTGCTATCATGCCATCAGTGTAGTAGTCGGAACCCTGGGCGAGCTGGGTGTTGTTCCTGATGTAATCGCGGATCTCATCCGCCGAACTGAACTTTTTGATATCCCCTGACGATGCTGGTGCCGATACCGTTGTGCTCATGCATCCGCTGGCAATGACAGCGGCAAGTATGAGCACGAGCGTGGTAAGCACAATCAGGGTAAGTTTCCTGCGTGACATAGTTGATCAGGATTCAATACACAGGAAAAGATGATGAATCTGGCGTTGACTTCCAAAAAAATGGAAGGTATCCTCGTTTTCCACCAGCATCCCTTCCGACCACAAACCTATTCGGAAAGTGCCACTGAGCTTACTTTCTATGGATGGTAATACGCGAAAAAAGGGCTCAGGGATTGTTGTTATCTTTTTCGCTCTCGCCCTTATCAGCCAGATTATCCCCGGAACCTGCGCTGCGGTGCCTGACGATACCCCGCGGATAACCCCGTTCATCACCTATCCTGATCTCCCGGTAACCAACGGCTCTCTTTCCAATCACACGCTCCCCGCCGATTACCTGGCAACCCCAACCCTCCTCAAAGTCCAGGTTGAACTGCCCGAGACCGCCTTACCCGCACCGAAAGGGGAAATGGCAGCCGGTCCCCGGGCAATTGGGTTTTCAACCGATCCGGTCTCTCTTGCGATCGTCATCCTTGCGATTCTCGTCGTGGCAACCGGTGTATTTTGGTACCTGAAACGAAAACCGGATGAGGAAAACCGGGAGTAAAAAAAAATACAAAACATATCGGCTTTTCGGTGAAATGAATGGAGAACTCCAGAATTAAGTAGATTACAAAGATGGGGGCTGATGCCCCCATACCCCCAAAATAAGATGAACGCCGCCGCCCCCGATGGAACTCCCCACCATCAGAACAGCGTCTTCTGGGGGTTTTTGAGATGCCGTTGCGCCGCAGGGGTGGTCTGCCTGCCCTGCGGGGTTCGTTTTAAAAAACCGATCTGGATGAGGTACGGTTCGTACACCTCTTCAATCGTCCGGGTCTCCTCTCCTACCGATATGGCAATAGTCTTTGCCCCGACCGGCCCTCCCCCGAAATCCTCGGCAATAACCGACAGGATGCGCCGGTCGAGCTCGTCCAGCCCGAGCTCGTCGATCTGCATGAGGGAAAGAGCGTTCTTTGCGATCTCTGCCGTGATCGTCCCGTCCCCCTTTACCACCGCAAAGTCCCGCACTCTCCGCAAGAGGCGGTTGCCTATCCGTGGCGTACCCCGGCTCCGCTGGGCGATCGCTGCCGCACCATCCGGGGTGATGGGAATTTTTAAGATGCCGGCGCTCCGTGTGATGATCTCGACAAGTTCTGCCGGGGAATACAGGTTCAAACGGATGATGATGCCGAACCGGTCCCGGAACGGCGAACTCAGCAGACCCTGGCGGGTGGTTGCGCCGATCAGGGTGAAGCGTTCGAGCTCGAGTTTGATCGAACGGGCGCTCGGGCCTTCACCGATCATCACATCAATGAAAAAATCCTCCATCGCGGGGTAGAGGATCTCCTCGACCACCGGGTTCATGCGATGAATCTCATCGATGAAGAGTACGTCTCCGTTTTTAAGCGCAGTGACCAGTGCTGCAACATCCCCGGGTTTTTCAAGCACCGGCCCCGTTGTTGTCCGGATTGCTGCGCCCATCTCGTAGGCAATGATATAGGCAAGGGTAGTCTTACCCAGCCCCGGTGGTCCTGAGAACAGGATATGATCGAGCGGTTCGCCCCTGCGCTGTGCCGCTTCGATTGCGATCTTCAGCGTCTCTTTCATCTGGTCCTGCCCTATGAACGCATCGAGAGAGGCCGGGCGGAGCGTGAGCTCCTCACCTTCATCCGGCAGGGGTTCGGGAGATATGATCCGCTCGCTCATGGCAGTGTCAGTGTTCTTTGAGTTTTACCAGTGCCGCTTTGATCAGGGTCTGGATGGACGGCTCTTTTAATCCTGCGGCGGCGATCCGGACCGCATCGTACGAGTCCTTCTCGGCAAAACCCAGCGAGATGAGCGCGCTGGCTGCATCGTGGATCAGGCGATCCGCTTTTCCAGTTCCCGCCGGGGGCATGGAATCGCGTACTTTTTTGATCTTGTCCCGGAGTTCAAGGATGAGCCGCTTTGCACCCTTGCTCCCGATACCCGATATCCGTGTCAGGCTCTTCTCATCTTCGGAGAGGATTGCCATTACAAAGTCCTCGATCGTGATCTGGGAGAGGATATTGATGGCAGTCTGGGGGCCGATTCCCGAGACGCCAATAAGGATGGAAAATATTTCCCGCTCGCTTGCGTGGAGGAACCCGTACAGGGTGATGGCATCTTCCCGGACGGCCATGTGGGTGAAGAGTTTTACCTTCCCCTTCCGGCCTGCGATCTCCTGCACCTCGGGAACGGGTACATACACGCGGTACCCGATGCCGTTGACGTCCAGTACCACCCACCGGTCCCCGGTCTGGACCGGTTCACCGTACAGATGCGCGATCATTGTACTATCTCATGATGTGGATATGACATAAGGCAATCGAAAGACCATCCGCCGCATCATCCGGCCGGGGCACCTCATCGAGATGGAGCAGGCGCTTGATCATCTCCTGCATCTGCGCCTTGTCCGCCCGTCCGGATCCGGTGATGGCCTGTTTTATCTGGTTCGGGGTATACTCTTCGACCGGCAGACCGTGCTGCTCTGCGGCAAGGAGTATCACCCCCCGCACCTCGCTCACGCTCATCGCAGACGTGACATTCTTGGTAAAAAAGAGTTTCTCCATGGCCAGGTAATCCGGGGAATAGCGGGTAAAGAGTGCGGTAATTTCTGAATATATCTCCAGCAGCCGCTCTGCCTGGCGCCTGCCTGCCTTGGTCTCGATACACCCATAACAGACCGGCGTTATCACTCCTTTCTCTACCCGTATCACGCCATACCCGAGCCGGGCAACGCCGGGATCAATGCCTATGACGATCATGGCAGGTGCCGAACCGGAAGGGTGTATTCCTTTGTGAAAATTTCTTCAGCCATACAACTATCATCCATGGACCGGCAAGGTCACTGCTTTGCCGTTGCTTCGGTCAGCTTTTCCACATTGCTCCGGGTAAAAAACCCGTCAAAACTGCCATACCGTTGAATATATTCCGTGACGATCATGGTGTGCGGGGAGGGTTCGGAGAAGATCTGTCTGAGCCCCTCCGTCTCTGAACCTACGAGTTCGAGCAGGAACTCCATGCCCTCTTTTTTGAGCAGGGCAACGGTCTCTTCGATCTTTTCGGTCTGGAACGCCATGTGGTGAACCCTCGTCCCGTAATTCTGGATAAACTTCTCGGTTGGCCCGGATGTCTCGTCACTGGTATACGGGGTGATTCCTGAAGTGAAGACCATGGCAAAGTCCTCCTTGTTGCGCCGGGCCACGCTCGTGATCGAGTTGAGTGACTTGACGTGCACGCCGAAATCGTAGTGATAGTTGGTCAGCGAGATGAACTCAAGGATCGCACTGGTCCGATCCTGCGCTTTGACCCGGGTGGCAGCATGATCGAGCGGTCCAATATTTTTCAGGTGCCGGTATGCCGGCTTGGTAATGTCAGGAGATATGGCAGTCGCCCCTGCCGGGGCATGGGTTTGCAGCCCGTCCATCCACTCTATAAAGCCAATGGAATTGCCGGTATAGGGGGAAGGGGCGGTCTGGATAAAAGAGAAGTAATCCGATACGAGAGGTTCAGGTGTCAGGAATTTTGTCCCCCGCACCTTCTGGATGGCCACGTACTCCTTGATATCCGGTGTGGAAAAAACAAAACTCTCGAGCCGGGTGTTGGGAAGATGTCCGGCGAGTCGTGCGGTATTTGCCCCGGTAAACGGGTTTGAAGAACTGTCCCGCGAACGGACGATCAGCGAGGCCGAACCGGGTACGGAGAGCACATAGCTCTGTGAATCCCCCTCAAAGAAGGCCTCTGTGCACGCGAGTCCGGTATACCGCAGCAGCTCATAGACTGCAGGTACGAGATGGTCGGTCTCGGTGGTGATGATCACCGAATCAAGCCCTCCCACGAGCCCCTCAAGCCCGGCGTCCCTGCGCTCATCAAGAGCCGCAGCGACCCTCTCAATGAGGAGATTCTCCTGTACAGACGCTGAATCGAGCGCAGAATCCTGTGATGTGGTCATAAGCCTGCCAACACTCCTGTGTATAGATACGGTGTCCCGGTCATAAAAATTGCGAAGGAAAAAAGCACAGGGAATGATTACAAAACCGTGGATTCCCGATCTGCTGCATTCACCGGACAATAAATACTATTTATATAGGCACGCAATATGGAATAAAGGAGAAAGTATGAAAAACGTTCATGAACCAACGTATTCCTTTGTCATTCTTACCCTTGTCCTCATCGTGGTCAATACTCTCATCGCCCGGCTCTGCGTCATCGCATTGCCTGGTGGCGTTGGGGGAATTTCCTCGCTCTATGTTGCCGTAGCGTTTATGATCCTCTTCACTCTCTGGTTTGGTGCCTATGGTGGGATTGCTGCCTATGCCGGTACTCTTATCGGATCCGGGCTCCTCTCCACCAACCCGGCCATTCCCATCGATGTTGCAATTTACTGGTCGATCGCCGGCCTCCTGCAGGTCCTCATCCCGCTCGTTGCCCTGCGCTCCTTTGAATGGGATCCGGGTCTTGAGACCCGGCGGGACTGGACGCTGTTGCTGCTCTTTGGCGTATTGATCAACAATGTTGTAGGTGCAGCCTGGGGTGCTTATACTCTCGCGCTCGGGAATGTCATCACATCCAGCCAGATCGGGAGCGTCTTTTCCGCCTGGCTTATCGGAAACATTATCGTAACGATCCTTATCGTGCCACTCGCACTCCGCTACTTTACGCCAAAAGTTCGGAAATCAAAACTCTTTGTCAGGTATTACTGGGAATAGGCAGATCATATTCCTGCCCACCTTTTTTTTTGTGTAAAAATTATGGCTCTTTGCTGAAATGAATGGGGAACTCATGAATTAAGTCGATTACAAAGATGGGGGCTGATGCCCCCATACCCCCAAAATAAGATGAACGCCGCCGCCCCCGATGGGACGCCCCCGCGGCAATTCGGGTGGAGTTTTCTTATAACCACGATTTTAAAAAAAAAAATACTATGCCCGGCGAGGCCCCGACAAGGCGACCGGGTGACCCCATCAGGGGGAGGAACATCACAACCAAAATTTTAGAAACATATTTTACCCGCACAAAACGGCGAAGAACTAAAATTATTATCCTGTGTTTTGTTCCTGGGATTGTAAGGATTTCATCCTGCTGATGCTGATGATTATCGGGACGAGAAGATAGACCAGCAGGGAGAACGGGGGTGAAAGAATTGCCACCCCAATGCCGAGGATCGCAACGGATGGGACGGCTGCAAGGATCCAGAACCGGTATCCTTCCTTAGCGATGTCAAATCTCGTGTCACAGAGATGGTTGCGCCGGCAGATGTACATCCACTGGCCAAGAAAGAGCGAACCAACGATCAGGAGATTGACATGGAAAAGAAGCACAGCGATCATAACCCCGTCATAAGCTCCTGACACATCGGTGGTGAACGGGATCAGGACAATGAAGATGAGCATCGCAATATTGAACCGGAGGACCGTTGGATCGACGATTGTCAGATAATGAAACTGGCGGTGGTGTTCGATCCAGAAGAGGGCAAGTACCAGAAATGCGATGATGAAGAGGACAAATTGCGGCAATAGCTTTTCGAGGTAACCGGGGAGCTCAGTAGCGGCCTGGTTCACGGATAATTCCGGCATAGCGATACCGAGAACGAGCAGGGTCATGGCGAACGCAAAGATCGTGTCTACCAATGTTTCGAGTCGCCCTTTGGAGATCCGGTGGGGATTATCCTGTTCAAATCCGCCCATACAGTATAGTATTCCGGGACACGGGTAAATCTTTTATTCTTCTCTTGTGTATCCGTTCGGCCCCGATAGGGAAAAATCAGGAGGATTCGCTGACCGCTCCCGGATCCGCTTCCATCAGGAGTGAAACCAGGCACATCCCGCTTACCACAATAAAGAGCAGCAGGCTTACCCAGAGCAGGACTCCCTGCAGCATCAGGAATGTCGCCCATAACATTGCCACAAGCACGATGAGGTAAAAGAAGATCCAGCCCCTCATCTTCTGCGAACTTTTCACATCCAGAAAGACAAAGACCGGATTTAATCCTGCAATGAGGGCAAACATGAGGGAGAACTGGAATATCTCCCCCTGGCGAATCAGGAACACCGCCCAGAGCGCGGCTGCAAACACGATCAGAAAGAAGATGATCCGTGTACGCTGGAGTGGTGTGAACGGCACGGCACCCATAGTGTAGCATTGTCAACCCACTATAAAAAGAGATGGTATAAAACAGATTCGCAATGATTCCCATAAACCGGGGAACTGCACGTTTTACGCCACAAGATCCTCGTCTTCTGCCTGCCACTTCGGCGAAACGATACAGAGAAAGGTAAGATTACCCTTGCCGGAATTCCGGATCCACTGGCGGGCACGGGGTGGGATCAGGATGATCTGGCCCGGTGAGACGGGTGCTGCTTCATTGTCGATATGCATCTCTCCCGATCCCTCAAGGATGTAGTAGAGTTCCGTGGATTTTTTCAGGATATGGGGAAGTGTGGATTCCCCGGGCGGGATGATGGCATGGGCAACACTGCATCCCAGATCGTGTGCGCCGGTCACCTTGTCGGGATGCAGCAGCTCGCAGAGGATTGAGCGGTCGATGACACGTTCATGAGGGCAGTCGGCGATATCACGGATGATCATGGAAAAATCACTGGGTAAATGGTGTACAATAATGGGTGAAGAGCGTATTCTTTTGTGAACCGGTTTAACCTCTGAAACAGGAGTTTTTTGGTCATTGCATACCTTTTTACCCATCAGCAATCATCCTTACATGGAGAATGAAATCATGAAGATCATCGGCATCAATAGCAGCCCGAAAGGAGAGAAGAGCCAGACCCGGCGGCTGGTGATGGCCGTTCTTGAGGGAGCACGGCAGAGCGGGGCGGATATTACGTTTGTGGATATCTGTGGCCTTGAGATCAAGTACTGCACGGCATGCGGTACCTGTTACGCAAAAGGCGAGTGCATCCATGACGACGATTTCCCCGCGCTGCTTGAGAAGATGCTGGATGTGGATGGCATCGTGCTCGGCTCACCGAATTACATCAACCAGGTCACCGCACAGCTCAAGACGGTGCTCGACCGGATGGCGGATGTGATCCACTGTCAGTACTTTACCGGGAAGTATGGATGTGCAGTCTGCACCGCGGGCGGATCCCACGTGGACGAGGTCGCCGATTACATGAACTTTACGCTCACTAACTTCGGGGCGACGACGGTGGGGAAAGTCGGGGTTCTTGTTGCTGCAGACCCGAACGCAATCGTCGGCGCTGAGAAGCAGGCAAAGGAGCTGGGACGGAAACTGGCTGATGCGATCAGGACGAAGTGGGCAGACCCGGCGCAGGAGAAGAACCTGAACGAACGTAAGGAATATTTCAAGCGGCTGGTAGCGTTCAACAAGGATCTCTGGACACACGAGTACGATTACTGGAAGGGGCTTAAGGAACTGAAGTAATTTTTTTTATCCCCCCTTCACCAGATACCCCAGATCCCCCAGCGCTTTTTTAATCGCATGTACGTGTTCCATTCCCCGTGTCTCCAGCTCGAGATCTACCCGCGCCTGGTATGCTGCGGTATCGCTCTCACCCTGTATGTGCTGGATTGAGAGGATATTGCCCTTCTCTTTTGCTATCGTAAAGAGGAGCCGGGCAAGGGTGCCGGGCTGGTCATCGAGCAGCACCGAAAAGCGGACGATTCTCCCGTGTCTCAGGAGCGACTGCCTCAGTATCCGGAAGAGCTGCGGGCTGTCCACATTCCCGCCGCTGATCACGAGCACAACCCTGCTGCCCGGTTTTACCGGAATGGATCCGTTCAGGAATGCAGCAAGCGGTGTTGCTCCCGCACCCTCGGCAATTACATGTTTGCGTTCCATTAACAGGAGCATCGCATCCGCGATCTCATCTTCCGAAGCGAGCGCAATCCTGTCCACCAGTTCCTGTAAAACCGGCAGCGTTTCTGCTCCAGTCTGCATGACGCGTATCCCGTCGGCGATCGTCTGCCCGGCAGCAACTCTCACCGGCCCTACGGTTTTCAGGGCTTCGTATGCAGAGGGGCAGGCTTTTGCCTGTGCACCGATGATCGAAATATCCGGTCGCAATCCTTTGGCAGCAATCGCGATCCCTGCGATCAACCCGCCTCCCCCCACCGGGACGACGATCATGTCTGCGTCCGGGAGATCATGGAGGATCTCGAGTGCCATGGTTCCCTGTCCCGCAATAACTTCCTCATCGTCATACGGGTGGATGAACAGTCCCCCTTCCCGTGCGATCTCCACTGCCTGTTCGATGCTCTCTTCAAGCGTGAGGCCGGCGATGATCACGTTCGCGCCATACCCCCGGGTTGCCTCCTGCTTGGCAATCGAAGTCCATTCCGGCATCACGATCGTTGCCGGGATCCCGGCACGCTGAGCGGCAATCGCAACACCCTGTGCATGATTTCCGGCCGATGCAGCAATTACCCCGTGCTCTTTACACCGTTCAGGACAGGAAAGGATCTTGCAGGTAGCGCCCCGCACCTTGAAGGAACCGGCTTTCTGGAGCGTCTCCAGTTTCAGGTAGACCTCTGCTCCTGCCATTGAAGAGATCGTGGGGGAATACACAAGCGGTGTACGAATGATATGGGGGGCGATCAGCACCTGTGCATGCCGGATATCAGCAAGCGAGACCATGAAGAGAAGATATCCTGAAAGGATATGAGCATTGCGGCGGTTTTAGTCTGGTCAGAGCTCCCCGATATCTTCGTTCCAGAGCCGGGGATTTTTTAGGATGAATTCCTGCATCATGGTGACACATTTTCCAAGATCCAGATCGATAACCACGATGCCATGCTCTTCCATAAAGGCACGGGCACCGGTAAAATTCCGGGATTCACCCACGATGACTTTTTTTATCCCGAACTGGACTGCTGCACCGGCACAGAGATAGCAGGGCATGAGCGTGGAATAAAGCACGGTATCCCGGTACGTCCCAATCCGCCCGGCATTGCGCAGGCAGTCGATCTCCGCATGGATGATCGGGTCTCCTTCCTGCACCCGGCGGTTGTGTCCCCTGCCGATGATTAAATCTCCCCGCACGAGGACCGAACCTATGGGAATACCCCCTTCTGTAAGCCCTTTCATTGCTTCTTCAATCGCTTCCTGCATGAACGGATCCATGGTACATTCCACCTCTTTTAGATTGCTTGGTTTTTCCGGTTTTTTTTATGTCAGCGCCGTTACCAGACCTCAGGTATCCCGTCAATCAGTGGCGCCAGAAAGACGTATGCGGGAAGGAGCAGCCCGGCAACAATGGCATTGTAAAACGGCAGGGATGTGACCGTTATAACCCCGAGGGCGAAGGCCCAGATGAGAAACCCGATCGCAGAGATGCTAATCTGTACCACATCGGTAATATTCTCTCCTTTCCAGAGATATAGGACCGTTCCCAGGACCCCGAGGATCAGGATCCAGCGTGCCACCACGGGATACCACGATTCGGTGCCGGACAGGAAGTACGTGATTCCATATACTGCGATAAACAGGGCGATTGTTTCCACGGGAATATATTTGATCAACCGCTCCCGGTAGGAATCATTGGGTATGTCCCGGCTGGCATCTCCCTTTACCCTGAACAGGACTGCATCCCGGTTCCGCCGGGTCACCACTAACCGCATGATCTCTTCACACCTTTTCTTTTAGAGCATCCTCTGGCGGGCTTATCATATCAAGCCATCGCAGCAGGATTGTACCTGAAATACTGGTACCCTCAGGGAAAAAAAGATGAACGGCTGGTATTTATTATGCCGCTCGTTTCTTGATCATTTCGAGCGCTTCAAACGCTTCCCGGCGCACGGACACGTTCTCATCGGACAGGAGGCTGGTGATGTGATCGACCGCTTTCTGGTCGCCGATCTCACCGAGAAGAAGCACCGCACGCCTCCGGACATCGCTCTGGTCGTCTTTTAAGACCATGATGAGGGGTGTGGTTGCCGGCTGGCCGAGCATCCAGAGTGCTTCCATAGCACCGGTTCTCATCCGTGTGTCCCCCTCGCGGAAGACCTGCATGAGCGGTGCGATTGCCGGTACACCGAGTGCTGCCAGCGACTTGACGACTTCGATGCGAACCGGCCGTTCCGGGTCATCGAGCACGCCGATGATGGGGGAGATCGCCCGGGTATTGCCGATCTGGCCGAGCACTTCCACGGCACCCTTGCGGATACCGGGGTTCTGGTCACCGAGCGCTTTGATCAGGGGATCTACGGAGGGTTCCCCGATCGTGACAAGTGCGAGTGCTGCCCTGCGCTGGACATCATCATTGGGATCAATGAGCGCCCGTATGAGTGGTTCAATGGCCGGCTCGCCCAGCGAGCAGAGTGTTGCCATCGCTGCCATGCGGACATGCTCCCGGGCATCGTTGAGGATTTCGATCAAAGGCCCGACAGCCCGTGGATCCCCAATACGACCGAGTGCAACTGCACTCTCGTGCCTGACCCAGGGATCGGCATCTTTTAATGACTCGGTAAGGTGGCTGACTGCCCGTGTCTCACCCATGACACCCAGAGCCTGCACCGCCCCACGACGGATGAGTGGTTGACTGTGCTTTACGGCCTGGACTAAGGGACCTACGGAGGGTTCGCCAACCAGCTGGAGAGCCCGGATTGTTTCCTGGCGCACATCGTCAGAAGCCTCATCCAGCGCACCGATGAGGGGTGCTACTGCCGGAACACCAATCTTGCCAAGGGTGTCTGCCGAGCCGCGCCTGATGATCCAGTACTCGTCTTTGAGCCCCCGGATGAGCGGTTCGATGAATGGCTCACCGAGATCCCCTACCGATCGTACGGCATTCCACCGGGTGTCAAGGTCCCCTTCGGTAAGGGCCCTGAGGAAATTATCGTAGCGCTCCTTTTGCGCAAGGCGACGCGCCTGCTCTTCCTCCTCACCCTTGCCTGATTTGAACAAATTGAGGAATTTCTTTGTAATACTCATGGGACATCTCCGAACGAATATTAGTATAAAATCCCTCAAATAGGTATCGGATACCCAATCCGTTGGATTATGTCGCTCCTGCTTTTATTTTGGAAAAATAATGATGAGGGTAAATCCCCCACACCCGGTAAGAGATTCTTAAATTCAAAATCAGTTGTTACCAGAAAGCCACTCAATTGTTCAAAAAATACGGGTTGAAAAAAAGAATACGATTATGATGCATAACCAACGGTGAATTGGACATTACCCGAGGAGGTTTTGGGGACATCATACACATACATGGTGTAGACGCCCGTTGGCATGGTAGAATCGAGTGTGTACTTAAAAATCCATGTTTTATCTGCCAGCACCGAGAACGTACCCAGTTCAATACCGCCGGCATATTGCCCGGGCCCGTATAATACCAGTATCACGTTCGGGGCACCTGTTGTGCACTGACCGGAAAAGGTTACAACATCTCCCGTGCCCGCAGAATAACTGCTTGGCGATATTGATACGAGTCCACCCCCAATCACGGTAAATTCAATTCTCTCAGACGTGGTTTTCCAGGGGTCGGATACGATCATGGTGTATGAACCCGAATCTACAGAAGAACCCGGATTCCAGGTATAACTCCAGGTGCCGAGCCCGTCAACGTTTTGCTGGACCAGCGATACCCCGCCGGCATATTTTCCCGGCCCGTATAGTGTCAGCAATACCTGATCCGTTCCAACTGCTCTTCCCGAAAAAAGATTTGAATCCCCGATAATCATCATCTTTTTCCCCACCTGTATGGTTACTTCTGTCGGTGCGGGTGTCGGTATTGGGGTTGATGTCCTGGTGATCTCCCCGGGTAACTGCGCTGTTGCCTGAGGGGTTAATGCAGCATAATAGTTTGAAGAACCCTTTGTGACGGTGATGGCAGTTGACCAGCTCTGGTATCCGGCATGGCGGTATTCAAGCGTATGGGGCCCTGCTACAATTTCCGGAATGGTGACCGGGGTGGTTCCCCGGTACTGGTTGTCAAGATAGACCTCAGAGCCCGTGGGTGACGATGAAAGAATGAGTGTTCCTTTTCCTGAATCCGGACTTGATACACATCCGGATAGCAGCACCAGTAACACAAAAACAACCAAAGAGATTATCCCAATCTTATGATTCATTGCTCTTCAAGCCTCTCACGATAAGCGTTATTCCGCAGCGTTAAATAGGTTTGCCACTCGGGACTGCCGTTTTTTCAGGTCTGGCAGGTGAAAACACACAGGACTAAGCAGTATGGCAGAATGGGCAGCCATCAATGCCTTTTTGTAAGGTCGAGAATCTCACGGGCCAGTGCCACACTCTTGTCCTCATCGGTCATGAGGGTATCTGACCTGACGGCATCGCTCACCTCGACCGGGTCACGGATATCCTGTACAAAGATATCGATCAACCCGTCATAACAGTTGAAGGTGCCCAGAGAGCTCGGTTCGAATCCGGATGCCTGCATGAGAGCACCCGCAGGACCGCTGATCGGCTCTGTTCCAATGAACGGGCTCACCGCGATCACGAGTTTATCTTTGAGTGCGTTTTTCATCCCATCACAGGAAAGAATCGGCAGAATGCTGGTGATCGGGTTTGAAGGGCCGATCACCACAACATCACTCGCTCCGATTGCTGCCAGTCCCTCTTCAGTTGCAACCGGAGGCTCAGTAAAACTCCGGGTGACCTTCTGGATCTCAATTTTCCCCTTTGCCCGTATCCAGTACTCCTGGAAATGAATGAGGCCGATATCGGTCCGGACCTGGGTTGTCACTTCAGTATCGGTCATGGGAAGCACATTTTCCCGGACCCCGAAGCGGTCGCAGAGGATTTTTGTTGCATTGGTCAGGCGCATTCCGTTTCGCAGCATCTCGCCGCGGGCAATGTGTACTGCCCGGTCCCGGTCGCCGATTGCGATAAATTCATCGATTCCCAGCCGGGTGATCTCATCATGGGTGGTGAATGTATCGTTTCTTATTCCCCACCATGTATCCGTGTTGAGGATGCCGGAGAAGAGATACATGACCGTGTCAACATCCGGTGAGATGTGGTTTCCCGAGATCCAGATGTCTTCAGCCGTGTTGACAATGACCGATATCTCGTGACGGTCCATCACTTTCTGCATGCCCCGCAGGAGTTTGGGGGTGCCAGTCCCGCCCGAAAGGAAAGTTATCATTACTCAATACTTTTATGCGATGTATATGAAGATTCTTTAGTGAATTTAAAGATAATCAAAGACCCGGTCCATGGCTATGTTGAAGTGGAGGAGTTTGCCCTTGCCCTGCTTGATTCCCCGGCACTCCAGCGCCTCCGCTACATCAAGCAGCTCGGTTTTTCTTATCTTGTATATCCCGGTGCCAACCATACACGGTTCGAACATTCGCTGGGAACGATGTTCCTTGCGGATGTCGCGTGCCGGCGGTTTGGATTACTAGATGATGAGCGCAGGCTGGTGGTCGCTGCCGCCTTACTCCATGACATTGGTCATGGCCCGTTCTCCCATGCCAGTGAACCGCTCATGGAGCAGTTCCTGCACCGGACCCATGATGATATCCATCTGATCGTTGAGGAGCATGTGGGAAGCCTCCTCCGGACTCTGGATATCGATCCCGATGAACTCTGTGCGGTGGTGAAAGGAAACCACCCGCTCTCCGGGATCATCCACGGGGATCTTGATGTGGACCGGATGGATTACCTGCTCAGGGATGCGTATTTCACCGGCGCCCCGTATGGCACGGTGGATGCCCAGCGTCTTATCCGGCATCTGATCCGGACCGATGAAGGGACGGTGATCGATGAGAATGGGGTGAATGCCGCCGAGTCGCTCCTGATCGCACGCACGCTGATGCGCCCGTCAGTATATTACCACCATGTCAGCCGGATTGGGGAGTGTATGTTCCAGCTGGCGGTTCTTGAACATCTCACCGGCGCACCTGGTACCACAGCCAAACAAATTCTCACGATGGATGATTACGGGTGCATGCATGCATTACAGACCTCGGAAAAACCTGTTGCCCGGGCACTTGCAGCACGGTTATACGAGCGCCGGCTCTACAAACGGGCCCTCTCTGTAGGGAGCGACCAGGTCAATGCAGCGGCATTCCATGACGGCGCCCCCCTTGAAAAATGCCGGGATTTTGCCACCCGTATCGCTGAACAGGCAGGGATCCTGCCGCACGAGGTACTGGTTGACATCCCCTCCATCCCCAGCGAGATGTCGCTTGGTGTCCGGGTGAAGAATCGTCATGCCGTTGTGGATTTCGAAGAGTTCTCTCCCCGTGTGCGGACGCTCAATGCCACCCGGCGGGAACAGTGGCGCCTCGGGGTATATACCCTTCCCGGACAACAGGAACGTGTTGCCGATGCAGCCTGCGGGGTCCTGCATATTAAAAAGCCGACCCGGCAGGATACGTTATTTTAAAAGGCGGAAACCGGGCCGGTTTGCGACCGGCTCTTCATAAATAAACAATAATATGCTCCCGTGCCTAACATTCCCCATGATGAAGCACAGTGTTTTAGTTATCCTTGCACTGATCATAGCCGGGGTGATGGTAGCAGGGTGCACCCAGAGCCCGGCAGTATCCGCTACAGCCCCCACGCCCACTGCCGCGACTGCTGTTGTTACCCCGACGCAGGCCCGCCCCTCGTTTACGATGGGAGATCATTATCTCCAGAAGTCCTATTCGTTCCAGAGTGAGAAGGATATATTTGTCGAGCAGTTCCGTGTGGATAATCCGGCATGGGGCATTGAGTTCGATGTCCTCCCGCTCAACGACAACACCATCTACTGCTGGTTCGAGATGAAGGTGACCAACATAGATACCGGCCAGATTGATACGTATGGGTACGGCAGGGAGAACGGGTTCGACCTTAAAAACCAGATCCCCATGTATACCACCGGGCCATACAAGCTTGAGATGAAGGGAAACCGGGTCAAAGTGGATGTTACTGCGGCCAAACGCAATCCCTAGGTGAACTGGTATGAACGAAGACTGGATTGTTATTGTCAGCGGGATCGTGGCAATTGTCCTCATCCTTGCCATTATCTTCTATAACCTGAAGGCCGCTGAACGCAGGATGCACGAGAATTCCCACAAGCTCAGGGTCTATACCGATCTGCTCAACGCGATCACGGAACTGAATCTTGCCGGTGGCGATCCCTACAAGATGGACATTGCAAAAAAGAACCTTGCACTGACCCTCAACCGCCTCAACCTTGTCGGAAGTACCGGGGTGCTGAAAAGTACCAACGACCTGCTGGATTTCTTAAACGAGCACAAGGAGAAGGAGTATGATACGATACGGCTCCACAACATCCTCAACACGCTCGTGATTGAAGCGCGCCGTGACTTAAACCCGTCCCATGCCCGCAAGGTTGAGGATGCTCAGGTCAGGTACCGCTTCTTTGCTCCGCCCAAAACCAAGTAACCTCCTGCCCGGGGGGAGAGATCCCGGCATAAACTCTTTTTGTCTTCAATCCGACATTGCTATCACAGGAAAGGGCAGGGTTTATGAAAAAAGAGTATGTTGTCGGAGTGACGGGGGCAAGCGGGGCCTGCTATGCCCGCCGCCTGCTTGAGGTGCTGTGCCGGGATGCCAACGTCCATCTTATTGTATCAGATATTGCGCAGCAGATTGCCACCCACGAGGGTGTCTCGTTTGAAGGGTTCAATGCAACGGTCCATCACATCGATAAGATGGGGGCATCGATCGCAAGCGGTTCCCACAGGATCGACGGGATGGTCGTGATCCCGTGCAGTGCCAAGACCCTGTCGGCGATTGCAACCGGGTATGCCGACAACCTGATCACCCGGACGGCGGATGTCTGTTTGAAAGAGGGCCGGAAATGCATCCTTGTCCCCCGGGAAACCCCGCTCTCAAAAATCCACCTGAAAAATATGCTCGCGGCCGAAGATGCCGGGGCCCTGATCATGCCTGCCTGCCCCGCCTTCTACCATCACCCGAAGACCATCGATGATCTGGTGGATATGGTCGTTGCCCGCGTGCTCGACCACCTTGAGGTGGAACATACGCTTGCACAGCGCTGGAGTGGTTACGATGCGTGAATTTATTGAAAAGATGCGTAAACAGGGGCTTGTTATCGAAGTAAAAGAGCCCGTGTCTGCAGATATGCAGGCGGCGAAGATGGCGAGCACTACCGACAAGCTCCTCTTCTTCCACAATATCGAAGGCAAACGTGCGGTGATGAACCTCACCGCGAGCCGGACTTCCCTCTCCCTGGCCCTTGGGATTGACGAGAAGAAGATTGTCCCAACGCTTGCCGATGCAAAATTCGATGGCAAGGTGGTCGGAGCCGGCCCGCTGAAGATGGAAAAGCCGGATCTCACCCGGATCCCTGTTATGCATCATTTCCCGAAAGATGCGGGAAAATACCTCACGTCTGCGATCGTCTTCTCCCGCTGGGACGGCGTGGAGAACGCATCGATCCACCGGATGCAGGTGCTCGACTCCCACCGGGTGGCAGCCCGGCTTGTGGAAGGCCGGCACACGCACGTGATGCTCAAAAAGGCGCTGGCAAAGGGGGAGAAACTCCCCGTTGCCGTTACGATCGGGACGCACCCGGCCGTCACGTTTGCGAGTTGCACCCGGGTACCGACGGCTATGGAACTCCCGTTTGCCGCAGAACTGATGGGTGGGGAGATGAAAGTGCACCGGTGCAGCAACGGCGTTCTGGTCCCGGATGCCGAGATCGTGCTGGAAGGGTTTATCACGGGGGATCTGACCGAGGAAGGGCCGTTTGTGGATATCACCGGGACCTACGACCCGATCCGCATGCAGCATATCATTGAATTCACGGGCATGTACATGAAACCGGACTGTATCTACCACGGTATCCTGCCCGGTGGCGATGAGCACAAGATGCTGATGGGTGCACCGTATGAGCCGAAGATCTACAAGGCAGTAGCCGGGGTCACCGAAGTGCGCAACGTGGTACTGACCAAGGGCGGGTGCGGATACCTCCATGCGGTGATCCAGATAAAGAAGAGCACGCAGGGCGATGCGAAGAACGCGATCATGGCTGCGTTTGCCGCTCATACCTCGCTCAAGCATGTGGTGGTGGTGGATGAGGATATCGATCCCAACGATCCCCATGACGTGGAGTACGCGGTTGCCACCCGGGTGAGCGGTGACCGGGATATCATGGTCATCACCGGTGTCCGGGGCTCGTCGCTCGATCCCTGCCAGCTCGAGGATGGCACGAACGTGAAAATCGGTGTCGATGCAACGATGGTGCTCGGGCGCGAGGCGGACTTCTCGCGTGCCACCTGGTGACCGCGATGTATCTCGATCCTGAGGATGAACGGATTCTTGCCGGTGAACAGGGTGAGACAAAGGCGAAGATGCTCGAGCTCCTCGTTGCCCTGGGAAAGGTGTTTGGTGCCGAGCGGCTCGTGCCGATCCGGAGTGCACAGGTAAGCGGAGCCTCCTACAAGACGATCGGGGAATACGGCCTCCAGTGGCTCTCCAGCCTCGATGCACGGGCTGTCGTTCCTGCTGTGCTTAACCCCATCGGCATGCCCCGGGGACGCTGGCAGGAGATGGGCGTGAATGAGGATTTTGCCCGGAAGCAGCAGGCCGTGGTTGCGGCCTACGAACGGCTCGGCATAGGTCTCGAATGCACCTGCACTCCTTACTACCTGCGGGAAACCTCCTATGGTGACCATCTCGCATGGTCGGAATCGTCAGCGGTCAGCTACGCGAATTCAGTGATCGGGGCACGGACGAACCGTGAAGGCGGCCCCGGCGCCCTTGCCGCTGCCCTCATCGGCAAGACGCCCTGCTATGGTCTGCACCTTGCAGAGAACCGGAAACCGCAGGTCGTTATCAGGGTACAGGCCGATACCCGCGACTGGAGTATTGCCCACTTCGGGGCGCTCGGGTACCATACCGGCAGGCTGGTGGGAAACCGTATCCCGTTCTTCTCCGGCATAAACCCGGACAGCGACCAGCTTAAAGGGCTGGGTGCGGCAATGGCGGCAACCGGGGCTGTTGCCCTGTATCACGTGGAAGGTGTGACACCGGAAGCAGTGAAGATCCCTTACGACCTCAGCGGGCTCGAGACGATACCCGTGGAGTCTGATGGGATCCTGCAGCTGTTTAAGGACATGCCGGTTGAAGCAGTTGCGGTAGGCTGCCCGCACTGCTCTCCTGCGGAACTGGCTACCATTGCCGGGCTGCTTACGGGAAAACTCGTTTCAAAACCCCTGTATGTTTTTGCTGCACAGGGTGTGATTGACAAGAACCTGCGAACCGTGGACTCCATCGAGAAGAGTGGCGCGCGGGTCTTTGCCGATACCTGCATGGTGGTTTCGCCCGTGATGGAGCAGTACTCCTCGATCATGGTGAACAGCGGTAAGGCACTTGCGTACGTGCCGGACATGTGCGGGGCCTTGGCGAGAATCGGGACGATTGAAGAGTGTATCGCTGTGGCAACGGAGTAATTCACGGTTTTATAAAAAAATGCTGCATTGTAGAAAACTTTTTTTCACGTAATATATTGCCCCCCTCTTGCGCCACCAGTTCCCCGTTGGGGGAAGGGCGCAGTGCGATTGCCAGAGTAAGGTTACAGGTAATACATTGTCATCGCAATGGGGGGGTGCCCCAGTGGCGGGGGAAAAAGCCCCCGGGAGCGTCAGAGTTTTTTAAATGATTTCCTATGAAAATCAGATTATTTGGAAAAAATGGAGATGTATCCTTTCTTCAACTGCGATGAACCCCGCCGCCCCCGAAGGGACGCCCCCGCGGCGGTTTTGATGAATAATCTGTTGAAACCTCATTGCCCCGCCGTGCCTCGGAGAGGCCCTGAGGCGGGGGAGAATCATATAAACGATTTTCATGATTTGGGAGTGAACTTAATGGTTCATGCCCGTTTCTACAAAGTAAAAAATTCTAATCCCAATCCTGTATTCTTTTTGGGATTTTAAAAAAAAGGGAATCAGGATATTGCAAGCAGGATCTTTTTGATCTCTGCAACTGCTTCCTGAGAGGGGTTCTTTCCCGGGCCAACCCCATCGCCATGGGAAAGAATCATCTGGACATCGCTCTTTTTGACGCTGGCAAAAGATATTTTATCCCAGATCTTCTGGTCGATAGTGTTCCATGTACACTGCAGAAGGTGCCCGAGGAGGTGAATCTCATCTTCAGAAAATGATTTCCACTCCGTTCCCAGACCCTGCTGGATCATTTTAATCGCATGTTCCACAAGTTTCCCACGGTGAACATGGTACATTCGCCGTCCAATCTCAGCCTGCGTTACATTTGGCATTCGTTTCTCCTCCCACGCATGTGTGAATGTTGAATGAATCCCATTCTCCCCCCATATACTTTGTGATAGAATGGCAGTTCCATGCAAACGATCACAATCAGGGAGGAGAATGGATCTGACTGTGGCTCGGGGAAAACAATATATTCCGGCATGGGCATAATTCCCACCAGTACCATTCCATGTCCCGCAGCACTGAAGAAGACTTGGGCAGGCGGCGGTTCCAGATCGAGAAGGAAAAAGCCGTTGAAGATGCGTATGAAAAGATCCGTCGCAGCTTCGGTCAGGAATGGCAGGTTTTTTCTGCGGAGGATTGTGCAGTTCTCCGCGATGTATTAGGAGAGATCTGGATCAGTGTTGACCGGCATCGCTGGAAAAATTACTGCTTTTCTACGCTGTCACATAAGGAAATACTCTCCCTGATCGCTATAGCAAAAGAGGGACTTTGCCAGAAGTGTATGACCAAAGATGCCCTCACCCGCCTGGACGAAATCCTTGAGTAGGACCATGGTGGAAGCTATATACCGACGACACCTGCGAATATTTCCAACCCATAACTCCCATACATTAATATAGGTTAACCTGTTAGGTTGTATCATTGGGAGGTATCAAAGAATGGTCGGTTGGGAAGTCCCCATTGGAGCCGCAATTGCATTTGCTTTCGGTGCGATTGCAACAGGTTGGGCGCAATCACGAATTGGTGCAGCCGGAGCCGGTGCAATTGCTGAACGCCCGGAAACCGCCGGGTCGATCATTATTTTAGAAGCGATTCCCGAAACACTGGTGATCTTAGGTTTTGTCGTCGCTTCCATGATCATCCTGATGGTCAAGTGATCGCGGAAATTCCGGAATAACGCGACACGGATCGTGTTCTTCTGCCCGAACGATATTTTTCTTCCCCCGTCCGGGAAGAACCGGAAATTTTCCGGGCAGGTATTCCGGTTTTCAGATGAGATAAGAACGGCTGGTGATTCGTTTGGCCTATGAAAACCTGTTGAAATCGGTTGACGAAAGTGCACAGGAACGGGAGCGCGAACTTGAGGAAAATGCACGCGTTACGATAGAGAGTATCAGAAGAAAAGCACGCGAACAGGCAGAACTGATACGACAATCACAAGTTTCTGATGCAGAAAAGGCAGCTGCTGTTGAGAAAAACAAACTCATGTACATTGCCGGTGCAGAGAACAAGGCACGACTGATCCAGATCAGGGGACAACTCTTCTCGTCGGCATTTGACGAGGCAAAACTTCGGCTTTCCCACCTTCGAAACGATCCGGAATACCCGGATATTTTTAAAAAACTCACCGTGGATGCAGCAGAGGCTCTGGGGGCGGGGACGTTCCATGTTCACGTGGACAAACGGGATGAAGATCTCTGCAAAAAAACCCTTGCTTTGTTAAACCTCAACGCCGAAATTATCCCGGACCTTGCATCTGCCGGTGGACTCGTAGCGAGTCTGCCCGACGGATCGATCATCATTTCAAATACCGTGGAATCCCGGCTGGAACGGGCACAAGAACGAAAAAAACTGGAGATCTATTCAATCCTGTCTGGTGACTGAGATGGACTGGGGGTACATCAACGCACGGATGCGGGGGATGAAAAGCCGCCTGCTGGACCGGCGTGCGCTTGATAACCTGGTATTGCAGCCGGATCTCGAATCCCTCATCGCCGATCTCGAAAAGACTTCCTACAAGCTGGATATCATCGAAGCAAAAGTCCAGTATTCCGGGGTGCTCTGCATTGAATATGCCCTGCGGAAAAATTTTACCCGGACCTTCCGGAAGATCCTTAAGTTTGTCCAGGAGGAAGAGGCAGAACGGTACATCACTATCTTCCTGCACCGCTGGGATGTCCAGAACATCAAAACAATCCTCCGCGGGAAAAATATCCATATCACAAATGAAGAGATCCTAGAGTGTCTCGTACCTGCAGGGGAACTGGATGAAGCAACCGTAATCGAACTCGTCCGGCAGCCGGATATCAGGGCGGTTATCGATATGCTTGCCACATGGCAGATCGTGTATGCAAAACCCTTGACCGAGGAATTCCCGGAGTTTGCAAAGTCCGGAGATCTTGCCCTGCTCGAGTGTGCGCTGGATGAATACTATTATGAAAATGCGCTTGAGCAGGTCAAAAAACCGTCCTACAACAACGGACTGATCCGGAATATCATCTCGTTAGAGATCGATGTCGTGAACCTGAGGACAATTTTGCGGATGATCCGGGATCACATCGAACCCGGGGAGGCAAAAAAATTTCTCCTCCGAGGCGGAAAGGAGTTTGACTCCCGCAAGCTCGATCATTTCCTTTCCCTGCATTCGATTGAAGACCTGGTAGAAGAACTTAAAAATACACCTTACCGGTTCCTGGCAAATGTGTCACCGTCTGCCCTGAGAACCCAGAAGATATCCGTTATTGAAAAACAACTGGAGAAGTTCCTGGTACAACAAGGCGTGAGTGCCTTTTTAGGAGATCCCTTAAGTGTGGCCTCGGTTATCGGGTATTTCTGGGCGAAATATAATGAGATCACAAATATCCGGATCATCTCCCGGTGCAAGACAGCGGATTTTCCGGTAGAGCAGCTGAAAGAGGAACTCGTGTATGTTTAAATTCGTGGTTGTTACCGACCGGGATCGTGCCTCAGGATTCCGGCTTGCCGGCGTGGAGGTCCTTGAAGCGGGAACCATGGACGAAGCCCGGAAAGTGATTCCCCCGCTGCTGTACAAAGACGATATCGGTATTGTGGCGGTGAATGAAGAGTTCATGCTCTCCTTAGATGAGAAACTGATGGACAGGATTGAGAAGATGCACCGGCCGCTCATTATCCCGATCCCCTCCAAGTCCAAAGAGGTTGACCGGAGGACGTATATCGAACGGCTCCTGAGAAAAGCAATCGGGTATAATATCGTGTTGAAGAGGTGATGGTATGATTACAGGAACCATTTCAAGAATTTCCGGCCCCGTCATCATTGCCCGTGATATGAAAGGGTCAAAAATGTATGACGTGGTCAAGGTGGGAGAAGAGGCACTCCGGGGGGAGATCATCCGCCTCGAGGGGGACGATGCGGTCATCCAGGTCTATGAAGACACGACCGGTCTTACGATTGGAGAGCCTGTTGAAAATACGGAAAAACCCCTGTCAGTAGAACTCGGCCCCGGGCTCCTTTCATCCATCTACGACGGGGTACAGCGCCCGCTGCCGGTACTCCTGAAACTCAGTGGGGATTTTATTGCCCGCGGTATATCGGCCCCGGGGCTCAACCGTGAAAAAAAATGGGAGTTTGTTCCCTCGGTTAAGATTGGCGATAAGGTTGCCACCGGCGATATTTTAGGCAACGTGCGGGAATTCCATTTCGAACACCGTATCTTGGTCCCGCACCATGTGTCCGGAACCGTCACCGATATCCGGAGCGGCCAGTTCACGGTGGAAGATACCATATGCACTCTCAATTCCACCATCAACCTCTCCATGATGCAGGTCTGGCCGGTCAGGATTCCCCGGCCGCACCAGAAAAAACTGGATCCGGTCCTGCCGCTGATCACCGGCCAGCGGGTCTTTGACTGCATCTTTCCGGTAACCAAGGGTGGGACGGCGATGATCCCGGGCGGGTTCGGGACCGGAAAGACGGTATCTGAGCAGACGCTTGCCAAATGGTCTGATACGCAGGTGGTAGTGTATATCGGGTGCGGTGAACGGGGCAACGAGATGACCGATGTGCTCGAAGAGTTTCCCGAACTGGTGGACCCGCGGACCAATCTCCCCCTGATCCAGCGGACGATCCTCATCGCAAACACCTCCAACATGCCGGTCGCTGCCCGTGAAGCCTCAATCTATACGGGGATCACGATTGCAGAATATTTCCGGGATATGGGATATGATGTGGCCCTGATGGCAGACTCCACCTCCAGGTGGGGCGAGGCCCTGCGGGAAGTATCAGGACGGCTCGAGGAGATGCCCGGTGAAGAGGGTTATCCTGCGTATCTTGCCACCCGGCTCTCTGCCTTTTATGAACGGGCGGGCAGGGTCGTATGCCTGGGTTCGGGAGAGCGGAATGGTTCCATCACGGTTGTCGGTGCCGTGTCACCGCCCGGCGGGGACTTCTCCGAACCGATCACGCAGAACACGCTGCGGGTGGTCGGGACCTTCTGGGCACTGGATACCAACCTTGCATACCGCCGGCATTTCCCCTCGGTGAACTGGATCAAGAGTTACTCGCTGTACCTTGACAGCATCGGGGACTGGTACATGACAAATGTGGCCCCTGACTGGCGGGAGCTGCGGGAAAAATCCATGTACCTGCTGCAAAAGGAAGTCGAGCTGCAGGAGATCGTCCAGCTGGTGGGTCCCGATGCCCTGCCGGAGAGCGAGAAAGCGATCCTCGATGTTACGAGGATGATCCGCGAGGACTTCCTCCAGCAGAGCGCGTATAGCGATACGGACTCCTTCTGTCCCATAGAAAAACAGTACCTGATGCTCAAGGTGATCATGACCTACTATGCCAGCGTGATCGAAGGGATGAACCGGGGCATCACGCTCAAACAGGTGCAGGGACTCTCCCTGAAAGCAGATATCGGGCGGATGAAGGAGATCCAGGAGATCAACCTGATCCAGGACATGATAGGGGAAATCGATAAGCAGCTGATGTCTCTTGAGGTGGAACGATGAAGCCCGTCTCGCTGGTCACAAAAGAGTATAAGACGATCGATTATGTCTCGGGTCCCTTAATATTTGTCAATAGTGTCAAAGGTGCATCGTTTGGCGAGATCGTCCGGATCACCCTGCGGGATGGGGAGGAACGGACCGGGCAGGTACTCGATATCTCCGAAGATCATGCGGTCATCCAGGTGTATGAAGGTACCCGGGGCATTGATACCACGGATACAACCGTCAGGTTCACCGGTGAACCCGCACGGATCAATGTCTCTCTGGATATGCTGGGCCGGGTGTTCAGCGGTGTGGGAAAAGCCCGTGACGGTGGGCCGGAGATCATACCGGAGGCGGTTCTCGATATTGCCGGAACGCCCATTAACCCCTCCGCGCGGGACAAACCGGCGGACTTTATCCAGACCGGCATGTCGGCCATTGACGGGCTCAACACGCTTGTACGGGGACAAAAACTGCCAATCTTCTCCGGTTCAGGTCTTCCGGCAAGCAAACTTGCAGCCCAGATCGCCCGGCAGGCAAAAGTCCGGGGTGAAGGAGAGAAGTTTGCCGTGGTCTTTGTTGCGATGGGCATCACCCACAAGGAGGCTTCCTTCTTCATGCGGGACTTTGAGCGGACGGGAGCGCTCGAACGGGTGGTCTTTTTCATGAACCTCGCCGATGATCCCACGGTGGAGCGGCTTGCAGCCCCGCGATGCGGGCTGACGGTTGCAGAGTTCCTGGCGTTTACCCACAACCTGCACGTGCTCGTGATCCTCACCGACATGATCAACTACTGCGAAGCTTTACGAGAGATCTCTACTGCCCGGGAAGAAGTGCCCGGCCGGCGGGGCTATCCCGGCTACATGTACACGGATCTCTCCTCAATTTACGAGCGGGCCGGCCGGCTGAAAGGAAAGAGCGGGTCGATCACCCAGCTCCCGATCCTGACAATGCCGGACGATGACATCACCCACCCGGTGCCCGATCTCACCGGCTATATCACCGAAGGGCAGATCGTCTTGTCCCGGGACCTCTTCCGCCGGGGTGCAGATCCGCCGGTTGATGCCCTCCCCTGCCTCTCCCGGCTCATGAACTTAGGGATCGGTCCCGGCAAGACCCGCGAAGATCACCGGGGGGTTGCTGACCAGCTTTACGCCTCCTATGCATATGGCCGTGACCTGCGCCGGCTCGTCGCAATCGTCGGGGAGGAAGCCCTGACCGAACTGGATAAAAAATATCTGAAGTTAGCAGACGGGTTTGAGAAACAGTTCATCTCGCAGGGAGATGACGACCGGTCGATCGAAGAGACATTCAAGATCGCGTGGGACCTGTTTGCCATGCTTCCCGAGGACGAGCTCAAGCGGATCAAACGGGAATATATCAAAAAATACCACCCCCAGCACCAGGAAACGGGCGGAGGCTGATATGGAGCAGGTCAAGCCTACCCGGATGGAGCTGATGCGGAAGAAATCCCAGATCAAGCTTGCAGAGCAGGGTAGGGACCTCCTGCGGGAGAAGATGGATGCGCTCATCCAGGAGTTTTTCAAGATCCTCAACACGGTATCGAACTCACGCGACGAACTGGAACTGGTCTCCAGGGAAGCAGATCTCGCCCTGATGATCGCACAGGCAGTCGATGATCCGGTCACGCTCAAGTCGGCTTCGTTTGCTACGCGAAGATCAATTACAGTTGATATTACGGGAAAGAACATCATGGGTGTCCCGGTTCCCGTGATTGAGAAGAAACGCATATCCAAGAGCATGCTGGAACGGGGGTACGGGATCATCTCCACGAGCGGGAGAATAGATGAGACTGCCGAGCGGTTTGAAGCGGAACTGGATCTGCTTATCCAGCTTGCCGAGACCGAGACTGCCATGCGGCGGCTGGGGGCAGAGATCCAGATGAATCGCCGGCGGGTAAATGCGCTGGAACAGATCCTGATCCCCGAACTCAAGAGCCAGGCGAAGTACATCAAGAATGCGATCGAGGAGCGGGAACGTGAGGATTTGTTCCGGTTGAAGAAGGTCAAGAGTATTCTTGAGCGGAAGAAGAAGAAAGCAAAGGAGAAGAAGGACGCGGCGGTGTGAGTCCGGCTCTTGTGTGCGGTGACCGGATTTCGATTGCAGATTTTTAATGGACTTTGTTTTTTATTTTTTAATCGGAACTAGATAAAATTTTAACCGGGCTATTAAAAAAATTTGCCGCGATCACGATTGCGTTTGAAAAAATTATCTGGGGCAATCGATTCCTTTTGCGACAGAAGCGATGGTGACCCCCTCTCTCCCCCAAAGGGGGAGGCATCCCAAGGGGTGCACCCCCTTGACCCCCGTTTTAGAAGTTCTCAGGGCTCGTAGGCGTAAAAAATCAGTATTCCTGATAAAACCGGGTACCGTCAATGCATTAATAGTAAGGAACACACAAACTCTCACGTACAGAAACTATGGATGCACTCAGTCTCCTCCGTCAACACGAACCTGAACTGAAGAAGCGGTTCGGTATTGCAGCAATCGGCATTTTTGGCTCATTCATACGGGGAGAAGAGCGACCAGAGAGCGATGTGGATGTCCTCGTATCCTTCCGCAGGGGACAAGAGACATTCGACAACTATATGGATTGTAAATTCTATCTCGAAGATCTCTTCGGGCGCAAGGTTGATCTCATCATGAAAGGTGCGATCAAAAAACGGCTGAAACCCTATATTCTCGGCGAGGTCGTGTATGCGTAGAACCGCACTCCAGTACCTCGATGATATCCTTGAATCGATCGGTAATATTGAAGAGGACACCACCGGGATATCATGCGAAGAATTTTCCGGGGATCGCCGGCGCAGGGACGCAGTAATCAGGAATTTTCAGGTGATCGGCGAAGCCATAAAGAAACTCCCGGACGAGCTCAAGGAGCGATACCCTGATACGGACTGGAAGAAGATTGCCGGGTTCCGCGACGTCATCACCCACGTTTATTTCGGTATCAAAGATACGATTCTCTGGGACAATGCTACAAACAAACTTCCCGGCCTGAAGAAAGAGATCCGGCATATCATCAAAAGCGAAGAAGCGAGGAAATGAGGGAGTCCAATTTCTGCGGGTGATCACGGTGTTCTTTGACAGGAGAGTGCAGCCATGAAAGTGACCGTTGATAAAGAGGCCGATGCGCTGTATATGCGCCTTTCCGATGCCCGTATCCATGACTCGGAAGAGGTGAAGCCCGGTGTGATCCTGGATTATGACGACCAGAATAATCTTGTCGGGATAGAACTTCTCAGGATATCGGAGCGGGTTCCCGCAGCCAGTCTGAAAACCGTGATGATCGAATCGGCATAATACCGGACTCGTGCCGGAACCATGCCGGAACGATCTCAAGAATTCTGCCGTCGTTCTTCTAAAAAGGCTCAATCCATCGCACAGTGTCAATGACAGGCCCTTCTTATTATGCCGGAACGTGCCGGAACCATGCCGGAATGCCGGGCGGGCCTCAAATTAAAGGCAGGTTATACCTTATTTCTTAAAAACTCAAAGAAAATTCCCTTTTCACGAAAAAAATTTCGCTTACCAGGACCCATCCGCTACGGGAAAATAACGGAAGCCGGCATGGATGACATACCGGGTAAGCTTCCCCATTCCCACCTTAACAACCACATTGAGCCTTATCAGTTCCGCCAGATCCTTGCGTGCCGTCCGTTCGTGGCAGCGGATGTGGTTCACGTATTCCAGAGTCGTGATCGATTCATGAATCTTCAGGTACTCAATCGCCTGCTTCTGCCGCTCGTTCAACAGCTGAGGCTGATCGAGAAGAACATTCACAGAAGAGCGCCGGAACGTCACCATGAAATCCTCGTCCTGCTCTAAAAACACCGGTTCCGGCACCCCACGCTCCCGGCAGACACGGATCATCTTTGTCGTGCCGGAGCCAAACTTTTCGATGTACTTGATCTTAAAGAGCGTCTCTGCTATGAGCCGGTTCCTCGGCTTCGAACTGTGCCGCCGTTTCAGCGATTCGATAGTGGTCCGACATTTTCACCGGCGCTGTTCTATTTCGGGAAACGATTGAGCGTTTCACAACGGCTTTTATGGTGATCGGTTCCGTATTGGAGAGTTCCTGAAAAATGAGAAATGGCCAATTATTTTGGGATTTATTTGAGAATTCATATGGGCATTTTCCCAAAGAAATCCCAAAGCGTTTTTACTTTGGGAACATTATGGAAAATCCCCCAAACGGACCCTAAATAAATAAACAATCAAAAAAATGAGGATTACTGGTCCTGGTAATAATATCTCGCGGAGCGGCGATTGCCATCATACGTGATTTGGGGGTACTGCTCTCTAAGTTCTTTCATCAGCCGTTTAACCTGTTCCCGGTTGAGGCGGGTGATCTTCCGAATGTCGGAGTTTGTGAGGTATCTCTCTTCAGAGCCTTTTTGCTGACGGAGCATGCTGAGAACATGCATTTTTGCTGCTTCCCATTCGGTTCTCCGGTCTCCGAATGGATGGCCATCGAGTTCGAGCTCGCGGTGAACTGCCGGATGGAGTGCCCAATAGATGCTCCTCCCTGAACCACCGTGCTCCAGATATCCGCGATCATGCTCCATCGAATGGAGAAGGTCGCGGGCTTCAGTATCTGTCCGCTGGATAAGCGCAGCTGCGCCCGGAATGTCGATCTCCCGGTGGGAGAGGAGATAATCCAGAATGAGAAGGTGATCCACTTCGAATCCTCTGCCAGACTGTGCTTCCCTCTCTACAAATGCACGGAATGGTGCCGAGAGTTCCCCTCCTTTAAGAATCACTTTGACCGAATCGCCTTGTTGTTCAATAATCGGCGGCTCTTTACCCTCTATGAGCATGTACTTGTACATACGGGAAATCCCCAGATTGCTCCTGTTCACAAGGCGCAGTTTTGTAAGGGCTTCGACAAGCCGGGGGTTGCGGGCGACCGGCGGATGGTGGAGAATGTTCTGGGGAGTGATACCGCCGATAAATCCGCCGGGGTTGCTGATTTCCAGACGACTGGCGTACTGCTTCACCATGATTGGGCTGTTTATCCGGTAATCCGCATGGCTCAGCGCATTCATGAGGGCTTCCCGCAGCACGATTTCCGGGTACCGACGGTATTCAAAGTGGAACATCCCATAATTGATTGTCGTGACAGGATTCTCCGCCATGATCCTGTCGGTGATTTTTGCTAATGTAAGGATGAGCGGATCCCTGCCTTCGGCCCGGTCAGAATATTCGGTATCATCCCGCATCCTGAGGTGAATCCAGTGGTAATGGGGGAGAAACTGCCGGATTGAGGCCTCTTTCCCGATGAGGAGGAGCCCGGCAGTTGTCAATTGTCCGTTGGCGATCAGCCCCAGCGATGCGAGAAAATCGTGATCGTGCAGGGAGAGGAGATCCGGCGGAGCCTGTTCTCGTGCGGCAATCTTTTTGAGCGCTTCAACTGCACCGGGGGATACATGCTGATCGGCGTTGCCGGCAATCAAATCTGCGGTTGTATCGCCTTCACCGGTTTCCACCATGATCCGGCGGCGCATGGTTCCGGTGAGTGGCTGGCAGTCTTTTCCTACCCGGATTTTCCCGAGCCCGGCAGTATCGGTGTATGGCTGCATCCCGGAATAAATCTGCATGACGAGAAGGCGACCGGTTCCCTCGGGAACCCGCAGGTCCTCGAATACCGGCGTTATCTTGGGATCAGTGGCGTCATACACACGCTTCATGAGGATATTCTGGTCAATTTCCGGAGGAATGCCCAGTATTGCATTCGCTCGTCCAGTGACCTTGTCCCCGACGCCGAAAACAACCGTCCCTCCCCCACCATTCGCCATACAGATTGCCATTTCAATGACCCGGGCAATGGCATCCGGCAGACTCTTCAGATCCCATTCCTTGAAATCGAGATCCTGATCTTCGAGATCATCCGCTTTTACTGCATTGAGTTCGTCAAGCAGACGGGTAATTTCCGTAATATTCCGCATGGTAACGCCGGATTAAATTGAATTATTATCTCCGAATTTGTCCGATCGGTTTGTATAGGTAACTCAGCATTTATATTTTTAAAGTATTCATAACCGTGCGATTGCGAATAATGAATGGAATCCAGAAAGGTTTTGCCCTGTTCGATCGAAAACTCCTGGAGTATTCGTACAAACAGGGGGTCCGGATCATGTCGGACAAAGGGACTCCGGGCAGTCCCTCATGTTTCGGGAGATGATCTATTCCGGGCCCTAAACGGGCTCCGTTTGGTCTGTGTTTTCTGCCACCCCATTTCAGGTCATTTGAGAGGAGAAATGCGATGGGAAGGGACATTGGTGCCAGATGGTGCGATCACGTCGGAGAAATGAATAAGGGAAATAACTTGAATGATATTTAGGGAGCAGTCAAATGGAATTGTTTTTAAAATTATGACTGCATTTGATCCCGTATCTAAAAAATGACCAGCGATCCCCATAGTATCAGGATGTCATCCCGAAAAAATTCTTGAACATCTGGATGATCTGGTCCAGAGAACTGTTTTGATCAGCCTGTTTTTTATCCTGTTCTTCTGACCATCGATTTTCTGATTTTACCGGTGTCCTTTCCGTAGACCGGGTTCCTGGTGAAATATTCCCTGTGTTCCCCATAGCAGGAGCCGGTGTAACCGGTGTCACTGCATCCGAAAGCTTTGCCGGGAAGGGGGTAGGGACAGTATCCTGGGCAATCACGATTACGGTGCGTTCAATACGGGGAGTCGTCAGACATCGCGAGTATGAATCAAGCACCTGCACAAGAAATAGTATCTTCGACGTTGTTTGCTTCACCCCGGGAGCTGTCCCCGTAAGGGTACAACGTACAGAGACTGTTGGAGCCGGAACTTTCTCATACGGTGATTCATATCCAACAGATCCGAGTTCAGATCCGGGTATTGTGAAGACCCGACCCCCTTGTGAGGGTTTGGGTGACTCGATGCCTCCCACAATGATCGTGTATGTCCAGGTCTGATTCTCCAGCTGAGTAAAAAACTGGAGATCATCACGCAGCAGGAAATTCGTTGCATCAATCTCAAAATTTGCAGTGACTGGTGTGCCGGGAGTAACAGGTCCCCATGGATCAACGGTAGACGATGACAGGTGGAGGGCGGATACCGGACATGTTATTACCACAACAAGGAAAACCAGGAAAAATAATGGTAATTTCATTGACTAATCTGTGAACTATCTTTTACTTTAATAGATCTTTTTTTTAATTTTGCAGAATTATTGCATTTTTGCGACAAACGCGATGGATCCTTCACTGCTCGCCTACATGATCATCCCCGGGCTTCTTGTCGTATGGGACCGGGTCCTCGACCACATGGAAGACCGGGGCACCAGCCCGAAGTAATGCGATAGGAACACGGGCAGAGGGGAGATTCCCCTGCCGGGATTTTTTTTTAAAGATTTTACTGATACTCCGGTGGCTGCACCTGCTTCGGCAACCCGCCTTTGAAGTGCTGCTGGATTCTGGTGTAATATTCACGGAGGCGCTCGTTCATCATCGGGTGCACCTTCTTCTGCGCTTCCTCAAAGTGTCGCGTCGCAACAGCCGCTGCATTCTCCCGGAGTGCCAGCATCCCCGCCTCACGGCAGATCGATTCAAGATCCGAGCCTACGAATCCTTCCGTGATTGCCGCCAGGTTCGTGGCCAGTGTCTCGCGGGCGGGATCGGTGAAGGCGAGATTCTTTTCTGCCATCAGCTCGATAAGCCGCCTGCGACGGGTTCCGGCAGGAATGCCGGCAGCATCGTCTGCTGCTGGAGTGACAGCGGCCTTCATCTCATCAGCGGTGACCGTCTTGTCCTTCCCGAGCTTCTCGACCAGTTCGGCAATCGCTTCTTCATTGTATTTCTGGCAGAGCCCGACAATCTCTTCGAGCGCCGAGCCTTCGAGCGGCATGAAGCGGGTGTGGATGCCGATGATCTTCTTCCGGTCCTCAAGCGTGGGCTCGCCGATATACACGAGGCGGTCGAACCGTCCTGCACGGAGGAGCGCCGGGTCCACGATGTCCGGGCGGTTCGTTGCGCCCATGACTACGACATCCTTGAGCTCCTCGAGGCCGTCCATCTCGGTTAAGATCTGGTTGAGCACATTGTCGCTCACGTGCGAATCGCTGCTCGTGCCACGGGCCGGGGCAAGGGCATCGATCTCATCGAAGAAGATGATGGACGGCGCAACCTGCCGGGCCTTCTTGAAAACTTCGCGGACCGCCCGCTCGCTCTCGCCCACCCACTTGGATAACAACTGGGGTCCCCTGACAGGGATAAAGTTCGCGCCGCTCTCGCTTGCTACCGCCTTTGCGATCAGCGTCTTGCCGGTTCCCGGCGGACCGTAGAGCAGGATGCCCCGGGGGGGCTGGATACCCAGATCTTCGAACTTCTGCCGGTCGGTGAGCGGGAGCTCGACTGCTTCCCGCACCTCGGTCTTGGCCGATTCGAGTCCCCCGACGTTCTGCCACTTCACGTGCGAGACTTCGAGCATCACTTCGCGCATCGCGCTCGGTCCCACATCGCGCTGGGCGCTGCGGAAGTCGCTGGAGTACACCTTGAGGGTATCGAGAATCTCCTGCGGGATCTCCTCGGCATCGAGGTCCAGGTCCGGTAAATACCGGCGCAGGGCACGGATGGCTGCCTCACGGGCAAGCGCCGCAAGGTCTGCTCCTACAAACCCGTGGGTCTGCTGGGCGAGGACTTCAAGGCTCACGTCTTCCGATAAGGGCATGCCCCGGCTGTGGATCTTCAGGATATCGATCCGGTCCGGTTCGCCCGGCACCCCGATCTCGATCTCCCGGTCAAACCGCCCGGGCCGGCGGAGCGCTGCATCGATCGCATCGACACGGTTCGTTGCACCGATGACGACGACCTGCCCGCGTTCCTCGAGCCCGTCCATCATGGTGAGGAGCTGGGCCACGACCCGGCGCTCGACTTCCCCGGTCACTTCCTCGCGCCGGGGTGCAATGGAGTCGAGTTCGTCGATGAAGATGATCGATGGGGCATTCTCCCGCGCCTCTTCAAAGACCTCGCGGAGCCGCTGCTCGCTCTCGCCGTAATATTTCGAGATGACCTCGGGGCCGGCAATCGAGATGAAGTGCGCACCGCTCTCGCTTGCGACCGCCTTTGCGATCAGGGTCTTTCCTGTTCCCGGCGGGCCGTACAGGAGCACGCCCTTGGGGGGTTCGATGCCCAGCTTCTGGAAGAGCTCGGGGTGACGGAGCGGGAGCTCTATTGTCTCGCGGAGACGCTGGAGCTCGTCTTTCAGGCCCCCGATATCCTCGTACGAGAACCTTTTTATGCCCTCAAAGCCGGCCGCGGGTTTGTCCGAGAACTCGATCGAGGTATTCTTGGTGATGATGACCGCTTCTTCCGGCTCGATCTCCACGACCTTGAACGCCACGATCTGGGGCTGGATAAAGGGGAGCCCCAGCATGATCGGCACGGAATCGTTGATGGTCACGGGAAAATCGATCAGGCCGTTGACCACGTGCGGGTTATTTGCTATCGGTATTTTCTTCGGCAGGTCTTCCGGGGGAGCAAGCACGATCCGTTTGGCTTCGACTTCCTCAGAGATTTTTATGACCCTGACCGTATCGCCTATCGCGACACCGGCATTCTGCCGGGTAAAATTGTCGATCCGGATCTTGCGCTGGTTCCAGTCTTCGACAAGAGACCTCCAGACCTTGGCCACCGTCCGGCGTTTCCCCTCAATTGCAACCAGATCTCCGGGCGAGATCTTCAACAGCAGCATCGTCTCGGGATCGAGCCGTGCCTTCCCGCCACCCTGATCGCCGGGATACGCGGAATCCACTCTCAATTGCACTTCAGGCATTACCTTAAAGGTCATATACGCAGGGATTTATAGGTACTGTAAATGCGTATCCTCATTTTCGATCCGTTCCACGGCGCGGCAGGCGACATGATCACAGCCGCACTGCTCGACTGCGGGGCTGACCGCCAGCTTGTCGTGAGGGCGATGAAAACGGTGGTGGCAGAACCCGAAATCTCGACCGTGACAAGGGCCGGCATCCGGGCTGCCCGAGTGGATACTCACGCCACACCGGTCCACCGGACGTTTCCTGAAGTGATGCAGCGGATCGATACCGCAGTCAGAGACGTGCCGGCTCCGGCTCTTGCGATGGCCCGCCGGGTCTTCGAACGGATTCGTGCAGCCGAAGAAGAAGTCCACGGCGCCCATGCCCATTTCCACGAGGTCGGGGCTGATGACGCGATCGCCGATATTATCGGCGCCTGCACGGCCCTGCACTCGCTCTCCTTAGATGGTGTCAGAATCCTCCCCATCACCGTAGGCCACGGAACTGCTACCGGGTCGCATGGTACGTTTCCCATCCCGGCACCGGCCACGGCCCTGATCCTGAAAGCCGCCGGCCTTCCCGCTGTTGCCGGTAACCATATGGGTGAGCTCTGCACGCCTACCGGCGCAGCACTTCTCGCAGAATTTGCCACGATGACCGTTCCCGATCCCCGTGCATATACCATCCTCGCGGTAGGATACGGGGCGGGAACCCGCGATCCTCATCATGCCCCCAATGTCCTGCGGGCCATGATCGTCCAGCCGGCCACAGAGGCAGCAGACCTGGAGCAGGACACTGTTGACCTTCTCGAGACCAATGTGGATGACGTGAGCGGCGAGGTGATTGCCCACGCGATCGCCCGGTTCATGGAGGCCGGCGCACGGGATGCAAGCGCCATGCCGGTGATCATGAAGAAGGGGAGACCCGGGTATCTCATCCGGGTCATCTGCTGCAAAGAGACGAGTGCTGCGCTTGCTGAGCTGATGGCACGTGAGCTCGGGACGCTGGGTATCCGCTGCATCCCGGCCGTCCACCGCTTCATCGCTGAGCGCACCATAGAGGAGATTGATGTTGTTATCGCAGGAGTACAGAGGAAGATGCCGGTCAAGTGCGGGTGGATGCACGGAACCGTTTACACGCTCAAGGCCGAGTTCGACCCTGCCCGCGACTGGGCCTGCGAGCTGAACATCCCGGTTAAGGATGTGCTCCGGGCAATCGAAGAGGCGGGCTGGAAATCCCGGCGGCAGGCACGCGGCTCCGGTGACCCATGAAGACCGATAAACAGACCAGCGGGAATGCAGCATTCGACAAACTGCTGGGTGGCGGGCTCGAAGTGCGGACGGTCATCCAGCTCTATGGGGAGCCGGCAAGCGGGAAAAGTACGCTCTGCACCATCGCTGCAGTCGCTGCACTCCGGGCCGGCCAGGCAGTCGTATACATCGACTCCGAAGGTTTCTCGATCGAGCGGTTCCGGCAGATTGCGGGAGCGGACACCGAGAAGATCGCTGACCGGCTCTTTCTCTTCGAGCCCATTGATTTCGAACACCAGGGCCAGATGATCGCAGAAGCAGAAAAGATCCTAAAGACGCAAAAGGTGGGACTGCTGGTCATGGACTCTGCCACGGCACTCTACCGCACCGATCTTGAAAAAGGCAGGGATGCGATCCAGGTCCTCACCAAACAGATGATCCACCTGCTGGGGTATGCCAAGCGCTACGGCATGCCGGTGATCATCACCAACCAGGTCTACATGGATACCGGTAAAAACACCTGGTACGGCCTTGGGGGATTTGCGCTTGAGCACCTCTCAAAAATTATTGTCCGTATCGAAAAGACGGATACTCCGAAGCGCCGCCGGGCCCGGCTGGTCAAACACCGTTCCCAGCCCGAGGGAGCATCGTTTGAGTTCGAGATTGTGGAAGAGGGTATCGCGGCAAAATGATCGGGGCCGGCGACACCGGGACACCTTCTTTTTTTTTATTTTTTTTTTAAAAAAAAGCGAGAAGAGAAAAATTGTAAACATTATATCTGAACGCAGCAAATAATAATAGACCAATGGCATTGATCAGGGAAAATACCACCAAAATACTCGATCTTTTAAAGAAAAATCCCCAGGGACTCAGTATAACGGATATCGTTAAAAAAACCGGTATAAACCGGAACACGGCCGGGCGGTACTTGGAACGCTTTCTCATCTCAGGCCAGGTGGAGATGCGCCATTTCGGCATGGCGAAGATCTATACTGCCTCGCAGCGGGTCCCGGACTCTGCCATGCTCTCGATCTCTTCCGATCTCGTCATGCAGCTGGACAGTGGCCTGCGCATCATTTTTGCCAATGAGCCTTTCTTAAAAATGCTGGGAGTCCCATCAGCAGAACTGCTGGGGAAAAATATCGAATATACGGCGGCGGCAACAATCTTTGACGATGATCTGGAAAATTTTATCAACCATCTTAAAGAGGGAATCCTGGGAAAAGAGTGGCGCAATACCCTCACGCTGAACAGCGGGAAGCGAATTTTTTCCTGCCATATATCTCCCATTGTTTTTAATGACGGGCGCAAAGGTGTCTCGGTTCTTCTTGAAGAGATTACTGAGATTCGACAGAATGAATGTGCATTGCGCGAGAGTGAAGAGCGGTTCCGCAAACTCGTGGAAATATCACCGGATGCGGTTGTCCTTCACCGTGACGCTAAGATTATCTACGTGAACCCTGCAGCGCTAAAACTCCTTGGCGCTTCAATTCCTGGCGAATTAACCGGTAAATTCATCCTTGATTTTATCGATCCCGCTTTCCACGGGATTATTAAGGAAAATATCCAGAAGGACCTTGACGGGGAACCATCACCCCAAACCGAATTGCAGATGATCCGGCTCGATGGTACCCCGGTGATGGTTGAGGGCAGGGGGGTACAGACATTCATTGACGGTAAACCTGCAGTAATGGTAACGTTACGGGATATCACTGACCGTAAGCAGGCTGAGGAAAAACTGTTCAACTCCCGTCAGATGCTCCAGCTGGTGCTGGATACAATTCCGGTGAGGGTATTCTGGAAAGATCGGGATTCGGTGTATCTTGGTGCCAATCAGGCCCTTGCCCTTGACGCCGGCTATTCCGACCCGGGAGAACTTGTCGGAAAAAACGATTACGATACTGCCTATGCAGCAACAGCCGATCTGTACCGTACAGATGACCGGAAAGTTATGGAGACCGGCCTGCCCAAGCTTAATTACGAGGAAATCCAGATCAAGCCGGATGACAGCAGATCCTGGCTTCGGACGAGCAAGGTACCCCTGCGCAACAAAAACGGGGACGTGATCGGGGTTCTTGGCACCTATGAGGATATCACCGAACGCAAGGTAAAAGAAGACGCGCTCCGTTCCAGCGAGGAACGATACCGGCGTCTGCTCGAACAATCCTTTGACGCGGTTATCATCCACAAAGAGGGGAAGATCACCTATGCAAACAATACTGCCGTTGCCAATGCAGGTGCACATTCACCAGAAGACCTTATCGGGCGATCCATTTTTGATTTTATCCACCGGGATTCCCGGAATATCGTAGAGAAACGGGTAGCATCGCTAAAAAATGCCGAAACCGTGACCCTGCCCCTTATCCGGGAAAAATTTCTCCGCCTTGATGGCAGGGCCGTGAATGTAGAAGTCATGGCCACCTGTTTTATCGACGAGGGTCTTCCGGCAATCCAGGTTGTTTTCCGGGAAATATCCGATCGGATAGAGTAATCCCGTGTAACGAGAGTCCAAAGAGATATACTGCCGGTCTGATCGTCTCTTCCCGCATCGTCAATAATACCGGCCGCAGAAAGCCAGATAACGAGATGGCTGCTGTTTGCCTGGCACAAGGTGAAAAGACGCAGGAATTGCCAGAGACGCGCCTTATCGTGCCGGGCGAGGGATTCTCTTATTGGGGATGAGAAAAATTAATAGGAAATTTTCCCGGAAAAGACCGTCTCAGCCGGGCCTTCCATCTTTGCGCCGTCTTTTAAGTAAATGACCAGCGGTCCGCCCTCGGTCTCCACCTTCACGGTTTCTCCCACCAGCCCGAGGTGGTGGATAACTGCCGCAGCAGCCGTTGCCCCGGTGCCGCAGGAGAGCGTCTCGCCTTCAACCCCGCGCTCGAACGTGCGGATGCGGATGCTGTCCTCACCGGTCTTCTGGACGAAATTTACGTTCGCCCCCCGGGTAAACGAGTCATGGTGGCGGATGGGGGGTGCAAGCGCTTCTACGTTCACGCTCTCCACATCATCCACGAGCACTACGGCATGCGGGACGCCGGTGTTGGCTGCATAGACATCGAAAACACCGATATGTTCCTTGTATTCCCCTTCTCCGGTTGCCGGGATATCCGGCCGCTTAAATTTCGGCGTGGGCATGCTGATGGTGGCAACGAAGGTGTCGTCACGGTATGCCATCTCGACACCCACGGGACCTGCAAGGGTTTCTACCGTGCAGGAACCTGTGGCATAGCCGGCATCAAACGCATATTTTGCCAGGCAGCGGATGCCATTGCCGCACATCTCGGCTTCGCTCTCGTCCGGCTGGAGGATCCGCATCCGCAGGCTGCCGGTTGCGGTTTTCATCAGGTACAGGACCCCGTCGGCACCGATCCCGAACCTGCGGTCGCAGTAGGTTGCTGCGAACCGGGCTTTCATATCATCGGGAATGATCGTCTTTTCGTATTCATCGATCAGTACAAAATCATTGCCATTGCCCTGTAATTTGGTGAATGGTATCTCCATGGTTTTTCGCTCTCCTTCGTTGTGCGGTTATCAGCTGCTACTCGTTATGTCCGGTATGAATTTCAAAACCTTTATTGAATTCCCCGATATCCCAGCCAAGATACTCCTTGATGATCACGTACGCCATCTGGGGGGGAATTGCGCCCTGCTCGGTCACGATGATATCGATGAACTCCGCCGGGGTGACATCAAAAGCCGGGTTGCGGACGGTCACATGCGGCAGTGTCCGCGCAATCTCATCCGGCAGCACCTCGCCAGCTTCTCTCTCTTCGATCTGGATCATTTCGCCGATGATCGTGCGGGGCGCAAACTTGTACGTCTCGGCAGCCACGAGCACGTTCACCCGCGCTTCATGGGCCGAGTGCGCGACCTGCGAAGTCCCGATCTTGTTCACCACCGATCCGTTCACGGTCACCGCATCGGCCCCGACAATGACGAGATCGACATCATGGATGAACGATCGCACTGCGGAATCGACGATAAAATTCGTTTTAATCCCCGCATCATTGAGGGTCCGGATGGTGATGAGTCCCTGGTTTCGCGGGCGCACTTCGGTGGCAAAGACCTCGATCTCCTTCCCGCTCCGGTGCGCTTCGATGATGCATCCAAGCGCCACTTCGGAGTTGCAGTGGGTAAGGATCGTATCGCCATCCCGGATATGCCGGGCGCCGAACTCTGCGATCTTCTCCACCGCATGCTGGGATGACTGGATGAACGCATCTGCCCGCTGGACGATACCTGCCCGCGCCTCGTCCACGGTTTTTGCCTGTCCGATGCCGGTCATCACCATATGCACCGCGTTCGGGAGTGAGACCGCCGTTGGCCGGGTTGCAACCAGCAGTGCGGCGGCCCGTTCCATCTCACCGGTAAATGCAGCGGTGATCGATGCTTTTGAGCGGAGAGCCTCGTTTTTCAGGGCTTCGGCTGCGGCACGCGCTATCCTGCCCGCACCGCGGATCTCCATGCATTTTATCTTCTCTGCGGTTTCAGTAGGAAACATTAAGCTTCATTGATTCAATGGCAACGTGAAGTACATATAAGTTTATTACCGGGTGCCCCATGTCCGTAGCCGTAGTCTTTGACAGTGCAGGGACGCTCCTGAACACCTACCGGGTGGCAAAGGATATCTGCCACAAAAAACTGCTGCCGGGTATTGAGACAACCACGCTCACCTTCAGTTCACCGGACCGTGTCCTTGTCGTGCTGCCCGTGCACTCGAAGGAGATGATCAGTACACCCGCTGATACGCTCCTTTCCGAATATCTCGTCCGGCACAAGATGGGCTTTGGGGTGAGCTGCACCCGCAAGATCACGACCGCAGAAGATATCGGCGATATCCTCTACACGGATAAGCGGGCACGGGTGGGCGACTTACAGGAATGCATCCGCAATGTCTGGACGGTCTGCAAGGCAGAAGAGGTGGTCACCCTGAACAGCGGGGCGATCATCAACATGGCGCTCGGGGCCGTCGAGTTTGCCATCACGGCGGGCGGCTGGCCGTTTGACGGGGCAAAAGAGACGATCACTGCCCTGCACCGGATGGGCGTCCCGACGTTCATTGCATCAGGAGACCGGGTGACAAAACTGGAGAAGATGGCAGACCATCTCGGCATCCCCCGCGACCGCGTCTACGGTGTTGCCACACCTACGGTCAAAGCGCAGATTGTCAGTGACCTGCAGCAGGAATATGACAGGGTGCTGATGGTGGGTGACGGGATCAACGATCTCGGAGCCATGCGGAAGGCCGATATTGCCATTCTCACCATCCAGCAGGCGGGCGACAGGCCTGAGGAACTCTATGCTGCAGCAGATTATGTTGTAAAGGATGTCGGCGCTGTGCTGCCCATTGTGCAGGAACTGCTCACATTGCAGAAGACTGCCGGATAATTTGCGATCGTGACTGCCGTGGTGCAGCATATAAAAGGTAATATGACACCAGTACCACATTAGATACAAGGGAATTATGAAGGCTCCATTGATCACGGTCGACAACCTCTGCATGGATTTCGATGGCCAGAGGATACTCAGGAATATTTCTTTTGAGATCGCAGAAGGGGAGATTCTCGGGATTATCGGCAGGAGCGGGGCCGGTAAGACCGTGCTGATGCACCTGATGCGCGGTGTGGAGCAGCCCCCCACGAGCGGCACCGTTGTCTTCCACGTGGCGGCCTGCAGAAGCTGTGACTACATGGATGTGGGGAGCTCAGCGGGCAAACCCTGCCCCCACTGTGGTGCAACACTCTCTGCGCTGAACGTGGACCTCTGGAACGAGAAAGATGAGGAGCTGCGGCGCAGGCTGATGCGCCGTACCGCGATCATGTTCCAGCGCACCTTTGCCCTGTATGGCGATGACCGCGTTATTGAAAATGTCCTTCATGCACTCGATGATATCAATTACCCGCAGGAACTTGCGATCAACCGGGCGGCTGACCTCATCGACCAGGTACGGCTCTCGCACCGGATGATGCATATCGCCCGTGACCTTTCCGGGGGTGAGAAGCAGCGGGTGGTGCTCGCCCGCCAGCTCGCAAAAGACCCGTTTATGCTTTTTGCCGATGAACCGACCGGCACGCTCGATCCCGGTACGGCCAAGATCGTCCACGCTATGCTCATCGAGGCGGCAAAGGCCAATAACATGGGTATGGTTGTCACCTCCCACTTCTCGCAGGTGATCGAGGATGTGGCCAACCGTGCAATCCTTCTCATTGACGGGAGCATTGCAAAACTCGGATCGCCCAAAGAGGTCATTGCCGAGTTCATGAAAGGGTGTGACGATACCGAGCAGTTCGAGGCAGCGGAGATGGGCGAACATGTCATGGTGGCCCGGGATCTCGTGAAGCGCTATATCTCGGTTGACCGGGGAGTTGTCAAAGCAGTCAACGGCGTCACGTTTGATGTCTCAACCAAGGAGATCTTCGGCATTATCGGGAAGAGCGGGGCAGGAAAGACCACGCTCTCCGGTATCATCGCCGGCCTTATCGAACCCACCAGCGGGGAGATAAACATCCGCATCGGTGAAGAATGGATCGATATGACCAAGCCGGGGATCGACCAGCGGGGACGGGCGACTCCCTACATCGGTCTCCTGCACCAGGAATATGACCTCTTCCCGCACCGCACTGTTCTCGACAACCTGACCGATGCCATCGGCCTTGAGTTCCCCAAGGAACTGGCCATGCGAAAGGCACTGGTCACGCTCAAGATGGCCGGATTTACGGACGAAAAGAGCAAGGAGATCCTCAACCGGATGCCCGCCCAGCTCTCCGAGGGGGAACGCCATCGCGTAGCACTGGCACAGGTGCTGATCCGGGAGCCGCGTATCGTGATCCTCGACGAGCCGACCGGGACTATGGACCCCATCACCAAGATCGATGTGAAGCATTCGATCCTCCATGCCCGCGAGGAGATGGACGAGACGTTTATCGTCGTCTCGCATGACATGGAGTTCGTGCGGGACATCTGCGACCGGCTCGCCCTGATGCGGGGTGGCAGGATCGTGCAGATCGGAAAGACTGCGGATGTGCTTGCGATCCTGACCGAAGAAGAGCGCAAGGTCATGAGCCAGCCAGCCGCGTGAGGCGATCGATTGACCACCATCCACCTCGATGGAAAGAGGCTGGAGACCGGCGAGGGCAGCACGCTTGCCTCGATCCTTTCCGATCACGAGAAGGGCTGCTGCGTGGCGATCATCCGCCCGGCTATTAAAGAACAGGCCAAAACCAGCAGCCTTGCGATCACCACGACGGCGGGTGAGGTCACGATTGAAGTCCAGGGGCAGGCCGCAGATTTTCTGGAATCCCCCGGCATCGTCGAACAGCTCAAGCTCCACTGGACGGACCGGTATGCAACCGCGTTCGGACCCTTTCCTTCCGGCATCCACCCGCAGCGCAAACCCCATCTCTATGATCGCGGGGACGTTATTCTCGGGTGCGGGGGGTATGAACCGGCCCGCTCCTACCTCATCTTCTCCCGGGTCCGGCATGCCGCAGACCATGGGGCCGATGAGAGTGGCGGAGTGGTAGGAACGATCGTGAGCGGCAGGGCCGTGCTCGACCGCTTTTCTCCCGGGGACCGGATCACCAGGATCGAACCGGTCATCAGCTGGGCTGATACGAGCCGCTCATTCACCACAACGGACATGAGCCTTGTGCTGGAAGACGGGATGCAGGTGGTAACCCGCGTCCGGATCATGGCACAGGGATATAGTCCTGAAAAAATCACTACCGAAGCGGCCGGCAGTGTTGAGCATATGCTGCTTGCACTCCACGCAGGAAAGTATACGGTCGGGCGGGCCACAAGCACCCATATCCTCGACCAGCGGCTGGCAGGAACCGAGGATGTGCCCCGGGAGTTCCGCCGCCCCCGCCGGGAGGGGACCGTGACCGTGCGGGCCACCGGAAAAACCGCGGGCGGGGTCTATATCTACCGGTCAGATGTTCCCGCAAGCCTCGTGCACAGCGTGGTCGGCCAGGTGGTGCAGGGCATCGAACTGGTAAAACTCGCCAAAGAACACGATGTTTTTGCCGTCAGCGTGGAACCGTCACGCATCGACCTGCTGGGCCTTCCGTTCAATAAAGTACAGGAGATCGCTGCGGCCCGGGGCGTGACGCTTACCGCTGACAAACAGGATGCCGGGCGGATCGTGGTGTCCCAGGAACCGGGCACCACCCTGGATGTGCTCAATGAACGGGCAGTAAAAGTGACAACGGCACCGCTGGAGAAGGTGATCGATATCGCGCTCGATGATGCGGCTGCACCTCTCAGCTGCGATGTGTTCCGCCGGGTTACCGGGCTGCACCAGCACGATGCCGGCATGATGCCGGTCTTTTTCAAGTTCGATGACGTAGTACTCTTCAGGCCGATCATCCCTGCGGGCCTTAAGATCAACCCGGAAAATACCCCAAAGGACGAAGCGGAGGCAGCTGCACTCGCCATCACCAACGATTCCCGGAAAGGTACCGGGCTTGTCGGGGTTCGCCTCTCGGCCAGCAAAGAATTCGGCCCCACTTCGGAACCATTTGAAGGGACCAATATCATCGGGCGCGTGATCGATACGGACAAGCTCAAAAAAGTGCGGGAGAAAGAGACCGTGTATATCCGTGAGGTGAAGCCGTGACACCATATACCCCCGTCCATGTTGGCAGCGTAACGAAATACGTCGTAATAGAATCGTTTGATCTCACACCGGCTGACCTTGCGATCCGCGCCTACGAGATCTCAAAAGGGGCGATGATCAAAGAGACCTGTTTCGGTCTTGTCATCAACGGGAGGGAAGACGAAGTCAACCGGATCATTGCCGGGCTGCGGAAGATCGATCCCGACCATATCTTTGTGAAAGACCGGGGCTTTCCTCCCGGCGATCCCCGCCGGTGCCGGGCAAATCTCGGCGGGGCCCGTCCCGGGTATAACGGCATGGAGTACGAGATGACGATCATCCCCTACATCTCGCACGGGCTTGAAGAACTCAACAAAAAAGATGCAACAGCCGTTCCTCCGCCGGCAAATCCGCTGGAACACCCGTTGCTCGATATCTCCCGGCTCAAAAAACTGATCGATGCACAGGAGTCCTGAAATGGTAAAAGTATTCATCTACCCTGCAACGAGCCTGATTCTCTCAGATATGGTGGCACGCTTCGGGCACACCCCCTTATCGTCTGCTACCGCCATCCGCGAACGCGTCCAGACGGCAGGACTCGAATCACCCCCGCTCCAGATCACTCCTGAAGAGCCCAAGAAAGGGCTGAAGTGGGCGGCAGTCGAAGTCCCCGCCGGGGTGCGGGGCCGGATGTCGCTCTACGGGCCGATGATCGAGGCGGCCGGGGCAGCGATCATCATCAACGATGCCGATCTCGCATTCGGGTGCATGGGCTGTGCCCGGACCAACGAGCTGGTCAAGTTCCTCCTCCACCAGAAAGAGATGCCCCGGCTCGAGCTGAACTACCCGAAGAATGAGGATGAGGGCGTGAAATTCGTGGCAGCGATCAAGCGGTTCTTAACGGAACTGGGAGCTGCGAAATGACGCAGCCGGTACGGATTGCGCAACTCTCCTGCGGACCGGAGTATTCCGGTATCCAGCACGAGATCGACGAGGCTGCCCGGGAAGTCGGCGGAGAGATCTTCTACCCGGATGTTGCCTTAAAAGATATCCGCCGGGACTTCGACAAGTTTGGCCTCGATGTCAGGAGCCCCGACCTGAAACTCGCGATTGCCCGTGCGATCGCGCTCGTGGAGGGGCGGGTGGAAGCCGACGCGGTCTTCATCGCCACCTGTTTCCGGTGCGCCGAGGCAGCGATTGTCCGGAACGAACTCCGGCGCTATATCAACGAGCATTCCCGGCTACCGGTGGTCAGCTACTCGTTTACCGAGCGCACGACCGCAGGAACCCTCCTCACCCGGATGGAGGCCCTCACCACCATTGCCCGGCGCCGTGCCCTGCTCGCCCGGGAGACCCAGAGCGGCCTCACGCTCGGCCTCGACTCGGGTTCCGCCACGACAAAAGCGGTCGTGATGCGGGACAACAAGATCATCGGCACGGGCTGGCAGCCAACGACTGAGGTCATCAAGAGCGCCAATGAAGTGATCGCCCATGCCCTGGCAGAAGCCGGGGTCACCCGCGAGGAGATACAGGCAGTCGGGACCACGGGATACGGGCGTTTCCTAGTCGGAAAGGAGATCAAAGCGGACCTCATCCAGGAAGAACTGACGGTCAACTCCAAAGGGGCAGTCTATCTCGCGAACCGCCAGCATGGCCCGGCCACCGTGATCGATATCGGCGGCATGGACAACAAGGCGATCTCGGTGATGGACGGTATCCCGGGGGTGTTCACGATGGGCGGGATCTGTGCCGGGGCAAGCGGACGGTTCCTTGAGATGACCGCAAAGCGGCTCGGCGTGGAGATTACCGAGCTCGGCCCGCTCTCAATGAAAGGCTTTGGCGGGCGCGTGCCGATGAACAGTTACTGTATCGTCTTTGGCACGCAGAGCCTGGTCAATGCCCTTGCAGCTGGCAGCACCCGCGAGGATGTGGCGGCGGCTGCCTGTCACAGCGTGGCCGAGCAGGTGTTTGAGCAGCAGCTGCAGGAAGTGGATATCAAGGAGCCGGTGATCATGGTCGGGGGCACGTCGCTCATCGAAGGGCTCGTCTTTGCCATGGGTGAACTACTCCAGACAAAGATCGTTGTGCCGCCCTACTCGCAGTATATCGGTGCCGTGGGATCTGCACTCCTTGCATCAGGATTCATACAGGACGATTAGATGCTCGCCGTTGAGTACTTTGAAGTGGAATGCCCCGAGCCGGTGGGCGCCGGGTACTACAAGCAGATCACCAACGACGTCCTGCTCGACCACAACCTCCTCAAGGTGATCGAGAAGATCCACATCTACATCGACCCGAAGATCCCGGTCTTTATTGCCGTCGGTGTACTCAAACCGATCACGACGGTTGTCCGCGTGGGGGATATCGCGAACATCAACCCGCAGGACAGCAAGATGACGCTCGTTATCACGGACGAGACCTACCTCGCGTCGATGCTGAAGATATTCTGGGAGCGGTTTGGCAAGGACAAGGTCGAGCAGCCGGACCGGTTCACGGTTGTCCTCTACGATGCCAGGGCAGATCCCAGGGAACTCGAACAGGTCGTGATCGGTCATCCCGGCGAATCGGTAAACCGGGATCTCATCTACGCTCTCCGGTGCGTGGCACCGGAAGGCTTCCGGCTCCGGAGCGAGCGTTTCGAGAACGGAAAGTTCTCGTTTGTTGCGAGCGAGAACACGCTTGCCGAAGACATCGATGAACTGGTAAAAGCAAAGTTTGCCCTGATGGGAGAGACGCCATGACGCTGGTTCCCGTCACCTACAAGGGTGGCATCTACCAGCACGATATCGTGATCGACCTCATCGAAGACCTCGGGGGCTACGTGGTCCAGAAGCACGTGCTCGCCCAGGAAGTGGTGCTCCAGTGCTTTGTGCCCAAAGACGATATCGAGCTGATCCGGGAGATCTCCCGCCCGATCTTCGGCGAAGTGACGGATTCTCCGCTGGTCGGAACCGAGATTGCGATCGTCAGCATGAGCCTGGAGATCCACCATCTCCCCCACCCGTCCTGCGACATCGCCGAGTACGTACGCCGCATCGGGGCCAAGAGCAACATGGTGAGCCTTGCCCGGGGGCCTGGCAAAAGGATCACCGGGCTCAATGACGAGGAGCGGGACGTGATCAACGAGCACGATATCGCCGTCTACCTCATGGGCAACTTCGAGACCTGCATTGAGCACAAGATGCCCATTCTCCTGCGGGGGATAGAAGTGCCGGTCGTGGTCTGCGGGGGACCGGACAAGGAGACGCTGGTAAGAATCGTCGACCCCCCGGTCGAGGGATACGTGGGCGGAGTCGGGCGGTTCATGCGCAGGACCAAGGAGGCCGACCAGCTGGACAAGCTTGACGAGATCATCGCCGAGATCACCCGGGTGCTGGAGAAGAAACGCGAAGATATTGCAAAAGATCCACTCTCGGTATCCCCTGCCCGGCTCATGAACCTGATCCGGGAGAAGATACCGGCGATCCTTGACGTGACCTCCCCCACCCCGCTCACGGTCCAGATGGCCGGGCTCCGGGTGAAACTGCCCTACGATACGTTTGCGCCGGAACTCCGGCGGATGGAGATCGAGGACGGGATCACTCTTGGGGATGTGGCAGAGATTGTGCCCTCGCGGATGCGGGACTATATCCTTGTCAAAGTCCTGCCCTTCTCAGAGACCAACACGGTGATATGATGGCAAAAAAGGTATCAGCACAATCAACCAGGGAACAGTTCGAGGACAAACTCGCGCTCATCGTAAAGCAGGGCGCCGATGTCACGGCGGACGAGTGGCTGAAGGCGATAGAGGTGGAATACGGCAAAGTGCCGCTCGTTTTCAAGCGGATGGGCGAGCGTCCTGAAGTACTCATCTCCCACCTGCTCTACAAGGGGACCGTGGCCCAGACCAGCCCGCTCGATCCCAAGTACGTGGAACTGATCAGCATGGCGGTGGGGGCGGCCCTCAAGTGCCCGCACTGTACCGGGTATCACATGCAGGCAGCAATGCGGATGGGTGCCACCCGCGAGGAAGTGCTCGAAGTGATTCTCCTGTCGGGCATGATCTCGAATTCATCGGTGCTCGCAAATGCATACCGGATCATCGACGACAAACTGGAGAAGTGCATCCCGTGCGAGACGAAGGGAGTTGAGCGGGGTGCTGCGAAGAAGGCGGGGGTAGGGAAGGTTCCGGCTAAGAAGAAGCCGGTGGGGAAAGCGCCGGTGAAGAAGGGTAAGTAGAGCAGTCACACAAACTATCTTTTTTTGATTCCGGTTACTGGTACGTTTTACCGTATCCAGGCTTACCGGAGTCTGGATCACACCATATTATACTGCAATCTGGTGGATATTACGGAATCCGGTGCACCTGCCTTTTGCTGATGAGCATTTTCTTTTCAGCCAGAGTGCACCTGAAAAATAAAAATTAATGTGCGATTAAACTTTTGTAAGCAGGGAAGTGGGATCGATTGATATTTTCCAGGCAGGAGTGATTGTGAAGCCGGTGGCGGGATGACGGATGAAGTGAAAATCGCAAACGGAGAGCAGCTTGTCAAGAATAACTTGACAACTCATCAGGAGAAAACCCGGTGAACGGAGAACCGGATGATTATTTTCACTCCGCGTCGGCATACTATAAGTGCCAATACTTCCGGCTTATATCTGTAGAGAATATATTCTCAAGCCAGGAACCGGGAAATGAAACCAGCGCTCATCAGACGCCTTCACAAAAGTTTTGAAGATTACGTTCACGTACAGGAAGATGTAGAGTTCTGGTTTGCCCGGGATTTACAGAACCTCCTTGGTTATACTGAATGGAGAAATTTTTTAAAAGTTATCGAAAAAGCCCGTGAATCCTGTAAAAATGCAAACAACCCGATTTTAGATCATTTTGTTGACGCCAACAAATCGATACCGGTTCCCAAAGGGGGGGAAAAGGTCATTGAAGATATCCTTCTCACCCGCTATGCCTGTTATCTTATCGCCCAGAACGGTGATCCCCGCAAGGAAGAGATTGCATTTGCCCAGAGTTATTTTGCGGTGCAGACACGCAAACAGGAGATCATTGAAGACCATATTCGTCTTACCGAACGGCTGAAAGCGAGAAAACAGCTGAAAGATTCAGAAAAGGAATTATCACGGAATATTTACGAGCGGGGCGTTGACGATTCAGGTTTTGCCCGTATCCGGAGCAAAGGGGATATGGCTCTTTTCGGAGGCCATACTACCCACATGATGAAAAAACGTATGGAGATTGCAGAGAACCGGCCGCTCGCTGATTTTCTTCCGACCGTTACGATCACGGCAAAGAATCTCGCCACTGAGATCACGAATTTCAATGTGACAAAAGAAGATATGCAAGGTGAAGATCCGATCACGGTTGAACATATTCAAAATAATCAGGACATCCGGGATCTGCTCCTGAAACGGGGAATCCGACCCGAAACACTGGATCCGGAAGAAGATCTCATAAAACTTGAGAGGCGAGTGAGATCGCAGGAAAAACAAATCGCGAAACGTGTGGGGAAAATTGCTGCTGATCTGGTCGATAATACACAAAAAACGTGAGAACTGGAATATCCCGCGATTGATCTGAAAATTATTGAAAAATTTCCAGGTTTTATCATGAGAGGTTGGTAAAACCATCCATCACTGCAACAAATTTCGAAGTCAAAGGTATGTATAAACCGATCCGATCACCATCAGTGATCATGACATCGTCACCACGTCACACCGGGCGATACCTGCCCGGGATCATCGGCCTTTCGATCATGCTGGTACTGGTGTTGCTCGTCAGCGGGTGCACACAGCCGGCAGCCTCACCCCCGACACCAACCCAGGTATCGGCTGCAACGCCGGCACCCACGGACATGACAACGACAACCATGGCAGCAGGAGGAAAGAGGATGGTAACCTTCACGGAGGCAGATAACGGTAAAACTGAGACCATTGCACACACTACGCGGTTTGCAATCCAGCTTGCAGAAAACCCCACCACCGGATTCCAGTGGAATGCAACCCTCTCACCCGGCCTTGAACTCCAGTCATCGGACTACCGCATGAATGATGCGGCCCCGGGTATGACGGGCGTGGGCGGGACCCGCACCTGGATTGTCATTGCAAAGGACCTTGGCGCCCGGAAATTCTCTGCATCCTACCTTCGATCTTGGGAACCGGTTACTGGTAACGAGACGGCCTATAGTGTGAACATCAACGTTGTTAAGATCTAAAGCAGCCGTAAAAAAACGGCTCTCCTTTTTTAATCAGGTCACTCCACGGAACAGGATATTCGCCCGGTATTTCATTATCGTTTCCTCTAAGGTAATGACCGGCGCTCCCGCACATGATGGAGCGTGCCGGTAATTTCGCGGACATGGTCACCGGAAAAAAGGGGCACGAAACGACAGGAAAGGCGGGGACCGGGCGAAAAAACAGCCGTTCACAGAAAAATACCAACCATTTTTATCAGGGAGGGTGACATTATGATAAAGCGCACGTTCACCATACCGTGATCGACCATTATCAAACGGGGAGTTTTTCAAAATGGCAGAGAAAGAAACGATTTCTATCTCATCGGATCCTGCTTTTTTGCAGGAGCTTTCAGAATACCTAGAAGTGCTCTCCAACCCGGTACGCTTAAAAATACTCAAAGTGATCGAGAAAGAGCCAAAAGAGATCAGTGAGATCGCGTCCCGCATCGATACCAGTTATGCCAACACCAAAAAACACATCGATCAGCTTGTTCATATCGGCCTGGTGAAAAAGGAGGCGGGTTTTGGCCGGGAGACGGTAAAGGGCATCCACCCGGTCTGGAAGTTTTCTCTTGCCGAAGGGAGCATGGAGATGCTGATCAAGAACCTGGGGGTTTTTTCACGCATCAATATCCCCATGGGATATGGTGAGATCCAGGGAACGCTCGAATCGGTGCGAATGGCAGTTCTCAAGGAATCCGGTTCAGACTATCCGGCACTCCATCTCATGGCAGGGAAAGGGGCAGGTCACACGTACCTTCTTAAAAAAGAGCGGGCCGTTATCGGCAGGATTGACAAGGACAACCCGGCAAAGCTCAGCGAAGGGGACATTGCCCTTCCCGAAGAGTACGTATCGGTGACCAGGATCACAAAACCCCATGCTATTGTGACAAAGACCGCAACCGGGTGGCAGATTGAGGACCGGGGCAGCTCCGGCGGGACCTACCTGAACTCTGAACTCATCGCACCGATGCACAAAACAAACCTGAAAAACGGGGACGTCATCGATCTTGCCATGGGTGAAGATGCTGCACGGTTCCTGTTCATCGCAAACGAGTGAGGGCGGATGGCAGCTCGGGCGGGTCAGGATCTCCGAAGGGGTGTATTACCGGCAGCGGGCGGAATCCGGTTAATTGTAGTATTCATCATCCTGTTTCTCTTTATCCTGCCGGCATCGGCAAACGTATTTACGTATGACGGGAAAGGAAATGCCCGTGGGATTCAGGACCTGATTAATACCACAAGTAACGGTGACAGTATCTATCTTGCAGGCGGAACCTATCACGAGAATCTCCTGATTAACCGGGCGATTGTGTTCGGTGCCCTGGACACGAACAACCCGCCGGAGATTGTCTCTTCCAGGGCATCCGATGCCGGGATCACCCTTGCATCGGATGGCATAACGCTCAACGGGGTAATCATCTCCGGGACAGCCCCGCAGGGGCTCCTTGTACAATCGAGCAATAACCGGATCAGTGCAATCACCGTCAGGGGTCTTGACACAGGTATCGGCCTGAAATCAGCTATAGGTAACATTTTTTCCGGTAATACGGTTGTGAATAATTCTGTGGGTATCAATGCGGATCGCACCACGCATTCCAATATCTTTTACCTGAATTATCTCGATAATCCCCTACAGGTAAACACGCAATCTGCTGATAATGTCTGGTCATCGGGTCAGCAGAGCTACCGGTACTCGGGGAGCGAATTTTCCGGTTCGGTGGGAAATTTCTGGAAAGGGTATGAGAGCACTGACAGTAATAACGACGGCATATGGGATACCCCCTACACCATACAGAGTTCTGTTTCCCGGCTGAACACCGCAACAGAGATCACCGATCGTGCTCCCTTAGTCAGCATACCCGCTTCGTATACGCTGGTCAGTAGTGCAAGCCTTGTCAACACCTCTCCGTTAGAGAGGGGATTGCATCCCCCGGAATTCGTCTCATCCCAGCAGCAGGGTTATCCGGCTGCTTCGCCGGGTACATCTTCCCCGGGTAGCGGGAATCCATCCGGGCCGGCAAACCCGTTTATCCCCTTCCTTATACAGAACTGGTGGGCAATCCCTGTCGTTATCGTCATTTCTGTTGTTGCCGGCATCTGGTTTGAGAGAAAATGGAAATGGAGGGGGCAGACCACGGATGAAACGGATGGTGCGGGGGTTTCCTCGCGTAACGTAACCGTCGTTAAAAAGACCGTCCCCCCGGCAGCATCAACAGGGCAGGACTCGCTCCATTATGCGGCCCACCTTCCACCGGCACTGGAGAAGAAATACCCGACAGCAGAATACGTTGCCGAAGGGGGGGTGTCGCGGGTGTTCAGGGCATGGGACGAGAAGGAGGGGCGGGATGTCGCCGTAAAGATCCCCATCCGCTTCGATGAAGTGACCGGGACACAGTTTACCAAAGAGCTCCATGTCTGGGAAGGGCTCCATCACAAAAACATTGTCGAGATCTATGCGGCTAATATCTTCCCGGTGCCCTATATCGAGATGGAGTATGTTGCTTCGTCCCTTGCGGCCCTTAAGTTCCCCCTTGCAACAGAAAAAGCCCTGACGATCGTCAAAGGAGCCGCCGAGGGGCTCCGTTATGCCCATGAACAGGGAATCGTCCACCGGGACATCAAGCCCGATAACATTATGATCGCACCGGATGGCACACCAAAGATCTCGGACTGGGGGCTCTCCAAAACGGAGGGAACCAAACAGTCCGGCCTGATTGGATTTTCCTTAGAATATGCGGCCCCTGAGCAACTGTCCCCGAACCTCTATGGCGAACCCGGCCCGTGGACGGACATCTACCAGCTGGGGGTACTGTTCTACGAGATGCTGGCAGGAGATGTCCCCTTCCGGGGCGGGGGTATGGGAGAAGTGACCCATGCGATCCTGCATGACGACCCCTTACCACTGGTCCTTGAGAGGCCGGATGCGGCATTGATCCGGGACATTATCGCAAAATGCATGGCCAGGAAGCCGCAGGACCGGTATGGTTCGGTTTTACAATTACTCGATGACCTGAAAAAAGTCAGGTCCTGAGAGGATAGATAGAAGCAATCCATCCCGGGACCTGTTCCCGGTAAAAGGGGCAGAACATCTGAAAAGCCCCTTACACCAGACGTGTTCTTCCTGCGTTTCTCTACGGACTGTCTTGGCACTATGATCCGGAGGGTGGCGTGCCGGATGGCGGGGTGCCCGACGGGCGTGTTCCGTTTATCTGCATACCATCAGGAGGTGTTCCTGAGGGTCGGGTGCCATTCATCTGCAATCCCTCAGGTGGCGTTCCCTTCTGCCCGGCAGACTGGTTGAACTGTGGCTTGTCACCAGTGCCAGATTGGCCGGGTGTCACTGATGACGATACTCCACCGGAATCTCCTGCCGGTGCCTGTCCAACGGTCTGTGCTTGTCCTGCGGGGGGGGAGGCCGTGGTGCCGGTCTGGCCGGCTGCACTCCCGGTATCCTGGGTACAGCCTGCAACCAGCATTCCCGCAATGAGAATTGCTGACGCGATCAACATGATGATACTGCTTCTTTTCATCTGATTCATCTCCAGAAATTGCCGGTCCGGCTCCTTTATGTGCTGATAACCGGCATTTGTTTCAACATCTTTTCATTCCCGGGCTCTGTTCACGTGTTCGGATGGTGATCGTGTGATTAATGTAAATTGCACCCAATAACGCCCGAACACGAACAGAGCCTGATAGGTTCATGAACTTTTTTTAACGATTCCCTGTGGAGGGGATCATCCTGCATCCCAATCACCGTCGATCAATATATATTCAAAACATGCGAGAAGTGAACTATTCCCCGGATACGGGTAATAATTGAACTTTTGCGGATCTATTATCATCCTGCGGACAATTGGCACGACCGGGCCAGACAATTTCATGGTAATCGGGTGCTGGTAAAAAAGAGGGGGGGCAGAAACCAGCATTATTGCGTCGATAATGTAATGTATGGTTGCGCGTTTCAGGGTATTTTCCTGATATTTTTACCCTTACTCCCCACCGATCCTGTTTTTCCGGTTCGAAGTTGTTTTCTGTTTTACTTTCTGGGAGTGTTTTATCTTCGAGACAACCTTCAGGAAATAGTATTTTAATAAAACGGACATCTTGGTTTTCCGCCCCTGGTTACATTACAATTTGTTCATTCGCTCCTGAGAGCATCAATCGGGTCCATGTTCGATGCCCGCCATGCGGGGTAGACACCGGAGAGGATACAGACCATAAGACCGAACGCCATACCCACGGGGATATAGACAATACTCTCGGGGAGGAAGAAGAACTCCGTAGTGCCGATCATGTAGCTCACCACCGAATACCCGATAACAAGGCTGCCCATTCCCCCAATTCCAGCACCCAGTATTCCCAGGATGACTGCTTCGTACAGGAACATCCGGCGCACCTCGCCTTTCTCGGTACCGATGGAGAGAAGGATCCCAATCTCCTGGATCCGCTCATTCACTGACATCATCATCACGTTGAAGATACTCGTAGCCGCGACCAGGAGCGAGATGCCGCCGATCGCGAGGATGAACGTAGTTATCGAAGACAGTGATGACGTGATACTGGAAATCCGGGAACTGGCATCCGATATCCTCACCGCAGGGGTTTTTTCATTGGTGTTCAATTTGGTGTCAATCGCAGTTTCCACATCCGTGATCGTACTAATATCCCTGACAATTACGTTTACCTGGCTGTAAACGTCCTTCCCGCCATACTGGTTCGTATACCAGTCACTGGAAACAATGATTGCATTATCCGTATTCACATTGTCCGAAGACATTCCCCGTTCAGCGAGGATTCCGACGACCCTGACCACCGGGCGGGACTCATCGGTATCCTTGCCGATCTTGATCCTGCTGCCGATCTTTAAATTGAAGGTTGTAGCGATGGTGGATCCAACAAGAGCATCATTTATGCCTTCGATGTTTGTCCCGTTCGATATCGTGAGGAACTTTGTGATATCATCCGGGTCGATCCCGTAGACCGAGCTCCTTCCCGGAGTCGATAACAGCGTGAATTCGGTATTTGTAGAATATACCGGCACGATCTTACTCGTCGTTCCCGCAGCGAGTTTGATCTTATTCAGCTGCGTTTTTGTTATTCCCGTTGATGAGGATGTGGATGACGAAGAGCTGGATCCTGGCGGACCCATCCTGACCGCATCTGCGGTGATGACGATAGTATCTGCACCTGAAGAGAGCTGGTCTTTTACCTGGAGCTGCATATTGGTCCCCAGCATCCCCATGGAAGAGATTGCCACAACACCGATCACGATGCCAATCGAGGCCAGGAGAGAGCGCAGGAAATTCAGGCGAACGCTCCTGACGGAGAGATCAAAGAATATATCTTTCATGCTGCTATCCTCCCGTCTTCAAGAGTGATTGTCCGGTTCGCGTACTCCGCAATCTTCGGATCATGGGTCACAATGATGACTGTCTTTCCTTCGCGGTGAAGACTGCAGAGAATATCCATGATCTGGTGCCCGGTCTTCCGGTCAAGATTGCCGGTCGGCTCATCGCAGAGCAGGATCTTCGGGTCATTGACCAGGGCCCGGGCTATTGCCACGCGCTGCTGCTGGCCGCCGGAGAGCTGGGTGGGGCGGTGGGCACTCATGGCCTCATCAAATCCCACGGCACTCAGCATAGCTGTGGCTTTTCCGGACTCATCCCGTTTCTTGTACTTCAGGATCAGCGGGTATTCCACGTTCTCATACGCAGAGAGCAGGGGGATCAGGTAAAATTTCTGGAAGATATACCCAATCGTATCCCTGCGCATGTGCGTCCGTTCAAGCGCGGTTAAACCGGCCACGTTCCTTCCCGAGATATACAACTCTCCCGATGTCGGGACATCGAGGATGCCGAGCTGGTTCATCATCGTTGACTTACCGGAACCCGAGGGTCCCATGATCGCAACAAATTCGTTCTCATCGATTTCAAGGGAGATATGATCGAGCGCGGTAAAGTCGCCACTTTCTAAGTGGTAGACCTTGCTGACATCCGCAAACCGGATAAGCGGGGTAGTGATCATAGCCGATCCCCTCACTGCTTCTTGAATTTTGCAGTGAGCCACTTGCGTTTGGTATACAGAACGATTCCGACGACAACGAGAATCCCTGCCGCGATCACCGGGTAGAACGAGCTGATACCGCTGCTACCGCTGCCGGAGAAGAGGCTGGTGCTACCCATTCCCGGAGGAGCACCGCCCATGCCCTGCGGACCGCCGGATCCCATGCCGGTACTTCCTGAGGTCTTCAATGCGGTACTGTTACCGCCAGAGCCTGAAGCAGATCCGAGGTTGAGCATCTTGGTAACCCGGTAGTCATTCCCCTCTGAATCTTTCCAGAGCATTAACAGGGGAACCGATGAGAGATCCGAAGAGCTGAATGTCACTTCAAAACTTCCGGAATCATCGGAGGCCAGGCTGCCGATCGCGTATTCAGCGTACGTTCCTGTTGCCTCTGCCGGGGATCCAACCGTGACCGTGAGACCTTTTGCAGCAGTGATGCCGGTATTGGTGATATCACCGGTCAGGTCATAGTACGAACTTTTGGTTGTCAGGGCAATATTGTTGACAACCGGCACTGCAGCAGTCTTGTCGTTCCCGATGTTGATGGGTAGGATTACATCCGTGGAATGATCGACGTCTCCGCTCTGGTAACTGATATGGAAGGTTAAGTTTGTGGATTGGCCGGGAGTCACGGTAAAGGGGACAACGACAGAACTTTGTGCATCGAGTGAACTGACATATTTTTCGGAAGGGCTGATTTTTATGCCACTGCCGGATGCGGTGACAAAGATATTATCAATAATTCCATCACGGGGATTGACGATACTCAGGTTGACCGTTTTTTCTATTGCAAGAGGATATACACTGGGTGCATCGGAGATACTCGCCATGAGATCCGTTGAATCAACGGTAATAAGGATCGGATAATGGAAAATATCGCCATCCTTTGTTTCTACCGAGAACAGAGAGAAATGGCTGCTGTCGGGTGGATTTGCAGAGACAATGAATGAATAGGTTATCGTCGAGCCGGATGCGATATAGCTCATTGTATTCCAGGAATCCTTTTTGTCAATAGTGAGCGTATCGCTGATGAGATTCGGGTTAGAAAGTCCGACGGACTGATTACCGGAGTTCCCCAGCGTTACTGAAACGGTACCCTGCTCATAAGGATAGAGCACTGCGGGGTCCATGGTTACTGAGGATACATACAACATCGACGATGTTGTAGTGGCGGCACTTGCGATTGGTATTGAAAATACCATCAGCAACATGAGGACTATGCTGATTCTGGCGGATTTTTTCTTCATGATTTCTCCCTTGTTCACGGGCATAGAACCAAAAGGCATTACGCATTTTTTTATGACGGTAGCCTTCGTTTCTCTGCTAAAATTCCCCTGTCGGGGGTAGTCTTCATGACGATGTTTCCCGGGCCACTTATATTCGCATCATGGGGGCGGGAGTATTATTGACGAAAAACAGGATTCGTTTCACTTGGGAGTTCACTATATGCCTGAAATGCAATTCGTGCCAGAGAGGATCTCGTTATCTCATCCCGTGCCTTCCTCCCAAAAATATTATTTCCTCCCGGTGGGGGACCTTGTCGTCATAAGTGTCGTAAGCAGGACAACGGGGTGTAATCTTCCCCAGAGAGATCCGGTCCTTCCACTTGGTCTCCCGTCATTTACACAATTTTTGCTGCGTTACACCTTTCCCGGGTGAAGTTCAGAAAAACACGGAACCCTCACATCTTTTTAATCCCGAACCACCCACCTTTACCATAATGTGCGGTATCGCTGGGCAGTACTGTCTTGACGGGAAAGAACCGGACACACAGCTCCTTTCAGTCATGTCCGAACGGCTCGCCCACCGGGGACCAGACGGTGAAGGACTCCATATCAGTGGTCCGGTAGCGCTTGCCCACCGCAGGCTCGCGATCATAGATCTCTCGAACGAGGGGCTCCAGCCGATGACCAGTGAGAATGGCACCCTTTGGATTGTCTTCAACGGTGAGATCTACAATTTTGTCGAGCTCCGCGAGGAGCTGATCGCAAAAGGCCACCGCTTCCATTCAAAATCCGATACGGAGGTGATTCTTCATGCCTACGAGGAATGGGGGCACGAGTGCCTCAACCGGTTCAACGGCATGTGGGCCTTTGCACTCTGGGATGAACGACGGCAGGAGCTGTTCTGTGCCCGGGATCGCTTCGGGATCAAACCGTTTTATTACGCAAAGACCGGGGATTCATTCCTGTTTGCGTCAGAGATAAAGGCGCTGCTCGCTCACCCGGCAATCGGCACGAAACCCGACGATGCTACGCTGGGTACGTATCTTGCATGGGGGGTACTCGATCACTCCGAACGGACGATGTTTGACGGGATCTTCCAGCTGAAGCCCGCCCATGCAATGGTGGTATCAAAGGACGGGGCGCAGCCACCGTTCCGGTACTGGGACGTGAAGGTCAACGCGAAGATACATGACAACGTGCCTGACGCAGAAGTGGCATCGAAACTCCGTATCCTGCTGCACGATGCAACCAGCATCCACCTCAGGAGCGATGTCGCGGTCGGCACCTGCCTGTCCGGGGGTATTGATTCGTCCGCACTTACCGCGATCATCAACGGGATTATCCGAAAAGAGGCGCCGGCAGGTGTCGGGGCCCGGCAGAAGACGTTCTCCGTGGTCTTCTCCGACAAAAGATTTGATGAGAGCCGGCATATCGACGAGATTGTTGTGGCAACCGGGGTGGATGCCTATCGTACGGAACCCTCTCCCGAGAAGCTCTGGGATGATATCGACCGGCTGGTCTATATGCAGGACGAACCGTTCGGTTCGCTCTCGATCTATGCCCAGTACTGCGTGATGCGGCTTGCCCGTGAGCAGGTCAAGGTCGTTCTCGACGGGCAGGGGGCGGATGAGCTGATGGCAGGATACCTTGCGTACCAGGGCAGTTATATCGGGGGACTCCTCCGCTCGTTCCATGTATTGACCGGATTCCGGGAGATCATCGGAAGCCTGAAGCACCATCATGGCTTTTTTAGTTCGGCGATAAAGCAACTGTTGGTTCGCAAAGGTCGCCGGGGGCTCCTGAAGTGCACACCACCACCTGTATATCGGTATGGGGTCAGGCTTGATGAGGTGCTGCTCCGCGAGCTGACCCGCACCAACCTGCCGGCTCTCCTCCATTACGAGGACCGGAACGCCATGGCGTTCTCGATCGAGTCGAGGGTTCCCTACCTCGATGTGCGATTCGTGGAGTTTGCAGCATCACTCCCGCTCAACCAGAAAATCCGGAACGGGATCACAAAGATCGCTCTCCGGAATGCCATCCGGGGAATCGTCCCTGAGTCAATCCGGTGCCGTATGGACAAGATGGGTTTTGTCACGCCGGAAGAAGTCTGGATGAAAGAGGCACTTCGCCCCTTCGCGCTCGAATTGCTCAGCTCCGGGGAATTCCATGCACGCCCGTACTGGGATGCGGATGCGGTTGTCCGGAACTATCTTTCGTTTCTTGAGGGTAAATCCACCTATTCACCGGAGATCTGGAGGATCATCTGTACTGAACTCTGGCTCAGGAAATTTTTTGATATGCCGGTCATCACATCCTCCGGTTCCTGATATGCAGGCCCGACGGGATCGAATCCTATAAATGGTGTCTCTGGACAGATCTATGTGATACAATCCCGCCGGTGGGTTTAATTACCACCACCTTCCGGGATCACGGTGACCCATGAAATCCATCATTCTTGCCGGGGGTGTCGGGACACGACTCTGGCCGCTTTCCCGGGAGTATTATCCCAAGCAGTTTATCCAGCTGGATGGTCATTCACTCTTCCAGAAGACCTGTAAGCGGGCAGCCCTGCTTTCGGGATTTGATGGAATTTACGTTGTTACAAATGAGATCTACCATTATCTGGTACAGAACCAGTTCGAAGAACTGGGCTATTCCCTGCCGGAAGATCATCTCCTCGCAGAACCCGCCGGGAAAAATACCCTGCCTGCCATCGCATGGGCAATGCAGCGGGTCCGGGCAGACGATCCATTGGCATCAGCGGTCGTCTTCCCCAGCGATCACCTGCTGGACGATGCAGCCCTCGACCCGATCCGGGCAGCAGAACCGCTTGCCAGCCAGTATCTCGTGACCTTCGGTGTCAGACCTGCATCTCCCCACACCGGTTACGGGTACATCAAACCGGGTAGACCCCTGTCGGTTGGTTATGTTGCTGATGCGTTCAGGGAAAAACCCGATGAAAAAACCGCAGAAGAATATGTGAAGAGCGGGTATCTCTGGAACAGCGGAATATTCCTCCTGTCCACCGGCTGTTTTTTTGAAGAACTGAAACAGCACTGCCCGGATATCTCCGCTGCATTCTCTCCCGGTACAATTCCCGATTATGCAAACCTTGAGTCCATCTCGATCGATTACGGACTGCTCGAGCATTCACAGCACGTAGCGGTGGTCCCGCTTGACACTCCATGGAGCGATCTCGGGACATTCAAGGCGCTGTACGATGTCGGGCACCATGATGCGCAGGGCAACGTGGGGAAGGCAGAGTATCTCTCAGCAAAAAACAACTACGTATACGCTTCAGGAAAGCATGTCGGACTCATCGGCGTGCACGATCTGGTCGTGGTAGATACCACGGATGCACTCCTTATTTGTGACAACAGACACACCGAGCAGGTGAAAAAACTTGTCAGCCTGTATAACAAGGCAGACGATCCGATAACCCGGTTCCACCGGCAGGTGCACCGCCCCTGGGGATCCTATACCGTGCTCGAAGAGTCCGGGATCTATAAGATCAAGCGAGTAACGGTGAGAACGGGTCAGAAACTTTCACTCCAGCTTCACCATCACCGGAGCGAGCACTGGGTGGTGGTGAGTGGTACGGCAGAAGTCGAGCTCGATGGGGAGACACGGTTGCTCCGGAAAGGGGAGAGTACCTTTGTCCGCAGCGGGATGAAACACCGGCTGAGAAATCCCGGTGTAATCCCGCTTGAGGTTATCGAGGTGCAACTGGGGGAGTACCTTGAAGAGGATGACATCGTCCGGTTTGAGGACGATTACGGCCGGGATTGAAAGGATTGCATAATTCGTCAGACTTTTATCCAACTATCCCCTATTGTTCTGATGAGACTCTGAAATCCTTCGGGATGTTTTTTCCAACCGTATCATTCTTTCCCAAACGGTCAGGAAAAAACCATAAAAGCCGTATTTTTCAGTATAAACCGTATAATGCTATACGTAAAAGCGGGATTTGTCGTCAGAAAAAAGACGCGGAATCCTGGTTATTTTTTCGTTCCGATATATTTTGTCAGGAATTGGCGATTTCCCCGATCTTCAGCAGTTACTAAAGAGCCGCTTCCGGTGCCGATAAGATCGGTTCTGCCAGCAGCCCTGAGCCCTTCGATCACAAATCCTTTGTTGCGGGGATCGCGGTACTGCATCAGTGCTCGCTGGATCTTCTTCTCCTGACCTTTGGGCACATGTACCGGTTCGAGCGTGAACGGGTTAAGCCCCGTGTAATACATACAGGTAGAGACACTCATTGGCGTGGGGGTAAAGTCCTGCACCTGTTCCGTGTAGAGCCGGTTATCGCGGATGTAGAGAGCGAGCTCGATCATGTCTGCCATTGTGCAGCCGGGATGTCCAGACATGAAGTAGGGAAGGAGATACTGCCTGCTCTTTTTTCCTTTCTGGAGCGACTCGAACTGCTCACGGAACCGGTCAAAGACTGCCCGATCCGGCTTGTTCATGATCCCGGTCACCTTTTTTGCTATGTGTTCCGGTGCAACCTTGAGATGCCCGGAGACGTGATGATCACAGATCGTACGGAGATAATCTGCATCGTCGGCAAGAGCAAGATCATACCGGATACCCGAGCCGATGAAGACCCTTTTCACTCCCGGGATTTCCCGGAGGGCCCTTAGAAGCTCGCACTGGTTCTTGTGACTCGTCTTGAGGGTTTTACAGGAGGGGGTGCAGTGCTTGTTCCGACAGGCACCAAATGTTTCCCACTGCTCACATGAGAGGCCGTACATGTTCGCCGTCGGGCCACCAACATCCTGTACAATACCCTTGAACTCCGGCATCATCGTCATCCGGGTCACTTCGCGGATGATTGAAGCAGTGCTCCGGCTCTGGATGATCCTGCCCTGGTGATGAGTGAGGGCACAGAACGAGCATTCTCCGAAACACCCCCGGTGGCTGGTTACCGAGAACTGCACGGGTTCCAGAGCGGGCACGGGTTGTTTGTATGCCGGGTGTGACTTCCGGCTGAAAGGGAGTTCGTAGATAGTGTCGAGCTCTTCAGTAGTGAGCGGGAGTGCCGGGGGATTCTGGATGACGACCGTCTTTGGATGCGGCTGGGCAACGGATTTTCCCCGCACCGGATCCTGCTCGTAATAGTGCAGGGCAAATGCACGGGCGTAAGCAGTTTTATCCTGGGAAACTTCCGTAAACCCGGGCAGTTCAACAATTCCTTCAGGACATTGGCTGCGCCATTCTGCGATCTCCATCCCGTACGCGGTTCCCGGCATATCCCGCAGAGAAGTAACGGACTCTCCAGCTGCAAGCCGCCGGGCAATCCCGGTAACCTGACGCTCACCCATACCAAAGACAAGGAGATTGGCAGGGGCGTCCGCAAGGAGTGCCTGGCGTACGCGGTCCTGCCAGTAATCATAGTGGGCAAACCTCCTCAGGCTTGCCTCGATACCCCCGATTACGATAGGGGTGTCCGGGAAAAGCCCGTGCACCTTGTTGGTGTAGACTATCGTGGCACGGTCAGGGCGACGGAGAATTCCGCCGGGAGAATAGACATCATCGCTCCGCCGTTTCAGGTTGGGGGTGAAGTTGTTCACCATTGAATCGACATTGCCGGACGAGATCCCAAAAAACAACCGGGGTTTTCCCAGTGCAGTAAAATCGCCGTCGGTCTTCCAGTCAGGCTGGGCAATAATTCCCACCGAATACCCGGCATCCCAGAGGACCCTGCCAAGCAGGGCTGTCCCGAACGAAGGGTGGTCCACATAGGCATCGCCCGTAATAAGGATAATATCAAACTGGCGGATGCCGAGTTTTTCCGCTTCTTTAACGGACATTGGAAGGAAGGGGGGTTGGCGGGTCATGACGAAAACTGTGGATAGGGGGAGTTCATAGTAAGAGAGATTATTTCGGTCATGGTGGCGGGCGCCGGGTCAGGTCCCGGATAATATCTGCAAGTCCGCCCGGAAGATCGTCCTTCTCTTCCTTTTTATCTACGGGATGCACCTCCTCTTTTTTTCCGGCAGGTTTTTCAAAATCCGTGAGTTTTATGGCATCCCCCCGATCGCCGAGGACGGGGAGGTGGAGTTGGGTCTTTTGATCAAATTCCCTGCGGGCTTTAAGACCGGTGAACTCCATGATGACGGCTTCAATGATCAGGTAGGTTGTGGCTTTTTCCCTGAGACAACCGGTGAGTGCATGCCCTGAACGGCCTACCGAAGCGTGATAGTGGATATGCGGGCCTCCTTCGCCAGGGTAGATTGTGCCGATCCCAAATACTTCCCAGCCGCCTTCAAACATCACAAAGTGCGGAACGGGGGGTATGACCGGCTCTTCGGGACCGGTCACCATTCTCCCGTTCATCAGGGCACCAAGGAAGGTGATCGAGCCGGACTGAATGCTTTTGTCGAGAATGAACTGATGCAGCGAGACGAGCATATCTTCGCCATCATCGATCCTCACGACAAAGACCCTGCCGAGCTGACCTTCCGTATATTGCATATGATCAGATTCCCTTTTTGGTATTCATATGGTTTCTGCGTGTTTATATCTTACATGACTGTCCATTGGCGGAGTCTGGAGTTTAATAAAGGGTGACCCGTTTATCGATAAAAGGTTAAAGTTACCGACCTCCGGCTCCACCGCCACCAAAACCCCCGCCACCGCCAAACCCTCCGCCGCCAAAGCCGCCACCACCGGAACCACCGTGACTCGGGGGACTGAAATGCATGAGGGGGACAAACGCCGCGTTCATACCCATAACCCCTACCGGGACTCCGGTTTCGGGGATGCTGATCTTCAGCGTCTTCATGGCACGCTCTACCTTATCACCAACACCGAGCGCTGTACCGTATACCAGCCATTCTCCCCACATGGAGAGATCTGCGGGTGCATACTTCTGGATCATGGCCATGTCCGAAAGGAAGTGGGTGAATGCGTCCCATTCAAGCTTCTCTTTATAATGGTCGTCCTTCCAGTGGCCGAATAACGTTGACGGTGCAGCAAACGCGATCGCCGTCTGGACAACCACAATAATCCACAGCACAACAGCGGGGAACAGGATATACGACTGCATGGGCATAACCATGGCAAGGATGAGCGTGACTGCAAACAGGACCATGGCGACAAATCCAAAGGGTACGATATGGTCTCTTCCATCCACAATATACTGGTTAGCGAGCGACGTGTCTACTCTGCTGGTGACATCGGTAAGCGATCGCTGGTACTGCAAGGCTTTCTCTTCTGCACTGCTGACCGTTCTGGCACGTGTCGCGAGCGCTGCAATCGAATCGGTGTCCAGCACACCGTTCTCCGATACGAGCCCGATAAACCCGAGCACCCGCAGCTCATAGGAATCGGTGGTTGCGGATGAGAGCACCCGTATCTCGATACCTTTGCCTTCGCCTTTCTCGGTGATGGAGATGATCTTTCTCCGGTGGAGATCGAGCAGCGTGGCGTAATACCCATCGTCATCGAAATCGAGAGCATCGCCTTTAAAGAGCAGGTTCACCTGCCAGGGTTTCAGCGCCGTTGACGGGAGGGTACTCAGGTACGCGGGAACCGTGAACTCCTTCTCCCTGCCATACCGGTTGTAGATCACGATGAAGAGAAGCGGCACCAGAATAACAGCTACCTTCGCAATCAGGCTCAGCAGAATCGACAGGGTATAGGGAGCGTTATACCAGAAGCTCGCAGAGGAGGCCTGGCCCCGAATATCTTTAACTTCGGTTCGGAAACCTTTGATCTGGGAAAAACCCTGTGCATTTCCCACCATCTCAACCGCAATGATCTCATTAGCCTCGGCATTTCCCGTGATAACGTAACGGGTTCCGGCCTTTTGCGTTGTAAGAGAGGGGGGGTACGCATACACCTGTTCGATGTTATTTGCAGGCACGGTGATCCTGACCGACCGGTACGGGATGTGGGTTTCCCCAGCGAGTTTCAGATTAAGATGGGTCGCAGTCGCATCGTATTCAACGGGGGGGTGGAGAGTATAGGTGTAATCAACCGACTGTTTTCCGGCAGAAAAGTAACCGGGATTGAATATCCCCACTTCGTTGGTTTGTGCAAGGATTTCTATGAGTGATTTCGATTCGTTGGCTCCGGCACCCCCGGTAAGCTGGACGGCACCCTTGTCATTCTTTGCATACCCTGTCGTAAAACCGGGCGGGTTCATTGAGACAAAACGTACTGAGGGTTCCGTAGGGCTGTTTTCAAAAACAAGAGGGGCTTCCCACGTGCGATAGAGCATGCGGTACTCACCCGATGATGAAACATCGTAGGTATAGTGTTCCAGCAGGGTCCCGTCTTCTGAAAGGGTCGCCTCATACGAATCAACCGCGAGATCCCCTTCGAAAAGGGGAGGTATCAAGGTAACGATGAGCAGACCTGTTATCCCGAGGATAAGTCCCCCGATAACAAGTGCAGCCAGCTGACCTTTTTCACTCACGACAATTGCCTCATCAGAATTCTATCTTCGGGGGGGTCGCGATCGCTTCTTCGAATTGCAGGTATTCGAGTTTTATGAGCCCCATGAACTTTCCAATGATGTTGGAGGGTATCGTGTCCATCATCGTGTTGAATTCCTGCGAGATATTATTAAATGTATACCGCTGGCGACCGATCTCATCTTCCAGCCCTTTCACCGAATCCATCATACTCATGACAGTGCCGGAAGTCTTTAAATCGGGATAATTTTCTGCTACCGCGAGAAGTCGCCCGAAGATCGATCGGGATTCTGCTTCGACCTTGTTTAAGTCACCGGGATTGGCAGTGGCAACACTCGCCCGCATGGCAGTGACCCGTTCAAAGGTCTCTTTTTCAAACTTGGCGTAACTCTTCACAGAACCGAGGAGTTGCTCGATCATGTCCAGTCGCTTCTTCATGGCGACCCGGATCTGGCCCAGTGTTGCCTCAGATGAATTCTTCAGCGTGACGAACCGGTTGTAAATGCCGATTGCCCATAGGATAAGTCCAAGGATCACAAGGACGATAATTCCGGGGATAATCCATCCAACAAGACTCTCAAACATTGTTACTCAGAATAGTGATGATCGTTCCTGAAGATAAGATCATGGGGAGGGTGAAAGAAAAAAAGCAAAAAATTGGGGGGATAAGGAGTGACAGATATTATGGGAGGGTGAGCGAACCAACCACGCGGAGTTTGCCCCCTTCAAGGTAATGCAGCACCACCCGTGCACCGGGAGGATACACCAGCGCTTTTTCCATGGTTAAGGTAATGGTCGGCATTCTCCAGTCCCCTTCTACGGTTATTTTTTCCAGCCGGGTGGGGAGGAACTGCATCCAGTGGCCGGCATACAGCACCATGCCCTCCTTGAGGGGGGCGGGCCAGTATTTCACGAGCTGGGCTTTTCCGGAGACGGTGGTGGCGTATTTTATTGCGGGATCGTTGGTCAGGACAAACCCCCGGTCAAGATCTTCAGATTCAATATTTTTCAGGGCGAGGCCAACCCGTTCACCGGTTATCGCATGATCGGAATCATCATCGTGTTTCTGGATGGAGCGGATCTGGGTGGTTTTTTCCGTGGGGAGGACTTTTAATGTGTCGTGCTTTTTTATAATTCCCTGGGCCACAAAGCCAAGCACAACTACGCCGACTCCTTTCACATTGAAATGGGAGTCCACCGGTACAGATCCTTTTCCTGCCGCGTCGTGCGTTTTGTGGTGAGCGGATTGTTTTACGGATATCTCAAGCATCCTCTCGCGAAGCCCGACGATGTCTTCCTCAATTACCTCGTAGTGCTCAAGGACCGTGCCTTTGATGAGCGGGGCGATCTGATCCGGGGTGATATAATTTTTTAAGATGAGATATCCGCTGGACTTGCCGGCACACTGGAGCATCAGTACACATTCACCAAAGGTGGCATTGATCTCATCAACGACAAGAACCACTCTTTCAGAAACGGATACGGTGTAAAACAATGAGGATAGTTTCTCAGGGTACCGTGTCGGTTCGATAAAGGTGACAGTAGCATCACCTTTCTTCAGGTTATAAAAGGTGATATCGCTTACGGTCCCCTTTTTCCCCAGATCTTTGGCATAATCGGGAGGGGCGAGGATTGCGACGGTGAGATTGGACATAGTAGCAATAGTTTATTCATTCTCGCTATTAGGACTTAGGATCAAAAAGGAAATCTGATATTTTTTTTATCGCAAAAACTAATTATTGTCCGGAAGACAGTTGTGGGAACAAATGAAGAGCAGTGTAAAATTATTAAGTCTTGTGGGAATCGCTCTCTTTCTCATAATTCTTTCCCGAATAAACCTTAATACCCTGATTGAGATTATTGCTCACACCAATATCCTGCTCCTTATCCTTGCATGTTTTGTAAACGGGATTGCAATTGTATTAAAATCCCTGAAGTGGAAAATTATTGTAAACTCGGTAAAACCAGACTTTTCGCTCAGGGAGAGCGTTGTGGCATTTTTTGTCGGTTTTTCCTTTTCGACGATCACGCCGGCAAAATTGGGGGATTTCATAAAAGTATTGTATATAACGGATGAAAACTGCGGTCTGGGAAAATCACTTTCCACCATCGTCATCGATCGTCTTATCGATATAATACTGTTGTTTTCCATAGCTTTTATTGGCATTTACGGATTCTCGGTTTTCTATCATATCGAGATCCTATCTATCGGCACCATTATCCTTATCATTACAGGGATTTTAGCAGGAGTGTATATAGTACTCAACAGGCCGCTTCTGTCTGCTCTTCTCAAACCCTTTTTCAATATCTTTGTGCCAAAGCACCTCAAGAGTAAGGTTACCCTCTACTATGATGATTTCTTCACGGGATTATTCACATTTTATCACGATCGGGTACGGTTTTTTTCCAGCATCGGTATCGGAATCATCTCTTGGATCCCGCCTTTCCTCTATGGGTACCTGCTGGCACTCTCAATAGGTATTGATACAGGGGTACTTTTCTTTGTACTCGTTATACCCGTGCTCAGCCTGCTCGATTTGCTCCCGATAAGCATCTCCGGTATCGGCACCCGTGATGTGGCACTGATATTCCTTTTCGGTCTTAAGGGAATATCGCCTGAACAGGCAGTGGCCTTCTCACTGCTCTACCTGTTCATGAGCTACTGGCTCGTAGCATTGATCGGCGCCGGTGTTTATTTCCGGTACCCGGTCACCATCCCGGAAGAGCTGAATTAATTCCTGTCAGGTTTCCTGGCAATTATCCCAACTGTGTAGGCATAGTATTGTTTACAGGGAAACACCTTTTCAATGAGACCAACCTTCTTCCGCAAACCCATGCTGAGAATTTCGCGATCGTTTGTTGCAAGCGGGGGGAGTGCCTGGAGACCGAATGTCTTTTCAATCTCGAGCCCTGCCTTTCGGACAGCGGTTTTCAAGCGTTTTGGGGAGTAGTCTTCTTCATACCCGAACTCAAAGTTTCTCATAATAACCGCAATGAATTTTCCTGCTTTATACCATAGGCAGAACGTATTTGGGACAATAATGATAACCCTGCCGGAGGGTTTGGTCACCCTGGCCATCTCCGCTATTGCGGCAACATTATCCGGGTCTCTAAAATGCTCAATGACGCCCGAGTTGTAAACGAGATCAAAAGTATTTTCCTTAAATGGGATCTCAAAAATGCTCCCGAGTACGGGGTTTTTACAATTTAAGCGGGCAAGGTTCAGGGCAGCTTGCGAGATATCAAGACCAACGGTTTCGTACTTTTTTGAGAGGGGGAAAAGGGTTTGACCGGTCCCGCACCCGGCTTCAAGAACAAAGGATCTTTCGGGAAGTGCCAGTTCAATCTCCTGCATGAAATCGAGATACTTCAGACTGTAATCACTAACGATAAGGTTCTTTGTCCAGACCTTTTCCCAAACCTCTTGTCCCATCAGTCCACTCTCATTTTGATGGTGAACATATTATGCTGTATTCTATATCCCCTTTAGGATCAGTTTTTTTAAAACTGACGTGAATTCATAGTGGGTTAACGAGGCTTTTATGTTCAGCACGTGCAAAATTGTACAGAGCCCCCATGATATCTATTATATTTCCCCTATACAACGAGCGGGAGAACGTTATCCACTACAATACGGATCTTTTTCCGATAATTGATGATATTGCAGAAAAGACCGGTGAGAGATTTGAGTTTGTTTTTATTGATGATGGCAGTAAGGACGACACCGTTGAACAAATCAGGCTTATTGCTCGCAACAGGTCAGATGTAAAAGTGCTTATACACCAGAAAAACAGCGGAATGGGGACGGCGATACAAACGGGGATCGGATCCAGCCATGGCGACCTTATCATAACAATGGATGCCGATCTGACTTTCCGCCCGGTCGATGTCTTGAAACTCATAGAAAAATACCGTGAAACTGATGCGGACTGCATATCCGGTTCACCTTATCTCGAAAAAGGACTCATGGAGGAAGTAACACCTTTCCGGCTGTTGATGAGCAAATCCGTGAACTTCCTATACCGCATGCTCCTTTGGAGTGATATTACCTGCGTAAGCCCGATATTCCGCCTTTACCGGCGCAGCACACTCGCGGGGATGAAAATCTCGAGCAGGAATTTTGAGATCAACGCCGAGATTATCTCAAAGCTCCTAATCAGCGGGAAAAAAGTTGTGGAAGTTCCCGTCCCGCTCCTGAAAAGAAAGTATGGAGATTCAAAAATCAATGTAAAAAAAGAGATAAAAAATTATATCCTGCTACTCTGCAGGATTTTTAAAACAAAGTATCTCCACATGAAGTGGAATTAGTCCCTGTTTTTAGTTTTTTCATCATTTTTACTTGATGAAATAAAATAAAAGACCGGGTCGGTTACACATCACCTATATCTGACTCCGGGAAAAATACCATGTAACATGTTTGCGATCGTTCTTGGTACCCGACCTGAAATCATCAAGATGTCGCCGATTATCCGCTCGTGCCAGAAAAAAGGCGTGGAGTTCTTTGTCCTCCACACCGGACAGCACTACACTTATGAAATGGACCGGGTCTTCTTTGAGGAACTCAGCCTTCCAACCCCTGATTTCAATCTCGATGTCGGTTCAAAAAGCCATGCGGAGCAGACAGGTCTTATCATGACCGGCATCGAGAGGATCCTTCAGAAAGAAAAACCGGAGGTGGTGCTCGTGCAGGGAGACACCAACACGGTCCTTGCCGGAACCCTCGCTGCATCCAAATGTTATGTGCGTGGGGATCGATCTTTACCAGTAAAAGTGGGGCATGTAGAGGCCGGATTACGCAGTTTTGATCGGACCATGCCAGAAGAGGTGAACCGTATTGTTGCAGACCATCTGTCAGACTATCTCTTTGCACCAACCTTTGTTGCCAAGAAAAATCTCATGAATGAGGGAATTGCAAAGCAGAAAATCTCTGTTACCGGAAATACGATAGTTGATGCGGTTCTTGAAAATCTGGCACTCTCAAGAGATAGATCAGATGTGGTCCATGAGCTGGGACTTGTTACTGATGGCTATTTCCTTGTCACACTTCACCGTCAGGAAAACGTTGACAATAAAAAACGATTCAAAGGAATTCTTGAAGGACTTGCCCGGATTCACGAGTCTTCCGGCTTGCCGCTTGTATTCCCGGTTCACCCCCGTACAGAAAAAATGATCAAATCCTTCGGGCTAAAACTCAAGGGATTCCAGATGATTAAACCGCGAGGGTTTCTTGAATTTATACAACTTGAATCGAATGCCCGCCTCGCCCTGACCGATTCCGGCGGTGTCCAGGAAGAGACCTGCATTCTCAAAGTTCCCTGTGTGACCATCCGAGACTCTACTGAGCGTCCGGAAACGGTCGATGTGGGGGCAAACATTATTGCCGGGATTGAACCACGGTCTATTATAAATGCAGCAGAGATAATGCTGGATAGGCCACGCTCCTGGAAAAATCCTTTCGGCGATGGAAAAGCGGGCGATCGCATCGTTGATCTAATAAATTCGTAATAAAAAACAAAAATCGTGAAATATTTATCAACAGATCGTTTGGGGATGGAGATTGGTTCCCTCCCGGATTTTTTTCTAGCTTTACAATTTCACAAAGTAATATTGAAAATTTAATTGCCCGATATTATTGCCCTGATTTTTTTTATAATTCCATCGGGGGGGCGGATAATTACGTACATTAACAGGAGGAGGGCCAGGTATTGAAGCGTGAAGAACAACAATGTCAGATACCATTCTGCAGAACCCGCAGGGTTGGTATAATTAAGATTGACATAATATTTTCCGAACATCAGGGGAAATTCAATATACGCAAAGACCTGGGTGACGTAGAATAATATAATTTTTACCAGATCATCAGCAACAAGCAGGGCAAGAAGCGGTGTAAACCAGACAAGGTATTGGGGGCTGTGAAATTTCGTGAAAAATACGAGCGAAAATATTGCACATAACAGAACTTTAAGCAGTGTTTTTGGCTCCCTCTCTTCACTGATGTAGGAAATATACAGCAGAAGGAGGAGTGCAACAGCCATTACCCCATACATGAACAGGGATACCAGACCTGACGAAATACCCAGATGAAGGACCTCGTTGAGGTTGGCATATAACGTGTATGTGGCAGTATTTACGTAAATTCCAAGACCCCCGCCTGTTGCAAAAATGTAGGACTGAATTACATTCGGGTTGATAATAGCAAGCGGGAGAATTAAAATGACACACAATACGAGGAAAATTTTTCCTGCGGACATGATTTCTGCTTTAAGAGAACGGGTTTTCGCATTATACAAGACAAAAAACGGCATTGCGATGATTGGGAATATTTTTGCAAAAAAGCCTAGCGCTGTGAAGATGTATCCTCTCGTATTCATATTATAAACCGTAAATAGGACAGCCAACATGAGGAGACAGGTGGGGAACGCATCATATTTTGTCAGTACAAAATATGCGGTTGAAAACGCAGTTGCAAAGATCAGGCCTGCACAAAAGGCGGTCTTTTCATTCCATAATCTGAGGCCAATAAAATAAATACAGAGGATTGTGACAATGTCGCAAAGCACCATCAGGATCTGAAATGAATAAACGAATGCCATCGCATTCTGGAGTAGTAGTGCCGGTATGAGGGCTATTGTGATGGGAACAAAAATCAGGATGGGGTAATCAAAGTTGTAATTAATATAGGGCAGCTGGCCCTGAACCAACTTTATCGCATGCTCAAAATAAAACCCTATGTCGAAAAGATCAATAAAGGAGTGAAATATCGAGGTTGTTGCAAATATGACAATGAATTTTGTCAAGAGTGAGACAAGGAATAAAATCAGCAGATGGCGCTTGACGGTCCGAAGATCTACATTTTTAAACTCAAAATTCAGAAAACACAACGTGCCCTCCCCCTTTTTTACCCTTTTTTCGGGGAGTGAAACGTCAAATTTATTTTTTTTTCCCATACTGAAATCTCCGTTAATCATTAATTATTGAAGATGCGTGTTTGTAGCCATCCCAGAAATACTCTCGGAAATTGTCTTGATAATAAACACATGAAAAATCAATATTTAATTATTTCCTTGTCCAGGTCATTCTCCTGTTAATAAGGAAGTTCCAGGCAAATCCAACCAGTATTCCGATGATGTTTGCAATCCTGTAATCAATTCCCATCATATATGCTAAGACGTTAAGAATTCCAAAATTTATGACCGCTCCTCCGGCAGAAACAATCTGGAATGAGATAAGTCTGTGCCACCTGCTGGATATTTTTTGCGGTTGTCCGCCAGATTTGAATGTCCAGAGATCATTCCACAAAAAATTATTCAGTATCGCAAATTCGATTGCGAACAAACTGGCAACTGGAAGGGGAAATCCGGCAAATTCTTTAAGGAAAATGAGAATCCCCTGGTTGACAATAATGCCAGAAATCCCAACAAGCCCGAACTTAAAAACCCGTTTCCACTCCCTCCAAGCCGCACTCTGGTGATGCAAAAATGAAAAGAGCGTTATATCGATAACCTGCTGAGCATACTCAATAATAGTTTTGAGTTTTAGCTTGCTCGAACCGATCTCCCGATCAACAAATTCAAAAGGAATTTCCTTGTCCATTTCCCAGTTTCCCTTACCAAGCACTTCAAGCAGGATTTTATAGCCGCGGGGTTTCAGGGGTGCTTTTTCCACAACACTTTTTCGGACTGCAAAAAAACCACTTACCGGATCCGAGACATCGGGGAAAAGCAGTCTTCCTAAAAACGTTGCTCCGAGCGAGATTACCCGGCGTTTGAGAGGCCATTTTTTTATCCCGCCTCCTTCCATGTACCTGCTCCCGATGACAATATCATTTCCTGCCAGGATCTCATGGTACATAACGGGAATGTGTGCGGGAGGATGTGAAAGATCTGCATCTATTACGATTAGTATATCCGATGATGCGTGAACAAATCCATCCGCCACGGATTGTGAGAGTCCGTGATCTGCCAGACGAACGAGAATATTTACGTTCGGTTTTGTTTTTTTAATTTCATTAACAATTGAGATCGTCCTATCAGGAGAATTATCATCAACGACAAGGATCTCCCCATTGAGATTGTTCTGCCTGAAAACTGCATCTACTTCAGTGACGATATTCCGGATATTTGCCTCTTCTTTATAGGTTGGGATGATTACCGTAAGGTCATACATGGCGATTCACATGGGGGCAGTTACACTGAGACAAAAAGATAGATTCCGGTGTTCTGCCCGAGAGGTTTTGTGTTCTCTTTTAACCATGCAATCGCATCGCCCTCAGGATTTGCTGCACTGATATCACCAGTAACTATGTAATAAACAGTGTTGTTGCCTTTTTCGGCATTGATCACTTCGAGTAGTTTTCCGGTATTTGCACCAAACTCGAACGTTTGATCAGTTGCATTCGAATAATAATAATCGAACGGTTGATAAATATAGCCCGGTACTACAACAACAAGATCGCCGGGTTTAGTCATCTGCTGAATCTGGCCGGAAAAACCTCTCCAGTCCTCTTTTGAGTATCCGGAATAATAACTCATGAAAAATGGTGTAGTGACGCTGATCAGGACGAGCACAGCCATGAATCCATACACAACCCCGCGGTTGTTTATAATACGGTAGAACATTTTGTACGATATAGCAACACCGATAAAAAAAACAGTGTTAAAAAAGATCAGGTAGCGGGGAACCATCGGCATTTTGTAGGAAAGAATGAAACTGATGACAAAGGTAAGAATGGTGAGTGCCACTAAAAAGATTCCTTTGTTTTTATCGATGAGAAATGCCTGGATAATACCGATTATAAAGAGGATGAGGAGGAAAACCATCGAGATATCAGAAAAGCCGGATAACTGTTTGAACGTTTCGCTGATGATTCCCAGACCCTGGATCCCGAAAGCCGGTGCGGTGGATGTCCGGGATGCGAATAGCTGGATCGCCAGCAGAATGAGAGGGAAACAGAGAACGACAAACAAAACAATTGATACAGCAATCATTTTGAGATTTTGTAGATTTTTCTGGAAATTTCCGATCTGAAGGAAAAGTGCATAGAGGATAAGTGAGGCAATAATGACAAACGAATAGAAGTGCGACCAGAACGCAAGCGCAGAGAGTAAACCAAAAAGTGCCCAGTTTTTCAGGTCATTCGTTTTGAGGGCTTTGAAATAAAAGACCAGTGCAAATGCCACAAAAAAGAGCATCATCGAATATGCCCGGGCTTCCTGTGAATAGAAGATCAGGAATGGTGAAAATGTAAACGCTGCTGCGGCAATAATCCCGACATTGCGATCCATGAATTCTTTTCCAGCAAAATAGATCAGCGGGATGGTCAGTACACCGAGGAGTGCAGGAATAAACCTGAGTGTTACCTCGTTATTACCAAATACCAGCATAAAATGTTCCAGCCAGTAAAACAGAGGGGGATTAAACTCCCCCCCCGCTGTAGCCTGCCAGATGCCGGAAACTGACATGACTGCAAATGTGTTCGTAGATGCTTCATCAAGCCACAGTGAATTGAATCCCAGATTATAAAACCGGAGGAAAAAACCAATGACGGTTAATATGATAAGAGACTCTACGTAACGGCTGTGAGTGATAACCGATTTGACATTTTCAATATTGATATCCCGAAACGACCGGATCGGGGAGATGTAATCCCCGTCAAGATTACATTCATTATCTCCTCCCGGTTTTTTTTCTTTTCCCCGATCCTCGCGTTTCTTTGCCATTACAATCAGGTACTATTTCGTAAATATTCGGATATAGATTGTTGCATCTCTGTTCTATTCAGAGAGCATTCCGCTAACGAGATGTTTGTGATATCTGCTTTAAAGTGATTAGGTATCTGGAAAATTCAGAGATCGCTTTTACCTATAAGCGGGGATTTGACGGATTCCAGTAAGTCTGTGGTTGTGGAGACGACCTTTGCCGATTCTTCAAGCATCAGGTTTACCTGTTCGTGTAAGCCAGCCCTGCGGAAATCCGTGCGAACCGCAATCACCGGTTTGTTGTGTGCATACGCATACCCCATCTCCCATGCAGTACCGGAATCCGCATCTGCCCCATCGATAACTGCAACAACGAGATCTGCTTTGTCGAGATCTGCTTTGTTTTTAATGAAGATCCGCGCCTGCTCCCGTTTCATCCTCGTATCTGTGTCATCACCCGCTTCCTGGGGAAGGATGACTTCAAACAGATGTTTCCTCAGCAATACCGCTAAAGAAATATTATAGGTGCGTTCAGCTTCAGAGAAAAGAGGGGCGGCAAGATATATCCGGTACCGTGCAAATGTTGCCACGTCTATTGCGCAGATTTCGGGAAACCGAGCAAGAAACACCCCCCGTCCCGTTCGTTTTGGGGGTTGTTGATCCTCACTCCCATAATAGGTACTGGTCACTCCGCATGTCGGAGAGGAGTTGACACCAAGAATGCAGAGGGGCAGACCGCGATCATCAATGATGTCCCGCACTTGTTGTTCAAGCGTATCCATCAGGTTGGAAAATGCCGGTGTGTTCAACCGTTCAAGAAATGTCCCGGGTTTCCTGTCAGAACCGAGGTATAACGTCTCCGGACAGGGAAGCGGCACCAGTTCAATACCAAAGGTTTTGCAGCGTGCGATTGCTTGTTCGAACAATGCGAGGTCCGAGTTTTTTGTAATACCCGTAGCCCGGAGTTCCGGGTGGAGAATGCAAGGGCTGCAGAGCACGTACATTGATACAGTGTGTGCACGCATGGATGATCAATGATACCCCTGTATGCCTACCGGGACAACAGCTGTGATCCTCGTAAGTGCACGGTCAAAAAACTTGAAAAGGCGGGATTTTTAAAAATATTTACCAAAATATCCCAGATCCCGCGAAACACCCTCCTGCTCGATCCCACTGCTGAACAGGCACTCTCTCCTGCAGACAGGTTCGTGAGATCGATCACCGTACTTGACTGTTCGTGGGTGGTGCTGGATACAGGCTCTGTCCGTTCATGGCGCATCCGCAGGGCATTACCATTCCTGATGGCGGCAAATCCTGTCAACTTCGGCAAACCCTGCGTGCTTTCCTCGATCGAGGCCCTCGCTGCAACATTATATATTCTTGGAGAGAAAGATCGGGCTGCAACCGTTCTCTCAAAGGTGAACTGGGGAATCCGTTTCATAGAAGTGAACCAAGAGCCGCTTGATCTCTATGCAAATGCCAAGGATAGCACAGAAGTGGTCAAAATTCAGGCGCTCTACATAGACTGAACGACAGATGGGTATGATAAAAAAGGGTTTTTCATTTTGTTGAATTCCTCAGTTTGATACCATTATACAATAACCCTTACAACAATATGGGCACCATAAGCGAGTGTTGCAAGGGGTTTGCAAGAGGACCGTTTTTGAATTATTGGGTAAAATCAGTGATTGATTTGTTTTCGTGGTAAATTTCAGATTGGCCGCGAAACGTTCCGCATAGTTTTTTCTGTACCAGCGTCAAGTAGGATTGTATGATCAAGGTTGCCATCAACGGTTATGGTACAATCGGCAAGCGTGTTGCCGATGCGGTCGCTGCCCAGAAGGATATGAAAGTGATCGGTGTCTCAAAGACCCGCCCCAACGCCGAGGCCTTTGTTGCAAAACAGCGGGGATATCCCCTCTATATTGCCGATCTCTCCAAGAAAGCTGCTTTTGAAAAAGCCGGCCTTACTGTTGCAGGGTCCGTCGAAGATATGTGTAAAGCCGCTGACATCATCGTCGATGCAACACCGGGGGATGTCGGGGCAACGAACAAGCCCCTTTACGAGAAACTTGGTAAAAAGGCACTCTGGCAGGGTGGTGAAGAGCATGATATTGCCGGATTTTCGTTCAATTCATCCTGCAATTACAAGGATGCAATCGGTAGGCAGTTTGTCAGGGTGGTCTCCTGTAACACGACAGGTCTCTGCCGGATTATCCAAGCAATTGATAAAGAATACGGTGTCGCTCACGTACATGCGATCATGGTTCGCCGCGGTTCCGACCCCGGTGAGATCAAAAAAGGACCGATCGATGCGATTGTTCTGGATCCCGTAAGTGTTCCCAGCCACCACGGCCCGGATGTTCTGTCAGTGCTTCCGCATATTTCGATTGTTACCATGGCCATGATCGTGCCAACCACGATGATGCACATGCATGCGATCCGGATTACCACAAAAAAAGAGGTATCGAGAGATCGGGTCATAGAACTGGTTAAAAACCATCCCAGAATGGGCCTGATTAAAAAGACTGCGGGGATCAGGAGCACTGCAGAGCTCAAGGAGTTTGCAATGGATCTGGGAAGACCACGTTCCGACCTGTACGAGAACTGCATCTTTGAAGAATCGATCTACGCAAACAAAACCGATCTCTGCTTCTTCCAGGCAATCCACCAGGAGGCAGATGTCGTAGTTGAGAACATCGATGCAATCCGCGCGATGATGGGTGGGCAGAAAGATGCTGCAGCGTCAATAAAAACAACCAATGATGCGCTCGGGTTTATTCCGATCCAGAACAACCATTAACACCCTTTATCACCCATTCTTTTCAATGGACGCGTACGAACGGGTTACCCGCAACACAGTCGAGATCGTAACAGAAGACGATCTCCGTTCGCTACTTAACAAACCCACAAAAAAGGTCTATGCAGGATACGAACCCAGTGGCGAGATTCATCTTGGCCATCTGGTTACGGTCAACAAACTAGTTGATCTCCAGGCAGCCGGATTTGAAGTTGTTGTACTGCTTGCTGATGTGCATGCATTCTTAAACCGCAAAGGGACCATGGAGAAAGTGCGGGAACTTGCCGATTATAATCGCCGCTGTTTCGAAGGGCTCGGATTAAAAAATGTCCAGTACGTGCTGGGATCTGATCTTCAGCTCAACCGGGACTACGAGCTGCTTGTGCTCCAGCTCTCGCAGCAGATCACTCTCAACCGTGCAACACGCAGTATGGATGAAGTGGGGCGGCAGATGGATCATCCCACCGTATCCCAGATGATCTATCCTATCATGCAGATGGCCGATATCGCGATGCTTGGCGCAGATGCAGCAGTAGGTGGTATTGATCAACGTAAAATCCACATGCTTGCACGAGAGCACCTGGTCAACTTCGGCTACGCTGCACCCGTCTGCATACACACGCCAATCCTGAATGGGATCGATGGAAAGAAGATGTCCTCTTCACAGGGAAATTATATCTCTGTTGCAGACACGGAAGAGGAGATAAAAAAGAAGTGCCAGAAGGCATTCTGTCCACCGGAAATTCCTGAGAACCCGGTGCTCCAGATCTTCCAGCACCACATCTTCCCGCGCCTTTCCGCGATCACCATTAAACGGCTGGAAAAATTCGGGGGCGACCGGACGTTTTCAAGTTACATGGATCTGGAAAATGCCTATGGCAAAGGTGAAGTGCACCCAATGGATCTCAAGAAAACATGTGGCGAATCACTTATTGAAATCCTTGCACCCGTGCGGGACTACATCAAATAATTGTCCCAAAAATCAGGATTGTGATCAACTGTGGATCTGGAAAAAAAAGAGGATAAGTTCGATCAGCGCCTCGAAGAAATGGGTATCCGTATCAAGGATGCAAACATGTTCAAGGTGCGGGAGGATGTCTTTGACGAGGTCACTCTTCTGGCACTCTATAAACTTGTACATAAAAAATGGTTATCGGTAATCGGTGGATCGATCAGCACCGGGAAAGAGGCAAATGTATTTTACGGCGAGCGGGATGATGTAGCAATCGCCATTAAGATCTACCGGATCCGCACAGCGAATTTTACCACAATGAGTTCCTATGTCACTGGTGACCGCAGGTTTTCACACGTAAAAAAAGCAAAAAAAGATCTCATCTTTGCATGGACCAGAAAGGAATTTTCAAATCTGGTAAGGGCGAGGGATGCGGGTGTTGCTGTCCCTGAACCACTTGTATGGGACAGGAATATCCTGATTATGTCGTTTTTAGGGGAAGGTGAGATTGCTTACCCACAACTGAGGAATGTCACAATGGAAGATCCTGCAGAGATTTATGAGACAATTGTCAGCACCATCGATATCCTGTACAACAAAGCGGAGCTGGTGCATGCAGATCTCAGCGAGTTCAATATTTTATACGGTGACAAACCCTATTTCATAGATATGGGGCAATCGGTCACCCGCGATCATCCTCGTGCACTCCTGTTTTTAATGCGAGACATTCGTAATATCAACCGGTATTTTAAAAACCGATGTGATGTTCGTAAGGATGTTGACCTGTTTAATGCAGTTACCGGACTGAATGCTGCCGAACCATGATAACTGTTGACTGCCAATGGATGAGTGTCGCAACGTTATGCAATTGATATTATAACAAAACCAAGGTGAAACAAACATGATGCAGGAAGTCAAAATTGCCGGAAGCAGGGTGGGCGTCCTCATTGGAAAGGGTGGCGCAACCAAGAGAGAGCTCGAGGCCAAAACCCACGCCACCATTACCATAGACAGCAAAGAGGGGATCGTAAAAGTTGAAGGTACCGAAGAGCACACGATCTCCGTTCTCCGGGCTGTCGAGATCATCAACGCCATTAACTGCGGGTTCTCCCCGGAACGGGCATTTGAGATGATCGAGGACGAAGATCTATTGCTTGAAGTCATCGATCTGTCAGGAATGGCGGAAGGGCCACGCCAGTTAGATAGGCTTAGGGGCCGGATCATTGGCAAAGATGGAAGAGCACGGGAACAGATCGAAGATATGACCGATGTGGAGATATCGGTGTTTGGAAAGACCGTCGCCCTTATAGGATATCCCGAGCAGCTCAAAACCGCCCGTGCTGCTGTTGATATGCTGATTGAGGGAGTTCCCCATGAGAACGTCTTTGCCTTCCTTGACCGGAAAAAGAAAGAGGCAAAACAGGATATGATCAGTTATTATTACTGAACGAAGTAATAACAGAAAATCCTGCAGCAATATTTATGTTTTTGCTGAGTTTCCACTGGAGAATAACTACGGAAAAAAGACTTAATTTTTTAAAATACCTAAAATACGTGGTTATTTCAGTGGAATTAAAGGGGTTTAGGTTTGGGGATTTGACATGCTGATCCATGAACTTCCGATTCCGGCAAGTCTCAAACAGCAGTACACTCATGCAGGTATTTCTGAGCTCTATCCCCCCCAGGCAGAATGTGTGGAGCGCGGCATCCTTGCAGGAAAAAACCTGCTCGTTGCGATCCCCACTGCAAGTGGAAAGACCTTGATTGCCGAGATGGCGATGCACTACCATATCGCTCATGGTGGAAAATGTCTTTATATTGTCCCCTTAAAAGCACTCGCAAGCGAGAAATATGATGAATTCGGCAACAAAGGTGTCCGAGTCGGTATATCAACGGGGGATCTTGACCGGCGCGATGATCTGCTGGGAAAAAATGATATTATCGTTGCTACAAGCGAGAAGGTGGATTCCCTTCTCCGCAACAGCGCACGCTGGATCAGCGATATCACTCTGCTTGTTGTCGATGAGGTTCACCTGATTGACTCTGATAGCAGGGGACCAACGCTTGAAGTGGTGATCGCTAAAATGCGGTCCCGCAATCCCGCTATGCAGGTTATCGGGCTTTCTGCCACAATCGGTAATCCAAAAACACTTGCCGACTGGTTGGATGCCGAACTGGTCACCAGCGACTGGCGCCCGGTCGATCTGCGTCAAGGGGTCTTCTGCAACAACCGCATCCATTTCAAGGACAGGGAACGCGCAGTAAAACAGATCTCAAAGAATTTTGATGACCTCAACCTCTGCCTTGATACCATCGAAGAGGGCGGGCAGTGTCTTGTCTTCGTCTCTTCACGCCGTAATGCTGAGGCTTTCGCAAAACGGGCTGCCGGTGCAATAAAAAGTGAAGATCCCGCGCTTGCTGCCTATGCAGAAAAGCTCAGTAAAAGTGCTGAGACAGAGATGGTCAAAACACTGGCGGCCTGTGTGGCAAAAGGTGCTGCCTTCCATCATGCCGGATTGAGCCGTCCCGAACGTTCGATTGTGGAAGAGGGGTTCCGGAAAGGCCTGATTAAAAGTATCTCCTCCACACCAACCCTGGCTGCGGGTCTTAACCTCCCTGCACGTCGGGTGATCATCCGGGATTTCCTGCGATTTTCTGCCGGTGAGGGGATGCAGCCTATTCCGGCCAGTGAATACCACCAGATGGCAGGGAGGGCTGGCCGCCCACGACTCGATCCGTACGGAGAGGCAGTGCTGATTGCAAAGGATGAAGGGCAGATCGAAGAGCTCTTCGATCGGTATATCGATGCGCCTGCTGAAAAGATCCATTCCAAAATTGCTGAACCTGACGCACTCTATACCCATGTGCTGTCCCTTATTGCATCGGGTTTTGCCGCCACCAGAGTGGAACTTGCCGAATTTATGGACCGGACTTTTTACGTCCATGAACATCGGCAAGGCCGGCTTATGAAGAAAGCAGTAGATGCGGCACTTGTCTTTCTCGTATCATCAGAAATGGTTGTAGAGGTGGGAGAACATCTTGGAGCCACAGAATTCGGCGGAATGGTCTCCCGGTTGTATATCGATCCCCGCAGCGCCGCGCTTATTGTCGGTGCACTCCGGAAAAACGCTGATTACGCAGATCTCGGGGTTCTCCAGGTTATCTGCAGCACTCCCGATATGCCAAAGCTCTATGCCAGAAACACCGATATTCCCGCACTTGATCGCATGACGGAGGCACATGCCGGTGAACTCTGGCTTGATTTCCCGCTGGATGAGGAGGAGACTGAACCCTATTACCGGACACTTAAGACTGCCATGCTCCTTTCAGACTGGGCGGATGAACTTCCTGATGCAAAGATCTGCGAGCGGTATTCCGTGGGGCCTGGTGATCTCTACGGTATGGTAGAAAGCGTGAACTGGCTGCTGCACGCTGCTGTTGAACTGGCAAGAATGTTTGCACCCTCTGTCCACCCGAAGATCAGGGAATATGAGATCTGCATGAAAAACGGGATCCGGCGCGAACTGCTACCCCTCGTGAAACTGCGCGGGATTGGACGCATCCGTGCACGGCGTCTTTTTAATAATAGTATCACTTCCCCGGAGACTCTGGATGCGGCAGGTATTGAGAACGTGACAAAGATTCTTGGGCGGGGAATTGCAGAACAGCTTTTTACGCAACTAGGTAAATCCAGGCGTGTTGCACCGGGAGAAATGGATGGAGGTGCTGTACGTGGACAGTCAACACTTTCAAAATTCGGGTGATCATATGACGGGGAAAAAAGTAACTGCAGAATCAGATGGTATACACAAGGTGTGCTGCGATACGAAGACGAGTGCACTCTTTATCCATCAGGGCAGTACGTATGATATACGTGCGGCTATCAGCACAATTGAAGATCGTGCCGCATTTCTCCACACAATCCGGACTATTGCAGAAACCCATGAAACCCATATCATCTGTTTTAATGCTGACATGCTGGCCGGAATACCACACGCTCATGTTGCGTTGTCTCATGCAGTACGATCTTATGAGGGGGGAGTGATGGTCTCCAATACCCTTGAGATGGAGGCGCTCTTGTATGCTGCAGGTTCCCGCCAGTGCTCTCTGGCTGCACCGTTTGGAGTTCACGAGGGAGAGAACCACCTTTACGTCTGCTGCTATCCAACATCGGACGGAGTATGGGGGGCGCTCGCCCCTGTAATTCGTATCGTTAATGACCCCTGGAGCTGTATTGATTCTCAAAAACTGGCATTTCTTATGGATTTATTTGGTATAACTCCTGATGAACTTGCCACAACTGAAAGAGCCCGAATCATTGATCTCGTTCTCGAACGCATCGCGCTGTTGGACGTGTATCGGTAACAGGTTCATACGGCAATATCGATAGTCAGTACACATCCAGAAAATGTTGTAGTATGTTATTGTTACATATGGTGAGGATTTGCAATATTACCTGTTTGCATGAGAGAGAATGTGTGTAATCTCCGGGAGGATCAGCTCTTTTGTTGCGAGCGTCACAGCGGGTGTTGATCCGGGGATGCAGAAAACAACCTTTCCATCGATAACACCGGCAATTGCCCGGGAGAGCATTGATGATGTGCCAATCTCCTGAAGACTTTTCATACGGAAGAACTCCCCGAACCCATCAATTTTTTTGTGAAGTAATGGTGAGATGGCTTCAATAGTACAATCATCATGGGTAAGACCGGTTCCCCCATTGATGATAATGCAGTTGGCAGTCTTCATTGCAATATAGAGCTCGTTGCGGATTGCTTCGATCCGGTCAGTAACAATTGCATAGTGACTGATAGGAATGCCGGTTGTTGTGAGCAGGGTTGATATTGCCGCTCCACTGGAATCATTTTCCTGCTTTCTTGTGCTGGATACTGTGATAATAGCAGCAGAAATCTGGATGTGTTGTATGTGATTTTGATTCATGTTAATAATTGTTCAGTTAATTAAGCATTAATAAAATTCTCAGGATTACAATGGCAGATTCTTTTTATTCCAGAGGCTCCCCCCTTTGCTTCCAGTGGAAATAGTATTGGGGGTATCGTTTATTTTATTGATTTTATTCATTTACAATGGCAATTGTTCTAGAGGACATTGCAATAATCATTTCAACACCTATATATATTAATAATTTAATATATTAAAATGGCTGTTTTTATTGTACTAAAAAATATCAGAGGGTATTTTTTTAAAAGTTCCACACGAAGTAAAGGGGTCTCCCCCCAGTTAGAGAAACACTCCAAAATCTCATGAATATTCAAAAAATACCTATAAAACACATTTTTTATAAAAAACATCTATCATAAAAACCAGAGAAAAATAATAAAAATCGAATCTCAAGTTTAAGCCACATTTAGTGTTTTAAAGGATATATAGCAATATTTCCAATGGAAGTAATGGGGTATATAAATAAGATATACCGATCGTTTTTTAGGGTATTCGCACCAATTCTCTGCACTACAGTGTGACCATGCCCGAAACAGAAGACCCGTCAACGGGACTATTTAAAAAATATCTCACCAACAACCGGATATTTAAGGATCGTGAGGTGCTCAGACATTCTTACCGACCTCAGATTCTCCCCCATAGAAAACCGCAAATTGAGGAGGTGGCATCAATCCTTGCACCATCACTGAGAAATGAAACCCCTTCAAATATCCTGATTTATGGGAAAACCGGCACCGGTAAGACCGCATGTGTCCGATATGTCGGAACGGAGCTGGAAAAGGCAAGCAGCAAGATGGGACCAGTCTGCCGCCTTGTACATCTGAACTGTGAAGTGATTGATACCCAATACAGGGTGCTCGCCCAGATTGCCAAGAGTCTTGACGTGTCTGAAGAACTGGGAAGCGATAAAACACGTACACATATACCTATGACCGGGTGGCCTACCGATCAGGTATATGCGGAGCTCAAAAATCAGCTGGAAGCCAGTGGTGGTGTGCTGGTAATAGTGCTTGACGAGATCGACAAACTGGTAAAAAAGAGTGGCGATGATACCCTCTACAATCTTACCCGGATCAATTCCGATCTTAAAAATTCCAAAGTCAGTATTATCGGGATCTCAAACGACCTTAGCTTCAAGGATTTCCTGGATCCCCGCGTTCTCTCCTCGCTCTCTGAAGAAGAGATTGTGTTTCCTCCCTATAATGCACCACAACTGGTGGATATTCTTGCACAACGTGCTGATGGGGCATTTATTGCAGGAGCCCTTGCGGAAGGTGTTATCCCCCTGTGTTCAGCGCTTGCGGCGCAGGAACATGGAGATGCCCGCAGGGCGCTTGACCTGTTCAGGATCTCCGGGGAACTTGCAGATCGCGATGAATCCTCGCAGGTTACTGAGGAACACGTCAAACTGGCGCAGGCAAAAATTGAGACCGATAGCATGATTGAATGCATTGCAACGCTGCCAACCCAGAGCAAGCTGATCCTCTTCTCCATGCTGGTCTTAGAAAAACTGGGTCAGAATATCTTTACGAGCGGGGAAGTCTCACGCATATACCAGGATATTGCACCGACTATTCAGCTCGATGTGCTTACCCACCGCAGGATCACCGATCTGATCTCCGAGTTGAATATGCTCGGTGTGATCAACACCCGGGTTGTGAGCCGCGGACGATATGGCAGGACAAAAGAGATGTGGTTTGACTCCAACACAGACAAGATCCGCGAAGTTGTCTTAAAGGATACCCGTCTCAACGGGCTTAAGGATCTTGATGTATCCCAGATGGAAGCGAAGTGGTTGAAGACTTGGTTCAGGTGATTATGGATGGATGAAAAGGATCTCGAACTCCTCCGGATTCTTGAGGAGAACAGCCGGCTCTCGGCAGATGAAATTGCGATCATGACAAACCTCTCAACAGCCGATGTCGAGAGTCGTGTTCACGCACTCGAAGCTGCTCAGGTAATAAAACGGTACTCCACCGTCATCAACTGGGAACGGGCAGGAAACGGTGAGGTCTCAGCCATCATCGAATTAAAAGTCAGTCCTGAACGCGACTTTGGCTACGACAGGATCGCAGAACGCCTCTCCCGGTTCCGGCAGGTCAAGACTCTGCGGCTTATGACAGGTACCTATGATCTCCAGCTTGTTGTCACAGGAAAGAATATGCAGGAGGTTTCGCGGTTTGTATCGGAACATGTCGCTCCCATGGACCGGATCCGCGAGACTGCCACGCATATCATCATGAAGTCGTATAAGGAGAACGGTCACACGCTCTTTGAGCAGCAGGAGTCAGAGCGCCTCCCCTATTCATTCTGAGGTTGAGCAATGCGCAACTTTGTTTCAGAGCGTGCAAAAATAATCCCTCCATCCGGCATAAGGAAATTTTTTGACCTGGCCCTGACAATGGACAACGTGATATCGCTGGGTGTAGGTGAACCGGATTTCCGGACACCCTGGAACATCTGCGAATCGAGTATCTACTCCATCGAGCAGGGGACGACATCATATACATCCAACAAGGGTCTCCAGTCACTCAGGGATGCATTGTCCCGGTACCTTGGGCAGCACTACCACCTCCCGTACACCAGTAATGATGAGATCATCATCACCAGCGGGGTATCCGAGGCACTCGATATTGCGATACGCTCTGTCGTTGACCCGGGCGACGAGGTGGCCATTGCCCAGCCCAGTTATGTCTCTTATGCACCCTGTGTAACACTTTCCGGTGGAAAGCCGGTCCCGGTCCGGTGCACGGAAAAAGATCATTTCAAGCTCAACCCTGATGCCCTGCAGGAACAGATCACGCCAAAAACCAAGGCCCTGATTATCAACTTCCCCAATAACCCGACCGGAGCGGTGATGAACGAGAGCGACCTGAAAGAGATCGCTGATATCGTCATAGATAAGGATATACTGCTGATCAGCGACGAGGTCTATGCAGAGCTGACGTATGACAGCACCCATGTAGCGGCAGCAACGGTCAGTGATCTCTGGGAGAGGACGATCACGCTCAATGGCTTTTCGAAGGCGTACGCAATGACCGGATGGCGTATCGGATACCTGTGTGCCCCCAAGGAGCTCTGTGATGCGGCTCTCAAGATCCACCAGTACATTATGCTCTGTGCCCCGGTGATGGGACAGGTTGGGGCACTTGAAGCGCTCCGGTCCGCTGAAGAGGATAAGAACAGCATGGTCAACGAGTACCGCCTCCGGCGCAACATGTTTGTGGCAGGTTTAAATCGGATCGGCCTGACCTGTCACGTTCCCGAAGGAGCGTTCTATGCGTTCCCCTCCGTGAAAGGAACCGGCCTTTCCGATGTGGAATTTGCCGAACGACTGCTCAAGGAGCAGAAAGTAGCAGTTGTTCCGGGCAGTGTTTTTGGTGAGGGCGGTGAAGATCATCTCCGGTGTGCCTATGCGGTCTCCAGGAAAGATCTGTCTGAAGCGCTGGGCCGGATGGAGACTTTTATCAACGGTCTCTGATCTGTTGATTCTTACCTGCATTTTTATCCTCATTCTCTCCGCAAAAACAGGCACGGAGAGATAAGGGATAGTTTATTTTGCACTTCAACCTATACTACATGAAACTAATATGAGCTGCACTATCATCGTTGGTGGATTTTTTGGGGATGAAGGCAAGGGCAAGATCGTTGCCCACATTGCTTTTCAGGATAAACCCGCAATCATCTCCCGCGGCGGTGTGGGTCCGAATGCAGGACACACTGTCCAGGTCGGAGACCGTGAATATGGCGTCCGAATGGTCCCGTCCGGTTTTGTCTATAAGGATGCAAAACTCTGTATCGGGAGCGGGGTTCTCGTTGATCCCAGAGTCCTGAAGTTCGAAGTTGACACTCTCGGTGTTAAAGGCCGGGTCTTTGTTGACAAGCGCTGCGGGATCATTACAGAAGATCATATCGCACGCGATAAGGGAAGCGACCACCTGTCAAAGAAGATCGGGAGCACAGGATCCGGATGCGGACCTGCGAATTCCGACCGGGTCATGCGGGTTTCCCCCCAGGCGAAGGATGTGCCTGAACTTGCTGAATACCTGCTCGATGTCCCTATGGCTATTGACGAAGAGCTGAAAAAGGGCAGCAATATCCTGCTGGAAGGCACGCAGGGTTTTGGTATCTCCCTCTATTACGGAACCTATCCATTTGTGACCAGCAAAGACACCTCTGCCTCCCAGATTGCGGCAGATAACGGTGTCGGGCCGACAAAGATCGATGATGTGGTCGTGGTTTTCAAGGCTTATCCCACCCGCGTCGGGGAAGGGCCATTCAGCACCGAAATGTCGTTTGAGAAATCCGATGCAATGGGAATCAAGGAGTATGGCACTGTCACCCACCGTAAGCGCCGTATCGGTGGCTGGGATGGGGAGATGGCCAGGTACTCTGCAATGATCAACGGGTGCACGCAGGCCGCTATCACCGGCATCGACCGTGTGGATAAGGACTGCTTCGGTGTCAGGGAGTATGCGAAGTTATCCAAAAAAGCAAAAGACTTCCTGAAACAGGCAGAAGATGACATTGGATGTCCAATCCCCCTGATCTCTACCGGCCCTGAGGTCACCCAGATTATTGATCTAAGGAATGAGCTGTAATGAGACGTTCCCTGATGGATATTCTCTGCTGCCCCGTTTGCAAGGGAGATCTGGTCTTATCGGTCATCAAAGAGGACGATAAAGAGATCCTGGAAGGCGGACTGCATTGTGCTGCATGCCGGGTGGACTATCCCATCAATGAAGGCATCCCCAATCTCCTGCCCCAGACTCACCAGGAATAACAGGTGGAGGTATGAACTTCCCGTTACCCTTTTTTGTACTGATTTCCGTAGGTACCGAGGGTAATGATACCTGTACAGAAATATATCTTAATCGCAGCGGGATCAATTCGATCGACCTGCCAAGGGGAAAGATTCAAGCATTAACCGGCAAGAATCTGCGGATAAAATTCGTAAACCGCGGGGCGCCGATTCACATTACCGCAACTTCTGCAAATGCCAGCATGTACACCGATTTTTTTCACGAGAACATGTATGTTGTCGATGAATCGGTGCTGACGATTCCCCTGTTTCCTGATATCCAGGAAGGATTCTTTAATCTTGAAATTATTGCAGGATACGGCGTGATGAAAACAACTGCCCGTGTGGATGTGGTCCATCCGCCACAAAACACACCGGTCATCCCGGAGGAATCACCCATCCAGCCGGTTGCCCGCGGTCGTCCTCATCTCCTTATGATTATGATGGGAATTGCACTTATTCTCTATACTGCCTGGCTCTATACCACCATTGAACTGTTAAATATCGCCTCGTTTATCATTCTCATCGTTGGCGCACTTTACACATGGTACCGTCAGCGATAGCATCAGTGGCTATAGTCCTTTTTGCCGCGCTTCTTGTAGACCGGCTGATCGGGGATCCCCATTCAGCATGGCACCCCGTTGCACTTCTCGGCCGGTTTATCGGCTGGTGGGGAAAACCAGAATACTATTCTCCCAATATCCAGCGATTTACCGGAGTACTTCTCTGGCTGGTGACCGCTGTCCTCTTTGCGGCTCCGTTTTATTGCTTTGCGGCTGTCGCACCGTGGTACTGGTACCTGGTTGTCGCCCCATTCCTGCTGAAGTGCTGTTTTGCAGGGAGATCTCTTGAGGAGCATACGCTTGCTGTCGTGGATGCCCTTAAGGGTGGCATAGAGACCGGGCGTGATAAGGTGAAGATGCTGGTCTCCCGCAGTACTGCAGATCTTGACCGCGAACACATCCTCTCTGCCGGTTATGAATCCATGACAGAAAACCTCACTGACAGCATTATCTCACCGCTCTTCTTCTTTTGCCTGTTCGGCATAACCGGGGCTGCAGTCTTTCGTGCAGTCAATACTATGGATGCGATGCTGGGATACCGCGACGAACGTGAGCGTATCGGGTGGTGTGCAGCCCGGATGGATGATATCCTCAATTATATTCCGGCCCGGATCACGGTTCTTCTGCTCCTGCTACACTTTCTCCAGCGGGGACGTATTTCCCCTGCCCTCAGGATTATGCGGCGGGATGGCAGGAACCGTCCCGGGTTTAATGGGGGGATTGTCATGGCAGCAATGGCGGGAGGTGTGGGTATCCGTTTTGAAAAACCGGGTGTGTATACAATTGGTGATGGTGAACGGACACTTGACGAGGGTGGAGCCGACATTCTTGAGGCAACAAGGATGGTGACCCTGATGTTTGCACTGATTGCTGTGGGTACTCTGTTTTTATTGGGATCGTTGATCAATAGTACCGGCATATGAAACTCGAGGAACTGAGATTCGGTACCGAGCTCCTCAAGCGCGGCTTTGCATCCATGCAGAAAGGGGGCGTTATCATGGATGTCGTGAACGCTGAGCAGGCAAAGATAGCAGAGGATGCCGGGGCCGTTGCAGTCATGTCTCTGGAGCGGGTGCCTTCAGATATCCGGAAGATGGGCGGCGTTGCCCGTATGGCAGATCCCCAGAAGGTTACCGAGATTATCGAAGCGGTATCCATTCCGGTGATGGGCAAAGTGCGGATCGGTCACTTTGTCGAGGCACAGGTGCTCGAAACGCTCGGCGTCGATATGATCGACGAGAGCGAAGTCCTGACACCGGCAGACGAGCAATACCATATCGATAAGAAGCTGTTCAAGATCCCCTTCGTCTGCGGAGCCCGCGATCTCGGTGAGGCGTTGCGCCGGATAAATGAAGGAGCCGCTATGATCCGGACCAAGGGGGAGGCCGGAACCGGAAATGTTGTCGAGGCAGTGCGCCACATGCGGAATATCATGGGAGAGATCCGTATGCTCAAGGGTATGGACAAGCAGGAGATGACCGATTATGCCCGGGATATTGAAGCCCCGGCAGAACTGGTCATCGAATGTGCCGGGCGCGGGAGACTTCCCGTTGTGAACTTCTCCGCGGGAGGTATTGCCACCCCATCAGATGCCGCGATGATGATGCAGCTGGGAGCTGACGGTGTGTTTGTCGGGTCCGGTATTTTCAAGTCCACCAATCCTGAACTGATGGCAAAGGCGATTGTCGAAGCCGTCAACCACTTCAATGAACCCGAGGTTATTGCCCGGGTGAGCCGCGGGCTCGGCGATGCTATGCCCGGTCTCGATATCCACACCCTCAGGGATGATGAGGTGCTACAGACCCGTGGACGTTAAAATAGGAGTTCTCGCGCTCCAGGGAAACGTGAGCGAGCACATCGATGCGTTTGTGCTCGCGCTCGATCGCCTCGGTTACGGTAGATCCTCTGAGGTTGTTACCGTACGTAACCCCGCTGAACTGGAGGGCTGCCATGCATTGGCCCTCCCGGGCGGGGAATCGACCACCATCTCCCGGCTCATCGATAAGAATCATCTTTATGAGCCAATCCGCACCTTTTCCGGGGGTATTTTTGCAACCTGTGCCGGTATGGTGCTGGTTGCAACCCATGTGGACGATGCCCGCATTCATACACTAGGTCTTATCGATATGACGGTAGACCGGAACGCATTCGGCCGGCAGCGGGAATCGTTTGAAACGGATATTCCCCTTACCGGTATTGACGGTGGGCCGTTCCATGCAATTTTCATCCGGGCACCGGTTGCAACTCAGGCAGGTGCCGGTGTTACGGTGTTATCCCGGCTGGATCAGGGAATTGTCGCTGCTGAACGGGGAAAGCACATGGCCCTGTCATTCCACCCGGAACTTGGGGGGGATACCCGGCTGCATGAACGATTTTTGAAAAAGAATGGCATTTAACCGCGTTTCCCCGGTTTACCCCTTTTTTGGTAGGTTAACCATCGAATTAGCATGAATATTTATTATCCCGCGCGTAGCACGTACCATAATGACTATCAGAAAAACGCGCCGGAAGAATGCTGAAAAACCATTTCATGAAGCGGTAACCGATCTGCTCTTCTCATCAATGGCAAACCATGAGGATTTTGTTCTGACCTATGAGGTCAACCCTTCCTCTAATAAAAAGGAAATTCATGTGATGTCCGGGAAATTAATATCCTCCGATCTGCTGGGGAAGCTCAAGGAACATGTCGCACAGCAGCTGGACGATGGGAGCGGACACCATATCCGGCAGATGGAATAACGAGAAATTTTTTACCAATTACTAACACGGGACTGTGTCCATGAGCCCCATCTCTGCACTGCAAGATGGGTTATCTATCTTGTCGGATCACCAATCCTTCATCATAGCCACTGCCTTTAGTTCCTTGGGCATCAGCTCGATCGCATACCGCAACGCTGTCCGGGGCATCGCCTTCTTGTTTCGCATCACGTAATCGTACACCACTTTCTGGTGCTTTCGGCTCGCTTCCTTAAGCAACCAGCCGTAGCCTTTCTGCACCATGTCGTCCTTATCAGTCAGTAATAGATTAGCAATTCCGATAGATTCGGTGAGAAATTTCCCGTGTTTGGCCGGAACGATCAACGAGACTGCCGCCGCCCGCCGCATCCAGCGGTTCTCCGATTGTGTCCAGTTTTTCAGTTCTTCGATAAACTCCGGGTATTGTTCGATAAAATCCCCCATCGTATGGTTGCAGAACCCGTCGCAGGAAGCCCAGTTGGTTATGTATGTCTCAATCCAGTGCCGGAAGATCCCCAGATCTTCCCGTTCATATCTCCCCGAGAGAGCGTGCGCCCAGTTCGAGACGATGAAGGACTCCTCGATGTAACCAGACCGGTATAACTCTTCACAGAGAGCGAATATCTCCGGTTTTGGCCGCCCTTTAACCTCTTTCCAGTATTTCTTCGCAATCGCAATCACAGTCGCTGTTTTTATGCCATGGCACCGGATCTCTTCCTTGAAGAACCGCTGCGAGGTCTTCCGTATCTCAGGGTCCGCGTGACTTTCGAGTTCCTGCCGTATAAGGGAAATTACCGGGTCCATGCAGAGAGGTAAGCGTGTATGCGGGATAATTGATGTGGCATGCGGGAGGTGAAAATGATCGTCTACCGGAGCTGCTGATATTCCGTTCGGATTTCACTATGCAGTGGTTTCACAAAAAAACGGATTTTTTCCGGGATGACTCTCAGGGATCCATCCACTATTTTTTCTTTTTTCCGGTTTTTGTTAAGCACTCGTACGAGGATGCATCCTCAATACCAAGATAATGGGCACCCCAGTTGCAGAGAGCCACCATAATAGGCAGCAGGGTTTTACCGAAATCGGTGATGGCATATTCCACCCGTGGCGGTACTTCGGGGTAGATGGTCCGCTTAATAACTCCATCATTCTCGAGCTCACGGAGCTGCTTGGTGAGCATCTTGGCATTGACTCCCGGCAATCCTTTCTGCAGTTCGCCGAAGCGTACAACATTATCCCCAAGATGCCAGAGGATAAGCGGCTTCCACTTGCCACCGATAACATCCAGTGCCGCCTCTACCGGGCAATGGTAGGTCTTCCCGTTTTTACTGTAGGTCATGGTTACTCCAATGAAAGTATGTTACCTTATTTACTGTATTTCCTATATATTCACTTAAGGCTGAATTTATCATAATGAACCAGATTACCCTTGCAGAAGAATAGTATGTGTTCTATCTGCTTATGGATATCTGTCAGGATACTCCGCATTCAGCGGAGAGTGAGGAAAAACCTATGGATAAGATACAGATTGGACAGAACTTTTTCATACCAATGCCCGTTGTTCTCGTGGGAACACAGGTGAATGGGAAAGACAACTTCATGACCGTGGGCTGGTGTGCCCGGGCCAACGCGAATCCCCCGATGATAGCCTGCGGGATCGGAAATCATCATTACACACCGAAGGGGATCGCAGAGACAAAGACGTTCTCGGTAAACATCCCCTCTTCGGCCCTGCTCGAAAAAACCGATTACTGCGGTCTCGTATCCGGTGAGAAGACCGACAAGTCCCATGTTTTTGATGTATTCTACGGATCGCTCAAGACCGCACCGATGATCAGGGAATGCCCGGTCTCACTCGAATGCCGGCTTGTCCAGGCCGTTCCCCTGCCCACCAACACGCTCTTTATCGGTGAGATTACCGGGGTGTATGCCGATGGCCGCGTGGTAAAAGACGGTAAACCGGACTTCCCGGCGATCGACCCGGTCTTCCTCACCATGCCCGACAACCGCTACTGGAGACTCGGGGAGCACGCCGGGGATGCCTGGAGTGCCGGAAAGGATCTGGTACAGCAGTCACAGAAACGTATACCAAAGGATGGTGAATGATGGCAACGATACTCGTGGATCAGGATCTCTGCACCCGGTGCGGGATCTGCTCAGTTGTCTGCCCGGTGGCGATTGTCTCCCCCGCAGATGAGAATACCCTGCCCGCCGTAAACGATGCTGGTGCCGGCAGGTGTATCCAGTGCGGGCACTGCGAGATCTCATGCCCCTCGCAGGCGCTTTTCCTGAATTTCCGCCCGGACGAGAAAGTTCCCCTGCCGGACGGTGCCGGTACGATCTCTCCCGATGACCTGGCATTCTACCTGAAGAAACGGCGGTCCGTGCGGCATTTCACGAAAGATCCCGTACCAAAGGAGAAGATCGGGGAGGTGCTCGATATCGTCCGGTATGCAGCGAGCGGAAGTAATGGACAGCCGGTACAGTGGATTGTTGTACACGATCCAAAAAAGGTAAAAACGATCGCCGGGCTGACTGTCGAGTGGATGAAGACCCTCCTGAATTCCAGTCACCCGATGAGCGGCTATGTACCGATGTTTATCAGTGCCTGGGAGAGCGGGAACGACGTCATCTGCCGGGGAGCCCCGCACCTGCTCTTTGCCCATATCCCGGAGGAAAATCCCGTTGCACCCGTTGATGCGATCATCGCCCTCACGCATTTCGATATCGCTGCCCCTGCGTTTGGTATCGGCACCTGCTGGGCCGGCTTTGTGGCGGCTGCAGCCATGTCCTATGAGCCGCTCCAGAAGGAGCTCGACCTGCCTGCAGGACGGAAGATTGCCTACGCGATGATGTTTGGTCACCCGCAGTACAAGACCTACGGGATCCCCCGGAGAAAACCCCTCGAAGTGACGTGGCAGTAAAGCTCCGGACCTGAGAAACCAAAAAGAGAACCCGAAAGAAGGAACACGATCATGAAAGTACTTGCATTCAATGGAAGCCCCCGGAAGAAGTGGAATACCGCAATGCTGCTCCAGAACGCCCTCGACGGCGCCGCATCCCAGGGTGCGGAAACAGAACTCATCCATCTCTATGATATGGATTTCAAGGGATGTACCAGTTGTTTTGCCTGCAAGCTGAAGGGTGGGAAGAGCTATGGGAAATGTGCCATGCAGGACGGGCTGACCCCGGTCCTTGAAACGATACCGGAGGCAGATGCCCTGATCCTCGGCTCCCCGATCTATTTCGGCACCGTAACCGGGGAGATGCGGTGTTTCATGGAGCGGCTCTTGTTCCCGTACCTCGAGTACACCAGCCCCCCCTCGTCCCTTTTCAACGGGATGATCCGGTCCGCGTTCATATACACGATGAACGTCTCGGAACGGCAGATGAAGGAGTACCACTATACCGTGCATACCGGGCTGAACGAGAGCATTCTTAACCGCACGTTCGGGCACGCCGAATCGCTTTTCTCGTGTGAGACCCTCCAGTTCGAGGACTACGACAAAGTCGTATTCAGTTATTTTGACCCGGAGGAACGGAAGGAACGGCGCAGGACGGTCTTCCCGCAGGACTGCAAACGGGCGTTCGAGCTGGGAGCACGGCTGGCACAACCGTGACAAAGCAACCCCGACGGATCACCGGGAAGAAAGAATGATCCCCCCATTCCAACGAGAGAAACGGAGGAAGGTCAGAATCGTTAACAATGTTGAGGAATATTCCTTATGCAGGAGAGGTAACAGCGTGAGTGAATTTGTCAAAGCTGCCCGCACTTCTGACCTCACAGATGGGGGCCTGAAAAGAGTTACCGTTGGCGGCACCGGAATTCTTCTTGTACAGGCAAACGGGCAGTACTATGCAACCGGGCTGCTCTGCCCCCATCTCGAAGCCGACCTTTCGGAGGGAACCCTCAGCGGCACGATTCTCACCTGCCCGATGCATAACTCACAGTTCGACCTGCGGGATGGGCGGGTGGTGCGCTGGACCAACCTGGAAGGCACGATCCTCGCGTATGCCAAAAAATCCCGTCCACCCCGGCCCCTGAAGTGCTACGAGGTCCGGGTTGAGGGCGATACTGTTCTTGTTGCCATCCCGAAATAAACAGGAATCCGGAGGATCGGCATTTCTGCCTGCACCTTTGTTCGTCTGCCTCCTGCAGCTCTATTTTCCTTGAGGCTCCTTGCTGCTCTCCCCTTTCTTGAAGAGCGCTTCGGCGAGTTCTTTCAGCTGGAGGGAGAAGGAATATTCGGCATACCCGGAAAGGAAGGCCAATGCGCAATAGAACATGACCGTTTTTGTAGTAAAGAGTGATGATGGAGAATCCACACCGGACAAAGTCATGAGCCCACCGGCAATAAAAAGGAACGCAAAGGTACCATAAATGATGCCGATGAATGGGCGCAGTATATACCAAGCGGTGAAATTCAGGTCGAAATCATCTTTTCCGAGATGATTGATGTATCCGAATATGCTGAAGGCAAGACTGCCAAGACCCCCGGCACAGGCAACGTAAATGAACAACTGGGTCAGGTCATCGACTGCGCTGAAATACTGGCGATTGATAAAAGCGAACGCGATGAGAACGATAACACAACCTACTGTATAATACCCGATAAAATGGATCCGTTTCATCTCCTCCGCTGAATATTTTCTCAGGAAAACAGAGATCGTTGATTCGGGTGCTACGATTACATCTCTTGATACGATGCGATGGTGGGGAAGTTCGATGGTGACTTTGTGTCGCCCGGGTTCAATATTCTCTAAGGTAACTGGCGTTATCATCCCGGTATCCTCTCCGTCCAGCTGAACCGGAACCTTGTCCGGTATCGAGGTAACATCGATTTTACCGGACTTGGGTTTTGTCGGATTTGATGGATTGTCTGTCATATACATCCCACGAAACTGTAATATTATATTTGTTGTATATCCGATAGTGGATAACGGTTTCTATAACCCCGTTCTTGATGTCAGGAACATTCCGGTGTAGTGGACCTGCACGGGTTCTAAAACAATCACCTGGCAGCACTCGTGGTTATCTCTGAGAGGGGTACACTATTGTTCGGTACGTGTATGCGGCATTCTCCCAGACCCTGATATTAGAGGTCCGGCCTTCCGTAATCGGCTGCCATGTCGCAACCTCTCCCGGCAGGGAGATCTTTTTGAACTTTACACCAGTGTGAATATTCTGGGCATCAAAATAAACGCATGCCAAACAGAGGATGGTAAAACCCCCATCTTAAAATTTTGTCAAAAAGGACCCGAGGTCACTTTTACATTATAACAAGGAACCCCCCATAGGGGTCCCTGCCACCCGCATGAAAAATGAGCCACCCCCCTTTCATGTCCAAGAGGGGGTACCCCCACCCCTTCCAAAAAGTCTCCGGCGTGAGCAACATGATTTTTGTTGGATGTACATCCGAATATCGGTTGCGTATCCGATTATCGGATGTACATCTTACTCGCGTTTTCGCGGTTTGATCTCTGCGAGCTGCAAAGCGAGGACTCCTGAGGGGGTGATGGCATAGAATTTTTCCTTTTGATTGGTGCCCTGTCCGGAACCCTCCTGGATCAGATCCAGTGCTTTCATGGTGGAGACAATATCGGTAAACGTCCCCTGACTCAGCTTGTGCATTACCGCCTTCTTTCCGGTGTAAAGGTCCGTCTTGCCCATCGTGTTCGCGGCAATCTTCACCCCCTTCTTCCGCAGGGGAATATAGGCCGCAGAGAGCTGGTTGAAGAGATACGATCGCGGCACGACCCTCAGCGGGTGATCCTGCTTCCCCGGCGTATTGTACAGCGTCTGGAGGATCTTGATATAATTCGGGTTTGCCGCAACGGTCCCCGGAGGTGTTCTCGGCACCGTGAGTTTCGCACCGGCAGACTCACCCTTCCGATTGGCAAACGTGTAGTACGCATCGCCCTGCACCCAGAGCGAGAGCGCGAACAGGGCCATGCACATATCCTTCGAACCTGCCGAGAGATCGAACGAGAATCTCGCATCCGGGTGCTCTTTTCTGATCTTCAGGATCGCGTCGCGGGCGGTGACATCTGCCGGGGGGCTGACGTACACGAGCAGGGCAGGAATCTTCAGGGACGCGGCCAGCGCCCGGACCTGGTTCACGGCCTCCCGTGCAGTCTCCTTCTGTTTCCGGATCACCTCGCCGTCACGGACGCTGTTGGAATAGAGTTCGATATCGGCAACCACGAAAGTGTGCGTGATACCGGGGTTGTCCCGCAGTGTTGCTGCGTAGGCTGCGTAGATATGCTCTCCTGCGGTGATGATGTGGATGTGATCCTGCCGGGCCATGATCAGCGTCCGGAGTGGTATGATAAATGGTTGCTGGAAGAACAGGAGGCTTCCCGGGCAATGTTTATTCCTGAGGGTTTTTCATCTCAAAAGGGAGTCGCCTCACCGGAGTAGAACTGAAAATTCTCTCTTGGTGTAACATCTATCCGTTAGTGATACCGACTCTAAAAAAAATAACTACTTCTTTAGCCCGAGCATCTTCCGGATTTTCTCCCGGAAGGATAATGCCGGCTGTTTACAGAATGGCAGCATGCCTTTTGCCATGCGGAAGGACTCGCACTCGTCACAGAGCGTATACCGTTTGCATGTTGTCTTTGGGCAGGGGCAGTCTTTTCGGATGGTCGGGGACATTTATGTTCAACCTGAAACGGGCAGCGGCTTAATGGTTTTGTGAAAAGCGGTATTCAGCCCCGGACAAGACCCCAAGGTTCATGCTATATCGTGATCCTGTCTCTGTATGGAAATACCGGTTGTATATCCTATTGTCAGCCTGTGCGGGGCAGTTCTTGGTATCGTCGGGGCAGCCCTCATTATCTACGGGGGATTTAAAGCGGTCATAAAGGTCATTTTTCTGGAACTCTCAAAACCGGTATTTACCTATAACCAGATCCGGCGTGAATTCACTGACAAGATCGTCTTCGGGCTCGAATTCCTCATCGCAGCCGACATTCTTGCCACCCTGCTCTCCCCCAGCCAGCAGGATCTCATCAACCTTGCCGTGGTAGTCGTGATCAGGACAATCCTGGGGTATTTCCTCTCAAAAGAGGCAGCGGAATTCAATCTCCAGTAACTCCCGAATCTCCGATTTTTTGTTAAACCGTACGATGGCAAAACAACCGGTCAGAATCCCATCTTTCCCGGCAGATCGCGCGACCATGCAGCAATTGCATCCCAGTCGCGGAAATCACCCATGGGAATCTTACCCATCTCCAGGAATTTCCGCATCACAAAGTTTACCTTCGAGGGATCAAGTTTTCCGGCAAACAGGACCGATGATACGGGAGTCAGCGGTTCAAGGGATTTTTTCAAGGCAACCATTGCCATCTCAATCGCACCGGGTTCCGGACTCTTTGGTGTAATCCCGACCGCAAATGCAGCGACCGGCAGTTTCAGGAGATGTTCTCGGTTTTTCCCGATAAACTTGCCGACAGCTCCATCGACACTCCCCATATAGAGCGGCCCGCCGATTACAACGGCTGAATAAGCCACGAGCGAGTATATGGTTTTGATCTCGGTAACATCAACAGTAAGACCCGCGTTTGTCAGTTCCTTTCCGATTGCCTGGGCAATTTCCGCTGTTGACCCGTTTCGTGTTGCATATGCGACAAGAACCCGTGCCGGCATGATGATCACTAACGGATACAGGCTGCTCTGCAATAAATATTCAGGCCCCGGTGCAAAAGGCGATAAGACTTAAGGAAATAAACACGATTCTAGTACAGTATAACGAGGTAAAATCCATGGCCACCGATCCCGTATGTCTGATGATAATTGATGAAGAAGATGCGAAAATTACCAGCACCCATAAAAACCAGAAATACTACTTCTGCTGCAACTGGTGCAAGAAGCAGTTCGATGAGAACCCGAAGCGATACTCCCGGATCTCCAATGATGTCAGTGTCAACCTGAAAGAAGTGAGATAATCGGAATTGACCTGGTAACAACTCTTTCGGATGCGGATAACTGTTTTTTATATCCCGGTGTGAAATCCCTTTCGGGAAATACCGGATGCGGGGATCGTTTTAAGGCCACGCGTGCAGATACAGATAAAATAATTTAAAGGCAATTTTAGGTCAAACCGATTGAGAACGTATATGAAACCTGAAGATGATCCCTGGCTCAACAATGCTCATAAAAATGCCGAACACATAGACCGGGAGATAAAGATATTATCACTGTTAACCAGTCCGATCCGGGAAAACCGTCCCATTATAACTAAATACCAGGATTTCTGGAACCAGGCAAAACTGATCACCGGGTTATTCAAGGATCTTAAACCGCTTGCCCAATCCGACCGGGATCTGCTCTGGAATCAGTTTAATGCCCACTGCCGGGAAGTCAAGGAGAAACAAAAAGCCGAGTACGGAGCGTTGGAATCCTTATCACAAGGCCATTTCGATGAAATTATGAAATTTACAGGGCTGGCACAAATCCCCGCTGGCACAACGGTTTTAGAGGTCCACGAACTGGTAGAAAAAGGGCAGGCACTTAAAAATGCCGGTGATCTGTTGGGGAAATTTAAACACGAGATGATTGCAAAACACAAAAAAGCCGGTTTTGACCACATCCAGAAGATACGGAAAACCCACGATGCGGCATGGCTTACCGTAAAAGCGGGGAAGCCCTCCCGGCAACAGTCGGAAACGGAGTCCCGTGTGCGGAAGAATCTCGAAGCTAATTATGAGCGGTACCGGAAAGCTGCGAGCGCCCTGGAGAATTTCCAGATTGGCAGGGGTCATATCCTGACCTTTCTTGCAACCTGTGAGAATCCTGAGAAGGCAGCACAGGCAAAAGCCCAACTCGCGGAAACCGAAGCCCGGATCAGGGATATCGAGGAGGGAATCCGGAAATTAAAAAAATGGATTGCCGAAGATGAGCGAACGCTGAAGGAAAAGTAACCTCTTTTTTATTGTGACCGTTCGTGATCATACAGTATTTTAACGGTTTTTCCTGTCAACTTCATTTATAGTTCCGCTTGTCTCTCCCCATCCAGAGGATCACAGGAGACCGGGTGGGCTGGCGACACCCCGTTTTTTCATCCGGGCTGAATATACGAATAATGCCAGCTCGCCGTCTGGAGTAATGCTGTAGTGTTTTTCTTGTTCATTGTCCGGATCAGGCTCCTCCTGGATTAGGTTCCAACGGATCAGGGATGCAATAAGCCGTGAAAAGACTGAGAGAGAAAGATCCTGTCCCGTGTCTTTCTTCGTCGAATCCCAAACCGGGATCTGCCATGCTTTTGTTTCGTTGAACAGTGTCTCTTTCGGCACCAGAGTACTCCCTCTCTTCCCGTGTTCCTGTCCCCGGAAGAGAATGGTGAGGATTACGAGGTAGTACGGATCGGCCGGCAGGTTTTTTATGGGTAGTGTGGGAACCGGCACTCTTCGCGGGGGGGAATTTCCGAATGCATAAT